>Ga0256842_1000974_pt1 | contig 24359 bp, 21 predicted proteins | sample 4559240metaG_FD_185973 | JGI IMG/M metagenome (GOLD analysis project Ga0256842, IMG submission 185973) | Hydrothermal vent microbial communities from Guaymas Basin, Mexico - 4559-240 | ecosystem: Environmental > Aquatic > Marine > Hydrothermal vents | place: Mexico: Guaymas Basin | collected... | reverse complement strand
GATGATCGAGCTCCCGCTCAAGCACCCGGAGATATTCGAGAAGCTTGGCATTGAGCCGCCGAAGGGTGTTCTCCTCTATGGCCCGCCTGGGACTGGTAAAACACTCCTTGCCAAAGCCGTGGCAAACGAGTCCAATGCTCACTTCATAGCCATAAACGGGCCAGAGATAATGAGCAAGTATTACGGCGAGAGCGAGGAGAGACTTAGGGAAATCTTCAAGGAGGCTGAGGAGAACGCTCCAAGCATCATCTTCATTGACGAAATTGACGCCATAGCGCCTAAGAGGGAGGAGGTTGTTGGAGAGGTAGAAAAACGCGTCGTCAGTCAGCTTCTTACTCTCATGGATGGCCTCAAGAGCAGGGGCAAGGTCATCGTAATCGGTGCCACTAACAGGCCCGATGCCCTTGATCCAGCTTTGAGGAGGCCTGGAAGGTTTGACAGGGAGATTGAAGTCGGCGTCCCAGACAAACAGGGCAGGAAAGAGATCCTCCAAATACACACCAGAGGAATGCCAATCGAACCCGACTTCAGGAAGGACAAGGTAATCGAGATACTGGAGAAGCTCCGCGGAGACGAGCGCTTCAGGAGCATCGTAGACAGGGCGATCGAGAAAGTCAAGAAGGCGAAGGATGAGGAGGAGATCAAGAGAGTCCTCAGGGAAGTTGACGAGAAGCTCTACGACGAGGTCAAGGCAAGGCTCATTGATGCTCTGTTGGAGGAGCTGGCGGAGATAACGCATGGCTTCGTGGGAGCAGACTTAGCCGCCCTCGCGAGAGAGGCCGCTATGGCCGCTCTGAGGAGGCTCATTCAAGAAGGCAAGATTGACTTCGAGGCCGAGTACATACCGAGGGAAGTCCTCGACGAGCTCAAGGTGACGAGGAGAGACTTCTATGAGGCTCTTAAGATGGTTGAGCCTTCGGCGTTGAGGGAAGTCCTCATAGAAGTTCCAAACGTTCACTGGGACGACATTGGAGGCTTAGAAGAAGTCAAACAAGAACTCAGAGAAGCAGTAGAATGGCCGCTGAAATACCCGGAGGCGTTTGAGGCCCTCGGCATAACGCCGCCGAAGGGAATCCTGCTTTACGGCCCGCCTGGAACTGGTAAGACGCTCCTTGCTAAGGCTGTAGCGAATGAGAGTGAGGCTAACTTCATAGCCATTAGAGGCCCCGAAGTACTCAGCAAGTGGGTCGGCGAGACCGAGAAGAACATCCGCGAAATATTCAGGAAGGCAAGGCAGGCGGCTCCAACGGTCATATTCATCGACGAGATCGACGCAATCGCTCCGCGCAGGGGTACCGATGTGAACAGGGTCACCGACAGGCTCATCAACCAGCTCCTCACCGAGATGGATGGGATTCAGGAGAACAGTGGTGTGGTTGTAATTGGAGCCACGAACAGGCCGGACATCATTGATCCGGCTTTGTTGAGGCCCGGCAGGTTTGATAGGTTGATACTCGTGCCAGCACCCGACGAGAAAGCTAGGCTGGAAATATTCAAAGTACACACTAGAAAAGTTCCACTCGCCGAGGATGTGAACCTCAAGGAGCTCGCCAGGAGGACGGAGGGCTACACCGGTGCTGACATAGCCGCGGTTGTCAGAGAAGCGGCAATGCGCGCCATGAGGAGGGCCCTTCAGACGGGTATCATCAAGCCCGGCATGAAGGCCCATGAGATACGCGAGAAGGTCAAGGTGACGATGAAGGACTTCGAGGGAGCCCTCAAGAAGATCGGGCCGTCGGTGAGCAAGGAAACGATGGAGTATTACAGGAAGATACAGGAGCAGTTCAAACAGGCGAGGGGATGAGCACCCTTTCATTTTAATTTTTGAATTTGGGGGTGATTAAATGATCTACGGAATCCTGCTCAGCATACCAGAAAAACTTGTGTCAAGGTACGAGGACGAAGTCAGAAAGAGGATCGGCTATGGCATAGCAAGAGGGGACATAATAAGTTTCACGGAGGCCAAATATAAGGGAGACGTAGCGTTCGTTATGCTCGCCCGTTCAAGGAAGGCCGCTGAAAGAACTTTCTCCGAGCTTTCTGAGCTTCCAATCTACGTTAAAGTCATAGAGATTGAGGGCGAGAGCTAGCGTCTTTTTTATTCTCTGGAATGGCCTCGGCTAACCCTCTTTTCCTCACCGTTCAGCGTGGCTAACGCTCGTCATTGGCCAGAGAAATTTTTGAAGAACCTTTAAAAAGCAACCGCCAAGAATAGGAGGGGATGAAGAGCGTTTACCGGTCTGATTCTAAGATGATGAGACTGGCACTGGCAGACCCCTTCAAAAAGAGAGAAAAGGATCAGTAATCAACCTCTCCCCTTTCTTTGAGCTCTCTGTACATGCGCCACGTTATTACCGGCTTCTTTGTAGCCAGGACGTCATCCACGCGCCTGACCGCGGTGTTGTGCGGGGCGCTCTTAACGACTTCTGGATTCGTGTATGCTTCCTCGCTTATCCTCTTGAGCGCCTCAACGTACGCGTCGAGCTCTTCCTTGCTGACGGTCTCGGTCGGCTCGATCATCAGCGCCTCATGCACTATGAGCGGGAAGTATATCGTCGGTGCGTGCAGGCCGAAGTCGAGGAGCCTCTTTGCAACGTCCAGGGCCTTAACGCCGGTCTCCCTCTTCATGGGCTCGGCGCTGAACACGACTTCATGCTTCCTGAGCTCCTTGTACGGGAGCTCGTAGCCCCTCGTTCCCTTGAGCTTCCGGGCGAGGTAGTTGGCGTTGAGAACGGCTATCTCGCTGGCCTCTTTCAGGCCATCCTTGCCCATTATCTTAAGGTAGGTGAGGGCTCTAACAATAACCGCGAAGTTTCCGTAGAGTTCTTTCACCTTCCCTATGCTCTTCGGAACGTTGTAGTCGAGGTAGTAGCGGTCGTTCTCCTCGTCGTAGCTCACCAACGGAACCGGGAGGTAGTCCTTGAGGAAGTCCTTGACTCCGACTGGCCCGCTTCCCGGACCGCCACCGCCGTGAGGGGTCGAGAAGGTCTTGTGCAGGTTGAGGTGGACGATGTCAAAGCCCATATCTCCGGGCCTAACCTTTCCGAGAACTGCGTTGAGGTTAGCTCCGTCGTAGTAGAGAAGGCCCCCGGCTTTGTGAACTATCTTCGCAATCTCAAGGATCTCGTCCTCGAAGATACCGAGGGTGTTGGGGTTTGTAAGCATCAACCCAGCTGTCCTCTCGCTAACGGCGTTCTCAAGGGCTTCAAGGTCAACGGTTCCGTTCTCGTTTGAGGGTATCTCGACAACCTTGAAGCCGGCCATAGCGGCGCTTGCTGGGTTCGTTCCATGGGCCGAGTCCGGAACGAGTATCTCGTCCCTCTGCGGCTCGCCGTTGTCGAGGTGGTAGGCGCGGATTATTGAAACGCCCGTAAACTCACCGTTCGCGCCAGCGGCCGGCTGGAGCGTGAAGCGATCCATTCCCGTTATCTCCTTGAGCCACTGCTCAAGCTCCCACATTATCTTAAGCGCGCCCTGGACGGTTCTCTCGTCCTGGTAGGGGTGAATGTAGGCGACTCCGGGGTGGGAGGCTATCTCCTCGTTTATCTTGGGGTTGTATTTCATTGTGCACGAGCCGAGCGGATAAATGCCGGAATCAACGCCGTAGTTCATCTCGCTCAGCCGGGTGTAGTGCTTCACAACCTCTGGCTCGCTCAGCTCTGGGAGGTTAAGGGGACTCTTACGCTTAAGCTTTTCGGGAACTTCAACTTCAACGTCTTCAATCGGCTTGGGGAGGGTGTAGCCGACCCTTCCGGGCCTTGATAGCTCAAAAATTAGCGGTTCATCCCATTTAGCCTGACGGAACATTCAGGCCACCTCCTTGAGGGCCTCAATTAGGGCATCAACCCATTCCTTTCTTGTCGTCTCAGTTGCCGCGAAGAGGGCGCTCTCGCCGAGCTCTGGGAAGTGCTTTCCGAGGTAGTAGCCGCCGTGGATGTTCCTCTCAAGCAGTGCCTCGTGGATCTCGTTGTAGGGCTTTCCAAACCTCACGAGAACGTCCTTGAAGTTAACCCCCTCGAACGGAATCTCGGCAACCTCGGAGAGGCGCCTCTTGAGGTAAGCGGTGTTCTTGAGGATAACTTCTCCGAGCTCCCTCAATCCCTTCGGCCCGAGGCTCGCGAGATGTATCGCTGCTGCAACCGCGACGAGGGCCTCGTTTGAACAGATGTTTGAGGTCGCCTTTGCCCTTCTTATGTGCTGCTCCCTCGTCTGGAGCGTCATCACGAAGGCCCTCTTTCCGTCGGCGTCTTTCGTCATTCCGATTATCCTTCCTGGCATCTGGCGGATGAGCTTCTTGTCGTTTCTAACGGCGAATATTCCCGCCCTCGGGCCTCCGAAGTTCATTGGATTTCCAAAGTAGGCGGCCTCTCCGACGACGATATCAGCACCAAGCTCGCCGGGAGCCTCGACTATGCCGAGTATCGTTGGGTCAACGCCAACAACGAAAAGCGCTCCTGCATCGTGAGCTATTTCCCCGATGGCAGCGAGCTCTTCTTCAAGGATTCCGAAGAAGTTTGGAACTTCAACGTAGACTCCAGCGGCACCTTCCACCTTCTCTTTGAGTTCCTCAATGTTGAGCTGGCCGCGCTCGTTCCAGCCCACGTATTCGATTTCGAGTCCAGGGCCAGAGGTGTAGGTTTTTAGAACGGCCTTCTTCTCCGGGCTCATGTGCTTTGGAACAACGAATTTGCTCCTCTTTGTAACGCGGGCGCTCATCAGGGCCGCCTCTGCCATGGCCGTGCCCCAGTCGTACATGGATGAGTTGACTATTGGCAGGCCCACGAGCTCGGCTATGAGGCTCTGGTACTCGAAGAGGGCCTGAAGCATGCCTTGGCTTATCTCCGGTTGGTAGGGGGTGTAAGCTGTCAGGAACTCGCTCCTCTCGATGATGTACTTCACGTGGGCCGGGATGTAATGGAAATAAGTGCCAGCACCGAGGAAGCTGGGCATTTCGAGGACGGTCTTGTTCTTTGAGAGGACTTCGTTGAGCTCCATAAAGACCTCGTACTCGCTCTTCCCTTCGGGCAGGTTGAACTCCTTGACCATACCCTTCGGAACGTCTGAGAAGAGGTCTTCAATATTCTCAAAGCCTATCTCTTTGAGCATCTCCTCCTTATGGGGAAGGTTAGGGAGGTAGTGCTTTCCCATGGTTATCACCTCGAAAGGCTAAAATGATCATAGAAAAGTGGAGGGAGAAGAATATATGCTTTATGGAAGACAGGAAACTTAGGTTCTCATACAAAACACGGCAAAAGCTTTTAGAGGCTCACGGCAACGGCCTTTGGTTGGGGGATAAAGATGATAATCGCTTTTGACTTCGACGGAACGCTCATCGACAGCTACTCCTGCATTGAGGAAGCATTCAGGAGAGCCCTTGAAAAGCGTTACCGCTGGCTTCTAGGGAAGAGCCTTTGGGCGAAACTCCTGACTAAAATCGAGTTCCAGTTCGAGAGGCCGGCCTTTGGAAAGCACAAAAAGAAAAGCAAGCCGCCTTTCTTCCTTCGCACGAAGTTCTTTGAGACATGGTTTATCGAGAGGGCCAAGCTGAGCAAACCTATTGATGACGCCCCAGAACTCCTCAAACGGCTTAAAGAGGAAGGCCATACAGTTATTTCGTTCTCGGCCGAGGACTTCATAGAGGGCATGAAGGTCAAGCGTCTGAAGATGGCTGGCATGTACGACCTCTTCGATGACGTCATAGTCTTCGGCAGGGAGATGACACTTTATGAGGCCTTCAAGCTCGTCCGCGAGAAGTATGGAAACGAGACATTCATCTGGGTGGACGACAAGCCCTGGCGCTTCATCGGCCACGGTGATGAGAACACCGAATACGTCTGGTACTACTTCCCCTTCACGGCCAAGTTCGTGGAGAAAAACCGCGAAAGGCTAGCATTAATACCGCATCTCCACGTGATACGGGATCTGTGGAGCCTGTTCGACGTAATTGAGAGAGTGAAGCAGTACCAGGGGGAGAAGTGAGAAATGCTCCCGCGCAGGTTTTGGATCCTCATCTTAATACCTGCATTGACCTTTTTGATGGTCTTCTTCTACTACCCCATAGCCCTTGTACTGAAGGAAGGACTCTCGGCATCAGCGCTCCTCTCAGTCCTCTCGAACTCATATTACAGGCACGTTATCACCTTCACTATCTTCCAGGCATTAGGCTCAACGCTCCTAACCCTCGCGATAGGCCTCCCCGGGGCGTACCTCTTCGCCAACTACGAGTTTCCCGGAAAGAGGTTCCTTCGGGCGGTTCTGACGGTGCCCTTCGTCATGCCCAGCATAATGGTGGCCCTCGGCTTCATACTGCTCTTCGGCAAACAGGGGTTCATCACAACTCTCCTCGGCCGCGACCTTGGAATCCTCTACTCCTGGAAGGCGATTCTCCTGGCTCATGCGTTTTACAACTTCCCCGTTGTCGTCAGAATGGTGTCGTCCCTCTGGGAGAGGATAAACCCGTTTCTCCCTACCGCTTCATTTTGTGTAGGGACGTATCACTTTGTATCAGCGGTAGGGAGTTCCACCTCAGCCATCTGGACTTTTCAATCCAGATGGCTTCATTGGTGGCGGTCGAGGCCAACGGCACGGGCCTCCCATTCACGCAAAGCCCTCCAAAGCTTGAGGCAGTGCCCCCATCACTCTGGAGGGCTCTCAAATACAAATTCCAGACAGCAAGAACGTCCCGGTGCCAGACCTCACCACCAGCACTGCAAACACCAAAACGAGAACCGTTCTCATACTTCACGACAGCATTGTGGACGGGGCAAACTCTCGAGGTGCTTTTCGGATTTACTTTTATTACGGGGACGCCATATTCTCTCGCCTTCTCCTCAATCGCCCTCTGAACACCCAAGAATGCCGACTGGTAAATCCTGTGGCGGAGTTGCCTGTCCCCAATCTTCTCCAACATTTTTCTTGGAACGTTTTTTGGAAGCTTCTCCAAGACTATCCCAGCATTTCTCTTTCTTGCCTCCACAGCAATTATCCTCGCGAGCTTTTCCCTAATGTCCCTCTTTTTACTCCCCTCACGAAGCTTTCTCAAAATCCTCCTCTTCTTCTTGTTTCTTGACCCAAGCTTTTTATCCCACTTCTCTTGAATCCTCTTCCTCCTGTAATAATAACCAAGAGTAATCTCCTTTTGTCCCGTCTCAAAAATTACTGGCGTAAAATCTATGAGTGCAGTAACGTTACCCTCATTCACGTCAATGGGAATCCACGATTTTGCCTCGTACTCCTCAACGTCCTTGTAAAACGTCAAGTAAACAATTAACCTCCTCTCCTTCCTGTCAAGCTTTACCCTCGCTTGAGAAGCCAGCCTCCAGCTCGAGTTCACAGTTTTCCAATAATGCTTGTGCCCCTCGAGACCAACCTCTATCCAACCCTTGTGCGTGGCGATTTTTATGAAAGTCAATCCAGCACGCCACAAGTGGTCATCAAGCCATATTGAAACATTCCTAACTTCAGGATACTCCTTCTCGGCGAGGCCTTTCTTTTTCCTCTTCAGAAAGCTCTTCGCCCTCAAGGCCGAATCTTGGCAGACAGTGTATGCATAATGACTCGGGAGCTGTGGATAAAGCTTCCTCAAGAAAGAATACTTTTCGGCCTTCAGTTTTACAAAAGAAGTGATTCCATTCTGGACTGCAAACAGAACAGTCTGGAGGATCATTTCTCGATACATTCCTTCAAGCTCGACAAATATCTTGAAAACCTTTTTCGGAAGTCTTTCAGACTTCAGTACTACCGTTCTCACAACCCTCATTCAGCCTCAACCTCTTTCAACAATTGCTTGAAGCCTTGGACGAGTTTTTTCTTCTTGTGAGAACGCAGTCCATACAGTTTTCCGGCGAAGGAAGTTATGATTGCAATCAAGTCTTCGACGAGTTCTTGCTGAGCATCCTTCTTTTCCTCCCCGTGTATTGCTTCAATCCTCACGTCGAATTGAGAGAAGAAGTATTCGAGGTACTCATAGCCAAACCTTGTTAGCCTGTCTTTGTAGGTTACAAGAACAACATCAACTTTTCTGTTGGAAACAAGCTTGAAGAGTTTTTGAAGACCTTTTCGCCTCGTGTTCAAGCCCGAGGCAATGTCTGTGATTGTATCAACAAGCTTGTAGCCCTTGGCGGTGCAATAGCTCGTGAGGTATTCGACTTGCCTCTCAAGGTCTTTCCTTTGGTCTGAGCTCGAGACTCTCGCATAAATTACAGCCCTCACTTCCTCTGGCGGTTTCTCACCAAGGATTCTCTTCACTTCACTCTCAGGAATCCTCCACTTGCCTGTAGGAAGCTTTACTGCCTTTATTTTTCCAGAATAAATCCACCTCTTGATTGTGATAAAGCTCACACCAAGAATTTCAGCAACCTGCCTCGGCGTGAGCAACCTCTCCATGATACACACCCACACACAATAATACACAATGAAATTTATAAAGTTTTCTGCCCCCATTACGAGGAAGCCGCGATGAGCCTTGGGGCAAAGGGCTTCACCCTCTTTCGGAAGGTAACGCTCCCAATGCTCTCACCCGCGATCTTTGCCTCCGCGATGCTCACATTCGTGTTCTCCTTCCTGAGCTTCTCGATTCCCCTGATACTTGGCGGCTATAAGTACAGTACGATAGAAGTTGCCATATTCACCGCAATAATCACCATGCTTGACTTCAGGACTGGGGTGGCGCTGCGGTTATTCAGATGGGGCTCAGTTTCGCCTTCATGTACTTATACCTCAAGAGCCTCGAAAAGTACGCGAAAGCTGAGGAGCAGAGGATTTTAAGGAAGCCTAAAAAATTGACCCTGAGGGAGATGTTAAGCCTCAAAGGCCTCGCGATAGCCCTCTATTCTGCAGTCGTCTTCGTCTTCGTTCTGGCACCACTCCTCGCCGTCGTCTATGATTCCATTACGTGGAACGGGAACTTTACCCTGGAGTTCTACCGCCGGCTCTTCGACGGCTCCTACAACCCAATTTTCGGGTCGGACAGCCTCCATGCTATCTTCTGGAGCTTCACATTTGGCTTTGCAACGGTTCTGCTGGCGACTCTCATAGCCCTAGCAATGGCTTACTCCTCCCTTCGGTGGGATCTGCCGGGAAGAACACTCATCGACGTCCTCGCAACGCTCCCCCTTGGCTCCTCACCAATAATAATTGGCCTCGGCTACATCAAAGCCTTCCACAAGCCGCCCCTCCTCTTGCTTGGAAGTCCATACCTAATCATTGCAGCCCATACTGTAATAGCGTATCCCTTTGCCCTGAGGGCGATCTCCTCTTCTCTCAAGAAGATAAAGACCAGCCTCCGCGAGGCGGCAATGAGCCTCGGAGCGACTGACTTCAAGGCGTTCCTAAAGGTTGAGCTGCCCTTAGCATTTGGAGGTGTCCTCGTTAGGGCAGTCTTTTCATTCGCAATGAGCATAGCTGAACTCGGTGCAACGTACATGATTTACCAGCCCAAGTACACGACGATAACAATAGCAATCTACCGGTACCTTGGGTCGAGGCAGTTCAATTCAGCCTCCACCATGGCCGTGATCCTTATGATCGTCAGCCTCGTGGGCTTTCTCCTGATAGAGAAGACGGGTGAGGAAGTATGGTAAGGCTCCTCCTTGAGAACGTGAGGCTATCGAGGGAGGGCTTTGAGCTCAACATCCCCGAGCTTGAAGTGAAAGAGGGCGAGTTCTTCACGCTCCTCGGGCCGAGCGGGTGCGGGAAGACGACAACTCTGAGAATCATAGCCGGCTTTGAAAAAGCAGAAGGCAGGATTTATTTCGACGACGAGGACGTAACCGACAAGCCCCATACGAGAGGAACATCGGGATAGTCTTTCAGGACTACGCGCTCTTTCCCCACATGACGGTCTTCGAGAACGTGGCCTTTGGCCTGAGGATGAGACCCGCTAATAAAACTTGCTGGCCAGATGTTATCTACTCAGTTTTCAAGACTTTGAAAATGATTCACGATAGTAACAAAATATCATAGATTTAAATGGAACTTGGAGCGAGATGCCGAAACTATTTTAAGGTAGTTCGTCATAGTATTGCAATGTCTAACCTTGTCCCGGCCTGCCATTTTAATTTTCCGGGATGCCCAACAATGGGGGTGATGGAATGGAGCAAAGGGATCAATGGGCGACTAAGATTGGTTTGATTTTAGCTATGGCAGGAAACGCCGTCGGACTTGGTAACTTCGTAAGGTTCCCAACGCAGGTAGCCCAGAATGGTGGCGGCGCCTTCATGGTGCCGTACTTCATAGCACTGTTCTTCCTCGGTATCCCAGTGATGTGGATTGAGTGGGTTGCAGGTCGCTACGGTGGCAAGTATGGTCACGGTACCCTTGGCCCAACTTACTACCTCATGGCCAGGGAGAGCCTTAAGCCGAGAAGCGCCCTCTGGTTAGGTGTCATAAGCGGTATGCTTGCCTTTTCGCTGACCGTCCTGCTTAACAGCTACTACCTGCACCTCATCGGCTGGTCCGCAGCTTACACTTGGTTCAGCATAACCGGAGCCTACTTCGGCAAGAACACAGGTGAGTTCTTCAACAATTACCTGAGCAACCACGGTGAGGTCATGCTCTTCTGGGGCATAACAGTGATTTTGCTTGCAATAGCAGTTGGACAGGGCGTCAGTAAGGGTATCGAGAGATGGGTCAAGGTCATGATGCCGCTCCTTTACATCTTCGCCATCATAATGGTTGGCTACGTTTTCGTCCTTGGATCTCCAGTAGATCCCAATTGGAGCACTATTGACGGATTCAGGTTCATCTGGTCCCCCAACTGGAGCTACCTGAAGGACCACTTCTCAGCAGTCCTCCTTGCCGCAACTGGACAGATATTCTTCACGCTCTCGCTTGGTATGGGTATCATCCAGAACTATGCCAGCTACCTCGGTCCCAAGGATGACGTTGCCCTCTCAGGCATAGCAACGGTTTCCCTGAACGAGTTCGCCGAGGTAGTCCTCGGCGGTTCAATAGCGGTCCCGCTGGCTACTGCATACTTCACCAAGATAGTTAACCCCGATCTCATCGCCAAGGCCTTCCTCAAGTCTCCAAGCTTCCTCATCAACATGGGCGTTCCACAGAACATAGCCAGCTCAGGTAACCAGACCGCAATCTCAAACTACCTCAGCCAGCACTGGGGAGAGATCATGCAGTACCTCACCCAGCACAAGGACATAGGCCTCAAGGCGATTGGAAACACCTTCGGACTCGGATTCTCATACACCAGCCTGCCCAACGTCTTCGTCAGCATGGGCAGTGCAGGAAGGTTCTTCGGTGCACTGTGGTTCCTCCTGCTCTGGTTCGCAGGCTTCACCTCGGCAATAGCAATGTACAACTACCTAGTGGCTTTGCTCGAGGAAGACCTCAACATCAACAGAAAGGTCGGAACATGGATAGTGTTCATCATCTACCTCATCACGGGCCTGCCAGTCATTTACATCAGCGGCTACATGGATCAGGTCGATGCATGGGTGAGCTTCCAGCTCACACTGCTAGCGCTCTTCGATATCATCGTTGCAGTGTATCTCTTCAAGCCGGATAACTTCTGGAAGGAGCTCCACGAGGGAGCTTGGATGACGGTTCCCAACTGGTATAAACCGATAATCCTGTACATTGCACCAATACTCCTCCTGATACCACTCATCGGAACAGCCAAAGACCTCGTAGGAACCACCCTCGAGTGGCCGGCCAGGATTGCAATAATCATCATGTGGATCATCGGTGCAGTGGAAAGCTACTACTCCATCAAGAAGAAGTACGGCGAGGAGCTAGAGAAGAACGAGGTTATCATAAAGGTCTGAGGTGGTTAGGATGGGAAGCTGGGTAATCTACATGCTGATTGCATGGTTTGTTATTTTTGCCCTAATGGGCTGGAGCATCAACAGGCTCCTCAAGGCCGAGAAGGCACAGAAGGCACAAGGGTCTTAAGGCCCTTCTTCTTTTTCAACTTTTGGAGGTGTAAAAGTGAAGAGTAAGGGTATTCTGCTTGACACAGCTGAGGTTCTTGAATCAACTCTCGATAGAATAGACCGCCTCACGATCCTCACGGGTAAGGAGAAAGAACGAGTAAAAGCTATGGTTAAGGAGGCAGCCGAGAACTTCAGAAGGCTTGCAGAGGATGTGGAAAAAGACAATGAAGAGCTGGCCGAGTTCTTCTATAAAAAGGCTAAAGAGCTCAAATTGATGAGCACCGACAAGAACATAGAAAAGGAGGGCAAGAAGGAATACCTGAAACTAGCCGACAGAATTCTCCTCTATTCCCGCTCCGCAGAGTACGACTTCAAGCCAGAGAAACTGGCCGAGCTAAAGAAGGTTTACCGGAAGTATCTGTTCGGAATGACAGCTTTCTTCATGCTCACGGGCTTTTATCTTAATCAGTTTCTGGCGATAACAGCCCTAATCCTTGCAATACCAATAATCCTCTCGATACTTTCCCTCCAGAGGAGAGGTTACCTCGGCCTTCTACTGGCGTATTCTGCAATACCAATTCCTATCATAATGGGCGCGATAGCACTAAGATCCAGCATATACAATCTGATTACTCCTGAAAGGATCACGCAAATAATGTCGGAAACCCGCTGGAGCGCCGGCACCGTCAAGGCATACTTGATCTTCCTTATGCTCCTCGCGGCGGTCGAACTCTACCTGCTGGGAAGCGCGGTAGTCGGTCTCTACAAGCACCGCCATGCATTCCTCTGAAAAAGCCCTCAGTGGAGAGTTTCGTTCTCATTTCTCCTTATCTGGATGAACTCATCAAAATTCCAGAAAAGGGTTTAGAAAGGAAAAAGAAAACTCAGGAAATCTGCGCCAGAAACTTCCTCAATCTCTTGATGGAAATGTGCGTCTTTCTGGCCAGCTCCTCAAGGTCAGCTTTAAGGAGGTCTTCGGGCGTCTTTATGCCGGCATCATTCAGCTTTGCGAGAGTTTTGGGGCCGATGCCTTTAATGTCTATGAGGCTTTTTACTTTCTTCTCAGGTTTTTCTCCGGATTTGGGCTTTTTGGTCTTTTTTGAAGCCCTATTAAGCCTCTTAGCGAGCCTCGTGTCAACTCTCTCCCTCAGAGGAACCTTTGGCTTTCTCCTCTTCACAAAGGCCAAAGATGTCGCGTAGAACCTTCCGCCGTCCCTCAGCACTTCAGCCTTTTCTTCATTTTCCTCAGACTCCTCTGGAGGGACTTCAGGAGGCTCCACAAACTCCTCAAGTTCAGGTGGGTTGTCACTCACGTAGTATGAAACCACAACCGGTCTGAATGCGTTGTCCCTCTCCTCAAGCTCCTCAAGGAGCTTAACGTCGAAGCTTCCAGTCTTCACGTACTTTACGAGCTCATTCGCCAGCCTGTGGAAGTCCCTACTGTGTATAAGGAGTCTTCTCTTCCCGTATTCCTTCGCCTGCCCTGTCGTTATAAGGAACTGCCAGTCGCTAGCTTCAAGTATCAGAAGCTCCCTCGCGAGCTGTTCAAGGATTCTATCGGCTATTCTGTCCCTTCCGTAGTATCTGCTCGCCAGCGCCACCATCCTCTCCTCAGCGCGGTAGACGTGGTCCCAGGTCCATCTGGTCTCCTCATTCCACCACGTCGAGTGGTCTGCATTGGCTCCCCATGAACCTTCTGGAAGCTCAACCTCGTACCTCTCCCCGGCATAGTTGTCAAGGAAAGCCGAGATGGTCGTGGTGACGATTCCGTTCTCAGCCATCAGCTCAAGGACTCTGCCGAGCCACTTGACGCCCTCAAACCACCAGTGGCCGAAGAGCTCGGTGTCGTAGGGGGCGACAATTATCCCCTTCTCCCCGAACCTCTCCTCGAACTCACCCAGCAGCCTCTCCGCCAACGAGACGAAGTGCCTCGCGTGTTCCTCCACGCGCTCCATGGCCTTGTCCGGGTCGTAGAACTCCTTCTGGCCAAGGTCGACGTTCTTACCGGTAACGCGCCAGTACTGGCCGCCGCTCTTTTCGGCCTTCCTGTGGAACTCCCTGTACCAGAAGTCGCCGGGGTAGCCGTAGTGCGCGCTCCAGACCTGATAGCCAGTCTCCCTGTTGCGGGCAAAGACCACTACTCTGGAGCCCTTAATCCAGTAGGGCCTCAGGGTGCTCTTTTCTCCCTTGTAGAGCGGAATCTCGCCGTAGCCCTTCGTCACCGGACCCTCATCGATCAGGTTGCTCTCCACGAAGAAGTATTCGAGGCCGAACTCCTCAAGGAACTTCTCTATACCCTGCCTCTTAACCTTCCGCCCATCTGGAAGCTCCCACTCTCCGGCCGGCCGGTAGGCGCACTCCGGCAGCCAGATTCCCCTCGGCCTCCTGCCGAAGTGCTTTTCGTAAGTAGTGATCCCATTGGAGAGCTGTGCCCTTATTGCCTCGTCCCTAGCCAGGAGAGGGAGGTAGCCGTGGGTCGCGGCGGAGGTTATTACTTCTATGTAACCGGCGTCCTGGAACTCCCGGAACTTGCCGACGATGTCCCCGTTTATGGCCTTCCAGTAGTCGTAGACCTTCCTGAAGTGGTCGAGGGAAGCCCTAACGGCCTTTTCGTCGTACTTTCCTGATTTCAAGTCTTCTTCAGTTGCCTTGATTTTCCTGAGGAGGTATTTCTCAAACTCGGCCTTTATGTAGTCGTCTGCGAGCTGTTCCGCCAGGACGGGCGTTATGTTGATTACGAGCTGGAAACGGACTCCCGCGGAGCGGAGGCGTTCAAACTCCATCAGAAGGGGCAGATAGGCCTCAGCCATTGCTTCGTAGAGCCATTCCTCCCCAAAGGGCCACTTCCCGTGCTTTCTGACGTACGGGATGTGAGTGTGGAGGACGAACGTGAAGTAGCCTTTCATTCAGTATCACCTGGGGTGTTATTGAGGGGGGAGTATTTAACGTTAGCGTGCCCCCACATGGTCGTTGGCTAAAAAGTGTACATCGAAGGAGCGAACTACTTTTAAGAGGAAGTGCCGCACCTTAGGACAAAAATTAGAATGGTGATCAGCATGGAGGTCTTAAAAAGAGAGTCCGGAAGCGGATTCCTGGCAGGAATAGTGGGGATACTGCTGTTAGGAGAGATAATAACGGTTCTCGGAATGCCCGTGGGCAATGCGGTAAAGTTAGGAAAGGTGATTTTTGACATAGGCATCGCTGGAGCAGTCTGGGTTTTTCTACAGGAGCTCTTTGAAGGTGAAGGGAGCGACGTCTATAAGGCTGCGCTTGCAATAGCCGTGGCAGTGCTCATAGCTTTTGCCTGGTAATGAAGACAACGCTTTAAACCTCTTTTCTGACTCTTTTTGGGTGGGAGAATGAAGGAAGAGATGAGTTCAGTTGACATCCGCTACGTCGTGAGAGAGCTCCAGTGGCTCGTTGGGGCGAGGATTGACAAGATTTACCACGACGGCGATGAGATAAGGCTCAAGCTCCGCACGAAGGAAGGGAGAGCGGATTTAATCCTGCAGGCAGGCAAGAGGTTCCACCTCACGAGCTACGTCAAGGAGGCGCCGAAACAGCCGTCGAGCTTCACCATGCTCCTAAGGAAGCACCTCGGCGGGGCCTTCATAGACGCGATAGAACAGCACAACTTTGATAGAATTGTTAAAATCAAGGTTGGGGATTACACTCTCATCGGCGAGCTCTTCAGGAGGGGAAACATCATCCTAGTTGATTCCGAGAACAAGATCGTTGCCGCGCTCCGCTACGAGGAGTACAAGGACAGGGCGATAAAGCCGAAAGCGGAGTACAAGTTCCCCCCTGCCAGAGAGAACCCCTTGGAGGTCTCTTTCGAGCGCTTTCTTGAACTTATGAGGGAAGAGGAGGAGCTTGAGCTGGTTCGTGCTTTGGCCAGGAAGCTCAACATGGGCGGCATGTACGCAGAGGAGATTTCCCTTAGGGCTAGCTTCGAGAAGACGACACCGGTGAAGGAGCTTAGTGATGATGACCTCAAGCTAATCTACGAGACTATGATGAAGACGTTCAACGACGAGCCGAGGCCCAACATCGTCTACAAGGACGGGGCAATGCACGATGTAGTTCCGATAGAGCTGAAAATCTACGAGGGCCTTGAGAAGCGCTATTTTAAAACCTTCAGCGAGGCCCTTGACGAGTACTTTGGAAAGCTCACAGTCGAGAAGGCGAAAATCGAGCAGACGAAGAAGCTTGAGTCGAAGAAAAAGGGGCTCCTTGCAACCCTCAGAAAGCAGGAAGAGATGCTCAAGGGCTTCGAGAAGGCAATGAACGAGAACCAGGAGATAGGCGACCTGATCTACGCGAACTACGCCCTCGTAGAGAAACTTCTCGAAGAGTTCAGGAAAGCAACTGAAAAGCTCGGCTGGGACGAGTTCAAGAAGCGCATAGAGGAGGGCAAGAAAGCTGGAAACAGAGTGGCACTCATGGTAAAGTCCATTGACCCCAAAGAGAAAGCCGTAACTGTAGGGCTCGACGGAAAGGATGTCAAACTTTATCTGAACAAGAGCATAGGAGAGAACGCCGAGCTCTACTACGAGAAGGCCAAGAAGTTCAGGCACAAATACGAGGGAGCTCTGAAGGCCTATGAAGATACGAAGAGGAAGCTCGATGAAGTTGAGAAGCTCATCGAGGAGGAGATGAAAAAAGAGCTCAACGTGAAGCGCATAGAGAGGAGAAAGAAGAAGTGGTTCGAGAAATTCCGCTGGTTCGTTTCGAGCGAGGGCTTTCTGGTTTTAGCAGGAAAGGACGCGAGCACCAACGAGACGCTCATCAAGAAGCACATGGGCGACAACGACCTCTACTGCCACGCCGACGTTTACGGCGCACCCCATGTCGTCATCAAGGACGGACAGAAAGCTGGAGAGAAGACCATCTTTGAGGCCTGCCAGTTTGCTGTCTCGATGAGCAGGGCGTGGAGTCAGGGGCTCTATGCGGCAGACGCTTACTGGGCCTATCCAAATCAGGTAACCAAGCAGGCCCCCAGCGGTGAGTACCTCGGCAAGGGCGCTTTCATGGTCTACGGAAAGAGGAACTGGCTTCACGGTTTACCGCTCAAGCTGGCGGTCGGCGTGATAAACTACGAGGGAGAGGACTACGTTATTTGTGCGCCCGTTGATGCCATCAAGGCCCACACGAGCAAGTACATTGTCATAAGGCCGGGGAAGCTCAAGAAGGGCGAGCTCGTGAAGAAGATACGCGGAATTTTGGAGAGGTGGGGCTACAAGGTTAGGGAAGAAGACCTCAACGCGATCCTCCCACCCGGAGGAGGAGAAATAGTTGAGGTAGTCGGTTAAACCAGCTCCTTTCGGTTTCACAATTTTTTGAAACACAACTCAAAATAGGCCTGCGTTCTAAACCCTTTTAAAAGCCCCAGCCAAGTATCCCTGGAGGTGACCCAATGCTTGTTAGATCCTTCGTCCCTGCACACATAACCGCCTTCTTTGCCCCGGTATTTCACGATGATCCGCTGAAAACAGGCTCACTCGGGGCTGGAATCAACCTCGCCAAAGGAACAAACGTCTTTGCGAGCATAGAAACTGGAACTCTGGAAAGGCACGTCCACATAGCCTTCAACGGCGAACCCGTAAAGAGAGAGGAAGCTGTAATCAGCTACTCGGTTGCAGAGAAGCTCGTCCCAGAGGATTTCCTAGGAGAAGTTGAGATCTGGCAGTATTTTGATTTTCCCAACGGCTACGGATTTGGCAACAGTGCCGGCGGTGCCCTGGGAACTGCCTTGGCATTGGGCTACAGGTTCGGAGGAACGTGGCTCAGGGCCGCCCAGGTGGCACACGAGGCAGAGGTAAAGCACAGGGGTGGGCTTGGAGACGTTATAGCCCAGCTCGCGGGCGGAATCGAGGTCAGGGTTAAGCCGGGCGGGCCGGGGATAGGCGTCGTTGACAACCTGTTCTTCGAGGATTACAAGGTTCTAGTAGTGCCCCTCGGAAAGCTCTCAACGAGGGAAGTCCTCGATGGAGACGTGGTGAAGACTATTGAAGTCGAGGGGAGAAACGCCTTGAAAGCACTCCTGAAGGAGCCAACGCCCGAGCGCATGATTGCCCTCGCAAGGAACTTCGCCGAAAAAACTGGCCTGCTGAGCGGTGAGCTCCTTGAACTTGCCAGGGAGCTGGACAAAGTCATTTCCACCCCCAGCTCGATGATAATGCTCGGAAAGGGGCTCTTTGCTCTCGTTAGAGGGCGGGAAGTCGAAGGCATTAGAGCAACCCTATCAGATCTAGGAGTGCCATATGACATTGTAGAGATATACGAAGGAAAGCCGAGGGTTGAAAGGTGGTTTGAAGGTGGGCCAAAATGAACAGGGGTGAGTAGGCACGGTTCTGCTTTTCGAAGGCAGACTTAATCCATCCATAGCATTTGCCATAGGATTTGCAATCACAGTAGCATTTGAAAAGGCAAGGTTCTCCTGGACAAGGCGCTGAGTTTTTATCCCCTTTGCCGTATTTCTTCTGGTGGTGAGAGTGAGTGACATGAAGTACTCCGAGTTGGCGGAGCTCTACAGGAGGCTCGAAAAGACGACATTGAAGACCCTCAAGACAAAGTTTGTTGCAGACTTTCTGAAGAAGACTCCGGACGAGCTTCTTGAGATAGTCCCGTACCTTATCCTCGGCAAGGTCTTCCCGGACTGGGACGAGAGGGAGCTTGGAGTCGGCGAGAAGCTCCTGATAAAGGCCGTCTCCATGGCAACTGGCGTGCCCGAAAAGGAAATCGAGGATTCGGTTAAGGACACTGGCGATCTGGGTGAGAGCGTGGCCCTAGCTTTAAAGAAAAAGAAGCAGAAGAGCTTCTTCAGCCAGCCGCTCACCATAAAGCGCGTTTACGACACGTTCGTCAAGGTCGCAGAAGCAAGCGGTGAGGGGAGCCAAGACAGGAAGATGAAGTATCTTGCTAACCTCTTCATGGATGCTCAACCCGAGGAGGGCAAGTACATAGCTAGAACCGTTCTTGGAACCATGAGGACTGGGGTTGCGGAGGGAATCCTTAGAGATGCAATAGCTGAGGCTTTCAAAGTGAAGCCTGAACTCGTCGAGAGGGCCTACATGCTCACGAGCGACTTCGGCTACGTGGCAAAGGTCGCGAAGCTTGAGGGCAACGAAGGTCTCTCGAAGGTCAGCATACAGATTGGGAAGCCGATAAGACCTATGCTCGCACAGAACGCCGCCAGTGTCAAGGACGCTTTGATGGAGATGGGCGGTGAAGCGGCCTTCGAGATAAAGTACGACGGAGCAAGAGTCCAGATCCACCGCGACGGCGACAGGGTGATAATCTATTCGAGAAGACTTGAGAACGTCACCCGCTCGATTCCGGAGATAGTCGAGGCCGTGAAGGCCTCTTTGAAGCCTTCTAAAGTCATAGTCGAGGGCGAGCTTGTGGCCGTTGGGGAAGGCGGCAGGCCGAGGCCCTTCCAGTACGTCCTCAGGCGCTTCAGGAGGAAGTACAACATCGAGGAAATGATAGAGAAAATCCCGCTTGAGCTGAACCTCTTCGACATACTCTACGTTGACGGTGAGAGCCTCATAGATACGGAGTTCGTTGAGAGGAGGAAGAAACTTGAGGAGAGCGTTGAAGAGAGCGAGAAGATAAAGATCGCCGGACAGCTTGTAACTAAGAACGTAGACGAGGCAGAGGAGTTCTACAAGAGGGCCCTGGAGCTGGGCCACGAGGGGCTGATGGCCAAGAGGCTCGATGCTGTCTACGAACCCGGAAACCGCGGAAAGAAGTGGCTCAAGATCAAGCCCACTATGGAGAACCTAGATCTCGTCATCATCGGCGCCGAGTGGGGCGAGGGGAGGAGAGCTCACCTCCTCGGCTCGTTCCTCGTGGCGGCATACGATCCTGAGAACGATGAGTTTCTACCAGTCGGAAAGGTCGGCAGCGGCTTCACCGACGAGGATTTAGTGGAGTTCACCAAGATGCTGAAGCCATTAATAGTCAGAGAGGAGGGCAAGTTCGTCGAGATACAGCCCAAGGTCGTCATCGAGGTTACCTACCAGGAGATACAGAAGAGCCCGAAGTACAAGAGCGGCTTTGCTTTAAGATTCCCGCGCTACGTGGCGTTGAGGGAAGATAAGAGCCCGGAGGAAGCGGACACTATAGAGCGGGTCGCCCAGCTCTACGAGCTCCAGGAGAAGTTCAAGGCAAAGAAGTGAAGTCCTCCGGGTTTTCGTTCTCGTTTTCACATTTCTGGTTCTCTTTTTCAAGCCCTTCAGCTCCAGACGCTTCTCCATTACTGTATTCGAAAGTCTTGTACATCTCCTGCCTCAGAGCCACAACCCTCTTGGCGTAGTTCACCGCGGATCCAAAGACCTCATCAACGGAGTTGTGGATGTAGATAAGGGCAACCATACTCAGGGGTGCAACGAAACCTGCTAGGTCTCCCATGGAATAAAGCAACAGAGCTGGTGCATCGTAGAGGCTGTGGAGCAGTGCTGCCTTCAGGTAGCCTTCCCATAGGGAGCCCCTGAGAGCCCCTTCCAATGCTATCGCAGTAAATACTACGTGGAACATCATGACTACAAACCTGAATATGGCACCGAGGAGGTTGCCCATTGAAACTAGAGGCCAAAAATACAGGAGTGCTTCGAGGATCCCGAAGACCAAGGCCGTTCTTATCGTGAGATGCCATCGAACCAGCGTGCTTTCACGTTCCTTGGCCACGAAGGGAAGTAACTTTGCGCCTTCCTCAATGGGGCCAACTAAAAACGTCAAAATCAACATACCCGTAGTCATTCCACTGGAAAACAAGATGAGCCCTTCAAGACCAAGCGCGAGAAGAAACGCTACAATGCCCCAGCCTATGACTGAGCGTAGGGGCACGGGGGGAACCAGCCTCTCCGTCCTCGAAAGCCATGAACTGGTCTTAAGAAATACCTCGATTCCAACGACAACGGCAAGAAGGGTGTAAATCACAACGAGGAGTACTCCTATCATATAATCACCACTTCACTTTCACATCCAAAAGGACTTTAAGTTATCGTTCTCAAAGGAGAGCAGAGAAAGAGAAAAAATTTCACTTCAGCCTTATGGCATCGAGGTTGTGCGGTGCCCTTGTGGGGAGGTTGAACTTCTTGTGGATGCTGGATGCGAGGTCAAGGCACTTGTTGGGCTCACCGTGGACTGTTATGACGCGCTCAGGCCTCGGTCTGAGCCTCGCTACGTAGCTCATTAGCTCCCTCCTGTCGGCGTGACCGGAGAAGCCATCTATCGTGTGGACTTCCATGTTGACCTGAACGACCTCGGTTCTTCCGTCCTCTCCGACCAGCGGTATCTCGCGGAGACCTCTCTGCACCTGCCTTCCGAGCGTTCCCTCCGCCTGGTAGCTGACGAAGATTATGCTGTTCCTCGGATCTGGGGCGAGCTGCTTGAAATACTCGACGCTCGGCCCACCTACGAGCATACCTGACGTGGCTATGATGATCGCCGGCTCGCCACTGTCTATGATGTCCTGTCTTTCGCGTGAGTTGGCAACTGGCTTGAATATCGGGTTGAGGAACGGGTTGTAGCCCTCGTGGAAGATCTGCTCGCGCAGGCGCCTGCTCAGGTACTCCGGATAAGCCGTGTGGATCGCGGTTGCCTCCCAGATCATTCCGTCAAGGTAAATCGGGACGTCAATTCCTCCGATGCGCGCGTACTCCTCAAGAACCATCATGATCTCCTGAGCCCTTCCAACGGCCATAGCTGGAATTAGAACCTTTCCTCCGCGCTTTATCGTGTGGTGTATGACCTCTATGAGCCTCTTCTCCGCTTCCTCCCTCGGCATCTGGTAGTCGTTGCTTCCACCGTAAGTTGACTCCATGATCAGGGTCTCGACGCGCGGGAACTTGCTAACTGCCGGCTCAAGCAGCCTCGTGGGTATGAACTTGAAGTCCCCGGTTATTGCTATGTTGTGGAGCCCATTGCCTATGTGGAGGTGAACTATTGCAGAGCCGAGGATGTGGCCGGCGTTGTGGAGGGTCAACCTTATGTCTGGGGCGATGTCTCTGACTTCGCCGTAGTCGAGGGTTATGGTGTGCTTGACAACCTCCTTTATGTCCCTCGGCCGGTAGAGGGGCTCGACGCCGTTCATGTGCTGGATTTCAATGAAGTCCTGCTGGAGGAGTGTCATCAGATCCCTCGTTGGCGGAGTCGTGTAGATCGGCCCGTCGAAGAGCTTGTAGCGGAAGAGGTACGGGAGCATCCCGCAGTGGTCGAGGTGAGCGTGAGTTATGATGATAGCATCCAGAAGGCCCTCGTCAAGGACGTAACGAAACTCGGGGGCATCGAAGTGCGGAAACGCCTTTTGTGGGTCCTTGAGGGCCGCTACGTTCACTCCAAAGTCAACCAGAACATAGCTCTCGTCAGTCTGGACGAGAATGGCGCTCCTACCGACCTCGCGGAAGCCCCCAAGTCCGGTAATCCTAATCCACCTGCTCTTGTACTCCGGCTTGCGGTAGATGTTCCTGCCCACCTGTCTAAGGAACTTCCTCCTGTCCTTGCTCTCCGTCTGGAGGATCTGTCTGATCGAATAGATTGTCTGGCTCTGGATTGGGGGAGTCCTCACGGCCTTGGGCGCCCAGTGGACTTTCTGGGTAATCAGGCGGAGCGTTTCCCCGTTCTTCCCGATCACGAGGCCCGGCTTCTTGGCCTCAATTATGACCTCACCAACGGAGGGGTCGAAGCTTATGTTGGTTATCTCAGCCTCAGGCGGAACGATCTGCCTTATCATCTCCTCCGCCTTCTCCGGCGGGAGAAGAATGTCCGGATCGGGGCGAACGCTTATCCTCTTCTTCAAAACCTTGGCAAGGTTCCTGATCAGGTCACCGTCGCGCATTATCGCCTCTGGATTTTTGACGTAAATGACGAGCTCAGGCCCTTCGAACTCTACTTCTGTTACATTGGCTTCTTTTGGCACCATCTGATCGATGACAGCTCTTATGTCCCTTAGTATGTCCTCGACAAACGTTTCTCTCCTGATCAACTTCACCACCTCACTTCAGAACCGGTTCAAGCTCACGGTAGCCTTCCTTCGTGATCGTTACAACCGTAACTCCCTCACCCGTGTAAACGTCCCTCTTAATGGCAGCCCTAACTGCCCTAACGGCCAGATCAACGCCCTCCTCAATGCCCAGCCCATCCGAGAAGTTTTCCTCCAAGATAGAGAGGGCAAATTCCATGCCAGAACCGGCCGCCACAAAACGCTCCTCGGTTACACCCCCAGCGGCGTCTATCGAGTAAAGCCTCGGCCCAACATCATACCCCCCAACCAGAAACCAGGCAAAGTATGGGAGGTGCCTGTTTCTGTGCAGGATGTTTGAGACAAGCGTTGCTAGGGCCTTCACTGACATTTCCCTGCCAACTTCAGCACGATAAAGCCTTGCTTCTGCCCTGAGACGCCTGACGAGAGTCATGATGTCACCGACAAGCCCTGCACCGGCTATGGCAAGATGGTCGTCTATCTTGAATATCTTGGTCACTTCCTTCGAGGTTATCATGTTGCCCAGCGTAGCCCTCCTGTCCGCTGCTAGCACGACGCCATCCCTACATACCAATCCAACGATGGTTGTACCTTTCGTTGCGCTCAGATTCCCTTTCAACAGTAACACCCCTGATAGTCTGTGTAGAACAGAAGAACTTCAACCTCCGCTTTGAAAAAAAGGTATTTAAAGATTTCGAAAGGCTCAGAAGGTGTAGTAGTCCACGCCTCCAGTTTCCCTGCCACCCTTTTTCCTCATGCTCTCCTCAAAGTTTTTGTAGTACTCCATCATGTAAGGCGTTATGCTGGGCTTGACTTTCTTCAGTGCCATCTCGAAGTCTTTCTTTGACACCTTCAGGCTCTCAAGGAACTCCTCACTCTGCTCCTCAACGACCTCACGCGGAAACTTTGACACCGCGCGCCTCAGTGCCATGAGCGCCGCTTCCCTTACGAGGGCCTCGATATCGGCTCCAGAGTAGCCTTCTGTTTTCTTGGCTAGTTCTTCGAGGTTTACGTCTTCGGCGAGTGGAACTTTTCTAGTGTGCACTTTGAATATTTCCAGCCTAGCTTTCTCGTCGGGTGCTGGCACGAGTATCAACCTATCAAACCTGCCAGGCCTCAACAAAGCCGGATCAATAATATCAGGCCTATTAGTAGCACCAATTACAACCACACCACTATTCTCCTGAATCCCATCCATCTCCGTAAGAAGCTGATTTATCAGGGTATCGAGGTGCCTTTCGCCTTCATAGCTTCCCCTCGCAGGGGCGATTGCGTCGATCTCGTCGATGAATATGACCGTTGGAGCCGCCTGCCTAGCCTTCCTGAAAATCTCCCTTATCCTTTTCTCGGTCTCGCCGACCCACTTGCTGAGTACTTCGGGGCCTCTAATGGCTATGAAGTTAGCCTCACTCTCATTCGCTACGGCCTTAGCAAGGAGCGTTTTACCAGTCCCAGGCGGGCCGTAAAGCAGGATTCCCTTCGGC
>Ga0256842_1000973_pt1 | contig 24384 bp, 23 predicted proteins | sample 4559240metaG_FD_185973 | JGI IMG/M metagenome (GOLD analysis project Ga0256842, IMG submission 185973) | Hydrothermal vent microbial communities from Guaymas Basin, Mexico - 4559-240 | ecosystem: Environmental > Aquatic > Marine > Hydrothermal vents | place: Mexico: Guaymas Basin | collected... | reverse complement strand
AAATGTAAAATATATATTATTCTGTTAAGTATCAATCTTTTTGCTAACAATGCAATAACATTAAATAGTGAAGAACAAGCGTATTTAAAAAATAAAAAAACTATTACTATGTGTATAGACCCAAATTGGATGCCTTATGAAAAATTTGATGAAAATTCTAAACATATTGGAATGAGTGCTGATTATTTTAATATGTTTAGAGAAAAGTTTAACTTAAAAATAGATGTCATTCAAACAAAAAATTGGGCAGAATCTATACAATTTGCAAAAGATAGAAAATGTGATATTATGTCTTTAGTTATGCAAACACCTGAAAGAAAAAAGTATCTCAATTTTACAACACCCTATTTAAAAATCCCTCTTGTAATAGCTACAAAAATAGATATCGCTTTTATAGATAATATATCTCTTATTCAAGATAAACAGTTAGCTATACCAAAAGGTTATGCATTTATTGAAATATTAAAAACTAAATATCCAAATATTAATATTGTTGAAGTTGAAAATATTGAAGAAGGTTTACAAAAAGTGGAAGATGGTAAAGTGTTTGGGTATATCGGTACACTTGGTAGTATCTCCTATATACTTCAAACATCTTTTGAAGGTAACTTAAAAATTACTGGTAAATTTTATGAAAATTGGGAACTTGGAATTGGAGTTAGAAATGATGATACAATTTTATTAAATATATTTCAAAAAGCTGTCGATAGTATCAGTCTTGAAAATCAACAAGATATTATATATAGATGGATTTCACTCGAACATAAAAGATATTTTGATTATAATCTTTTTATAAACTTTATTTTTGTAGTAGCTTTTATATTCCTTATACTATCTTATAGATATTATCTTATTAAAAAATTGCATAAAGAGATAACGATAAAATTTAAACAAGAGTTAAAAAAATCACAAGAGAAAGATAAAATGCTTTTTCATCAAAATAAACTTGCTTCAATGGGAGAGATGTTGGAAAATATCGCTCATCAATGGAGACAACCTCTCTCTATAATAAACTCTTCTGTCTTAAATATAGATGCAGAACTCCTTAGAAAAGAGATTAAAAACAGTTTTATAGAGGATAAACTTTTAGAGATAGAATCATTAACACAATATATGTCCACAACAATAGATGATTTTAAAAACTTTTTTGATGATAACAAGATAAAAACTTCTTTTTATTTAGAAGATACTATCTCAAAATCTTTATATATTTTAGACGGAGTAATAAGTTTTAATAATATTAATATCATTATTGACCTACACAAGAAACATAAATATTTTGGATATGAAAATGAGTTACAACAAGTAATTTTAATTATACTTAATAATGCCATTGATGCCTTGAACGCTAAAGAGATTACATCACCAACTATAAAAATAGATATAACAAACCTTGAAAATAGCATAGTTATCTCTATTTCTGATAATGCTGGTGGTATAGCTCTTGAAAATATAGATAAAGTTTTTGAACAATATTTTACAACTAAATATCAAAAAAATGGTACAGGATTAGGTTTATCAATATCAAAAATAATTATAGAAAAAAGTTTTAATGGAGAGATAAGTGTGAAAAATAGTGATGTTGGAGCGATATTCTTAATAAAAATAGAGGAAGAAATAACAGATGAGTAATACATTATTACCATATAAACTTTTATTTGTAGAGGATGAGCCTATGCTCAGAAAAAATTATGTACTCTATTTAAGTACTTATTTTAAAAAGGTATATGAAGCAGGTGATGGTAAAGAAGCATTTGAAATATATCAACAAAACAGACCTGATATTATGATTGTTGATATAAATTTACCAAAGATAAATGGCTTAAAATTGATAAAAATGATTAGAGAAAATGATCAAAAAATAAAGATTATAATACTGAGTGCTTTTTTTGATAAAAAATATCTACTACAAGCTACAGAATTAAAATTAACTCGATATTTAGTCAAACCTATCTCAAGAAAAGAGTTAAAAGAAGCACTTGATTTGGCTATAGAAGAGATATCAAAATATGAACTTGTATTAAAAAAAACAATCAATTTAAACAACGGATATAGTTGGGATTGTGAATCTAAAATATTAACATGTAATAGCATAGAAAATATCTCTCTAACAAAGAAAGAAACACTCACATTTGCACTGTTATTATCTCGATTTAACCATCCATTTTCTTATGATGATATTATTAAACAAGTTTGGGATGAAACCTATTATCCAAAAAAAGATGCTTTAAAAACACTTATTAAAAATCTTAGAAAAAAACTCCCTGAAAATATTATACATAATGTACATGGGATAGGGTATAAGGTGTTTTATTAAATACACCCAACTCTATGAATTAGTGAAGACTACTTCATATTCTTTAAAATTTCTATTACAGACCTATTGTTTTTTTCAATAACCTCTATATTCAAAGCTTTTATCTCTCCAAGTACAGTCTCCACAAAAATATCGAACCTATTTTCAAGAGCTTTACTCAAACCAATCTCAATAGTTACAATATCCTCAGGAACAATAGCCAAAATAGTCACATTTGCTTTGGTTTCATACAACTCACAAGCTTCTAACATTGAAACTACCTCAACCTCATGGGCTGTGTTTTTATAACCACCATTTCCAAGAAGTTCATGAGATGGTATTTTAAATATCTCTCCAACTTTTTCATCCATAGAGATAGTGTCAAGTATAAAAACATTGTCATACTCTAAAAAATACTCTATCAGATTAAAACCCAATGTCCCACCATCAAGAAGTTCTAGTTCTGAAGAAAATGAGAAGTTTTGTTTTAGATACTCTACGGCTATAACACCTATACCATCATCTAAAAAGAGTAGATTTCCTACTCCTATAATTATATTTTTTGCCATCTATTTTTAAAGTGTTCTTATATTGTAACGGCTTAACTCTTTTTTATCTGCATCTATAACATGAACTGCACAAGCTAAACAAGGGTCAAAGGAGTGAAGCACTTTTAAAACTTCTAAAGGTTTAGACGTATCTTCTATTTTCAATCCAACAAGAGCCTCTTCATAAGCTCCTCTTACTCCATCTAAATTTTTAGGAGTTGCGTTCCATGTTGTTGGTGCTATAACGGAGAAATTCTCTATTTTTTTATCTTTAATATTTACAAAGTGTGAAAGTGTACCACGAGGCACTTCAAAAAATGCTCTTCCCTTACTCTCTTTAGCTAAAGAATCAAAATCAAACTTCACCCAAGTGTCAGTGTCATAATATTTTATATTTTGAATCAAACGCGATACAAGTTTAAAGATATATTCACAAATATAACTCGTCTCTATTGAGCGTGCTGCATTTCGTCCTACTGCTGTAGATAAGTCCATTAACTCTAAATCTGTATCTTCTAAAAACTCATCTACAAAAGATTTTATAAGAGAGTTCTCTTTTTTATAACTTATAAAAACACGTGCAAGAGGTCCCGTTTCCATAACCTTTCCATCATAACGTGGTGCTTTTATCCATGAGTATTTATCATCATTTTTAGCAGTTTTCAGAGAACCATCTTCATTTAAGTCTGTATATTCTATCTCATTATCTAATGGCTCTTTTGTATACCAAGCTCTATCTATCTCTTCTGTTATTTTACTCTCATCAAAATTTTCTATATTTTCAAAGTCATGATTATAAATAATCCCATCACAAAAAAGTTTTTTATCATCAAACTCATAACCACCAACTGACATAAAATTACCATTAGCTCGACCTACTCCAGCTTTTATCTCATCTCTATATGCGATAGTAAGAAGTTTAGTATCGGGAAGGTAAGCACGGTCTATAAAATCTTTTGCCTCTTTGATAATAAAAAGATAATCATTCAATCTTTGAGGATTTAACATATCTGCAACACTTGTCACACCACCAACAACTATACTTTGAGGATGGGGTGTTTTTCCACCAAAAATAGCTACCGCTTTCGATATATTTGTCTGAAATTTTAATGCTTCAAGATAGTGTGAAATCATTATGAGATTTTGTTCTGGAGTAAGTCTATAATCTTTATGTCCCCAGTACCCATTAGAAAATGGTCCAAGTTTACCAGCCTTTACAAACTTAGAGAGTTTTACCAAAGTAGCTTCATAATGAGTGTGAGAGTTTCTAAATGGCTCATCTGAATATTTTAAAGCTTCTTTAGCTGTTAATTTTGCATCTGCACTTAAAGCAGATGTAACATCTACAAAATCAAGCGAATGAAGATGATAAAAATGCACAACATGGTCTTGAATAAAAAGAGCCATAGCCATTAAATCACGAATAATCTCTGCATTTTTTGGAAGTTCAAGTGAATAAGCATCTTCAACCGAACTTACAGCTGCACGAAAATGAGAATTTGTACAAACACCACAGATACGTCCAGCTAAAAGTCCTGCATCTCTAGGGTCACGGTTTTTTAGTATAACTTCTATACCCCGAAAAAGCTGACCACTTACCCATGCTTCTTGAACTACACCATTTTCATCTACTTCCACTTCAGCTCGTAGATGACCTTCTATACGAGTTATTGGGTCTATTACTATTTTTTTAGTTTTCATTTGTTTCATCCTCCACATACTTACGCTCATTCGCAAATTTATCTACAAAACCTATCTCCGTACAACCCATACAACCATGTCCTGCTTGAACTGGCCAACTTGTTCCTTGATTAAACTTCATGGTTGGGCAGTTCACATTTGCATAGGGACCTTTACATCCCATTTCAAAGAGACAATACCCTTTTTTAGCACCTTCATCTCCCCACTCCTCAACAAACTCGCCAAGTTCATAATGACCTCTACGTTCACAATTATCGTGTACTCTTCCCTCATAAGCCCATAATGGACGGTTGAATTTATCTAGTGCTGGTAACTCTTCAAACATTAAATATGAGAGTAAAGTTCCTACTATATTAGTTGGATTTGTTGGACATCCTGGTAAATTTATAATATCTTTACGATTGAGAGCTTCTGAAACACCAACTGCACCTGTTGGATTTGGAGCGGCGGCAACTATACCACCATCTAAAGCACAACTTCCAACAGCTAAAACTAAAGCTGCATCTTTTGCACACTTTCTCAGTAACTCTATACCTGTTTCACCCTTTGGACCGATACGAAGATATTTTCCATCCATAGCCATAGGTATAGCACCCTCTACTATTAGAATATACTCACCCTTCTGATTTTCTATAATATCTTCTAAAATAGACTCACTTTGGTCTCCACTAGCACTCATAAGTAACTCATGATAATCTAATGAGATATAGTCAAATATTAGATCTTCAATAGATGGATTGGCAGATTTAATAAACGCTTCTGAATTTCCACTACAATCAGCTAATTCCAACCAAACAATAGGCACTTTATTTAAAGATTTAACACCTTTTTCTACTACCTCTTCAAAATTTGGATGCAGTTGCATATTTGCTGTTACCATCGAAATCCAACTATTCACTTCACTCTTTGCTATCTCTAAAGAATCCATTGCAGCTTCTAAGTTTTCACTACTAAGAGAATTTCTTGAATTAACAGAATTATATTTATCTATACGCTTTTGAACTTCTGCAATCTCTTTCTCTCTTTTTATATCCTCTGGTGTTTTTCGTGGCATATTTGGGTCTATGAGATGTTGAGACTCTTTTATAACATCTTGAACCATCACTTTACATCTACCACAAACTCTTCCAGCTTCACTAAAGTTTGAAAGCTCTCCAAATGAAGATATACCAGTTTGAACTACTATATCTACCAAATCTTGATGATAAGTATGCACACAACTACAGATGAGTCGTCCTCTCTCTCCTATAAGTCTATTTTCATAGAGATAGTTTATATCTACCTCTTCACCACTATTTATAAGTGTTTCTATATAACCAACATCTACATTTGAATTAATTCCTATAAATCTTGTAAGCTTATTATCTGTTAAAAAATACTCATCAATACGAGCATCCTCTTTAGAAGATATGAGAACTTTTTCATAATCGGTATTAAATTTTGGAGAATTAACCTCAACCAAGTCAAACTCTCCAACTTTAAGCATATCTATACTAATTTCAAGTTCAAACTCTTTAGGTTCATTTTGAAGTATATGGGATATGGCTGAGTCTGCTTGAGTCGTACACTCTTTTACATGACCCGCTACAAAATTAAACTCTTCTACCTCCGCACACTCTCCAACCGCATAAATATTTTCATCTTGTGTTTGCATATATAGATTTGTTAAAATACCTTTGTTACACTCTAAAGCATCTCTAAAATCTTCGATATTTGGTTTAATACCAACTCCGAAAATAAGAAAAGGATTTTTAATCTCTAATTTTTTAGTTTTAAGGAGTATAATCTCTCTATTTTTAATCTCTTTATCTATTATTTCATCTTCATAAGAGATAGTGATTTTTCCACTATTAAGATAACAATTTTCTATAATTTTTATAGAATCTATTGAGAGATTTTTAGAGTAGAGATGTTTACCTCTTAAAAGCAGTGTAATGTTTGAAACATTTGGCATCTGGTTAAGTGTCTCTAAAAGTTCAAGCCCTATAGGTCCACTTCCCACTATTACAATATTTCTGCCAGTAACACCATTCTTAATACTTTCACAATCATCTGCATTTCTAAAAATAGCACTATTTGAAATATTTTGAATATCAAAGAGAGATATAGGCAAAGAACCCGTAGCGATAATAAGCTTGTCATAAGAGAACATTGCATTATCCGAGTAAACTCGTTTTTTCTCTCTATCTATTTTGTTGATTTTTTGAGAAAGTTCTAATGTGACTGTTGGGTCAAGATGTAGTGAAATATCATCAGTTGTTGAAGTTCCATCGACTAAACGGCAAAGATGAATTCTATCATACGGTTTTTTCTCTTCATCACTTAGAACTGTTACTTCTAAGGATGAATTTTGTTTTTTCAGGTTGTTGGCTAAATAAACAGCAGCGATTCCGCCACCTACAATTACTACTCTCATAAATAATCCTTATATAATAAACTGTCTTTAATCCATTATATAACTTTTTAGCTTATTTAAAACTACCCTTCTATCTGTTGTGTAGCCATAATTGCAGCCATCACAACAGGGTATGAAGTTGGAGCAGCTGTTAGCATAGGTTGAGTTGCTACTTGCATTGACATAACTTTATATATATCAAAATGTGATTCTATAATAAGACCTATAAGGTTTATCATCTCACCAGTTTCCTCTCCACCAACAACTTGCCCACCTATAATTTGTCCACCATGTCTCATAGCTATAAGTTTAACAAACTGTTTTTGCGCACCAGGAATAGTAGCTGGATGACGGTTCATACCTGTAAATGTTCCAACTACAACATCAATCCCTGCCTCTGTAGCCTGTTCTTCTGTTACACCAGCTGATGAGAAAGCAGTTTTACCTATCATAGTTGAAAAAATTGCTATTGTTCCACTAAAACCTTTTAAGTATTTTATATCATAAAGTGAAGTTCCAGCTGTTCTACCCTCTGCTGCCGAAGTTGAAGCTAACATAATTTTAGATGGCTCTTTTGTTATAAAATCTCTTCTTGAACTACAATCACCAACAGCAAAAACATCGTGATTTTGAGTTCTCATATATTCATCAACCCAAATTCCACCATAGTAGCCTAAAAATACACCAGCTTTTTTAGCTAATTCTGTATTTGGTCTATAACCTGTTGCTAAAACAACAACATCAGCATCAACTACATTACCACTTTTAAGTTTTACAGCATTTACAATATTGTCACTATTTTTATCTATAACTTCTGTAACTCTATCTTTACCAATATACTTAACACCATAAGATTCCATAAGCTCTTCTGCTTCCATAGAAACTTCATTGTCAAAAGCATTTGGCAATATATGTTTACTACCACCTATTACAGTAACTTTTTTGCCACTTATAGCAAATTCAACTGCTATCTCAATCCCAATAAACCCACTACCAACTATAACAATATTATCTTTAGTATCAGAATAATTTTTTAAATCATCAATCAATGCTTTATTTTTAGGTATCGTAAAAACACCATCTAAACTTAAAGAATGTTTTAAAGAATCGTGAACAAATGGAACAGAACCTGTTGCGAAAATTATCTTATCAAAAGATATAATATGTGAGTCTGTATGAGCTGTTTTATTTTCAATATTTATATCTTCAACTTTAGCGACTAAAGTAGAGATACCCATCTGAGTAGCCATCCCACAAGAAGCAATATTTTTTTCACTACTACCTAATGTCTTTCCAAAAATATATGGAATAGCACAAGGTACTAACTGTTTCTCAAACTCACGAATCACTAAAATCTCTTTCTCAGGATAGTTCATCTTCGCAGTAACTGCTGCTACTCCACCTGCTGGACCACCGCCTATTATTAATACATCACAATCTGTTTTTTCCATTTTATTTCTCCTATTTTATCAAATATATAATTTAATGGCTCTTCTTACCCAAACAACCGAGAAAAGAAACCTTTACTCTTTCCCAATGCCTTATCTATCATCTTGATATACCCATCTATACTAAGTAATCCTACCTCAGCCTGTTTTACCATCTTATCTTGACCGATAACAACAGTTAAAGGAACACTTCTAACCATAAACTTTTCAGATAACTTAGGATTATATCCTGCATTTACTTTTGCTATAACAACCTTTTCATCTTTAAAATGTTCCGATAATCTTGGAAGATATGTTAAAAGTGTTTGGCAAGGGGGACAAGTATCACTATAAAAATCTATAAAAACTACCGAATCACAATTTTCTATAAATGCTGAATAGGTCGCATCACTTAATTCATGTAGATTTTCCATTATGCGTGAATTTCCGATAACTCTTGAAGAATCTCTTTTACTTCAAACACATCAAAAAAGATATTTCTTGAAAGTTCATTATTAAATTTTGTAAGTAACTCTATCTTTTTAAGTTTTTGAGCCTCTGCATCATCTTGTAACTCTGTTAAAGCATCTCTTAACTCTTTTCTATACCCATTTACTATCTCGTGACACTTTTCCTCTTTAGTTTGAATCTTTGTTGTTTCTTTATTACTCAATGTTTTATATGCTATAAAAGCAAATATTCCTATCCCTGCGACTGTGTAAATTAGTTCACTATCCATACTTTTTTCCTCTCTAATTTTCTATTTTAACAATTTACAAGGGCTAATGCACCTTTATATATAGGCTCATCAATAAAACCATATTCATCATCTACAAATCCTGTAATGCCATCTGCTCTATGCATCTCAAAAAGCTTTATAATAACTTTAGCTCGTTTTATTTGCGACTCTTCATCTACAAAAGTTTCATTTACAAGCTTTACTTGATTTGGAGAGATACACCCTTTTGCATCATACCCCATACTCTTTTCTAAAAGCAACCACTCTCTAAACTCATCTAGTTTTGTGAACTCCTGATATACAAATGATACAGGTTTTATATTCATAGATTTACAACTAATTAAAAAATGAGATAACATATAAAGCATAGTTGGATTATCTCTATTTATAAGAGTTTGAGGAAGCTTCATATCTGCGAAAAGGTCTAAAATACCTAAATAAAATGTAGTTACTTTTTCTGAAATAGCTAAAGAATGAAGATTATACCAAGCTTCTGAAGTTTCAATAGAAAGATGTATCTCTATCCCAACTCTTACAAGTGCTGCAACAGATTCAACCTCTTTTTGAGTTCTGATTTTAGGTATACGTATAGCATCAGGCATAAACTGATTAAGATAAACTATCTCATCATAACCACCCTCATCAAGAGCATTTACTCTTACAACTAATTTCTTTTTCGATGATGGCAAAGATGATAAAAAGATAGCACATAAAACAAGTGCAAAAGGTTTCTCTTCACGACTCACGCCATCTTCAAGATTTAACATAATACAATCAGCGTCTAAGGATTCTATTTTTTGAAGATGTTTAATATTATTACACGAAAGCATCAAAACTGATGAAAAATCATTTTTTGTATTTACTTTTCTCATCTTTGGCTTGGCTAAAACATCTAATGCCTTTAAATCTCTATTTTTATAAGCCTTTTCTATCGCTTCAATCTGTTGAATTGAGATCATCTCTAACCTCCTCTAATAATTTTTTTTTAGGATTTACATGAAAATAAAGTTTTTCTATCTCATTATCTGTCAAGAAATAGCGAGGCATACCTTTTCTATTTTCCTTCATAGCCTTAATGAAAGTTTCTCTATCTAAATGATTTATAGCAGGTGCTACAAACTCTCTATCTTTTGACTTATGAATATATTTAGCGATTAATTTCCCCTCTCCATTATCCCCATGACAATGAAAGCATCCTATACCTCTAGGATTTTTGTAGAGTTGTGCTGAGTATTCACTATCTGTTATAAATAAAGAATCTGATAATAATGATACTTTTAAAAAGAGTAATATTAATAATGATTTTTTCATAAATTTAACCAAAACTTACCATAAAAACTACCGTTTAACTGTGTATTTTGTACAATATAAGCACGATATTTTTTTAATAGCTTTTTATTTGGTACTATTTGTTTATGCCAAAAATCATTCAATTTCATTCCTTTGCATGTTAAACCATCTATATCATAGATAGCATTACCTAATGTAATAGTAGGTGTTCCATGACTTAAAGAGGATAAACCAACTGTACTATTTATTGTAATAGTCCCTTTTGCATTTTTAAGACATGAAGGAAGGTAAGTATCATAAAGAACTAAAATCCTCTCCTCTATACCAAGTAACATAGCTTGTTCGAGTATAAACTCTTTATAATTTTTTCTTCCTCTATCAACAGGATGATGTTTAAAAACAAGTTTATTTTGAGTACAATTTTCAGCAAAAGACTCTAAAACCTCTATAATAAATTTTTCAATAGAACGATACCCAGAATGCTCTAAAATCTGAAAATCATTATAAGTTTGTAAAGGTACAAAAAAATATCTTCCTGACAACTCACCTTTGATAAGCTCTAAATATTTTTTTTCACTAAATTTATAGATAAACTTCCGAACTACACTTCGAACACCATAAAAAAATTCTTTAATAGTAGAAAAATCTCTATGATGTTTATAGTTGGGATATTTATAATGAAATATATTTGAGATAAGATAATAGATTGCAGCACTAAATACCATTTTAGTTTGTGAATAATTAACATCTCTAGGAGATTCTTCTCTCATATTTTCAAGCTTTTTATAAAAACTACTCTCTCTACTTATATGACTAAAATCATTAACACCATATTTTTCCATTGTAATATAATTAGGGCGAATATACCCCTCTTCAAAAACAAATACTTCTATATCTAAACTAATAGCTATTTTGATAGATACACTTTGATAAAATCTACAATCCCCAAAAAGAAAAATTTTATCTATTTTTTTCTCTTGTAAAAGTTCTAAAATAAATTTTTCATAACTATCCATATCATCTGTATAAGCTATATAGTTATAATGATTTGAAAAAAAGCTATCTCCAGCATTAAAACCTAATTTATAAGTTTTAGCACCCTCTTTTTTGAAAATATTATCAAGTGTTTTAAAAAAAGTTCCCATAGGACCTTGAAGAAAGAGAATATTTTTATCTTTAATAGTACCTACACTGTTCATATATACTTCTTTAACTTTTTAAAGTGATTATACGTAATAGTAGCTGTGACTTTCTTGTAATAAAGTTATGTAGCTTTGTTTTCATTCTATATTGCAACGAAGAGTTATAAATCACTCTCTCTTTTTCAACACCCTCTAAGAGTTCTTCTGCTTTACAAATTTGTAAATTTATAGGGTCTATATATTTTGGATATAAAATAAGTGTTGCACACACTAACTCATCTAAAGAGAGTTTTCTCTCTCTTCTTTGTAAAACAATCTTATCGGTTGTTAATCCCCATCCTGCATAAAATGGCATACCATAAGTAAAAACTTTTTTCTCTCTCATCAGTGCTTCAAATCCAACTAATGATGTCATAGTATGCACCTCATCACAAATCTCTAAAACACTATCTAACCCTACTTCAGTTACAAGTTCATCTGCATATAAAAGTACCTCTTTTTCTTCTATATGCCCTACTCTATTTCCAACTAAAACATCAGGATGTGGTTTATATATGATATATAGTTCTGGTGAATTTTCTTTTGCTGATTGTAAAAGTTCTAAATTTGTCATTCCAGATGCACCATATTTAATAGAAGCATCATCTTCAACCTGCCCTATAACCAGTGCTATCTTTTTATCTGTTTGAATATCTAGTTTTCTATTTTCATAAAGATTATATTTTGAAAGCTTTTTCTCTATAAGATATTTTTGTATCTTTTTAGCTCTTTGTAAACTCTCTTTATCAAAAGAATCTGTTTGCAAAATATGTTCTAAATCACTCTCTTGTGTCGGGTCAAAATATATCCCTCGTGAATCTACAACCAAGGAATAAGGCTGAGTCAAATCCGAACCCAATCCAATAGAACGGATAAAACCGTCCTCTACTCTATATATTTTAATATCATGCTCTAAAGCAAACTCTTCAACAAGAGAAAAACTTTTTTTACCCCAAATATATATAGAAGAGTTTTTATCTAAACCTTTTTTTAGTGCTAGTTTAAAGTAGTTCTTTTTAAAAAAAGGGTTTATAAAGATAATAGAATTTTCATCTAAGTTGTTAAAAAATGGTTTTACAAAATTATGTTTCCAATGGGAAAAGCCAAAAAAGTAATTCATGCGTTATTGTCCTTTAAAATTTCATCTATAACTTCCCAATAACCCTTCCTAGAACTACCCATTCTTTTTAATTTGCCCTCTTTTTTTAGATTTGCCATCTGTTTTTCAATAGCTCTCGTTGTTAAATCTAAAAGTATCGCTAACTCTTTTATTGTTATTTTTGAATTTTGTTTTATATGCTCTAAAATTTTATCTTCAGTGTTTACCGAACTTTTAACCGAACTTTTAACCGAACTTTTTATAGTTACTAATATAACTTCTAACATAAACTCTATAAATGGGGTAGATTCGCCTAAATTTCCAGAATCTTCTAAAGCTTTATAGTATCTATCTTGATTATCTCTGATAATACTTTCTGTTGGAATTGCATTAAAAACTTTTCTCCAATGATATAGAATAACACTTTGCCAAAGTCTTCCTATACGACCATTTCCATCACTAAAAGGGTGTATAAATTCAAATTCATAATGAAATACACACGATTTTATAAGGATATGTTCATCACTATTTTTAAGCCACTCAAATAAATCTCTCATTAAATTAGGAACAACACCATAAGGAGGGGCAACGTGACTCACTCCCTCTTTACTTCCAACCCCTACATTTATACCTCTAAAACTTCCAGCAGTTGTTAAAATATCATTCATTAAGATTTTATGTGCTTTAAGTAAATCATCTAAACTATCATATCTATAATTTTCAAACTCTTTGTAAGAGTTAATAGCACCCTCAACTTCAAGCACTTCTTGATATGTACCTAAAACCCTCTTACCATCTAGTATAGCAGTAATTTTCTCTTCACCCATAAAATTACCCTCTATCTCTAATGTACCTGCTAAAGTTTTAATACGATTTTTTTTACGTAGCATAGGTGTAATAATTTTATTGGTATCAAACTCTATTTTTGTTAATTCTTCCCCTATGGAAGTTGCTAAAGATAACATTTTAGAAGTTATAGTATAGGGTGGTTTGTAACTATTCATCAAACATCAACCTTTTTATTTTTTTCATCTATATTACCTCGTCTATTTAATTTTTTCTAATTCAAAAACAATACGAAACCCCAAAAGTAACATCCGCTTCATTATGTCTAGGTATCGTATTTTGATTGAAAAATAGGTCTATATACTCTCCATCTTTTAAGTTTTCTCTGATTGCAAACTGTAAAAGGTGTGTATGACTGCTGAATTTTTCATCGTGACTTTTGTAAGGGGCTGAACTGTATTGATAGGTAAATAAAAAATCACTTTTATTAAAAAAATTAAACTGCATAGATTGAGATATAAAGTATCTATATTTCTCGGAGATTATATCTGAAGAAAGTTTATGTGTAGCATTAAGTGTTACTACGGCATTTGTTACAAATGAGAGTAGATTATAATTTTTTTGAAATTGAATTGCACTCATTATATCTATTTTATTTGTCGTAAATCCATCTTCACTATTACCCATAGGAATTTTAATACCAAAATTTGTTGAAAGATATATCTCATTTTTATTATATAAATTATATTTTATCTCTAACTGTGGATTTCCTGTCACAAAATAACTCTCTGTTTTATAAATAGTATCTGTTATCTTATAATTTAACTGATTGTTTATATGCCCTTCGTTTTCTCTTGTTGTAGCTATCTGAAGTGTAGAGTGTACACTATCAAGAAAATCATCTAAAAAACCTTTTGATATATAATAAAAAGGATAATTAAATGAGATTTCTATCTCTCTATTCACAATAAAATAATAGGTAAAATCAAAAGTTGTCATCTCAAAATCGGCTTCAATATTATCACTTTTTTGAAAAATATTTGATTGTGCCATATCTATATTAAAACTATCAACATCTCGAATCATCGCTGATTGAGTGTAGGGTCTATAAAAAAGAAGTTGATTTATATATTGATTTGAGGAGTGGATTAAGGAGCTAAATTCCACCTATCTCGACCACAAATCTGTTTCTATATACGTTCCACCCGTTTGATAGATTTCAAATAAGTTTTTCAAAATATTTATCTCACTTCTTTGGGCTAGATTTGCTAAACTTAACCCAAACCCTATATAAAAATGCTGACTCTTTTCAATAGTATCAAAACTACGATACCCACGTGCATAATAACCAGTTTGAAACTCTAATAAACTCCAATAACTCTCTTTAAGCGATTCAAATCCAGCAACTTTAAATGCTACTAAATGCTTCATTCCTGAATAATCAGTTGTATTATCCCCACCTTTTAAATAATCCGATGTTGGCACATACTCTAAACGTATATCTATAAAATCATCAACTCTAGGGTTTGAGCGAATAAAATAAGCCATACCAGCCCCTAAAGCATCTGCCAGTAAATCTTCATTTGAAAAACCATACTCACTTGTTCCATCACCCACTTCAAGTAATGTCATAGCTAACATTCCAGATAATGCCCCTGCTAAAGAAGCTTTCTCCAAAGAATACCCTCTATCTTCCATACGAGATGCCATTACACGAGAGAGTAAATATGTCATATAAAAATGACCTGTCTTATCTGAACCACCTGTCTGAGAGTCTTGTTCAAACCAATCCTCTCTTCTTGTATGTAAAGATTTCTCTCCCCATTTCCAATGATTATAACCCCAAATAGAGATTAAAGTATCAGCCATTAAGTGGTCAAAAATCAAACCTGTTATGGCATCTTTTGTTATTAATGTATAATCATTTACTGTTTTTGTATGAGTGTTTATAGTTGTAACAACTTCTGCATCTAAAGAGAGTAGAAAAATCAAAATTATAGATATTTTTTTAAACATTTTTTTCCTTTATTAATGGTCTAATAATACAAAGCTATCACTTAGTAAATAATTAATTTTTTTTCAGTATAATAACTTAACTATTTTATTGGAGTTTTATATGCTAACTAATCGTATTAATACATTATCTGAATCAATTACTATCGCAATTTCTACACTTGCTCAAGAGTTAAAGGCTGAGGGAAAAGATATTTTAAGTTTTTCTGCTGGTGAACCTGACTTTGGAACACCTCGAGTTATTAAAGATGCAGCTATTAAAGCTATCAATGATGAATTTACAAAATATACTGCTGTTGATGGTATTCCTGCACTTAGAATTGCTATTGCTAACAAACTAAAGCGTGATAATGGTTTAACATATACTCCGAACCAAATTATCGCTAACAATGGTGCAAAGCACTCACTATTTAATCTTTTCTCTGCAACTATTGATGTTGGTGATGAAGTTATTATCCCTTCTCCTTATTGGGTTACTTATCCTGAACTTGTAAAATATTGTGGTGGAACGGTTATAAAAATTGAAACACATGATGTTTCTGCATTTAAAATCACTCCAGAGCAGTTACAAAATGCTTTAACTCCTAAAACAAAGATGTTAGTACTTACAACACCATCTAATCCTACGGGAAGTGTTTACTCTAAAGAGGAACTAACTGCTCTTGGTAAAGTTCTTGAGGGTACTGATGTTATTGTAGCTAGTGATGAGATGTATGAAAAACTTATCTATGAGGGAACTTTTACTTCTGCTGCATCTGTAAGTCAAGATATGTATGAGAGAACAGTTACTATTAATGGTCTCTCAAAATCAGTTGCTATGACAGGTTGGAGATTTGGTTATATGGCTGCTCATAATACTGAGCTTATTAAAGCAACCAAAAAGCTTCAAGGTCAAAGTACATCAAATATCAACTCAATTACTCAAATGGCTGCTATTGTCGCTCTTGATGGTAAAGCCGATGCAGATATAGAGATGATGAGAGTTCAGTTTAAAGCTCGTCGTGATGAAGCTGTTGAACTTTTTAATGCTATTGATGGTCTTAGTGTTTTAAAACCAAATGGTGCATTCTATCTTTTTGTAAATATTCAAGACTTCTCTAACGACTCTCTTAAATTTGCTAAAGATTTACTAGCAAAAACAGGTGTAGCAGTTGTTCCTGGTGTTGGTTTTGGTAGTGAGGGTTACTTTAGATTTAGTTTTGCTACTGATATTGAGAGTATTCGTACTGGGATTAAGCGTATTGAAGGGTTTGTGAAAGAGCTTAAAAAATAAAAGCTCTTTATAATTTTTAATCGGAGAAAATATCTCTGATTAAAAATTTAGTTGTTATGATGCACTTTTGACTTGTGTTAAAAATATAAACCTATTACTAAAATAACAATAGAAGCTATTAATATAAATGTATTACCTTCCATTTTAGTAATCCTCCTTTAGTTTATTTTCAAAGAAACAACCCCTCCAAACAACTCCTCCCCATCAAAAAGAGACTGACTGTTTTGCACTCTAAAACTCTTTTCACTATCAAATAATACAACATTTGCCTTTTGTCCAACTTCAATAGTTCCAGCCTCCAAACCAATACTCTTAGCAGGATTCTGAACTGTTAATTTCACTAAATCACTCATACTAATCATTTCACTTTTCACAAATTTAGTATAATAAAGAGAGAGTGCTTTACTAATAGATTCTGAACCATTTGAAGCGTCAAAAAATGCTACCTCTTTATTTACGATAGAACTTGGTTGATGCAGTGTTGTTAAAATATCTATTTGACCATTTTTAAGGGCTTCTTGCAGTAGTTTTATATCATTTTTTGAAGCTAAGGGAGGGTCTATTTTTGCCGTTGTGTTAAAATCTTCACAAAACTCATCAGAACAAGTTAAATGGGCGATAGAAACTTCACAGCTTACCTCAACACCATCCTCTTTTGCTTGAGTTATCAAAAATATAGACCTAGGAGAAGCGATAGATTTAAAAAGTATTTTTATCTTAAAATGTCTTGCTATCTCTATCATACGTGAAACGTGTAACACCTCACTTAAATCTGGAATACCTGCAAGACCTAGCTTAGAACTTACATCTCCATCAAGCATAACACCACTATTGATTAGGGAATTATCTTCTGCTTTACAAAAGAGTGTTACATTATACATCTGCACATATTCAGCTATCTTTATCGCTATATCATTTTTAGCAATTGTACTCATATAGGGAGCTACTGCTCCACTCTTTAAAAGTATTGCTATGTTGCTTAAACTTGCATCTTCTTGAAGAGTATTTAACATTAAATCTATCTTTGCACCCTCTAAGTCGTGCATAGAGTTTTGCGCAAACTCTAAAACTATTTCATTGTCAATAGAGGGAGTTGAGTCGGCATTTAAAACAATATGCCCTACTCCACCTTTGAGTGCTTCTTTTGAGATAGCTTTAATATTTTTTGCATTTAGCGTTGAATCTTTTAATCTTATATTTGTATCTATTAAAGATGGTAAAAGATATGCACCTTTAGCATCTATAATCTCTTTATCTTCAAGGTTTAAACCTAATTCAACGATAATTCCATCTTCTATACGTACATCTATCTTTCTCTCGCCATTCACATCACAAACTATTGCATTTGATATAAGCATTTTAAACCACCTTTGATATAATTGTGTAATTATAAATTATTAAGGCTTAATTATAAGGAAACCTATGCAAACAATAGAAGAGTTAATAAATTATTATAAAGAAGAAGATTACCATTGGTATGAAAGATGTTGTTGAAAAATATTTTAATACACAGTAAGGTTATCAAAATAACATTAATAATAGTGCTAACAACACTATTAGAAGCTAAAACACCCTATGAAAATGGACAAACTATCTATATGGAAAAAGGGTGTTACAGTTGTCACGGTATAAAAGCTAATGGAATGCACAACTATCCTAGACTTGCTAATCGTGCAAAAGGTTTTTTAACCTATAAACTCCAACGCTTTAGAGATAAACTAGCTGACAATCAACAGCAAGAGATGATGGTCACTTATGCTATTGGTCTAAGCGATAAAGAGATAGATAATCTTACTACTTTTTTTACTGATTATGTAGATGTAAAACTAGAAGAGAGATATGATGATAGTTATAAAAATTATGGAGATGGTGGCTCATGAAAATATTAGTATCAGCGTTAGAACATTCGGCAAATATTCATCTTAAATCTTTGAAAAAAGAGTTAAATAATGATATAGAGTTTATAGGGATTTTTGATAGCTCTTTAGGAAAACCTATTCTAGATTTAAGAAGTTTATCTATTATGGGATTTGTAGATGCGCTTAAAAAGTTACGATTTTTCTTTAAACTCAATGCTCAAATGGTAGATTTGGCAGAAGATGCCGATAAAATTTTACTGATAGATTCTTCAGGATTTAATCTTCCTCTTGCAAAAAAAATAAAGAAAAGATACCCTAATAAAGAGATAATCTACTATATACTCCCTCAAGCTTGGGCTTGGAAAAAGAAACGTATTCCTGTTTTGGAAAAGACTATTGACCATCTTTGTTCTATACTTCCTTTTGAGAAAGATTTTTATTCAGAGAATGCACCTATCACTTATGTAGGACACCCTCTTTTAGACCAAATTAAAGAGTTTAAAACCTCTATAAATGATAATATTAAAAATGTTGTTTTTATGCCAGGGAGTCGTAAGGGAGAGATTAGTAAGCTTATGCCTATCTATCAAGAGGTGAGAGCTAAACTTGATATAAACGCTATCATCATTATTCCCGATTATTTTTCAGAGGAGGAGATAAAAACTCTTTATGGGGATTTGTCAAATTTTGAGAGAAAAACTGATGCTCACAAAACTTTGTATGAAGCAGATTTTGCGTTTATATGTAGTGGAACAGCTACACTTGAAGCTTCTCTTATTGGTGTTCCATTTATTTTAACTTATATCGCTAAAGCATTTGATTATTTTATTGCTACGAAGTTTGTAAAAATTGAGTATGTTGGATTGGCTAATATTATGTTTGATAAGATGAATGGTACTACTATGCACCCAGAGTTTATTCAAGAAAATGTAACAGTAGAAAATCTTTTAGACTCTTATAAAAATTATGATAGAAGTGGGTTTGTAGAGAACTCTAAAATGTTGAGAGAATATTTAAAAAATGGAAGTTCTCAAAAAGTAGCTTCCATTATACTTAGTTAAAGTATTCATTTTTTACATCTTGAACTAACTCTTTAGCATTGGCATCAAATAGTGATGCCATATCTTTTATATATGTTACAGTTTTATCTATGTAGCTATAAAAAACTGATTTATCTGCTCCTGTAATATCACTTAACTCTTGAAGTAACTTATCTAAAACATCTGGATACATTACCATTAACATTATAAATACAATAAAAAGCATCAATACTATTCTAAATTTTTTCAATCTTTGTTTCCTTTTATTTTCATCATTTTGAATACTTTTGTAAACTTTTTGGTAAAAATAGATTAAATTTTTCTATATTAGAGCTATTAAATTTAATTTGAGGACGTCCCTTTCTCCAATAAAATGCACCAAAACTATTTTCTAACTCTGTAAAACTTCTATAACTTGTTGCAAAAATAGGTTTATTTTTACAGCTATTTTCTAAATTATCAAAATTTTTACCTATTAGAAAAGTTGCATCTCTACAATCTTTAGACAAAATTAAGATTTTACTATCATATAAAAGTTCTTCAGATTTAATATCTGCATAAACGCTTATCTTATTTTGAGAAAATAGAATAGGTAAAACTTTCTCATATAGTTTTAGTTCGTAATCCTCTCCTGCGAAAAGAATAGTGCTTAGTATTAAGAATAATAACTTTTTCAAAATAGATACTCCATACTTATACTAAATTTTCTATCAAAAGGAGAGATGTTTAAATTTTCTTCTCGTGAAAATGTAGCTGTATTTATACGGATATAATCTACTTTATTTCCTTTATTTAAAATATTTTCACCTTTAATAGAAAGTGTAAAATCTTTTGTACAGTTGTATTGAACACCTGCACTATAATCAAAATAATCTTTTTTATGAACACTATTTCTATCATAAATCAATTCATTAAATATATCAAATTTTTTATAACTATTAATATTTCTTATAATATTTTTAAACACCTCATAATAGCCAATATTAGGAAGAACACCAACTCTTATATATGAACTTTCTAAAAATAGTTTATCATATTTATTGTATTTATATTCAACTCTTGCTATTGCTGTTATTACTTCAACATCTTTTTTATAATTATTTAGTTTCCCAGCAAAAGAACTATCTGGAAGTAAATAGTTATTATTATTTTGATACCCTAGTGTAAATTCATATTTAAAATTACTATTCTTATATACTATATTTTCATAAATAGTATCTGATGTCTTACTTTTTAAATCTCCATCAACTAAAAGAGTTTGACTATCTACAAGATATGGTTCTAAGAAAGACTCAGTATGACCTCCTAAAAGTTTAAATATCCACTTATCTTTTAAATATGTTAATGAATATCTATACATAAAAAGATTACTATTTTTATTATAAATAGCATTTTTATTATCAACTCTTACATATTGAAGAGCAGTAGTTAAAATAAGATTTTCTTTAATAGAGTAGTGATTTTCCATAAATAAAGTTTTTACAGATTGAGTATCTGTTTTTTTAGGGATAGAAGCATTATCGTTTACTATTAATTTTGTATATTTATATTTTTTAAATCTATGTTTTGCACCCATTATAAAACTATTATGTTCACTATTTTTTTTATATTTTAACTCTGCAGTTATAATGTTAGATTGTGAATCAACATCTCTCATATAGGGGATATCGGGATTTTCTGTTTTTTCATCTCTAAAACTATTTGATGTTTCAAGATAATCATAGGACATTAAAAAAGAGAAATTATCTAAAAATCCATCATAACCTATATGTAAACTATCTGAACTTAATTGTGTAAAGGTTGGTGTGGCATCCATACTAATACCTATAAATCCATCTCCTTTTGAACTAATAGCATCTAACATAAAACTACTATTTTTATTTTTTATAGTTCCAAAGATATGAGTTACTTCTCTATCTCTTAAGAGTTTCGTTTGATATAAGGTATGCTCTTTTCTATTAAGTTTATCCCTTGAAACATAGGCAAAATATGACCAATCTTTATCTATTTCATTAGAAGTATAGCCATCTAACTTCAAAGAGTTATAACTTGAAAAAGTAAATTTTAGCTTTGAACCTGTATCTTTTAATGCAGTTTTTGAATATAATTTAATTAACATTACAGTAGGTTCTGTGGAGTATTCATAGGTCGGAGATTGTGAATATATCTCTATATGGTCTACAAAATCTATATCTAAATTACCATAGAGAATAAGACCACTCCCATACATTCCACCACTTATCTCTTGATTATCTATAAAGATACGAATAGAACTACTCATAAAAGGTTGATTATCCCCGTGAGTTAAAGGGTCAGGTAAGCCATATCTGTTTTCACTATAACCAAACATTGCACCAGATTTTAAAATATCTTTAAGATATTTAACTTGCATACGTTTTAAATCATCTCTTGTATATATAAGACTAATACCACTATTTTCAAGTTTTGTTTTCTCTGATAAATCGGTCTTTTTTTCAATATCATTTAATAATAAATCAATATCTAAAACATCATCACTTGCATTTACAAATGTACTTAAAAATAAACCTATTAAAATTTTATTTATTTTCAATATAATTTCCTTTTTTTTAGAATTTATAGTAAATTTTATTTTATAAGCCTAGCTATCTTACCCTGTATCTTCAACCAAGAACGATGATCCATAAATGGAAAACCAGCGAAAACCTTACCACTCTCTTTAATAGTTTTTGTGACACCTGTTCTCGCTGCAAAAGTATTAAATGGTGCTATCTCAAGATGTCCTGCAACACCTGATTGCGCACCAAATACACTACTACGTCCAAGTTTTGATGAACCAGCTAAACCAGTTTGACCTGCAATAACACTATATTCGCCAATTTCGCAATTATGTGCAATATGAACAAGATTATCTAAACGTGAACCCTTTTTAATAAGTGTTGTCCCAAAAACTGCTCTATCAATAGATGTATTTGAACCTAATTCTACATCATCTTCTATCACAACATTTCCATTATGATAGATTTTTTTATGTTCGCCCAACTTGTTTGAAGCAAATCCAAAACCATCACTACCCATAACAGTTCCAGCATGAATAATACAATCACTTCCAATACGGCAATCTCTATAAAGAGTTACACTAGGATAGAGTATTGTATTGTCGCCTATAACACTATTTGAGCCAACATAAACATGAGCCATAATCGTACAGTTTTTACCAATAGTAGCACCATTAGCGATTTCAGCTTTAGAAGATATAACACTCCCCTTACCTATAACAGCGTTAGGAGCATCATAATCTTCAAGAGGAGAAGAAAACTGTTTTGAGATAAGTGCCATCTGCCAATAGGGAGCATCAACAACTAACGCAATACAGTTAGAGGGAACAAACTCTTTAGTTTTTTCATCTACTATAATTGCACCAGCTTTTGAACTAGCTACATCTTTGATATATTTTGCATTTGCTACAAATGAAAGTTCATTTTCAGTTGCATCTTTAAGAGTGTTCATACTCTTTATATCAAAATCTTTACCATGGAACTCTGCACCGATTAGTTTTGCGATAGCACTTATTTTCATCTTGTTATCTCTCTAGTGCTACTGCACCACTTCTAACAATCTCTTTTGGATTGTAACGTTTGATAGCCTTTAAAAAGTTCTCAACTCTTTTAGGTTCATCAGCAACCATTGCAATAACAACATTTTCCCCAACATTTACAATTTTTCCATTGTATGCTTGGCAAATTGTATCTATATTACTAATATTTTCCGTAATTGGAAATTTAATAAGTGCCATCTCTTTTTCAACAATATCATCATGCTCATATACTCTTAAAACAGGTATAAGTTTATGAAGTTGTTTTGTAATCTGTTCCATAATACGAGTAGAACCCGAAGTAACGATAGTTAAACGAGAATACTTGCTATCTGGAATAGGAGCAACTGTCAAAGATGTGATATTGTAACCACGACCAGAAAAAAGGTCGGTAATACGCGATAATGCACTTGCTTCATTAAGTACAATTACAGAGATTACTCTTCTTGCATTATCATCCATTATTTACTCTCCTTTTTTTCTAATAACATCATATTAAATAGACTTCCACCTGATGGTACCATAGGCATAACATTTTCCATTCTATGAATAATTACCTCTATAAATGCAACAACATTTTTTTCAACTGCATCTTTCAATGCAAAGTCAAACTCCTCTTTTGTATGAACTCTATAACCAATTCCACCAAAAGCTTCTGAAAGTTTAACAAAATCTGGTTGTACACTTAAATCTGTTTCAGAGTGACGTTTGTCATAAAATAGTGTTTGCCATTGTCTAACCATTCCTAAGAAGTTATTATTAAGAATAATATTAATAACTGGAATTTTCTTCTCAACTGCAGTCATTAGCTCTTGAACATTCATAAGAATTGAACCATCACCTGTAAAGTTAATAGAAGTTTTATCAGGACACGCTGCTTTTACACCGATAGCCGATGGAAAACCAAAGCCCATTGTTCCAAGTCCACCAGAACTCATAAATTGACGTGGACGAGAAAATGGATAAAACTGACCTGTCCACATCTGATGCTGACCAACATCTGTTGAGATATTTGCATCATCTCCTAGAAGTTCTCCAACACGTTCTATTACCCATTGAGGTTTTAGACGTTCTGTGTCTTCGTGGTATGTAAGAGGGTGAAGCTCTGCAAAATTTCTTACACTCTCTCTCCAAGATTCATATTTATTACTATCAATCTTATT
>Ga0256842_1000972_pt1 | contig 24400 bp, 17 predicted proteins | sample 4559240metaG_FD_185973 | JGI IMG/M metagenome (GOLD analysis project Ga0256842, IMG submission 185973) | Hydrothermal vent microbial communities from Guaymas Basin, Mexico - 4559-240 | ecosystem: Environmental > Aquatic > Marine > Hydrothermal vents | place: Mexico: Guaymas Basin | collected... | reverse complement strand
TTTCTTCATAACTAAATCCACCAACCATCGCTTTTACGTATCCAGTTTTTGGGTCCATACTTATAAGAGAACCCTGCAAGCCGTCATATTTTTTCTTCAATTTCAATATACCTGTTTTAACGGCTATAAAAGCATAACGCTGAAGCTGTGTATCTAAGGTTGTGTAAACCTTAAGCCCGCTTTTATAGACAACATCTTCTCCAAACTTATCTATAAGCCAATTTCTCACATAATCGGCAAAATAGGGTGCAACAATAAGCCCAAAAAAATTGGGCGGATGTTTTTTTAATACAATCTTTGTATTCATCGCTTTTCTGTATTGATTCAAGGTTATAAAATGGTTGTCGTACATACGTCTTAATACATACATCATCCTTCTTTTTGCGGCTTCTGGATGTTTATATGGGTTATATGCCGACGGTGCTTTAACTAATCCTGCCAAAAGAGAACTTTGCGGTATGGTTAAATCCTTTGCATGGGTATCAAAATATCTCCTTGCTGCTGCTTCAATGCCCCATGCTCCTGCGCCAAAGTATACAGTGTTTAAATAGAGTTCAAGAATCTGGTCTTTTGTAAGTTGTCTTTCAAGTCTGTAGGCTAATATTACTTCTTTGAGTTTTCTTGTAAGCGTTCTTGATGGCGTTAGATAGATATTCTTAACAAGCTGCTGGGTTATGGTGCTTCCGCCTTGCAGTATCTTTTTATGGGCGATATCCTTCAGTAAAGCTCTTGTTATTCCTATCAAATCTATAGCGCCATGGTCGTAAAACCTTGCATCTTCGCTTGCCAATATAGCATATTTCATACTGGGTGCTATATTATTCAACTTTACGGGAATTCTATTTTGCAGACCAAATTTCGCTATAACCTTTCCGTCTGAAGAATAAACCTTAGTGGGTACGGGTAGTATATTAACCGAAACAATTCTATCAAAATCGCCTCTTACGCTTACGTATATTGATACAAGATACAAAGAAGCTATCAAAACAGCCATCACTACAACGGAAATAAGCATTATAAACGTTAGCTTAAAGAAGTTTTTTACGACTTTTTTCATCTTAGCTCCAAATCAAAAGACAGAAAGATGTATGTATTAAACCAAACCATACCTTTTTTTAATAGTATTTTCAAATAATAAGCAACACCTTTCAAATCGCCTTTTTGAGCCTGTATAATAGCTTTTGCCATATAGGAGTTGGATATATCTACACCCTTTAGTATGGATTTGGTAAAAAAATTATCGGCAACCTCTGGATACCCACTCATTAAGTAGGATATACCCAACTTGTAGTAATCTTCAGCACTGTATTGAGGAATGCCAAACATAGCCCTATAAGCCTTTTCGTATTTCTTATCAAAAAGATAACAATCAGCAAGCGTTCTTTTAATAAATACGTTATTTTTATATGTTTTATCAAAATATTCCATTACAGTAGTGTAATTAGTTGTGTCTATATCAAGATTTATCATTCGCTCAAATTCTTTTTCTATGGATAAAAACGATAGATTGCCGTTCATAGCAGCTTTTATAAGTAAAAACAGATGTTTGTCTTCGCTTTTTAGCTGCCTGAATCTTTTTTCATCTAAGCGTTTATCCGCCACAAAATAGGCAAAAACACCCAAATCAGCCATATTCTTTTCAATCTTTTCTGAAGAGATAGACCTAAATTTAATAAGGAATTTTTTTATCTCCTTCATTGCATTCTTATGCTCACCGTATATCTGTTTAACAATAAACATTCCAACATGCGGAAGCGGAAAGTTGGGATATGCATTTGATAATTGTTTAAATATACTATTTGCCTTGTCAAGGTCGTGATTTTTTAAATACATTATAGCCACGTTATAAAGCAGAATAGGGTTTGTATTCATCTTACTTAAAGCCTTTTTGTAGTATAAAAGAGCACTTTTTAGATTACCCATTGCATAAAATTTAAGAGCCTTTTGTGTAAGCAAAACAATCTCGGCAGAAACCGCTGTTTTTTCATAACTCTCTTTTGCTTTTGCAAGAAGCCCTAAACTCTCATACAAATCTCCCAATTTTATACCTACTCTATTTTTATCCAACTCAAATTTTATAGGCTTTAGGTACATATTTAACACTTCAGCTGCAAGCATATAGTTTATACTTTTTCTTGCAACATAATCGCTTTTTGATATGGAATAGCTCAGCATAGGAGTAATCTTAAAATGCGAATAACACTCTTTGTTATAGCGCCTATTGAGTTGAAAAAAATCGTACGCAGCTTTAAGTTTTTTTTGGTGCAAGAAAACAAAAAACGCAAGATAATTCTTACATACTATCTTATTGAAATCCATATAATAAGACTTTGATATACAACGCATAGCTTTTTTATATTCCTTTTTTGCGGCATATATCAAAGCTTTATTGTAGCATAACGTCCCTATCACGTAAGGCTTAATAGCTCTATCTAAGAAAAATTCGGCATCCTTAAGATTCCCTTCTTCAAGATACATGCTTCCCATAAGACCATTTAGAATAGGAGCATTAGGGTATTTATCCAAAAGGTCATAAAGCTTTATCTGTTTTTTATTAACAACAAAATCATAATAGGCTTCCATTAAAGCAAGCTCTCTTTTGGACACCTTCTTGTCTTTCAAAACATCCAACACCTGCTTAGCCTTTGTATACTCCTTTTGCGACATATATATCCTAAACAGATTAATATACCCTAAGATATAATTAGGATTGTTTTCTATAGTTAGTATAAGGTATTTTTTGGTTTTATCTATCAAATACTCCTTTGCTTTCTTAACGTCTCCAAGCTTTAAATAGATATACCCTATACTGTAATAAGCAAGATACAAATCGACACTTGCTCTTTTAAGCTCTTTAATTGCAGCTTCATAATCTCCTGCTTCCTGTAAACGCAAAGCGTTGATAAAGTGAGCATCAACCATAGGATTGTATTTGGTGGGACGCTTTTCCTTTTTTGGCTTTTTATGCTCTATCTTCTTCTCAACAACATGTTCTTTTTGCTTTTTTTCAACTTTAGGCGCTTCTTTTTTTGAAAAGACAATGCCTATAAGAATGATAGCAATGATAACTATAAGCAAGCCTGCCAAGCCTATTATAATAAGATTCTTCTTTTTTTTAAGAAAGGGTTGGGATGAAGGCAATTCATCTTCTGCGCCTTCATCCCCTTCTTTTTCTTCTACATCACCGTCTGATTCTTCTTCTTGCTCCTGTTCTCGTTCTAAAGATTCATCTTCTTCTTTTTGCTCGTCTTCGTCTAAATCTTCTATAACTATAACCTGTTTATCTTCGTCTTTTTCCGCCATATAATATTACTTCAAAGCACTAACAAACTCTTTAAGAGCTTCCATCCCCTTCTTGATAGTATCCATATCGGTCGCAAACGAAATTCTAACAAAATCATCCTCTCCAAATGCAATGCCGGGCACTAAAGCAACCCTAGCTTCTTCAAGCAGCACCATAGCAAAATCCATAGAATTGTTGATTTTCTTGCCGTTATATTCTTTGCCGTAGCAATTTGAAACGTTCGGGAATACATAGAATGCGCCTTTCGGTTTTACGCATGTTATACCTTCTATAGCATTCAACGCATCAACAATATAATTCCTTCTTTCTTCAAATTTCTTTCTCATCATCTCTACACTGTCTTGAGAACCATTCAATGCCTCAACGGCAGCCATTTGGGCAATAGATGTAGGATTGGATGTGCTTTGAGATTGCAACTTTGTCATTGCAGCCATAACCTCTTTATCTCCACAAGTATATCCTATTCTCCAGCCTGTCATAGAATATGACTTGCTTGTTCCATTAACAATAAGTGTTCTTTCTTTAGCATAATCAGAAAGCGTAGCAATACTTACAGGACTATATCCGTCAAAAACTATATCTTCATATATTTCATCGGACACTATCCATATATCGTGTTTTTCCGCTAAATCGGCTATGAATTGCAAATCCTCTTTTTCGTATGTTGCTCCTGTAGGATTGGATGGATTATTTATCCAAATCATCTTTGTTTTGTCTGTAATAGCCTTCTCAAGCTCGTTTTTATCTAAAACAAAATTATTCTCCTCTTTTGTTTTTACTATTACAGGCTTAGCTTGCGTATATTTTACGATAGCTTCATACGTTACCCAATAAGGAGCAGGAATGATAACTTCATCTCCTTCATCGAGCATAACCTGACCTATGTTGAATAAAGAGTGTTTAGCTCCTGCTGATATACATACTTCTTCCCTTTTATAATCCAAACCATTTCTTCTTTTCTCTTTTGCTATTACAGCATCCTTTAGTTCGTTTATACCGCCTGCAGCCGTATATTTGGTAAAACCGTCCTTAATCGCCTTTATGGCTGCCTCTTTAACGTTATCTGGCGTATCAAAATCCGGTTCACCCGCAGAAAAGGTTAATACATCAATACCTGATGCACACAGCTCTTTAGCCTTTGCACTAATGCCAATAGTCATGGACGGCTCAATTAAACCTATCCTTTTGCTCAACTTGGCCTTACTCATTTCACCAACACTCCTTTATTAAAAAATTTTTTCTTCATGCGTTCTATAACTATATCAGAAACAAATTGACTTATATCTCCACCATTAAGGAATACATCCTTAACAATTGAAGAGCTTAAAAAAGAATATTTTATGTAAGGCATCATATATATCATTTCCACTTCATCATTCAATCTTCTATTCATAAAAGCCATCTGAAGTTCATACTCAAAATCCGATACGGCTCTCAAGCCCCTAACAATAACCTTAGCATTCTTAGAATGCGCAAAATCAACCAATAGTCCTTTAACGCCTTCAACTTCTACATTCTTAAGCTCTTTTTCGCTTTTTATTACTTCTTTTGTTATCTCTATCCTTTCAGTAAAATTAAACATCGGATTCTTTTCGCTATTTACGGCAACAGCCACAATAACCGAATCAAATATCCTTTGAGCTCTTTTTATAATATCTATATGCCCGTTAGTAATAGGGTCAAATGTACCTGGAACTATAGCTATACTACTCATTTACAACCTCAAAATAATCCAAACTGTTTTTTCCGAAACTTTTACTTTTTATATTCTTAAAACCACCCACAAACTCATCATCAACATGCTTGCCTTTCAGATGCTCAACGCACACTATAGCATTTTTATTTACTTTTTCAAAAAAAGCCTTCAAAAAATTATTGATATCAAAATTATAAGGCGCATCTATATAAACTATCTCTACTTTTGACATAAAAGAACTATTGATAAATTCATATCCGTTTGCCCTGATTATCGTAACCTTGGAATCAAGTTTAAACTCATTAACATTTTTTCTAATAATATCTATGCTTGCATTGGCTTTATCTACAAATATCACTTCTTTTGCTCCTCTTGATGCAGCTTCAAATCCTATAGAGCCAACACCGGCAAACAAATCAAGAAATATACTATCCCTAATCACGCCTTGAACGGTATCAAAAAACGATTTTCTAACTATACTTCTTGTGGGTCTTAAATCTTTATTTTTTATGTAACTGACTTTTTTATATTTGAAATCGCCGGCTAAGATTCGCATCGCCTTAAGATACTAAAATCCTTTACTTTAAGATGGGTTTTAATATACAAAAAATCATTTGGATTGCCAACACTTTTCTTGTTTGAGTTCATATCAAAAAATTCCTTAATTTCCAACATTTTACTCTCTAATTCACTATCTACAACTTCATATACACCAGGCTCAATTCTATTTCTTACTTTAATAAAAATCTTATCGTCTTTCGAATACTCCACAACGCCTAAAAAATCACAATCCCTTTGATATCCGGAAGATTCAAGATATTGCTTTGGGTCATTGAGATAAAACCCGAAAGAATACGGCCTATGGCTTATCTTGTTTAATTCCGACATATAGAAATCTACCTTATCAGCAATATTCCTTCCTTCCAGCAAATCATCCAATGCCTTTCTGTATACTGCTGTTGAGATGGCAACGTAATAAACACTTTTCATTCTGCCTTCTATCTTTAAGGATTTAACACCACTGTCAATAATATCCTTCAATATTGGAAGAGCGCACATATCGTATGAATTGAATATAAACGTTCCTTCTTTATGCTCTTCCACATCCATCGGCATATCCTTTCTTTTTTCTTCCACAACTGTATATTTCCATCTGCAACTTTGGGCACAATCGCCCTGGTTTGCACTTCTTTTAGTTAGATAAGCGCTCAAGAAACACCTACCTGAATAGGACATACACATAGCTCCGTGAACAAATGCTTCAAGTTCCACTTTAGAATGTTTTGCAAAGTCTCTTATATCGTCAATGGTCAACTCCCTAGCCAAAACAACCCTTTCAACATTAAAAGGCTTCAACAGGTTTGCTGCATAGGCATTTGTAATATTGGCTTGGGTGCTTATATGGATAGGTATATCCGTATATTGATTGACAAAACTTAAAACACCCAAATCAGAAACAATCAAGGCATCAGGCGGATTATTATTTAAAAAATATAAAAACTCTCTCAATTCATCAAATTCTTTATCAAACAGATATGAATTAAGAGTCAAATAGATTTTTTTACCCGATTTATGCACAAAATTTATAGCTTCTTGGAGTTCTTTTTTGTCTAAATTACCGGCTCTTGAGCGTAATCCAAACAGTTTGTAGCCTGTATACACTGCATCAGCACCGTATCGTATAGCCGTTCTTATCTTTTCCAAATTGCCGCCAGGCGACAAAAGCTCAACAAAGTTATCCATCAAAATCGGGATTATATCAACTATTTAGCCTTTTACAACTATTTATCTTTTTTAACAGCAAGATAATTAAGAGAAAACTTTGCTATCTCTTTAAATAATGGAGCTGCTACGCTACCACCATAAAATCCGTTTTTTTTAGGATTGAATATTGATACTACGATAACGATTTTTGGATTATCAAATGGAGCAAATCCCGCAAAAGAAGCAACATATTTACTTGTTTCGTAACTGCCCTTTTTGGGCACTTGTGCTGTTCCGGTTTTTCCTGCAACCACATAATGTTTAAGCATTGCCCTTTTGCCCGTTCCCTGCTCAACAACCTTTTTTAATATATCTTTAACCTTTTTTACGGTCGAATCATTTAAAATCCTTTTTCTATGAATTTTATACACATAGCTAATCTTGCCATAATACTTTACGGTATCTAAAAAATGCGGTTTAACAGCATAGCCTCCATTTGCTATAACAGAATAGCTTTTTGCAAGCTGAATAGCTGTAATGCTAATACCTTGACCAAATGCCATTGTTGCTAAATCCACATCTCCAATTCCAAACATATCTTTAACAATTCCTTTAGATTCAGATATGGTATCTATACCTGTTTTTGAGCCAAATCCAAATCTATTTAAGTATTGATAGAATGTTTTTCTACCCAGCTCAAGCGCTATCTTTGCGCTTCCTATATTACTTGAATAAACAAAAACCTTATCAAAACTCAACCATTTATATTTATGCACATCGTGGATAACCTTATTTTTAATTTTCCATGAACCGTTTTCGCAATATACTATTTCATCACCCTTAAAAATACCAGAATCCAAAGCGGCAGACATTGTAATAAGCTTAAAAACACTCCCGGGCTCAAAAACATCGGCTACAGCTCTGTTTCTAATCTGATTGTATTTATAATTTTTATAGTTATTATTATCATAAAATGGATATGAGTCCATAGCAATAATAGAGCCGTCTTTAGGATTCATAACAATCACTATACCGCCGTCTGCTTCGTGCTTTTCAATTGTTTTTTTTAATCTCATATGAACAAAATCCTGAATATCCCTGTTAAGCGTAAGGTATATATCATAACCGTCGTCAGGCTTATTTGAGAATCTATATTTATATAAATCAAGAGGGATATTCTCCTTTCTTACTTCTGGTTTTAGATAGTTATCGTAATAGCGCTCTATACCTTCCGCTCCTTTACCGTTTGCAAAACAAAAACCTATATTATGAGAAGAATATTCTCCATCTGGATAGTATCTTTCAAATCTCTTAACAAAACCAAAACTACGCGGCATAAACAACTCAGACATCTCTTTAAAAATATCTGCTTTGACACCTTTTTTCAAAATAACGAAACGCTTGTTTTTATTTTTTTCTATAATAGATTTTATATCGCTTGGTTTAATATTAAGAAGCTCAGAAACTTTATTCATAAACTTTTCAGTTCTTTTAATATAGATTGTATCTTCTTTATTACGGTAGTATAACATATTATCTATATAATACTTAGGGTCGACAAAAAAATCATATACACAGTAATCAAGAGCAAAAAGGCTATTTTTTCTTCCATATATACTGCCCCTTTTCCCTTTACTATAAACCACCTTAACAATATTGGAAAAATATTTTTTACTGTATTGATTATGCTTTACAATCGAAATATCAAAAGCTTTAATAATGGCAACTATAAAAAGAAAAATAACTATAAAAATAAAGAAATTGTAACGTACTCTATTCAACGCACTATTTGTATCTTATCAGAATCGGCCATATTTAAATGCTTACTTTCACAACTTGCCATCACAGATTCAGAATTAAATAACTTTGCTTTTTTAAGCATTAAATCATTAACGGTCATTTGCAGTTCGAAAAGTTTGCTTTTCTTTAGATTAATATCGTGCTTAGCTTGAGCTATGGTATTGTTTTGATAACCTAATATATATATAAAAACGGCAACGAGAATAGCAAACGCCAGCTGCGGAAACGGTATATGTATAGACAAAACGGACTCTTTCTTTTTATCCAAAATTTCACTTTTCTTGGTTAAACTGTCTGCATAATCAATCATTGCTATCCTCCAACTTTTTATTTATTTTTACAAGACATCTCATCTTTGCGCTTCTTGCCCTTCTGTTTTTATAAATCTCATCCTTTGTGGGCACTATGGGTTTTTTATTTATCAATCTTACAACACCTTCACTCTTGTAATCTCTAAATGTATTTTTTACTATCCTATCTTCTAACGAATGAAAGGATATAACGCATAAAACGCCGCCTTCTGCCAAAAGTTCGACAGATGAACTCAAGCCTTTTTTCAGACTCTCAAGCTCATCATTCACCACTATTCTTAAAGCCTGAAACGTTCTTGTCGCAGGGTGTATTCTTTTGTAAAGATTTCTCGGTACACATCCTTCGACTATATCAGCCAACTGTTTGGTTGAATAAATGGGTCTACTTCTTACAATATTTTTTGCTATCCTTCCCGCAAATCGTTCTTCACCGTAAATACGCAAAATATTTTCTATATCCTTTTCTTGCCATTCATTCACTATCTTTTCTGCAGTTAAAGGTTTAGAAACATCCATTCTCATATCCAAGGGAGCGTCTTCAAGAAACGAAAAGCCTCTTGTTTTGGATTTAAGCTGATCCAACGAAACGCCCAAATCCATCACTATTCCATCTACATACTCAAAACCTAATTCTCTTACCTTTTCAACACAATTTGAGAAATTTTCATTTACAAGCAATAATCTTTCGCCATATTCCTTTTTCAATGTTTCTTTGGCATATTCTATGGCTTTCTTATCCCTATCAAAAGCTATCACTATGCCGTTTGGAGAAGATTTTTCGAGCAACTTTCTAGTATGCCCGCCTGCGCCTAATGTCATATCAATATATACACCGTTATTTTGCGGGTTTATTACAAATATAGACTCATCAAGCAAAACACTTTTGTGTTTCATTAAAATATACCCAACTCCTCAATTTGACTTGCAAGCTCTTCTTCTGACTCACGTAGAGCTTCAAACTCTTCTTCCCATTTTTCCTTAGACCATATCTCTATGTGGTCTAAATTTCCTAAAATTACTACGTCTTTTTCTATTTCAGCATCGTCTCTCAAAACATGCGGAACAAGCACCCTACCCTGCCTGTCTATATTCACGTCTTGAGCAGATGAAAAAAACATCCTTTTAAAGCGCCTTGCCGCCTTATTGGTTAACGGCAGATTCACAGCCTTTTCTTCAAGCTTTTCCCAAACATCTTGTGGGTAAACATAAATGCAGTCATCAAAAATGGTCATAACAAGGGTGTTTATATTTTTATCTTTCAATATGTCTTTGAACTTGGGAGGAACCTTAACCCTGCCCTTGTCATCTATAGAATATTCAAAACGACCTCTAAACATCCACTAACACCCACTTTGTACCACTTTTAACCTATTATAGAATCGGATGTCAAGCAAAAAAGTTAAATTTATCCAAAAAATACAATTTTATCTGCGATATGAACCTATAAAAGTAATTTATAGAACTATTGTTAATATGGATATTTGGAAACTAAGCTATCTTGGTATTGTTTCTTCCAGAATTTTTGGCTTTATATAAAGCCGAATCAGCTCTTGCTATGAACGATAAAGGCGTATCGTCGTCTTTTAGCTGAGTTACACCCAAGCTAATGGTTATGTGGCCAACCTTAGGAAAATCGTAAGATTCAACAATTTTTCTTATCTTTTCTGCAATCTTAAAAGCATCTTCAGCCTTTGTCTTAATGAGTAGTATAACAAATTCTTCGCCACCTGTCCTAAAAACAAAATCAACAGAGCGCACATTACGCACAACAATGTCCGATAATGTCTTTAACACTTCATCACCCGCCTGATGGCCATATGTATCGTTTACCTTTTTAAAGTAATCTATATCGTACATAATAACAGAAAGTGGCTCTTTGTATCTTTTTGCCCTAACAAGTTCTTTTGCAATAATTTGATCGAAGTATCGTCTGTTGTATAAACCGGTAAGCTCATCCTTTATACTCATCTCAATCAATTCTTTTTCAAATATTTTTTGTCTTGTTATATCAAATAAAATACAGATAATACCTGCTGGATTGTTATACGCATCGTAAAATATCGATTTATACAATTCTATATTTCTAAGTCTACCTTTTACATCAATCAAATCCAAATGCGTTATGTTACCGCTTTGATTTATCATATAACTCATAGCATTTTCTTTTATTAACAGTATCTGAGGGTCACTAACATCTACATCGTCTTGATTTATGCCAAAAAACCGTCGAAAGGAATCGTTTATATTAATAATATTTCCGTCTTTATCTATCACTATAACAGGATTAGGCATGGATTCTATAAGCCGCCGTTGAAAACTCTCCCTTTCTTCAATCATTTTTCTATATGTTTCTATTCTATTCATTATTTTATTTACAAAAAAGATTACAATAAAAAACAGAACACCTTCCATGATTGAGACTTCAATTATCGTCCTTTCAACACTGTCTTTTATAAATATACCCAATTTTTTATTCTTTGTTTGAAGTTCATTAAAAAACACAGAAGGATAATAGCCTGAGCATATAATCCAATCCCATTGAGGATAGTATTTTATATAGGTTGTTTTTAGAGCTATCTTCTTGCTGCCCAATACCCTAAAGCTATAAGTTACATAACCTTCTCCATACGTAAAAATTTTATCCACCATTTCTTTAACAAACAGCTTTCCGTTCACATCCTTTGAGTCTAAAGATACCGATGTTCCAATTTTGTTTAAAGGAAGATTTGGGTTTGCCACTCTTATTAATTTTAAGCCCTTTTTATCCCGCTTTATTTTCAAAACAAACACATAGCCATTATTGCCCGGACCATACCTGTATAAATTAATTTCTCTAATAATTTTATCTTTAATCTCTTTATCTAAATCCTTGTAAAATAAAATATTTGCTATAAACCAATTGTAAGGTTTAAAATACTTTACATACAACAACCTTCTAAATAGCTCATCCGTATGCGGCACAATGCCGTAAACCCCTGGATAGTTCAGATAATAGGATATAAACGTTTCTTTGTTTTTATTGTTTTCTATATCCTTTTTTATAATTTGAAAAATTTTATCTCCCATAGAATCTCTAAAATCTTTTATGCTTTCACCCTTCTTTATAGACGGATGAAGCTGAACTATTCCATCTATATTGACAACTATATAATTTTTATCTTCACGTTTTAATGCATTTAAAATAATATCTTTAAGCTCAGATTCGTCCATTTTTCCTTTTAAGGTTGAATATAGAAAAGATGTAAGCCTATATCCCTTCAAAACACTTTCTTTTAATCTATGTTCCGATAACCGTATCAAGTTACCTCTTTCATTTTCTATCTCCCTAATAATCCCATTTACCACATTTTTAATATTGTTGTTGTTATTTTTAACATATATATTTTTGTACTGTTCAATTATGGAAAAACGTAATCTATTCAAGGTTGAATAAAATATAAATGAAGCCGATATTAAAACTATCAGATTTGCTACAAACAAAATTATAACAAATATATTTCTAAGCTTTGTTTCATTGCACTCCACATATAATATATACCAAGAAAATCAATTTTAATCAACAAAACAAATAAAAGAAATTACATTGTTATTGAATAATATTAATCATCAAAACAATATTTATATAAAAGATTTATTGACATTATATTGCTTTAATCATATATATGTAAGTACTAAAAATAAAGAGGCAAAAGGCGTGCAGTTAACATTTATTATCATATTAACACTCTTTTCCATATTTTTAATAATAAATTCAAAAAAGGTAAAAACTGAATCGGACTTTACACTTGCCGGAAGAGGTTTAAACACATCCAAGGTTTCGTTTGTAATAATAGGAACACTTGTTGGTGGCGCATCTACGGTAGGAACGGTTCAGTTGGCATATACATACGGCGTTGCGGCATGGATATTTACACTTTTCAGCGGCATTGCCTGTCTTATCTTAGGTCTGTTTTTTGCAAAAGCCCTACGCTTAGAAGAAGTAACAACCGTTTCAGAATTTATAGGCAATAAACTCGGAAAAAGATTCCAAACATACACAAGCTTTTTTAGCTCTTTTGGTATGTATATACATATAGTAGCTCAATTTCTAGCAGCAATGTCCATAATAGAAACCATATTCACATCAAACAAAACCATATCTCTACCTGTTACGTTCATATTAATCTTGATATTTGTTATAAGTGGCGGAGTAATGGCGTCTTCATCGATAGGAAAAATAAAGGTTTACCTATTGTATGGATTAATGATTATATCGGCATACATAGCAATAACAAAACAAAACGGTATCTTAAATCTAATACATTCCATACCTGACAAAAGAATGCTTAGTCTATTTTCATACGGAACATTTAAAGCATCAAAGGATATGTTCGCTATGGTTATAGGTGTTTTATCAACACAAACCTATCTTCAGGCAATATTTTCTGCAAAAGACGTAAAAACTGCAAGAAACGGTGCTTTTTTATCTGCCGCACTGATACCGCCTATTGGCATATTTGGCATAATAGTAGGAATCTATATGCGCATTCATCACCCGGAGTTATCAAACAACACCACTGTCATTTTTCCATATTTTATAAAGCTGTATTTTAACCCATTTGTAGCTGCGATATTTATGGCATCATTGACAGTAATCATTTTAGGAACGGCGGCAGGATTAACGCTTGGTGTAACAACAAATATATACATAGACATACTCAAAAACAGCAAAATCAACAAACTCAAAATAGGCGAAATGTTAAAACTAAAGATTACAGCCTTAATTGTTCTACTTACATCATCTCTCATAGTGATAACAGGATTGGATTCAAAGATACTTGATTGGAGCTATATGTCAATGGGCATTAGAGGTTCAGCAATATTTATACCTATGTTATTGATTATGGCTATAAAAGATAAAAAAACACTGAAACGACTAAAACCCTTCATTGCGGCTTTACCTATTATTTATATTATAACATCTTTAATCCTAAAATAATCCTTACCATAACAACAATTTTAAAAACTTGATAGTAATATTATCAATTTTTATATACTTAACCCTTGACAAAAATATTTTTTTGATTATTTTGTTAGCAGACAAAAGGAGTGAGTGCTAAAATGGAAGAGTTAAACAGTAGATTGGTGCTGGTTTTGAGTGTTATAGTAGATAATTATATTAGACATAAACAACCGGCAGGCTCAAGAATCTTGACAAAAAGATACGGACTAAATTTTTCGCCTGCTACCATGAGAAATGCTATGCTGGATTTGGAAGAGATGGGCTATCTAACACATACACACACATCCGGCGGAAAGATTCCTACTCAAAAGGGGTATAAATTTTATCTAAATATGATTATGTCAAACTTTAATCCGAGTCTCAAAAGCGAGTTTGAAAATATAGCCATAAACAACGGCTTTGGCAGTCTTGACGAAAAGATGAGCAATATTTTAGATGTAGCAAGCTCTTTAAGCGGCCTTGTCTCTCTTTTAACTCTTCCGGATTTCACAAAAACAAGGATAAAAAACCTTGAATTTGTAAAAATTTCCGAAGACAAGGCTATGTGTGTTGTTGTATCCGACAGCAATATAATAGACACAAAAATGCTTAACTTAGAAAGAAATTTTTCACAAAAAGAGTTAAAAGAGTTTTCCGAACATGTAACAAACAACTATAAAGGTTGGAGTCTTGAGGAAATTTTTGAAGACTTAAAGGATTACATAAACGCCCATAAGCAGGAATGCGAATCACTACTAAAAAAACTTATGGATGCATCAAAAGAATCCAAAATTTTAATATCGGGCGTAAAAAATATATTTAACTATCTTGAGTTTAACAATGATATGGAAAAACTAAAAAAGATAGTAGATATATTGGAAGAAAAGAAAAGTATTTACGAACTTTTAAAAAGCGCAATGAAAAGTGATAGAGTAATACTCATAGGTAGCGAACTGCCTATTAAAGAAATGCAGGAATTGGGTTTTGTATCGTCATCATACAAACAGCAGGATAAAAAGATGGGAGCTGTAGGTATTATAGGACCTATCAACATGGATTATAAGGAAATACTAAATATAGTAGAATCCGCCAGAAAAAAGATAGACGAGATGTTTAACAATTAAAACGGAGGGATAAATGGCTAAAAAGAAAGAAAACAACAATGAAACAATAAACATCAATGAAGAAGAAATATTGACAGATGAAGAAATTCAAAAAATAGAAGAACAAGAAAAAGAGAAAAACGAGCAAAACGTTGAAAAATTAAAGGAAGAATTAGGTAAAATGAACGATCAATATTTAAGACTTTATGCAGACTTTGATAACTACAGAAAAAGGGTTCAAAGAGAGATTGAAGAAACAAAAGAAGCGACAAAGAGAGCATTGATAAACGACTTTTTGACAATACTTGACAACATGGAGAAAGCTCTGCTTATTAGCAAAGACCATAAAGATTCAATCATCGAAGGCATTGAGCTTACTATGAAATCATTTAAGGATTTACTGAAAAAACACGGTGTAGAAGAAATTGACCCAGAAAAAAAGCAATTTGACCCGGATTTGCACGATGCGCTCATGACACAAGAATCCGAAGATGCACCAAAAAATACGGTTCTTCAGACATTGCAGAAGGGATATCTTTATAAGGATAAACTCATAAGGCCGGCAAAGGTTATCGTTAGTTCCGGTAAAAACGAAAAAACAAATAATAACAAGGAGGATTAAATATGGCAAAGGTATTAGGGATTGATTTAGGAACAACAAACTCATGTATGGCAATCATAGAAGGCGGAAAGCCAAAGGTCATACCAAACGCAGAAGGAGGAAATACGACGCCAAGCGTTGTCGCTTTTACAGATAAAGGCGAAATACTTGTAGGACAAGCGGCAAAAAGACAGGCTGTTACAAACCCAAAAAGGACTATATTCTCTGTCAAAAGACTGATAGGAAGAAGATTTGAATCAAAAGAAGTAACAGAAGCAAAAAGCAAATTGCCTTATGAAATCACAAAAGGACCAAATGATGATTGTAGGGTAAAAATAGACTCAAAAGAGTATACACCGCAGGAAATTTCGGCAAAGATACTTCAGAAACTTAAAACCGACGCAGAAAGCTACATCGGAGAAAAGATTAACGATGTTGTCATAACTGTTCCAGCATATTTCGACGACTCTCAAAGAAAGGCTACAAAGGACGCAGGAAAAATTGCTGGATTGAACGTTTTAAGAATAATCAACGAACCTACCGCATCGGCTTTGGCTTTTGGGCTTGATAGAGAAAAAGAAGGCAAAATAGCTGTATACGATTTGGGTGGCGGAACGTTTGATATATCCATATTGGAAATCGGTGACGGCGTATTCGAAGTAAAATCTACAAACGGCGATACATTCTTGGGCGGAGACGACTTCGATAGAGTATTAATAAACTACATAGCCGATGAATTCAAAAAAGAAAACGGCATAGACCTAAGAGAAGATGCAATGGCGCTTCAAAGACTTAAAGAAGCAGCCGAAAAAGCTAAAATAGAGCTATCCAGCGCCCTTGAGACAGAGATAAACCTACCATTTATTACTGCTGATTCTTCAGGACCTAAGCATCTTGTTATGAACATAACTAGAGCAAAATTCGAGCAGCTTGTTGAGCCCTTAATACAAAAAACGCTTGAACCATGTAAGTTGGCTTTAAAAGATGCTGGATTGTCTGCTTCAGATATTGACCATGTTATACTTGTCGGCGGAATGACAAGAATGCCAAAGATTAGAGAAGTAGTAAAAGAATTCTTTGGAAAAGAGCCAAGAAAAGATGTAAATCCAGATGAAGCAGTTGCGTTGGGTGCTGCAATTCAGGGTGGTGTACTTCAGGGCGATGTTAAAGACGTTCTTTTGCTTGACGTTACACCTTTATCCTTGGGCATCGAGACATTGGGCGGAGTTATGACAAAAATCATACCGAGAAACACAACAATACCGACAAGAAAATCTCAAATATTTACAACAGCAGACGATAACCAATCGGCAGTTACAATTCACGTTTTGCAGGGCGAACGCGAGATGGCAAAGGATAATAAAACGCTTGGCAAATTTGAGCTTGTCGGCATACCGCCAGCACCAAGAGGCGTTCCTCAAATTGAAGTTACGTTCGATATAGATGCAAACGGCATTTTAAATGTTAGCGCAAAAGACAAAGCCACAGGAAAAGAACAGGCAATAAGAATAACGGCATCTTCAGGATTGACAGAAGACGAGATAGAAAAGATGGTAAAAGAAGCCGAAGCGCATGCAGAAGAAGACAAAAGGAAAAAAGAGCTTATAGAAACAAAGAATAAAGCTGACTCGTTAGTATATGCAACCGAAAAAAGCTTGAAGGATTTTGGCGACAAGATTAGCGAAGAAGAAAAGAAAAGTATAGAAGAAGCTATAGAAAAAGCTAAAAAAGCTATGGAAGGTGATTCAAAAGAAGAGATAGAGCAAGCAATAGAAGAGCTTGCCAGAAAATCGCATAAGTTGGCTGAAGAAGCATACAAAAAAGCTCAAGCTGAAGGCGGAACAACCGAAGCAAATCAAGGCTCAGCGCAGCAGGAAAGCAAAAATAACGAAGAAGAAGTGGTGGAAGCAGAAGTTGAAGAAGACGATAGCAAAAACAAATAAAATATGCTAAATTCATTATGGAATAGTAAAATAAAATGGGGGTTCGGATTTACTGAATCCCCTTTTATTTTAATAAAAAGCAAAAGGCGGTAAATTTGCAAAATGAAGGATTATTATGCTATTTTGGGCGTTTCCAAAGACGCAACGGACGAAGAATTAAAAAAGGCATACAGAAAACTTGCCATAAAATATCATCCAGACAGAAACCAAGGCGATAAAGAAGCAGAAGAAAAGTTTAAAGAAATAAACGAAGCATATTCTGTTTTATCAAATCCCACAAAAAGGGCTCAATATGACCAGTTCGGAAGCGTTGATGAAAACGGTTTTGAAGGCGGATTTACCTACTCTTCTGCTTTTGACGATATATTTTCAAATTTATCGAGTATGTTTGGAGATCTTTTTGGTGATTATGGTTTTGAAGATGAAAACTCTGCAAGACCACAAAGAGGCGAAGATATAAGAATAAACTTAACTATCGATTTTAAAGAAGCCGTATTTGGAGCTGAAAAACAGATAAAAATAAACAAAAAAAAGATATGCGACGCCTGTCATGGAACAGGAGCTGAAGAAAACGGCATAGAAACGTGCTCTTATTGTAAAGGAGCAGGAGAAATTATTTATTCTCAAGGATTTCTGTCTGTTAGAAAAACATGTCCTAAATGTAACGGAACAGGAAAAATTATAACAAAGAAGTGTAAAAATTGTGGCGGCGTAGGGTATGTATATGAAGAAGAAACGCTTAATATTAAGATAGCTCAGGGCATAGATACAGGAAATATTGTCAGGGTAACAGGGTATGGAAACCCTGGCTTAAATGGCGGACCAAATGGCGATTTATATATCTATATAGATGTAAAAGAACATGAATTCTTTAAAAGAGATGGCAAAAACATCTACGTAGAAATACCGATATCCATTACTCAAGCCGCATTAGGAACCACTATAAAAGTCCCGACAATTTGGGGCGAGCATGAACTTGAAATTCCACCAGGCACACAAAACGGTGAACGATTTATTATTAAACATAAGGGTGTCGAGCTTTCTGGCTCTAAGGGTAATCAAATCGTTACAGTCAAGGTGGAAATACCCAAAAAATTAACGCAAAAACAGAAGGAAATCTTAATGGAATTTGCAAAGGAATCGGGAGAAGAGTTAAACTATAAGAACTCCGTTTTAGATAAATTCAAAAACCTGTTTAAATAAAAATGGAACAAAATATATTACTATTGCCTATTATCGGCGCTTTCATAGGATATTTTACAAACTATATAGCCATAAAAATGCTGTTTTTACCTAAGAAACCCTATTTTATCTTTGGTATACGAATTCCATTTACGCCCGGCTTAATACCCAAAAAAAGAACAGAGCTCATCAATAAAATAGCAAACGTTGTTTCTTCAAAAATAGTAAACAAAAAGGATATAATCAAATACATATACAAAAAAAGAAACAGGACATTTCTTTATCAATTCTCGACAAAACTGTTTAACAGCATTTTGAGCAAAAAAATCTCTTCACTAAACATCAATTATGATAAAATAGAGACAACTCTAACAAAATTCCTTGAAAATAATCTAAAGGAATTAGCTAAAGAGCATCTTAAAAACTTCAAAATTGACATTGATTACATAACATACAACGCATTTTTAACCATAGATAAAAACAAAAAAATCGAAGAATATCTAAGCAAAGAACAAAAAGAACAGATAGAGATATTTATCAAATCACTAACAGATAAATCATTAATAAAACTCACCGACACTATGGACTCTCAAGAGACAAAACAGCTAATAAAAATAAAAATAAAAAAGGCGTTGGAAAAATACAGCGACGATTCAAATATACTTATGGCATCGATAATCGGAATGATTTCGCCGCTAATCGAAGACAGTGAAACAATCCCAAATATTATTATTGAAGAGCTAAAATCCGTATTAACAGACGACACAATTAAAGAAAAAACAGCTGACAGCGTCATAAAATCGGTAAAACAGGAAATTTTAAATAGAAATCCTGACTATGTTTTAGAGAAATTAAATCTCGGCTCTTTGGAAAACATAAGAAAATTGCTGACTAAAAAATTGGATGAACTTGCAACAAACCTGTCATTCAACGATAAAATAATAAATAGCACAATAGACAATATAGACAAAGAAAAACTCGCTAAAAATATAATATCGCTTATCAAAAAAGCCGCAGACTCTTACACATTCTACGATATCTTAAAAATTACAAAGCCCGACATTGTTGATAAACTGCCATCTATGGCTGTAAATAACCTGCTTTTCGTTTTAAAAAAGGAAAGTGATATGATTTTTAATTTTGACATATCCAAGATAGCAAAAGAAAAACTCGAAAAATTCGATATATCCGAAATAGAAGATGTGGTTTTAAATATAAGCAAAGACCAGTTTAAATATATAAACATCTTTGGTGGCATACTCGGATTTGTAATAGGCTCGATAGAGGTTTTGATTAGATTCTAATTTTTATTTGAAGTCTTCAAGAATATTAAAATTCTTTCATTGCCCTTTCCTGCTCTCTTCTTATATCTTTTTCTTTTATGTCTTTTCTCTTATCGTAGAGCTTTTTGCCTTTAGCAAGGGCAATTTCAACTTTAATTTTGCCGTTTTTTGAATATACCTTTAAAGGAACAAGCGTTAAGCCTTTTTCTTTTGTTTTACCTATAAGCTTTCTTATTTCGGATTTATGAAGCAAAAGTTTCTTTTTTCTGTAAGGGTCGTGATTGGTGTGTGCGCTTGCGAATTTATATGGACTTATGTGGAAGTTATTTATATACACTTCGCCATTATCGATTTCAGCATAACTGTCTTTTAAATTAGCAGAGCCTGTTCTGATTGATTTTACTTCACTTCCCTTTAGCTCGATACCGGCTTCGTATGTCTCTATAATTTCGTAGTCGTGCCTTGCCTTTCTGTTAATAATTGTCTTCATAATTCAAAAGAAAAAGGCGGGTAGTCCCGCCTTAAGGTTAATTTACTGTTATAGGTATAGATAATGTTTCATTGCCGTTTTCAGATTTAACTGTAATAGTTAGAGAACCCGTTCTAGCTTCACTAATTGCAGAATCATCATCTGAAATTGTTACTGTATACTCCGTTATACCATAACCACCATATTCCGTATCCGGAAGAGTTGAATCCAGTTTAGTAAATGTTCCTGCATCGCATCCAAACTTAATAGTAGAGCCAGCAACAAGCGGTCTTCCGTTATAGTCTGATACATAAACATGTACAGTTTGACTTTCGCCATTTGGAACATTTATACTATTATCATCAAAATATCCATCTCCATTACTATCCCAATGAGCTCTAATCCTTGTATCACCTGTAAACATAATCTGTGTTGTTCTATAAAGTCTATAGTTTATCTTATCGGCTAAACCTAAGATATTGTTAATCTTCGGCAGTTCCGTATTTGATGCCACATCAGGGTTGTCAAGTCTATAAAGTTTCCTGTCGTTGCAACCGATATAAAGCTTGCCGCCTTTAAAGTATAAAGCTGTAATCTTTTTCTGTGGTGCAGATGTATAGTCGGTTTGGTTAAATGGCTTTAAAGCGTAATAAATATCAACTACAGAATTTTTAGTTATATTATCAACACCATCAACAAGCCTAATCGTCTTTTCATCATCAAAATTATAATATGTGGATGGCAATTCTATCCCGTTTACATAAATTTCCGTATGCGTTTTGTCTTTATCCGAATCATAGGTTAGAGTTATGGCGTTTGTATCAGCCGCTGCAACAGTCTCTTCTTTGTAAACGTTTAACGGATAGGCGTTTCCGCTTGCGATATCAACCCTGTATGCGCCAATGTCAGTTCCAATATAGATATTGCCGCCGTCAACAACAATATGTTTTATGTTATTCGTCGGACATCCAGTTGAAGCAATATCCGTCCAACTATTGGTTGTAGTATCGAACTTTTTAACACCTTCCGTCGTTGCATAATATATATCGGTTCCTACAACATAGGCATCGTTAAATGCTAAAGACTGAGCAGTACCAACGGCTACAAAATTATCCGCAGCTACAGACGATTTATAAACCTGTCCACTAATTGTGATATATAAATCGTCATACGTTCCATTTCCATCACTATCCACTAATGCCATGGTCGTCAAATTAGTTGACGCTAAACCGCTATTAAAACTACTCCAATGTAACCTACTCTTATCAAACTTATACACGCCATATCCAACAAAATATGCAAATATGTTATTAGAATCTAATATCCTTACAATTTTTGCAGGCGTATGCGGCATGCCATAATTAATATCGTACGTTATAGTATAAGTTCCTGCATCTTTTGTGCAAAATTTTCCATCCTTAAATTTCCAAGCTATATAATTTTTACCATCAGATTTGTTTACAACAGATATTCTTTCTCTTAGATTAATAGGCGCATAATCTAAATAACTACAGTTATCCGGCGCTGCAGTAGTAACATCCTGGGTATATCTATCACTCCTACTATTCAAGTCCATCCAATTATACCCACCATCTTCACTATACGACACACCACCATTTTCTGCGGCCACTACAATGAAATTACTATCTTTAGAGTAAACATCCATACTATTTATATAGGTACCCCACAAACCTTTATATCCTTCACTATAGCTTTTAGGTTTACCTATATTACTCCAACTCTTTCCATCGTCCAAGGTTTTAAACAAGCCGCCACCATCTGTTCCTGCGTACATTTTATCATTAGATACATAAACAGAAGACACATATCCATATTCTCCTGTTTGTGTTTGAGACCATACATGAACAGGTGCACCATTTACAGGTCTTGGGTCTTGTGAATATAAAATAGCCGATGCAACACCTTCTTCTGAGCTTCCTGTTGTTGTATCAGCTCCTTGAATCTTGGAAAACTCACCTTCAAAATGAACAGCCGTGCCTTCAGGAACTGGATTTGAATATAAATCAGCCAATCTTGCGGTTACGGTATCTTCTACACCGTCTCTTTTCAGTCCTATAATATTTAACTTTTCTAAAGCCATACTTAAATGTTTTCCTTCGGGTGGTCCACTTAATATAGTAATGGACTGGGCTTGCGACTTGACATCATCATTATACCACGCCTGAACCTTGACTACTCCTGGTTTTGTGCCTGATTTAAGAGTAGTTTCTACAGTTCCATTATCATCCGTTACGCCATTTATTGGCACAAGGCGTTCACCACCCACACTTCCACCAAGTATAGAAAACTGGATTCCTATATTTTTGACAGGATTTCCTTTTCCGTCAAGCACCTTATATCTAATTAAAGATGTCTCTTTATTTCCACTTCCTGCTACATATATTTTATCCGTTTCTATACTATCAAGCTCAATAACGCTTGGCATATTCACTAATGTTGACTGTATTATTTTAAGGGTTATCTCCTTCGATAAATCTCCCGTTTCGGCTGTAATCTTTGCATCGCCGTATTGATCATCGCTGGTTAGATGCGCTACTGCAACACCGTTTGCATTAGTTTGTACACTATTTTCAACTAAAGTTCCCATATCGGATGTAAAGTTAACGGTTATATTTGGTGTAGGATCGCCATTACTATCTGTAACTACAGCCGTTATTGCTGCTGTATCTCCACCGCTGTTTATTGTTGTAGGAGAAACGCTTAATAGTATATTTGATGGCACTAAAATCTTAATAGTTATAGAATTTGTTTTATCTCCACTTTGTGCGCTTATATCAACGGATGTGTTATTTAAAACATTCTTAGGCGAAGCATAAATAGTTGCCTCACCTTCACTATTTGTAGTCAATACAGAAGAGCCAATATCAAGGCTATTAGGATCTTGGCTTGTCATAACAACCTTCACTCCAGATGCTGGATTATTATATACATCTTTAACTGCAATAGTTAAGACTGAAACTTCATTTTTAGATATATATTTTTTATCCGCAGTAATTGATATTGTCCCTATCTTGATAATATCAACCGTAGATTCATATTCGCTATTGTCCGTTTTTGCTTTTATTGTAGCAACACCTGGAATATCTCCAGCTATTAGCTGAACGGTAGCTTTTCCTGTATCGTCTGTTGTAACCGTAACACTTGTTGCTTGCGTAGTTTGATTTTTAAGTTCGCCCAACGTTGTTGAAACAGTAACATTTTTATTTAAAGGATTACCGTTTTCATCTGTAACAGTTATAACAACATCCGTTACGCCTGTTGTTGCATTTGTAGTTGTTATTACACTTGATGTAGGTTGAATAGATATTTTATCTCCTGAAGCTTTTACGATTTTTACAGTAGTAGAAGCCTCTTGCAATCCGTCTACTGTAGCTTTAATCATAGCATCGCCATCTCTTACGCCGCTTGTTAGATATGTTTTGGCTACACCGTTAGCATCAGTTTTAACGCTTGTTGCATCCAATGTTCCCATATCAGATGTAACATTGGTAAAGCTTACATCTATGCCTGGTATTCCGTTTCCTGCACTATCTTTAACAGTAGCTATTATAGTAGCCTTTTCTCCATCTGTTTTAATGGATGCAGGAGATGTTGTTAATGTAATATCGGATGGAACTTTAATCTCTAAAGAAACAGAGTCTGATTTATCACCGCTTGCTGCTGTAAGCGTAGCACTTGTGCTTGATGAAACATCTTTAGAATGGGCATATACAGAAGCCTGACCGTTTTGATCTGTCGTTACAGTTGATGTTTCGACAGAGACAGCACTATCGTTATCGCTATTCAGCTCAACCTTAATGCCTGATATAGCATTACCGTAAATATCTTTAGCTGATACGGTTAAAAGGGTTTTGTCATTTTTATACATATACTGCTTATCCGCAGTAATTGATATTGTCCCTATCTTGATAATATCAACCGTAGATTCATATTCGCTATTGTCCGTTTTTGCTTTTATTGTAGCAACACCTGGAATATCTCCAGCTATTAGCTGAACGGTAG
>Ga0256842_1000971_pt1 | contig 24430 bp, 22 predicted proteins | sample 4559240metaG_FD_185973 | JGI IMG/M metagenome (GOLD analysis project Ga0256842, IMG submission 185973) | Hydrothermal vent microbial communities from Guaymas Basin, Mexico - 4559-240 | ecosystem: Environmental > Aquatic > Marine > Hydrothermal vents | place: Mexico: Guaymas Basin | collected... | reverse complement strand
GGAAAATCGCGCCATGTCGTTCCGGCTATTCTCGTTTGCCATGGTGTTTTCTGCCATTTCCATGGCCGGTTTTCTGGCCAAGCTCTCTGGTCTGTTTTAATCCTTAGCTGCTCTCTATTGTTGCGGCTATCTCCAGCGCTACTTGCTCCTGGCTGCGATTGGCGCCTTTGATGGTGATGTCGGCGTAGCGTTCGTACAGGGGCAGGCGTTCCCAGTACAGGTCGGCAAAGCTCTGGTCGCGGGCGCAGGCTAAGCCTCGGGTGGCGAAGTTGTCGATGCGGCGACGTAACTCATCGTAATCGACATCAATGAAGACAATAGTTGAAATTTGCTGCAGATGTGTCATGGCGGCGTGGCTGTAGATAGCGCTGCCACCGGTGGCGATTACCTGATGGCTGACATTCAGACGCAATATTTCCTGTTCTTCAATACGGCGTAGCGCCAGATACCCATTAATATCGAGGATTTGCTGCAGGGTGCGCTGCTCATTGATCTGGATAAGAACGTCGGTGTCGATAAAACCCATGGCCAGTATTTTGGCCAAGATGATGCCGGTGGTGCTTTTGCCAGCGCCGGGCATGCCGATGAGGGTGATGTTGCTTTTCATCAGTCGAACAGTTCAGCAAAAATATCCGCTACTGTTTCTATTTTGTTGGCCTTCCAGGCGTTGCTGCCGCAGAAAATAAGTCCGCTGTCGCGGTCGCCGCGCTGGGCGCGATCGAGAGCATGGACGATACAGAAGCGGTCGCGCTTGTCGCGGTAGGCGCATTTCTTCAGGCAGGCGCTGCGACAGTTGATGTTGCCGTCGATATCGTGGGCGCGTATCTGGTCGAGATTTCCCTTCAAAGCTCGTCCCGGCAGTCCGGCCGGGCTCATGATCAGGCCGATATCTTCCGGCTTGCAATCAAGGTACGCCTGTTTGAAGGCCATGTCGGCATCGCATTCTTCGGTACAGACAAAGCGGCTGGCCATTTGTACTGCGTCAGCACCGTTGGCCAGTGCGTACTCAAGATCGGCGCGGTCCCATACGCCGCCGGCGGCGATAACCGGAATATCCAGTTGCCACTTGGCGCGGAAATATTCTTTGACTGCGCGTACCGTGGCGTATTGATCGTAGTCACCGTTGCCGATATTCTCCATTTTTTCGCCCAGATGACCGCCGGCAGTATCTGGATCTTCCACTACAATGGCATCAGGCATACGCTGGTGACTTTTGTTCCACTTGCGTGCAATCAGCTCGGCAGCCTTGAGTGACGAGACAATGGGTACCAGGGCTACATCGGGAAAATCGGCGGTGAGAGCGGGCAGCTTCATGGGTAAACCAGCACCGCTGACGATAATTTTTGCTCCGCCTTCGCAACTGGCGCGAACAATGTCATCGTAATTGGAAACCGCCACCATGCAGTTGGTGCCGATAACTCCGTCAGGGGCAATTTCATACGCTTTGCGCAATTCTTCTTTTAACGCCAGCAGATCTGTTTCAAAGTAATTGCTGCCGGTTGCGCAGTCGCAGTTAAGCGCCAGTCCGGCGGTGGCTATCAGGCCAATGCCGCCACATTTGGCTACATTGCCGGCGAGACGGGCAGCCGATACGCGCACGCCCATGCCGCCCTGCACAAGAGGGTATGGTACTGTATGCTTACCGATGGTTAAGGTTTTTTTTGTCGCGCTCATTGCCAACTCCTGCCTGTATGTCAATTCATCAAATATAGTCATTGCAGGTGCCCGGCTGGGCACACAGGTGTCCGTGTACAGTGTACAGCAAGGTACTGTAGCAGATTTGTTTTTTTGCCAATGTAATAGTTATGTAAAAATTACCGTGACCCTGCTGTTCAAGTACCGTGCTAAATGGTAAACAAACAGTTATGAAATTTCAACGTCCCAATATCAGCCCGTTGCTGGCCTTTATCGCTATCCAGCTTACCTGGATTGTGGTGGTAGTGTTTTGGATTAACTGGTTTCTCGGTAATCACCGCCGTTTGCGTGCCATTGCGGAAAAATATAGCCCGGAACTGTTGCAGCCGGGGATCGACTGGTTGATTCTGGTTGAAGGGCTGGTGTTGCTGATGGTCATTCTGGTGGGTGTGTATGTTATTTTCATCTACTGGCGGCGGCAACTGGCACTTAATCGCGAGCAGAAAAATTTTGTCGCCCAGGTGACGCACGAACTGAAATCTCCAGTGGCGTCATTGCAACTGCATCTGGAAACCATCCACCGTCATCGGCCGCAGGGGGAACAGCTGGAGCGTTTTGTTGCCACCATGCTCACCGATACCGAGCGGCTTAACAATCTCATCAACAAGATGCTTACCGCCAACCGGTTGGAGCAGAGCCGCTGGCGTCTGGCGTTGCGCCCGTGTGATTTGAGCAGTTTTCTACGTGAATATCTGGATAACTGGCGGGCGACGCAGGACGGGGATGTGGAACTTAACTATTCCATAGAAAACGACATACACGCCAGTATCGAAAGTGATACCTTTGTGATGATTCTGCGCAATCTGCTGGAAAATGCCGTGCTGTATTCCGATGCGCCGGCACGTATCAAGGTTACCTTGCAAGCTGATGAGCACCATTGTTATTTGGCGGTGCAGGACGAAGGGCGCGGAATCCCGGCAGCGGAGCAGCATAAGGTTTTTCGTCTGTTTTATCGCCAGCATCACGATAGCAGTCGCATCGACGGTTCAGGTCTGGGGCTGTTTATTGTGCGTGCCCTGGTAAAGCGGCATAAGGGACGGATTACGTTGCGCAGCGACGGGCCGGGACGCGGCAGCACCTTTACTATCCGTTTACCCAGGTTGCCCGCCGATGGTACAGGTGGAGGTGATTTATGAGTGCTAACTGTGAACATCATCTGTTACTGGTCGAGGACGAACAGCATATCGCCAGCGCTCTTATCTTTAATCTGCAGCAGGAAGGCTACAAAGTAAGCCATGCTGAAACCGGCGAAGAGGCGATGCAATTGCTGCAGCAGCAGCAATTTTCACTGGCGATACTTGACCGCATGCTGCCCGGTGGAGTTGACGGATTATCGCTGTGTCGCCATATCCGCGCCCACGATAGTCGCATGCCTATTTTGATGCTTACCGCCATGAACCAGGATCATGAGCGGATTAACGGTTTGCGGCAGGGAGCGGACGACTATGTGGTCAAGCCGTTTGTTTTGGACGAATTGCTGCTGCGTATCGCCGGCATGTTGCGGCGCAGCGCCTGGTATCGGCCGGTTGCCGGGGCCGATGAAGAGTACTGTTTCGCCAACTACCGTATCAATTTGCACAGCGGTTCCGTCACCGGCGGCGGGCGGCGCATTCAGTTAACCGAGTTGGAGTTGAAAATAGCGCGGGTGTTCTTCGATCACGAGGGCGAGGTGTTGTCGCGGGCGTTTCTGCTGCAATCGGTATGGGGGCTCAAACCCGATACCGCCACGCGGACTCTGGATAATTTTATTGTGCGTCTGCGCAAGTATATGGAGGAAAATCCCGCTCGCCCGCGTCATTTTGTCACCGTGCGTGGCCAAGGTTACTGTTTTTACCGCAATCCGCCCCAGGATGGCGATTGATTCGCCGCTTTTGCGGTTGCGCTGACCACGATAACCCTTATAATGATGTTTTATTTTGTCCATATCGCTTGGAAGTCTGTCGGGCTGTGCAACCGATTCATGGAAAGTTCGACAGGCTTTTGGCAGCGTAACGGTTACCACTTATTACAAAGGAGATGCAACGCATGAAAGCAGTACTTATGGACGGATTCGGCGGGGTTGATGTGCTCAAGGTTGGCGAAACCGATAAGCCCGCGCCCAAGGCCAACGAGGTATTGATCAAAGTTGCCGCCACCACCATCAATCGTCCCGATCTGGTGCAGCGCGCCGGCAAATATCCGCCGCCGCCGGGGGATTCGGAGATTCTCGGTCTGGAAGTGGCCGGGGTGATTGAAGAGTTGGGTAGCGAAGTCAAGGGATGGAAGGTGGGTGATCGCGTTATCGCTTTGGTTGGCGGCGGCGGTTACGCCGAATATGCCGTTGCTTACGATAACCATGTGATGGCGTTGCCGGAGAGTATGAGTTTTGAAGAGGGTGCCTGTGTGTGCGAAAGCTACATCACCGCTTTTCTCAACGTGTTTATGCTTGGTGAGTTTCAGGACGGCCAGAGCGCTATTTTCCACGGCGGCGGCGGTGGGGTGAATACTGCGGCAGTACAGTTGTCCAAAGCTCTGGTGCCGAAGGCGAAATTGATTGTAACTGCCAATCCACAGAAGATGGCGGGGGTAAAAGCGCTGGGTGTCGATCTGGTAATCGATTATACCGAGAACCCCGACTTTTCACCGCTGGTAAAGGAATTTACCAACAAAAAAGGGGTAAACGTGATTCTCGACCACGTTGGCGCCAAGTATCTGGCTCCCAATATGAACTCTCTTGGCTACACCGGCAAGCTGGTGATTATCGGTATTATCAGTGGCATCAAGGCGGAGTTGAACCTGGCCTTGATGATGGTGAAGCGCCAGCAGATTATCGGTTCGGTACTGCGCTCACGTCCGGTGGCGGAAAAGGGTGAGATTATCGCTGAGTTTAACCGCCGTGCCATGCCCAGGTTTGCTGATCGTACCATTGTTCCCATCATCGAAAAAGTATTCAGTATCGATGATGTGGTTGCCGCTCATGCCATGATGGAGGAGGACAAGCATTTCGGCAAAATTGTGCTGAAAATAGCCGATCTGTAAAACGTAGGTAGGGATATTTGATAAACATGCGGCTCGGGCTGGTGACAGTTCGGGCCGTTTTTTTATAGCCGTTTTGAGGCAATGGAGTAGATTTCTTTGTCCCTGCGCGGACCGACAGCAAGTACATATACTACCACCGTTTTTTGTTTTACCTGATAGACTATTCGGTAGTCTCCCACGCGCAACTTGCGTAGAGGTGCCAGGTTGCCGCTGAGAGGTGCGCCGAAATCAAGGGGAGCCCTTGTGAGTTTGGTGTCGATGGCGCGTAGAATGCGTTTTGCCGCCGTTGCGCTGACGCTGTGTAGATCGCCGGCAACGTCTTTATGGTAGGTGATTTGCCATTTCATGCGCCAAACATTTTCATCATCTCGGCATGGGAGATTGCTTCATTTTCACCAAAGGTTGCCAGGCGTGCCAGCCCCAGCGCTGCAAGGCGTAGATCCTCCAGCTCTTCCTGTAAAGCCTGATAACGGTCGACGGACATCAGTACCGCTTTGGGGGAGTTGTTTTTAAGTATCAGAATCTCTTCTGTGTCGTCGTTGTCAAGGGTGTCGAGAGTGGCAGCAGTTCTGCGTGCCAATTCTGTTGCCGACAAGCTGGTAGCTATGTCCATTGTGACCTCCTGTTGTGTGTATAATAATACGTAGAATAATGCAGGTGGTAGCAGATGTCCAGCTATGAAATTGATTGCTGGCCACCGCGCGTAAAAAGCCCGGCTGGATATTCCAGCCGGGCTTTTTGGTGTTGCTTAAGGTTTGTTGCAGTGTTTGGACTAGAACTTGATTCCCAACGCTACATAACCGCTGAACATATCGCCGTCTTCGTCACCGTAGACGTAATCCTCATCAGAGTTGAACACGTCGTAGGTGCAGGAAACGGTGGTGTACATGGCTTCGGTGAAGTCATAGGTAGCACCGAGGGTAAATGAATACTGTTCGTACTCGAGATCGGAGTAGCCGTCGATCTCGTTGTTGAGCTGCCAGTTGTCATAATTCTGCGCAGCGTACATGCCAGGCGTATTGGAGGGGTTATCCGCCAGTACCGCGTTGCCCTTCAGGGCACGAACTGGGGAGCGTTGTTTAAAGTCCCAATCCCAACTATCTTCTGCGTAGTTGTAAACCATGCCGGCATTCAGTTTCAGTTTTTCAGTGGCCTGGAAATCTACATTCAGGGCTACAGTGTGGACATTGGATTCGTAGTCACTGTCTTTACATATGGAGCCAAACTGGCTCGAAGCAACTGCGTTCGCTCAGCCGTGGTACCAGCCCACACAGGAACGGTTTTCGGTATCCTGATTGTTGAACGTGTACGACATGGTGAGGTTGAGTTTGTCACTGGCGGCATACCAGAAACTCACACCGGGTACATAGGTGTTCTGCTCATAGTGAACATCGTCGTTTTCCTCATAACGGTAACGCATGAAGAAGGTGGCCGCCATGTTGGCCGACGGAGACCAGGTGGTACTCAATTTCGCCTCATGTACTTCGTCGGGCTGGTTAGTAGATTCCAGTTCACGATTCGGATAGACAGAGTTCCAGTAGTAAACCCACTGACCGTCGTTGCCGTTAATGTTGCGGAAGCTCTTGGTGTCGAGCATAGCCAGGCCGGAACCATCCTTAACACCGCTGAGTTGACCGATACCAACTTCAGCGCCAGCCAGGGGTTCATCGATGTCCTGATACTCGTAGCTGATGCGCCCGGACAGGGTTTTGTTCAGACGTGACTTGACGGAAACAGAGAATGTGTTGGTTTCGGTTTCGCCAAGAGCGTCCTCGTCGCGGTCGATATTTTCGTAATCGTAACCTAACCGCAGGGTGGTAGCCTTGGCCAGCCGGTATACCGCATCAATGCCAAACTCGGTAACATGGCGGGACTCGGCTGATTCAAAATCATCCGTATTAGGCATGGTGTGGTTAGGTTGTGACTGCGGTGTGATGGTGCCATCAGGGTTTTTGATATAAACACCGGTCAGGTCATCGCGTTGATCGAAGGTGACGGCGTAATCAGGACCGTCGATTTCGTAGTAACCGCCGCGCAGAGAAATGCGTACTGGTCCAACCCTGCTTGCCAGTTTGCCGTTGAAACCCTCGTAGTCACTGCTAAGTTTGTCGTCATCAAGCACAAAGATTCCCGGTTCACTATCTTTGTGGCTGTCGATGTCTGCTTTAACGTAACTGGCAGTAAAGTTGGTGTTCATAGGCAGATCCAGACGTGCTTTGAGCATGTGCGAATCTTTTTCGGAATCGGGAGTTTTGCCGAATTCGTAGTTGTCGGTTTTGTACAGCAGAGCAGAGCCCTTGACCAGCCCGGGTTTGCTCGGATTGCCAATGCCATCACCAGCCGGCTTGATATACCAGCGGGATTGCGGATCTGCTTGTTCTTCAAAGTCGCGGGTCATGTATTCATAGTCAACGGTAAGCAAACCAAATTTGCCGGTAGCGCCAAAGGTGTATTCTTCGGTGCGCTCGTCAATATCCTTGCCGGCAGCACTTACGTGGCAGCCACCGCATTTGGAAAGCCCGATGGACTGTTCCATACCTTCGCGAGTTTCGATGCGCGCACCGGCGTGGAACGTAAGGTTGGGAAGCTGGGGTAGAATCAGGTCAGCTTCGTTTTTCCATTCACGCCGAGTCACGATGTAGTTGTTGTTTACTTCCTGGTTGTACTGTGTTTCGAGCTTGTCTGCTGCTTGAGTAGCTGTTAACCCGGCAAAGTCAGGATTACTAGCTACTGGTGATGCCCCACCCACAGTTACACCGGGGTTGCCGGTAGCACGGATAAGATCCGCGTAAATTTTATCGGTGGTGACATTGGGCTGTGCTCCCTTAATGTCATCGCGGGCGGTAGCGCCCATCTGATCCAGGGTTTCGTGATCTTTTACGTGCTCCAGTACCGATAGTTCACTTTCCAGCCGGAATACCCGGCCAGCGTCGAGGGAGAACTCGTGATGCTGGTCGCGTGGGCCCTTGGTTTCGCTGTCGATCTCGATAAGAAAACCACCGTTTTCGTATTCCAGATTCAGCTTGGGCGCCAGAGATACGCCATCGTCATCACGTACAGATGTATATTCGTTGACTCGTGCTGCATTGTCGTTGGTGTTGACGCCACTCATGCCCAGTTCCACCGAACCGGAAACATGACCCGTCCCTTCTTCTGCCATGGCTGTTTCTGCAGCCAGCAGCATCAGGACGGACAACAGTGCAAGCAGCCACAATCGGCTTTGCTTCATAGTGTGTGCCTCCTTGTTAAATTAACGGGTCAAGCCGTGACCGCTGAGCGGCTGGGACGGATAATCACTGCCGTGTACCACTTTGTGACAGGTGGTGCACTTGGTTCCAAATGACATCTGGAACCCTTCATGGCCATTGCGATTAACAATGTTGGCATTGGGGTCGCTGGGGTCCGTTCCGGTTGCTGATGTTTTGTAGTTAGACTCACGCAACATATGGAAGTGACCTTCATGGCATTGCAGGCACAGGAACGGCTCGTTTTGTGCCAAAAGGTTGTTGGCTACGCTGCCGTGGGGATCGTGGCAGATGGTGCAGTCATCCTCAACCGGAGCGTGGCCGAATACAAACGGACCCTGGTAGCGAGTGTGACAACTCAGGCACAGATCGTTGAGGCGTTCGTCGGTGTTGAGACTTTCGCCGGTGGCACCGTGAGGGTTATGACAACTGGAGCAGTTCATCTTGCCCTCTTTGAGGGGGTGATGAGAAGGATAGTGAGTTTTGGCTTGCTCCTCCTTGTGGCAGGTGAAGCACAACTCAGGATCTTCCTTCTTCAGCGAGAACTTGCCTTCGCCTTCGTGGATGCTGTGACAGTCGAGACAGCCGACATCGCTAAGCAGGTGACCGCTGTGGTTGAACTCCATCAGCTTGCCATCGGTGTGACACTTTTCGCAGATGGCCGAAGACTGATCAGCGGTGAGTTGTCCGGGTTTGATGATGAAGCAGGGGTCACCGTCGCCATCAACGTGTTTGCTGCCGGGGCCGTGGCATGATTCGCAGCCTTTTTCCGCCCCCATCAGCTCAAATGTGGCCAGGCGGCCGTGGATGGTTTTGGCAAAACCTTCCTCGCCGGTAGCGGCGGGGAAATCTTCGCCGGCCATGTCGTTGTGGCACTCCAGGCAGGTCTCTTGACCTACGTAGGTGGCACCATCGATCACTGGCAGTGTCAGCACTTTTTCCCTGATGGTTCCGGTGGCACATGCCCCCAGAATGAGCAGCAGGGGAAGGGCTTTCACCAGCCATGAGGCCTTGGTGTTGAGCTTCCTTCGCATGTTTTCTCCTTTCGTCCTTCCTTGTGAGTGTTTGTTTACGACGCTGTACCAACCGGATATCTGGTATAACACCCGGACGAGGACTGTGCGTCAGCGTCGCTATCCACTGTGCCAATAACCGGTTTTGTACGTGGCAGACGCACCCGATGCTGGCACTATTGTCAACTAGCGTGTACAATACCTGTCCAGCGGGAAAGAGTAAAACGAATCATTTTAATAGTGCTATAAGTACGACTTATATACTAGTTTGCTAATATACGGAAATTGCTATGGAAACTCAATATTTGAGAACTCTGCTTATGGTTGTGGAAGAGGGCAGCTTCTCGCGCGCGGCGGTCAAACTCAATGTAACCCAGTCGGCAGTATCGCAGCGCACCAAAAACCTTGAAGCCTGTTGTGGTGTAGAGCTGCTTGATCGCAGTGGTAACGAACTTAAAGCCACCGCCGCCGGCAAAGTGGTGCTTGAACACGCACGCACCATATTGGAGCGTGAAGAGCAGATGTTTTTGCAATTGCGCTCCCTCAACGATAAACGTCACCTGTGTGTTTGTTGTACTCCGTCTTTTGGCATTAATCATTTACCGGGCATTCTTGGTAATTACGTGCCATTACATCGGGAAATTGACAATTTCACCTTCTTGTACAATTCCCCCCAGGATGCTTTGGCCGGGCTGCGTTCCGGCGAGTTTGATGTGGCTATTGTCGAGCACATGGTCGATCTTGATTTTGGCATGCTGCGCCATATGCCCCTGCCCAAAGATGAGATGGTGTTTGTCGGCGCTGCGGAACTGGGCATTAAAGACTGGGAAATTTCACTCCAGCAGTTGCAGCAGCATTGTTGTATTGTTCGCCGCGATGGTTGCAGTTGTCGCAATTTGCTCGATTATAATTTGCGCTCACAGGATAGCTGTGTCGCCGATTTCAAGCAGGTGATGGTGATGGATGATTTTAATCTCATAGTGCGTGAGGTGCTTAACGGCACCGGTGTTACTTTTATTTCGCGCAAAACGGTGGAACGCTACCTGGATGAGCACCTCCTGCAGGAGTTTCGTGTGCCGGGGATGCAGTACTGGCTGCCGCGCAGCATAGCCGCGCTGGATTGTCAGGGACCGGCATCTCTCAAGCGCAGCTTTATGGAGAGTGTGTTCGCTTATTTCGGTCTGCGGGCCTGAATCGTGGCGGGTAAGGTGCTGACCCGGGTATACGAGGTGCTGTATGCCGCTTACGGTGCCCAGCACTGGTGGCCGGCGCGGGATGGCTTTGAGATGACGCTGGGAGCGATTCTCACCCAAAACACCCGCTGGGAAAACGTGGAAAAGGCTATCGCCAATATGCGCAGTGCCGGGGTGACGGACGCGGCGGCGCTGCTGACGCTGGATGAGGCGGAGTTGCAGCGCCTGATCCGTCCTGCCGGGTTTTTTCGCCAGAAAAGTCGTTATCTGCGCTGCTTTGCCGCTCACATAGTCGCTAACTACAGTGGTGATGTGACCCGTTTGCTCGCTGGTGAGTTGCTGGCGGCACGTGCTGAATTGCTGAGCCTGCCCGGTATCGGCCCGGAAACCGCCGACAGTATGTTGCTGTACGGCGGCGGCCAGGCGATATTCGTCATTGATGCCTACACCCGGCGCATCTGCGCCCGCTTGGGCCTGACGCCGCCGGACGCCGACTACGCTACTCTGCAGGCGCTGTTCAGTGCCGCCCTGCCTGCCGACGCCAAGCTGTTCAACGAGTATCACGCCCTGCTGGTGCGCCATGCCAAAGAATTCTGCACCAGCCGCGCGCCGCGCTGTGCCGCCGGCTGTCCACTGGCACAGAAAATAGTGGCGTGCCCCGGCTGTTTCTGCTAGCTTACAATGTTTAATTTTTGCTACACAGATTATCTAGCCCCTTTGAGTACCCATACATACAATTAATGCGCAAGCAAGGAACGACCATGGATTACAAAGATACCCTCAATCTGCCCAAAACAGACTTTCCCATGCGCGGCAACCTGCCCAGGCGGGAACCGCAGATGCTTAAAAAATGGCAGGAGAACGATCTGCCCGGCAAAATTGCCGCTGCCGGTAGCGGTAAGCCGCGTTTTACCCTGCATGATGGCCCCCCGTATGCCAACGGCCATATCCATATCGGTCACGCACTGAATAAAATTCTCAAGGATATCATCATCAAGAGCAAGCGGATGCAGGGGTTCGATGTGCCCTATGTGCCCGGTTGGGATTGCCACGGCCTGCCCATAGAATTAATGGTGGACAAAAAGCTGGGCAAGAAAAAGCGTGAGATGACCAAGGCGCAGATCCGCCGCCAGTGCCGCGAATACGCGCGGGAGTGGGTGCAGACCCAGGCCGGAGAGTTTCAGCGTTTGGGTATCTTTGGTGACTGGGATAACCCGTACCTGACCATGCGTGATAGCTACGAGGCGGCTACAGCGCGCGAACTGGCGCGGTTTGCCGAAAATGGCGGTTTGTACAAAGGGAAAAAACCGGTACACTGGTGTTCATCGTGCGTAACCGCCCTGGCCGAAGCCGAGGTGGAATACGCCGACCATACCTCGCCGTCGATTTTTGTCAAATTTCCCTATGTGGACCAGTTGCCGCCGGAGCTGGAGCAGTTGGCGGGTAAACGACTGTTTTTTGTCATCTGGACTACGACACCGTGGACCATTCCCGCCAATCTGGGGGTGTGCCTGAATCCGCAGCTGGAATATGTGGCGGTGGAGGTGGACAACGGCGAAGTGTATGTGTTTGCTGAGGGGTTATATCGTCAGGTGCTGGAGGAGCTGGGGCTCAACGGCGAAGTGGTGGCCACCTTCGCTGCGCCGATTTTTGAACGCAAACGCTGCCGTCATCCATTTTACCAGCGCGATTCGCTGCTGATTCTCGGCGAGCATGTAACCCTCGAAGCGGGTACCGGCTGTGTTCATACCGCTCCCGGTCACGGTCATGATGACTATGTGGTAGGGCTCAAGTACGGACTTGATGTGTATAACCCGGTGGACGATTATGGCCGCTACCGTGATGACGTGGAGCTGTTCGGCGGCATGAAACTGGCCGACGCCAACGCCGCCGTATGTGACAAAATGGAAGAGGTGGGGGTGTTGCTCAAGCGCAGCGAGGTTAGCCACAGTTATCCCCACTGCTGGCGCTGCAAAAAGCCGGTAATTTTCCGTGCCACTGCCCAATGGTTTATTTCCATGGACAGTAACGCGTTGCGCCAGCGCGCTCTGGAACAGATCAATCAAGTGGAGTGGATTCCCGCCTGGGGCAAGGAGCGCATCTACGGCATGATCGAGCGTCGTCCCGACTGGTGTATCAGTCGTCAGCGCACCTGGGGTGTGCCCATCACGGTATTTTACTGTGAAAAATGCGGCGAAGCCCTGGCCGATGGCAAGGTGATGCACCATGTGGCCGATCTGTTTGAAGATGGCGGCAGTGACCAGTGGTATGAAAAAGAGGTGAGCGAACTGCTCCCCGCTGGAACCAGTTGTCCCCATTGCGGTCATGCCGAGTTCCGTCGTGAGATGGATATCCTCGATGTGTGGTTTGATTCCGGCGTTTCCCATGCCGCCGTGGTGGAGCAGCGCCCGGAACTGGATTCCCCCGCCGATCTGTACCTGGAAGGGAGTGATCAGCATCGTGGCTGGTTCCATTCAAGCATGCTGGCCAGCGTCGGCACGCGCGGCGTAGCGCCCTACAAGGCGGTGTTGACGCACGGTTTTGTCGTGGACGGCAACGGGCGCAAGATGTCGAAATCACAGGGTAATGTGGTGGCACCGGAAAAAGTGATGAATAAATACGGTGCCGAGATTCTGCGCCTGTGGGTGGCGGCGCAGGATTATCAGGACGATATCCGTATCAGTGACGAAATTCTGCAGCGCCTCTCCGACGCTTACCGGCGTATCCGCAACACCGCACGCTACATGCTTAGCAACCTCAGCGATTTCGATCCCGCCACCGATATGGTGGCTGACACCGACCTGCTGGAGCTGGATCGCTGGGCGCTGTCGCGGCTGGAGGAGCTGATCGAAAAACTCTACGGCGCCTACAACGGCTATCAGTTTCATGTTCTCTATCAGCTGGTGCACAATTTCTGTAGTATCGAGATGAGCGCCATCTATCTGGATATTATCAAGGATCGGGTCTATACCAGCGCGGCTGCCAGTCACGAGCGGCGCAGTGCCCAGAGCGCCATGTACCATATTCTCGGTGCCATTACCCGCCTGATAGCGCCGGTACTATCTTTTACTGCCGACGAGATATGGGAGCAGATGCCGGGCGAACGCGAGGAGAGTGTCCATCTGGCCAGCTTCCCCACTTGCGCCGGCACTTGGCGCGATAAAGAACTGGAAGCGGTGTACACCCGTCTGTGGCAGGTGCGCGCCGATGTTTCCAAGGCGCTGGAGCTGGCGCGGGATGCCAAGCTCATAGGTAATTCTCTGGAGGCGCAGGTAATTATAGCAGTGGATGATGCCGAGTATGCGCCGCTGCTGCAACGTTATCTGGAACAATTGCCGACGCTGTTTATTGTTTCCGCTGTCAAACTGGCGGTGGTGGAACAGGCCACCTTCAGCTCCGAGAAGATCGCCGGTCTGCAGGTGCAGGTGGTGCGTGCTGCCGGAGAAAAATGTGAACGCTGCTGGAATTATCATCCCCAGGTGGGGGAAGATAAACAGTATCCTGACACCTGTCCGCGCTGTGCGGCGGTGTTGCGTGCCGGTGGCAACTAGGAGTATGTGGCAGCGTTACCGGCTGGTGCTGGTGATTATGGCAGTGGTGGTGTGCGCCGACCAGCTGAGTAAATGGTATATCGGTCAGCGCCTGGAGCTGTATCAGAGCCTTACCGTTGTCGAGCATTATTTCAATATCTGCCATGTGCACAACAATGGTGCTGCCTTTGGCATCCTGGCCGATAGCGCTATTCGTGTCCCGCTGCTGATAGCGGTGGCGTTGCTGGCCAGTGGCGTAATTCTGTGGCTGCTGGCGCGGTTGCCGTTGGCGCAGCGGTGGCAGCGGCTGGGGCTGGCGCTGGTGTTCAGCGGTGCGGTGGGCAACCTCATCGACCGGATTCGCTTGGGAGTGGTGGTGGATTTTATCGATGTGCACTGGTATGGCCATCACTGGCCGGCATTCAATGTGGCCGATTCTGCCATTAGCGTGGGGGTGGCGCTGCTGCTGCTCGATGTGTGGCGCAGTGAACGCGGCAGCAGGGCAGCAGATAAAAACGGCTGCCGGTAACAAAGATACTTTATTTTTACGTCTGATTATGGTATTTGTGCCAGCGGATTTTGCGTTGGGTAAATTCTGGCGCAAACGGGCCGCTGTGGCGGTGATAAATATGGATTGTCGGGATGTGGCGCAGTCTGGTAGCGCACCTGCTTCGGGAGCAGGGGGCCGGAGGTTCAAATCCTCTCATCCCGACCATAAAACAGCTATGACGCCTTATATACGCTGAGAACATGAAACGGAGTTGGTCTGCAGATCAACTTCGTTTTTTTGTTGTGGTGTGCGGAGATGAATACTTTTATGACTACAGTAATTATCGTTATCTGTGCCTATCTCATCGGCGCCATCCCCAGCGGTGTGGTGCTCACCCGCCTGGCCGGGGCCGAGGATGTGCGCAGCGCCGGCAGCGGCAATATTGGTGCCACCAATGTCTATCGCGTGGCAGGCAAGCGCCTGGGCATTCTCACCTTGATTATGGATATGCTCAAAGGACTGCTGCCATTGCTGGCGTTATCCGTGTGGTGGCGCTGCGGTGATGCCACGGTGGCGCTGGCGGCGCTGGCACTGTTTGTCGGCCACTGCTATCCGGTTTATCTGCGTTTCAAGGGCGGTAAAGGGGTGGCTACGGCGCTGGGAATTTTTCTGGTGCTGGCGCCGTGGGCGGTGCTGGTGGCAGTGGCGGTATTTGCCGCCGTGGTGTGGAAGTGGCATTACGTTTCCGCCGGTTCCATAGCCGCCGCGCTGGTGATAGCGCTGCTGGTGCTCGGTTCCGGCGCGACCGTAGCGGTGAAACTGGCTACACTGGCTATTGCCGCCGGGGCGATTTACCGCCATAAAGAGAACATACGGCGCCTGCGTGATGGCAGCGAAAACCGTTTTAAATAAGCTGCTGCGCAATAAAAAGCGCCTGCTGACGCTGAGCGGAGCTGTGGCGTTGGTGGTGGCGTTGACGTTGGCGTTTATCCTGCGGGCGCAGGGCCCGCCAGTGCCGTGTGCTTTTACCGTGCGCAGTGGTGAAGCGCTGAGCAGTATTGCCACCCGGCTGGAGCAGCAGAAGATAATTGGCAGCGCGGTAGTGTTTAAAACGCTGGCGCAGTTGCAAGGCGCCAGCCGCAGGCTCAAGGCTGGCACCTACCGTTTTAATGGCGCACTCAGTCCGGGCGACGTGCTGGCAAAGCTGATCAGCGGCAAAGTGGAATTGCGCCGCTGTACCATAGCCGAAGGGCTTAGCGTGGCGCAGGTGATAACGCGCTGCGTAGCTGCCGGTATGGGTACGCGCGCCGACTTTGTCAAACTGGCGCGGCAGCGCGAATTTCTCGCCAGTTTGCATATTGCCGCGCCGACACTGGAAGGGTATCTGTTTCCGGAAACCTACACTTTTGCCCCCGGTTGTGGCGCCCGCGTGGTGTTTACCGCCATGGTGCGGCAGATGCGCCGCCACCTGGATGGCAAGTTACTGGCGGCGGCCAAAAGCCATGGTCTCAACGAATATCAGTTGCTTACTCTGGCGTCGATTATTCAGAAAGAGGCCGGTAACGAGGCGGAGATGCCGCTGATTTCTGCTGTATTTCACAACCGGCTGCGCCGTGGCATGCTGTTGCAGGCCGACCCGACGGTAATCTACGGCATCGCTAACTTTAACGGTAATCTTACCCGCCGCGATCTGACCACAGATACCCCCTACAATACCTACACCCGCCGGGGTTTACCACCCGGCCCCATCGCCAACCCCGGTCTGGCCGCTTTGCGTGCCGCCGCCAATCCAGCGGACAAACCCTACCTCTATTTTGTCGCCACCGGCACGGGCGGGCACTATTTCTCCCGCAGCCTGCGTGAGCACAACCGGGCTGTGCGCCGTTATCAGTTGCACCGCTGAATTTTATCTTTTTGTTTAAGCCGGTGATTTTGCGTATTTTATGTTTATAAAGAATGTTGTTGACATTAGACGCAATTGAATCTAGTGGTGGAGACAGATGTAGACTTTTCTGACGGGAGGTAGTGTGTATGAAGAGGAAGGTGAGTGTGGTTCGCGCAGTGCTGTTGGTATTACTGTTGGTGTCTTATGCGTGGTCAGCTGACGTTGATAAGACTCTATATTTCCCTCATGTGGCCAGTGACGGTGTCTGGGATACCGATATATGTTTGGTGAATCCGGGCAATAGTGAGGTGGCTGTCAAATTGTATGCTTTTGATGACGATGGTATTTCACTAGGTTCTGCACTAGATGTGACATTACCAGCACATGGTCGTTACGAGCTTATTGTCAGCGTTGCCTTTACCCAGGCGAAATCCATAAAATACATGACTGCTGTTTCACAGTCAGCGGAGCTGGTGGGGTACCTGAAGTTCTATGTTAACAATAAATACCGAGTGGCATTACCTGCGGTATATGCCAACAACTATGGCGTAATGTATGTGCCGCATGTGGCATCTGACAGCAGTTGGTGGACTGGTTTGGGTTTGGTGAATACCACCATAAATGCCAAGACTGTAAATATTTCTTTCAGCGACGGTCAGCAAACGAGTGTTGTTATCCCAGCTTATGGACATAAGGCATTCACTGTGCGGTCACTATTTGGCGGGCAACCTCAGCCGCAGATAAACTCGGCCATAATCGAGTCAGGCACCGGCATTGTTGGGTTGCAGTTGTTTGGTAGCGGCGACCAACTCAGTGGTTGCAAGTTGCAGTCATCAACTGCGGGAAGCCTGTATTTCCCTCATCTTGTCAATGATTCCAAATGGTGGACTGGCATTGCCGCTTACAATACTGGTGGTGATAATGTCACCGTGGAAATTTTTCCGTACTCTGCGGATGGGACAATACTTGGCTACAGCAAAATGATGATGAATAGCCGAGAGAAATATATCGGCCTGGTCAGCGCTTTGAACCTGCCGCCGGGAACAGCCTGGTTCAGGATGCAAGCTTCAGCTGGTCTGACCGGTTTGGAGTTGTTTGGTACCAGCGATAAAAAGGAACTGGCTGGCTATTCCTGTGTTAATATTGATAAAATCAGTGGTGTTTTCCCTAAGTTTAACCAAGATGGCTGGACCGGAATTGCTTTCGTCAACACTAGCCCCAGCTCAACAACAGTAGTGTTAAAGGCGTACCGTGACGATGGAGTGCTGATTTCTACCGCTAACATATCCTTGGGCGGGCATTGTAAGGTGGTGAAATATGCGCCGGATTTTTATGATGATGATATAAGTGGCGCCAATTATCTTTCCTTCAGTTCTTCAACGCCAATTGTTGGTTTTCAGTTGAATGGCTCTATCGATGAGACCATGCTTGATGCCTTGCCTGGCATGTAGCAGGTTGCTGAAAATAATCATTGTTGCACAATGACAGCATTGGAAATTACTCTCAATTGTAGTCTTTAACACGCTGGCAGGTAAATTGCCTCTGCTTTGTGGCAAATGGCGCCGTCGCAGAATATGGATCTGCGGCGGCGTCCTGTATTTTACTGCAGGGTTTTTTGCGCTCTTACGATCTGTCTGGTGTGTATAGTCGCCGGTTTTTTACTCGGAACGCTGTTCCGGCTTGCTCGAATGGTCATTCTGGCATAAAGTTTTTTATAGACGGTTTTAACCGGTGGTTAAAAATACCTGTATTGCGGCTGCGGTTTGTAAAATGGTTTTCAACACCCTGTCAGATCTGAAAACGAGGAGGTTCTATGCGTGATTATGCAACTGAAATTCTGATTGTCGGTGGTGGCCCGGGTGGAATTTTTACTTCGAAAGCGTTGCTGGCCAATGGTATTGACAACTTTAAAGTGGTGTGTGACGAGCCGGATGTTGTCTGCCGTTGCAATATCCCCTACGGAATAGGGAAAAAATTTCTCCCCGACATCAACGACGCAGTTACGTCTCATCATACGTTTTTGCCTAATTTTGATGATGTCGGTATCGTAGGCAGAATTGAACGGATTGACAGCAAAACCAGGACTGCTTATGGAACATTGCTGGGTGATGGCAGCGAGTTTTGCGTAACATACGAAAAACTGATCCTGGCAACTGGTGGTCAGGCGTCGTTGCCGCCGATCAAAGGGGCGATAAAAGATACCTATACTGATGCCGACGCTGTTGGCGAGGTGTTTTATTACAAGGGCAAAAGTTATGATAAAGGAGCGCTGCGCGATAATGTGGTCTTGGTGCGCAGTGTCGCCGATGCACGGCGCATAGATGCTATTTGCGGTACCGGGCTTACCGTTGCCGTTGTTGGCACTGGCTTGGTTGGTGTCGAAATCATAGATAATCTGATTATTCGTGGCAACAACGTGGTGGTGGTGGAGATGCTGCCGCACGTGGTCAGTTTTCTCGACGCGGATATGGCGCAACCGCTTCAGGATGTTTTGCAAAACAATGGCGTGGATTTGCGCCTGGGAGCGCCGTGTACTGAAGTTGGCGCCGGTTATATTGTTGTCGATAACGAAAAAATATCTGTCGATCTGGTTGTTATCGGTGTCGGTGTTACGGCGGATACCAGGTTGGCACGGGAACTCGGTTGCGAAATCGGCGTTACCGGTGGTGTAAAGGTTGATCAAAACTGGCGTACCAGCGTTGACGATGTGTTTGCCATTGGTGACCTGATTGAGATCGACGATGCGGTGTTCAAGGCGCCGGTGCAGTTTCAGTTGCTACCCAATGTGATGATGCAGGGAGCGTTGATAGCCAAGCAGCTTAAGGGGATTGTTTTGCCCGGACCGTTGGCGGTTGGTTCCGGAATGTCCCATGCCGGCGATTTGTTCTGGGGCTTTGCCGGTTACAGCGAGGAAGCAGCGCGTGCGCGCGGCCTTAAAGTGTTAGCTGAAAAGATCGAATTATTCACCGCCGAACAGGCATCGCCTTACGCTAAAAAGGGCTGGTACAAAATGGTGGTGGCGGCTGAGGATTTGGGCGACGTCAGGCGCGGGCAGATTGTCGGTTTCCAGGCGGTGACTCAGGAGAAACACCTTGGTGATCTGATTCCGCGCTGGGCCGATATCATTGGCGAAAAGGAAACGATCTGGCAGTTGCCAAAACACAACTGGATTCACCAGCCTATGGTGGGGAACCCGCCGAGTAACGCCTATATTCTGACATTTTTTACTAAATTTTCGACCATATTGCGACAACCATAACTCGACAATTAGTTCGCGTGAACCGCAGGCAGGCGTCCCGCTAGTTTTGCCCATGCGGGACGCCTTGCCTGTCTAACCTTTGCGCCTGAAAATATCCGCCTTGGGGTTGGACACCCGGTCGAGGAACAGCAGGCCGTCGAGATGATCCAGCTCGTGTTGGATGGCCACCGCTTCAAATCCTTTGCAACGTACCACCCGCTCACTGCCGTCAGCGTCGCTGAATTGTACGGTGATTTCGCGTGCCCGTTCCACGTTGCCGGTATAGTCCGGTACGCTCATGCAGCCTTCGCGCATCACTTTGCTGCCGCTCGCTTCGATAATCTCCGGGTTGACCATGGTCAGCAGGCCGTGGTTGTGTTTTTTACCCAGCTTGCTGTGGGAGACATCCACCACCGCCACCCGTTTGAGTATCCCTATCTGCGGCGCGGCCATGCCGACGGAGTGCCCGGCATCAACCATGGTGTCCACCAGGTCGGTAATGATGGCGGTAGTCTCTGCACCGCCGACTTCGGCTGGAGTGCATACCTGTTTGAGAATCGGATCAGGATAAATCCGTACTTCGCGTACCGCCATGATCTACAATTCCACCGGCGTGATGGTGCGCACCGTGATATCAACGCTTATTTCGCTGCTCAACTTGTCCATAAGAGCTTTGAGATCATCGCTGTCCATATCCTGTGGCAGCACCGATTCACACATCATCACATAGATAGGGCGCTGTTCCGAACCGGCCAGGGTGGTGTTGAGGTCGACGATATTGATGTTGTGATCGCTCAGTTTTTTGGCAACGCGGTAGACGATACCCGGCTTGTCGCTGCCGTAGACAGAAATCATGCACTGTTCGCCCGGTAGTTGTGGACGTTTTTCGCCGCCCGGTTTCAAGGCGCGCACAAACACCGACAACCCTTGCTCTTCCAGCTCGGTGAAAGCCTGACGAATGGTGGCGAGGTCATCGATTTCCGGATGTGACAGAATCAGTATCATGGCAAATTGGCCACCGAGGATGGTACTGCTGGAGTCGGCGATATTGCAGCCCAGATGATAGAGGATTTCCGCCGTGCCGGAGACGATGCCGGGGCGGTCACGGCCAATGATGGTGAGGGCGAAATGTTGCATGAAGTACCTCCATAAGTGGTTGGTTGTACAAGCGTGGCTCAATATAGCACGTCGTCCGGCTCAGGCAAAGTCCCGCTGTTTGCCATTGACGTTTCTCTCTGTTACCATGCCGCGCGGTTAATAATCAGCAGCAGGACGGGAATATCTATGGATGAGTGGCAACAGCAACACCGGCGCGCCTGTGGTGATATCCAGAAGTTGAAACAGCGCTTTGGACTGGACGATGGTGTGGATGCCGTCGCCGGTCGCTATCCAGTGCGCATCAGCGAGTATGTGCTGGAACAGATTGCAGATGGCGATGATTTATGGGGGCGGCAGTTTCTCCCCTCTGCGGCAGAGCTGAATGACGCTGGTGCACCGTGTGATCCGCTGGCGGAAGAGCGTCTGTCGCCGTTGCCGGGGCTGGTGCATCGCTATCGCCACCGGGTATTGCTGCTGGCGGCGGGCAGTTGCTTTGCCTACTGCCGCTTCTGTACGCGCAAGCGCATGGTGGGTTGTGCGCAGATGGCGGTGAGCTTTGGCGAACTGATGCAGGCACTGGAATATATTGCCGCCCATGGTGAAATCAACGAGGTGATCATCTCCGGCGGTGATCCTCTCACCCTGTCAAACGCCTTGTTGAGTGAATTGTTGCAGCGGCTGCGGCGTATCCCCCATGTGCAGATTATCCGCCTGGGCAGCCGCGCTCCGGCGGTGCTGCCGTCGCGGATAGACGCCACCCTGTGTGCCTTGCTGGCCCGGCACCAGCCGCTGTATTTTCTCACCCATTTCAACCACCCCGCCGAGCTTGCTCCGGCGGCACGCCAGGCGTGTGCCATGCTGGTGGATGCCGGTATCAGCGTTGTTAACCAGACGGTGCTGTTGCGCGGCGTAAATGACGACAGTAGTGTATTGGGGCAGTTGTTTCACAACCTGTATTGTCTGAGGGTGCGTCCCTACTACCTGCACCAGATGGACATTACTCGCGGCACCGGTCATTTCCGTACCACGCTGGAGCAGGGGATGGAAATTATGCGCCAACTCCAGGGTGAACTGTCCGGTATGGCCATGCCCATCTACACTGTCGATCTGCCCGGCGGCCACGGCAAAATACCGGTTACGCCGCAGTATGTGCGTCGCCTTGGTGTTGACGCGTTGCTGGTAAACGCCGCCGGGATCGAGGTGGTGTATCCGCAGCGCAATATGGAAACATGATGTGGCGTTACTGCTGCAAAACGGGGACGAGTCTGCCGACTGCGTCCCCGTTTTGCGTTCTTTGCTGTTATTGCAGACGCAGATAGGCGCTGCCGCTGCCGTCAACCTTTTCGTTGACCAGCACCAGCGCCTGATTGCTGTTATTGCCGCACAGGGCAAAATCGATGATAAAGGCATCGATGGGAGCAAAGGGAAAGCTGGTGGTCATACTGTTACCGGTGGCGGTGATTTTCACCAATTTGTCCGCACCACTGGTACTGCCGAGCAGCAACATGCCGTTGCTGCGGCCGCGGACAATGGTGAATACGGCATCGCCGTGGCGCAGCAGACGGCGACCGAGATAGACATTTTTAGCCAACACCCGATCCTCGGCGGAGAAACCACTGCGATAACCGGGGTTTTTCAGGGGAATGGACACATACGGGCCACAGTACTCGCCAAAATCGGTAAGCAGGGTGGAGCCGATGATGCGCTTGTCACTGCCACGTTCTACCAGCATCAGGCGCTGATCTTTGTTCCAGACCAGCAGTCGCTGCTCGTCTGGCCATTCGAGCTGATTGAAAATCAGCTGTTTGCTGTGATACGCCGGTTGCGATGCCACACTGATGGTGCTGCCGCTTACATGGATGGAGTAAACCTCAGCCGCAAACGGGCTGTAATCGGTGCGTTTTTGCAATTCGGCTTTGTTGTTGTCGATGCGTACATAGCCATGCAGGTCGTTGCTGACGGCCTTCATGCCGGTGCGGGTGGCAATGATCCAGGCGTGAACAATTGAATTGGTGCCAGCGGCTACGTCATACACGTCTTCAGCCCAGGTGGCAGCCAGTTCCGGTGTGCCGTCGTTGTCAATGTCACCGATATCCAGGTGCAAAGCCCGCGACGGTTGCAGCGGACACTGGAAGCGTTCCTGCTCGCGCATAGTGCTGCCGTCACTGTGCAGGTGGCGAATCTGCCGGTCGTAGAGCAGGTAGATTTCGCTGCTGCCGTCATCGTTGTCCCATGCTACCAGTTGCATGGGATTACCGTCCAGTTCGTATACCCGCTGGTTATCGCTGATTACCTGCGGCTGGCTGACCGATACAACCTCGGCCTGTTTTACTGTGCCAACATGAATAGTAGCCGGAGCGGTTGTTGTAGGTTGGATTGCCGTCGGCGGTGCCGGCGCTGGTGCGGCGGCACGGACTGCCGGTTTGACCGGTGCCGGCGCTACAGGTGGCGGCGGTGGTGGCGCCAGCTTTTCCATGGCGATCAGGGCTCTGTCACTGGCGCGAATGAGGGTTATCACCTTGCCGTGCCTGGTCGTGCGCTGCTGGAGAATCAGACCGGTCTTGCTGGTTTTGTCCGGCGGCAGAACGGCGTAACCCTGTTGCAGCAATTTATCTACCAGAGGCGAAAACAGAGTATCGTCCAGCGGATCTATCCCAGTCGGCAAGGTGATCTCTTTGGCTCCCTGCCAGTGTTGCAACCGCTGCTGAATTTGCGTCCAGTCGGCTGCGCTGGCGGCACTGGCAATGCACACCAGCAGCACCAGTATCAGCCACTTAATGCTATTTTTCATCGTTTTCGCCTCCGTTGCTTGTTACGCACAGTGGCGCGCAGGGCACTGTGCATCAGAAAAACGCTCCCCGCCAGGAGTATGTCCTGCCGGGGAGCGTGGTGTAGCCTATGTGGTAATGCCGTTTATCAGTATTTCCACGCCAGTGTCAGACAGTTGGTCATCGCTACATCGTCACCGTACTGGTCTTCGATGCCATCGCCAGGCACGAAAATACCAAAGATGTAGTCAATGGTAAAGTTTTTGTCCAGCGCGTACTTCAGTTGCAGGTCAAAGGTGGTACCGGCGTAGTCGTCAACATCCTTGCCGGGATTCTTTTTGTTGATCAGGTTGTCGGTTTCGTCGTACCAGATCATGAATGCCTGGGTTTTATAGCTGAGCTTGTCTACCAGAGAAGAAAGATCGCCTTTGGCGCCGATGGCGCACAGAATCTGACCGGGGTTGTTGCCGGAACCCCTGTTGCTGATGCCGCCGTAACTGTTGCCGCCCACCGCGCGCTCAGGAGAGTATGAATACAAGGTGGCACCGTAGCTCTGGCCTAAATCTTCACTCATGATGCCGCCATCCATACCGATGACCGGGGTAAAACGGGTGATGTCGGTAATGCCGACCCAGCCTTCAACATCGTCATCGCTGGCGTCGTCATCACCCTGGGTGTAGCGCAGGGCGACATAGGGGTTGAAGGCCTTGGATACGTTGAGCTCTACGGCGGCAAAGGCTGCCATGGAAGAGATGTCGTAGCCATCCTGAGCGCCACCATTCATGTCGCCATCGGCGAATACAATCTCAAAGTAGGGATTGACGATGCCGATCTTGCCGGTTATTTCCACGCCGTAGTACATAACCTCGGAATTGTAATCGTTGGATTTTACTCCTGCAGAATACGCGGGATGATCGTTGTCGCTGTAAGCGAGGAACGGACTGATGTTGAGCGGGCCAACCTGCTGGTTAATTTTGAGAGTATATACATTCCAATCGTTTAGAGCATCACTTCCTAAAGGATCGTTCTTGATGTCAGACATGTTTTGAATGGGTAAATAGAGTAACTCGTACTTGGTGCCTTCGGCAATCTTGCCGCGGAAGCCGATAAATGGGTGATCATCACCATAGAGCAGGCCACCGGTCTTGATATCCAGAGCACGGATATCCCAGCCGGTTTCCAGCTCGATAGCATCATTGAACTTATACAGCATTTCGGCGCGTTCGATACCGAACTCGCCGCCGGTGTTGGGATTCA
>Ga0256842_1000970_pt1 | contig 24455 bp, 28 predicted proteins | sample 4559240metaG_FD_185973 | JGI IMG/M metagenome (GOLD analysis project Ga0256842, IMG submission 185973) | Hydrothermal vent microbial communities from Guaymas Basin, Mexico - 4559-240 | ecosystem: Environmental > Aquatic > Marine > Hydrothermal vents | place: Mexico: Guaymas Basin | collected... | reverse complement strand
TTTCACGACCACGAACATTACCTTGTCTTAAAACCTTTTTACTCTCTTCATCAAATCCATAACCTTGCCATGGCTCAGGTGTAAATACAGCGATGTATTTTAAGATTTTCATAGATGGAACACCATATACCATCATTTGTCCAGATTGTCCACCAGAACTAAATACCATAAATTCATCTCTACCACCACTTGGTGTATAAGTTTTAGCAGCACGAATTATATCAGTTTCACTTAAGCCTCTTGCCTTCATTATCTTTTGTAATTCACCACCAGCAGCAGATGCAACTGTTGCAGAAAGTGCAGTACCTAAAACAAGTGAAGTAAGCTTATTGAATGTTTTACTCATTTTCTTCTCCTTAAAATCTATTTGAGCGAAAGTTATACCCAAATAATGCATAATAATATTACATTATTTACTCTGATGATTTGACTAAGGTCAAATTTTAGAGTTAATTTTAAAATTTAAGGCTTTTTGGATAGATACTTACTTATGAGATTAGATTATCCAAATCTGTTTTTAAATCTTGGAGTTTTTTGCTAGATTTAGTTAATTCTTCTAGCGATTGTATGAGAATATCTTCTTTTTTTGTCATCTCTTTGTCAAACTTTTCATCTTCTTGCATTTCGTAAAATAGTTCTAAAAGTTGTTCAATATTTTTTTCTATAAGTTCGATAGAATCATATGAGTGTTGCATAGATTTAGATGAATTTTCAATGGAGTTATTGATTTCTTGTACTAAAAAATTGAAATTATTTGTTGCTTGTAGTACATCATTGGAGGTGCTATGTAACTCTATCGGTTTTAATTCTTTTATAGTTGAGTTTGTTATGATATTTTTTGAAGTATTTAAGAATTTTTGTATAAAAGAGATGGTTGTTTTTAGTTGTGTAAACAGATATATCAGCAGTAATAAGATTAGTATATATAGCAAATACTGAATTGTTTTTTTAGTTTTTATGCTCTCTTGAAACTCTTTTTGTCTTATTTCTATGAGTTTGTCAAATTCAACAATAAGCTTTAAATTGAGATTGTATATATCTTTAACTATTTTTTCTAAAATAATATTTGAATATGCAGTTGAAATTTTATTTAGATTTCTAAACTTTTGTACTTTTAGATAAAAATCATTCCATAAAAGTATAATTTTTTTATTTTGTTCTTTTATATTATCAGATTTTAAATCATTTTCTAGTTGCTTATTAGTATTTATATTTTTTATAAATTTTTTTATTAAATTATTTAGTTGGGAGGCTGAAATTTCTTTATTTCTGTATATATAAAAAATATTTTTTGATATTTCTTGTGTAAAGGCTTTTTGTTTATTAACAGTATCTAAAAATTTATTGTTTAGTTGATGGCTTTGATTAATTGAACTTGATAGTATAATTAAAGATACGGAGCAAAGAAATATAATTATAATTATAAATTTGATTTTATTCACGGTTATCCTTTGTAGATTTCAGCTAAAGCAACACTGTCTAAAATAACAACTTTACCCTGTATTATATCTATAATTTTATTTCTTTTTAGTCTATTTAGTACACGGGAGAGAGTTGCTGGTTGTATATGTAATATCAGTGAAATATCATGCCTTTTAAGTGAATTAAACATTTTTAAATCTGATTGGATCATTTTTGCAACTTTAGAGACAGAATCAAAGATAAATTCTCTATTTATCAGTGATTGTAACTCTAAAGAGTGTTTTATAATCTCATTTGTAAAAGATTTACATAAGATGTGTTTTTCTAAAAACATCTCATTAAATTTCTTATAATCTATTTTTAAAATTTGGGATTTTTCAATAAGTTCAATATTTGAAAAAGAGTATATACCTTTTTCATTTATAGTTGATATTTCAGATATAAGGGAGTTTTTATATATGTAATATAAAAATATTTCATTGTTATGTTTGTCTATTTTATATGCTTTTGCTAATCCATCTGCTAAAAATAAAAGTTCGGTAGAATATTTTTGTTCATAATACAATATATAATTTTTGTTATATGTTTGTATGGTGGATATAGAGGAAAGGAGTTCTATCTGTGTATCTGTTAAAGTTGAAAAAAAATCTTGAGATTTTATAATACTTTGAAGCGACAAAAATAGACCTATTTTAAACCTATACATTTTGTCTTATCTATTTTAAAGACAAAAAGTGTTTTTTTAGTTGAAGCACTTTTGTAAATATATGTTGTATTTATACCAGCAGTAAGAAGTTTATAAGAAGTGCTACAAACCCCTTTTGTAACAGCTTTTTTCATTCTTGAGTGATCCTCTTTTATGACTGTTTCATCTTTTTTAACACCTGTATTTATCTCAAAAGTATAAATTAGTGTCGATCCTTTGCCTGTGATGCTTTTTAACATTGTATAGTTATCAACTTTTTTTGGCAGACCTTTTGCAAGTTCTTTTGCCATTAGTTTTGTTATCTCGATTTTTTGTTTTTTCATCTCAGTTTTTGGAAATTCCTGTGTATCTAACTTCGGTGTAGCACAAAAAGAGAGTTGAAATGATAGTGCGATAATGCTTAGTGGTAAAAATATTTTTTTCATATTGTTAGTCTTTTTATTTAGGATTTTAGAGATGTATTATACACAAGAAATTCTATGATTATTCTTATAACATTTGTCAAGAAGTTCAAAGGAGTGTATTTGAACTTCTTTTATGATTTAGTCTTGTTGTTGTCTCATATATGCTGGAATGTCAAGATAGTCACTGTTAAAGTCACCACCTACAACAATTCTTGGACGAATTTTTGTTGTTGTTTGTGAAATTGGTGTTTCACTTACAAAGTCTTCATTGTTTGTTAAATCTTTTTCAAAACCTGTAGCTACAATAGTTATTTTTATGTAATTTTCAGGCATAGAATTATCTGTTGATGTTCCCCAAATAACTTCTGCATCTTCATGAGCGCTTTCGTGTACAACATCCATTGCTTCAGCTAATTCCATCATAGGAAAGTCAGGATGCATACTAAAGTGTACTAAAACACCCATCGCTCCATTTATGGACATATTATCAAGTAAAGGAGATTCTATAGCAGTTTTAATAGCTTCATATGCTGCATTTTCACCTTCATGTTCACCAACACCCATAAGTGCCATACCTTTATGACTCATAACAGTTTGTAAATCGGCAAAGTCAAGGTTGATATCGTTTTCTCCACTTGATAGTATAACACCAGAAGTTCCACTAACAGCTTGAGCTAAAACACTGTCAACTATCTTGAAACTTTCTTTCATACCAAGTTTTCTATCTATGATGGAAAGAAGTTTATCGTTTGGAATTACCACGATTGAATCACTCTCCTTTTTAAGTTCTTCAAGGCCTTCTTCTGCTAATTTTAATCTTTTTTTACCTTCAAAAGCAAAAGGTTTTGTAACTATAGATATAGTTAAAGCACCAACTTCTTTTGCGATTTGAGCTATGATAGGAGCAGCACCTGTACCAGTACCACCACCAAGACCAGCAGAGATGAAAACAATATCAGCACCTTCTAGGGCATCTCTAATATCATCATAATTTTCTAAGGCAGAGTCTTTGCCGATAGATGGTTTCATACCAGCACCCAAACCTTTTGTAAGTTTTGTACCAATTTGAATTTTAGAAGCTGCACTAGTTTCACTTAAAACTTGAGCATCTGTATTTATGAGCATCATCTCAATACCAGTTACACCTTCATTTATCATGTGGCCAATCATATTGCCACCACCACCACCAACACCAACAGCAATAATCCTTGCTCCATTTAGTGTTTGTGCTTCTTCTACTATAAATGCATCCATTATCTCACTCCTTTAAAATAACTGTGTTGCCCAGTTCCAAAATTTATTAAAACTACCAGCCTCATCACTTTTTTTCTCTTTTTTAGATGGTAGGGTTATCATCTTTTCTTCTTCTTGTCCTTGTTCTTGCGATGGAACAACAGGGATACTTTCTTCTGCTTTAAAATCTACACTACTTACCATAGGGTTTTCATTTGCATGTCTTACTTTTTTGTTTACATCAATCTCGTATTGTGTAAATGATGATGCAGCATACATAATCAAACCAATAGCAGTTGAGTATTCTGCTCCTCTTAGATTATCAAAGAGTCCATCCATCTCTTTTGGACGAGCTAGACGAACAGGTACTGATCCAAAGGTCGCAACTGCTAAATCTCTTATGCCTTCCATCCTTGAAAAACCACCAGTTAAAACTACACCAGCACCAATTTGGTCTTTTAAACCACTGTTTTCTATAAACTGAGCAAGTATCATGAGAGTTTCCTCAACCCTTGCAAAGATTACATTGTGAACAACTTCAAGAGATACCTCGTGAGTTGTATTTTCATCACCAATTATAGGAAGTTCTATAAGATCGTTAGTTGGTGTAAGTAGCGAACCATAATTTAGTTTTACAGAGTCTGCAATGTTTAATGGAGTATGTAGTGCCATTGATAAATCGCTTGTAACATGGTTTGAACCAACACCTAGAAAGTCATTATAACGGATAGAATTACCAGAATGTATAGTTATATTGCTGGTATTTCCACCCATATCTATAACTGCGACACCAAGTTCTTTTTCATCTTCGTTTAGTACCGCAATAGAGGAGGCATAAGCACTTAAAACTACACCTTCTACTTCAATTCCAGCTCCACGAACTGCTTTTTTAAGGTTGTTAAGATTTGATTTTTGAGTAGTTATTATGTGCGTTTCAACTTCAAGTCTTGAAGCATTCATTCCTAATGGGTCTTCTATAAAATCTTGATCGTCAACTTTAAAGTTAAATGGTAAAGCATGAAGAACTTCATATTCATTTGGGATGTTTGCGTTATACAAAGAGGTGTGCATAACTCTTTCTATCTCTTTAAAATTTATCTCTTTGTTTGGGATATTTACAATACCGTTAGAGTTTAAACTTTTTGTATATGCACCAGAAATTGAAACAATAGCAGTTTTAATATCACTACCAGAGACTCTTTTTGCATCAGAAACAGCGATTTTTATGGATTTGGAAGCTAATTCAATATTTGTGATACTACCTTTTTTAAGACCTTGAGCTTTTGTTGTCCCAGCCCCAGTAATAGAGATAGAACCATCATCCCCTACCTGAGCAGTGATTGCGCATATTTTTGTTGAACCAATATCTATGGCTAAGACAGTTTTACCCAATTTAAAGTCCTTTGATAAATATCTCTGTTTTGTATTTGTTTTTTAGTGTTTTTATCAAACCCTCATTAAACAAAGCGCTTTTTATTTTGATTATAGAATCATCTTTTTTCTTTTTATTGGTAAGCAACTTTTGTTCCAAAATATTGTATAAAACAACATTTCCATTATCTAAAACTATGTAACCTCTTTTTTTCTGTTGAGAAAATAATTTTATCAAAAATTGGTTAGCATCCATCACATCCATGTTTGATAGTTTTACAGCATCACTGTTTGTGATAAAGTCAGTTGTTATTCCACTGAATGTTGCTAAAGAATTTTTTGCTAATTTTAGTAACTTTATTTGTTTTTGTTCTTGTAAATACAAAGGCAATACATCTTTTTTTGCTTCTTCATATGATTTTGTTGTTGATGGATTGATTTTTATGAGTTCAAAAGTAAAATAGTTTCCATCTACTAATATTGGTTTTAGAAATGGAGAAGTTAACCTTAACTTAGAAACTTTTTCAAACACCTCTTTGGAATAAGGGTTGTTTGATTTAGAGATAGTTTGAATAGAAGTTTTAACATCAGGAGAGAGTTTCCCTTTTTTGTAAGCTATGTATGTTCTAAGAGCTTTATCTTTAGTGGCTTTTTTATTTAACTCAGAGATAACTGCTTCTCTGGCTTTTTCCAAAGGCAGTATTTTCCCATCTTTACCTTTAAAGTGAGTTTTGTTTTGAGTGTATCTCTCTTTTATTTTATCTTCATCATATGTTTTAGAAATTTTTTCTTGTTTGATGACTTTAACTTTGTAGCTTGTTTCTTTCATAAAATTTTCTTTAGTAGTTTCCCAATAAGGTTTTAAAAATTTATCAGAAGTATCTATGGAAATTTTACTATCGTTTAATACTTTATAGTTAATTTTATCTGCTATGTTCATGATAGTTGGGATGATTTTTCCCTCGTTATCGTTTACTTTAACAGGAAGAAGTTTAAGAGTTTTTTGGATAAGAAGTTCTTTTCTTAACTCTTTTTCGTAATCTTGAATACTCATATTGTTTCTTGATAGCACTTTTTTGTATATATCTTTATCAAAAATGCCATCTTTATAAAAGTATTTTTGTGATTGAATAGATGTTAAAAGTTCGTCATCACCAATTTCAAGATCGTATGATTTTGCAAGATTAAGTATCAGTGCTTGATTTGTTAACTGTGCTAATGCTTGTCTTTGAAGACCAAATTGTTTAGCTTTTTCCTCATCAAAGTTACCCTGAAACATCTGTGAATATTGAGCATATAGGCTTGAATAGCTTTTTTGCAACTCCCCTCCTGATATTTCAATATCTCCAACTTTAGCAACTGCTCCAGCTTTATCTCCATAACTATACTGACCCCAACCAACGAAACCAGCTCCAACAAAAGCAATAGTGGAAATCCAAATTGTAATTATGAGATATTTTTTATGTCTCTGCATCCATGTAATCATTTAATAAGCACCTTGTTAATATTTTCGTCATTTTAGGTAAATTCGCCTTTAAGCTTGATAAAGAGTGGTACTAAAGGTATAATTTTAGCATGAATAATAAAAAATTGAAAAATAGAGACCTTGGTGTGTTATGGCATCCGTGTACTCAGATGAAAGATCATGAGAAGCTTCCACTTATACCTATAAAAAAGGCTCATGGTGTTTATATAGAAGATTTTGATGGTAATAAATACATAGATGCCATAAGTAGCTGGTGGGTAAATATGTTTGGTCATACAAACAGTTATATAAACTCTAAAATAAAAGAGCAACTAGATACCCTTGAGCATGTGATTTTAGCAGGTTTTACTCATGAACAAGTTGTTAGACTATCAGAGAGGCTTGTAAAACTTACTCCTGAGGGACTAAATAAATGTTTTTATTCTGAGAATGGTTCAAGTGCTGTGGAAGTGGCACTCAAGATGAGTTATCATGCTCATTTAAATGATGGAGATAAGAAAAAGACTATTTTTGTTTCACTTACAAACTCTTATCATGGTGAGACAATAGGTGCTTTGAGTGTTGGTGATGTCGAACTTTATAAAGATACCTACAAACCACTTTTACTTCAAACTATTCAAACAGTTGTGCCAAAAGATATGAGCATAGAATCTGCTAGAGTTGCGGCATGTGAGTTTGAAGAGTTGTGTAAAAGCAGGGCAGATGAGATAAGTGCAATCATAGTTGAGCCACTCATTCAAGGTGCTGGATATATGCATATGTATCACGAGGAATATTTAGTTTTGGTTCGTGAAATATGTAGTAGATATAATATTCATCTAATAGCAGATGAAGTTATGGTTGGTTTTGGTAGAACAGGGGAGATGTTTGGATGTCAAAAAGCTAAAATAACTCCTGATTTTATAGTGCTTTCAAAGGGTCTTACTGGTGGGTATTTGCCACTTTCGGTGGTTTTAACAACTAATGAAATATATGCAAAATTTTATTGTGATTATAACGAACACAAAGCATTTTTACACTCTCATTCATATACAGGAAATGCTTTGGCATGTGCGGCTGCAAATGCAACGCTAGATATATTTGAAAATGATGATGTTATAGAAAAAAATAGAGTTACGGCAGAATATATGTCGAAAAAACTTCAAAAGTTTAAAGAGTTAAAAAATGTCAAAGAGATTAGACAAACAGGGATGATTTGTGTAGTTGAATTGAAAGGTTATTCTCCACAAGAGAGAATAGGGTTAAAAGTTTATCAGTATGGATTAGAAAACGGAGTGCTTCTAAGACCTTTAGGGCATGTGGTTTACTTTATGCCACCATACATTATAAGTTATGATGAGATTAATAAGATGATGGATGTTGCATATGAGGCAATAGTAAGTATCTTTCCATAAAGTTATGTTAAAATTTCAAAAACTATATGAAGGCAAAAACATAGATATGCAAATGGTAGTTGATAAGCTTCGTTTAAAAGGGAAGCTTTATAAAAAGATGCAAGAGATAGCACCCAAAGAGCTTGGAATACGAAATAAAATTAGGATTTACAAGGCAACAGACACAAATGGTTATTTTTGGGCGATTTTTGCTGTGAGTCAAAAGAGTAGGTTGTTGATGAAAGATGTGCATAAATTTGAAGAGATTTATGCAAAATTTACACTTTTTTGTGATCATAATTTTAAATATAGAGTGATTTTTATAGATGCACCACTTTGCTCAAAAGCTAAAGAGGCATTTAAGCAAAATAGTTGGAAAATCTACTAATGCTTCTTTGCGATGTTGGTAACACCTCTTACGATTTTTTAGATGATGATAAAAACTATAAAGAGAGTGTAGAAACTTTTAATCCACATGCCATAACCAAAAAAGTTTTTTATATTTGTGTAAACCCACATGCCAAGAAGATTTTAGAAGGATTGTCTAATTGGGTAGATATGTCTGGGCATGTGGATATGAGTAACTATTATGAGACTATGGGTGTTGATAGGATTTTTGCATGTGAGGCTGTGAGTGATGGCATTATCATAGATGCTGGTAGTGCTGTAACTGTTGATGTTGTAAATGATGGTATATTTGAGGGTGGTTTTATCTACCCTGGTATTAGGGCTATGGAACAAACTTACAAAAATATCTCATCTGTTCTTGATTACTCATTTAACTTTGAGTTAAACTTCGATATAATGCCGAAAAATTCCCAAGATGCTATAAGTTACGGTTACCTAAAAACATTTTTTAGTGAAGTTATGAGGCATGATATGGAGATATTTTTGACAGGTGGAGATGCAGATAAATTTGCAAAGCTGTTTCCACATGCCAAGATAGATAAAAATCTCATATTTAACGGGATGAAAAAGATAATAAAAAAGGCTGATTTATGCTAACAGTTGCACTTCCAAAAGGTCGTATAGCAAAAGAGACACTTGAAATTTTTGAGACAATATTTGGTGATAGTTTTAAATTTGATGATAGAAAACTGATTTTAGAAACTCCAAAGTTTCGTTTTTTACTTGTAAGAAACCAAGATGTAGCTACTTATGTTTATCATCAAGCAGCAGATATTGGTGTAGTTGGGCTTGATACTTTAGAGGAACAAGGTCTTGATGTTATAAGACTTTTAGATTTAAAAAGAGGTGTTTGTAAAGTAGCTATTGGGATGAGAAAGGGTGAAAAACTAGACCTCAACAAGCCTGAGTTAAAAGTTGCTTCAAAGATGGTAAATATCACTAAGAGATATTTTGAAGAGAGAGCTGTTAGTGTTGAGATTATCAAGCTTTATGGGTCAATAGAGTTAGCACCACTTATCGGTCTAGCAGATATGATAGTTGATATTGTAGAGACTGGTACAACTATGAAACAAAATGGTTTGGAAGTTGTAGAAGATATTATGACAAGTTCAACTTATCTTATAGCAAATAAAAACTCTTATATAGCCAAAAAAGATGAAGTTTTAGATATATATGAAAAGATTAATGAAGTTATAAAAGCAGAGCAAAAAAACTAGATGACAAACTTAGACCTTTATGCAAAAGCCGAACATCTTTTAGGGATAGAAGAAGCAACAGAAGCACTTTATGATTTGTATCGCTCAGAGTTGGATGATAAAAATGTAAAAACTCTTCTTGATGTTGGTTGTGGCCGTGGTGGTTTTATGCAGAGGATGATAAGCGATGGTGTAAAATGTAAAGGGATAGACCTTAGTCGTGTGATGGTTGATGAGTGTTTGGCATGTGGGCTTGATGCTGAATGTGTTGATATGACAAAAGTTGAGGGTAAATATGATGCTATTGTAAGTATTTTTGATGTGCTTAACTTTATGGATAAAAAAACACTTCTTGAGTTTTTAGAAGCTGTGGCACAAAGACTAAATGATGATGGTATTTTTATAGCAGATATAAATACACTTTATGGTTTTAGTGATGTTGCAGAAGGCACTATGAGCAGTGAAAATGAAGATGAGTTTTTAAGTGTCGATGCTGTGTTTTCCAATGATGAACTTCATACCAAGTTTACCCTTTTTGCAAAAGAGAGTGATGGCAGATATACTAAATATCAAGATACTATTGTTCAATATTTTCATAAGATAAAAACATTTCAAAAGCTTAGTGGCTTGAAACTTATAGATAAACAAACTTTCTCACTTTATGATACAGAAGATAAAACACTTTTGATTTTCAAAAAAAAGAGACTTGGATAGGCACTTAGTTTAAATTTACAATGAGAATTAAATCTCATTGTAACATTTTGGTTATATAGCTTTCGTATTGTCCATAAGAACTGGGATGAAGATTAGTGATACTATCACAGCTGCTACAGTTCCAGAGATAAGTGCAACACCAAGTCCACCAAATATAGGGTCACTTGCAAGTAGTGCAGAACCAAGTATGATAGCAATAGCTGTTAATATGATAGGTTTGGCTCTTGTTGCACTTGCAATGGCTATGGCTCTTCTTTTTTCTATCCCTTTTTTCTCTATAAGACCTTTTGCAAAATCTATAAGCAGTAGGGAGTTTCTTGAGCTGATTCCCATGAGAGCTATAAATCCTATGAGTGATGTTGAAGTTAGGAAAAATGTCTCAGTTGTCACTAAGTCAGCAACCCAATGTCCAACTATAACACCTATGATAGATAGAAAACTTCCACCAAGTATAATCCCACTGATAGCAAAAGATTTGTAATAAATCACCAATAATAAAAAGATTAAGATAAGTGCAGCGATAAAAGCTCCACCTAGATCTCTAAAAGTATCAAGTGTTACTTTCATCTCCCCATCCCATCTAAGCAGGTATTTATCCCCTGTTTTTTTATCTATAAGGTTTAAATCAAACATATATGTTGTGATACCAGGAACTTTTGAGACTTTGTAATCTTTTGAAAAATATTCAATCATTTTTTCTCTTGCATCAAGTAGTGGATAAACCTGAGAAACCATATTTGTCTCAGCTATAACATTTACCATTGTTTTTAAATCTTTATGGTAAATCATAGGGTTTGATGGTGTTTCTTTTATATTTATTACTTCTGTAAGTGGAACCATCATCCCTTTTTTATTCATAAGACTTAATGAACTTAGTTTAGCTCTAAGTGTATCTTTGGTATTTGAATCTAGTGTTTTGCTGTTTTTGCTGAGTGACACATAAATAGGTGTTTGATCATTTAGTACAATAGTGTTTTTAACAGCAACACCCATCCCTTTAAAAGCTAGATAAAGTATCTTATTTATCTGATCAACACTTAGACCACTTCTGCTTATTTTCTCTTTTATAGGTACTAATTCATATTTTGTATATGTTTCATCGGCCATAATATCAACATCTACTAAATCTTTAGTGTTTTTAAGTATGGAAGCTACTTGGTGAGATAATGCTATAACTTTTGAGTTATCTTTTCCATAAACTTCAACAACTATGGAAGCTAATGTCGGAGGACCTGCTGGCATCTCTATCATCTTGATACTTGTACCAGCAACTATTGGTTTACAAGTGTTTTGGATAATTGGACGAAGTCTTTGCACCATGTTAAAAGATTTTTCCTCTCTATGGTGTTTGTCTGTAAGATTGACAACAACTTCAGCATATTGTTCGCCCATTTTCATACCACTCCCTTTTACAAGACCAGCATAATCAAGAGGTGAACCTTGACCTAAAAAGACTTCTAAATCTGTAACGGCTTTTTCTTTTTGTAAGATGTTTGTTACACACTGAGTTACCTCTTTGGTTTGAGTTACAGAACTTCCAGATGGTGTATCAATATAAACTGTGTATGTATTTGTACTTTTTCCAGGGAGCATTTTTGCCAAAACTGTTTTTGTCGGGAACATCATAACTGAACCAAACAGTGATGCAAATACTAAAACAATAACTAAGATTTTTTTAAATGGTTTGTCTAAGGTAGCATATACAAAGTTTTCAAACTTTTTACCTTGATGTTTATTGTGTGGCATTATTTTTCTCCTCCCTCTTTGATTTTATGATGATGCACACCGTCATTCTTCCTTTTTAATAGTTTTTTACTTAGGTATGGTGTAAATATATATGCTACAAATAGTGAAGCCAAAAGAGCAACCGGTACATTTAGTGGTATAGGTTTCATAAATTCACCCATCATACCACCAACAAATGCCATAGGTACCATTGTTAAAATAATAGCTAGTGTTGCGACATTTGTTGGCGCACCAATTTCGTCTGTCGCTTTTATAACAAGGGTATCCATATCTTGATGTTCACTCTCATGATCGTGTAGGTGTCTATGGATATTTTCAATAACAATGATAGCAGCATCAACAAGTAATCCTAAAGATAGCAAGAATGCAAATAATGTAATTCTGTTTATGGTTTGATCACTCATAAATGCTACAAATAAAGTTGCTGCTAAAATTGCAGGAACTGTAAAAGTAACGATGATAGATTCTTTCCAACCAAGGAAGAAAACAAGCATAACAGCAATAATTGCTATGGTAATAACTAGGTGATGAACCAACTCATTTACTGCATCATCTGCTCTAACACCATAATCTCTTGTGATTGTATATCCTATGCCTGCTTTATCTAGGAACTCTCTATTGGTTTCTAAAAGTTTTTTTACATCATCAGCAACAAATACAGCATTTGTACCAGCTAATTTTGAAACTGCAAGTGAAATTTGTTCATATTTCTGCCCATTTTTTAAAATGATACTAGCACTTTTTTTGTTCTGTGTATCAATCCCATCTGTAACAGTTGCCACATCTTTTAGATAGATAGGACTTCCCATATATTGTGCAACCATGATGTTTTGAACATCTTTTATAGATTCTATCGCATTTTTTATACCAAAAACTACAAGTTTATTATCTTTTGTATTTGTATCAACATTGGGTACTCTGATAGCGATAGATTTTATACCATTTACAATTTGACCAAGTGAAAGATGATAACCTTTTAGTTTTCCCAAATCAACTTCTACATTGTATTGTTCTTTGTGTTCACCTTTGAGTTGAGTTTTAGATACACTGTTTAGCTGAGAAATCTCTTTTTTAAGATTTTCAACTGTTGCTAAGAAATTTATATATTTAATAGAGTTGTCTTTTTGATAAAATGCTATATTCATGATAGGGATGTCTATATCTATATCAAACGGTTTTATAAGTGGTTGCATAATGTTTTTTGGCATTTTATCCATGTTCTGCATAACTTTATCGTATAGTTTTAGGTTTGAGATCTCTCTATTTTGACCTATGAAGTACATAACATTTACAACAGCAACATTATTCATACTCATAGAATAAATATGCTCAATCCCCTTAATCTCTCTTAGTTTATCTTCGAGGGGTTCAACTATGATTTTTTCAATCTCTTTAGGTTTCAATCCAGGTGCAGGGATGATGATACTACCACCACTAATGGCTATTTGTGGATCTTCCTCCCTTGGCATAATTTCTAAGGATAGATAACCAATAGCTAGTAAAAAGATGGCTAAAACTGCTGTAAGTGGACTATACAGAAAACTTTTTGCCAATTTACCAGCATAGTCAGTGACCTTAATGTGTGATAAATCTTTATCTTTCATAATTAATTAACCTTTAGAGCTACGGTTGCATACATGCCAGGATAAACAGAAACATTATTACTTTTAAATGAAACTTTTATCTTAAATGTATGTGTCATAGGGTTTGAACTTGGGATGATAGCACTAACTTTACCAATAGTTTTTATATCTAAAGATGGTATTTTTACTATTACTTTTGTTCCATGCTTGATAAATTTTAAATTGCTTTCAGAGATTTCAGCTGAAATTTTAAGGTTTGTTAAGTCAGATAAAATAATCGCAGGCATACCTGGCATAGCCATCTCTCCAACTTTTATGTTTTTAGCAACAATAACACCATTGTTTGGTGCTTTGATATTTAAGTAACGGTATTGATTTTGTACTTCATTTAGTCTGGCTTTTGCAATGTTAATCATATCTTTCATGTTCTTTTCTGCTAACTCTAAGTTTTCAACCTCATATTTTGCTACCATATCTTTTTCTAGCAGTCTTCTATATCTCATAAGGTTTAGTTCTACATTGTTGTATTGATTTTGATACATTTGAAGTGATAATTCTGCTTGTCTTTTTGCAGAATCTATCTCTCTTGAATCAATTGTATATAAAATTTGACCTTTTTTAACATAATCACCTTCTGATACATTTACCTGTGTAACAAAACCCATAAAACGACTTGTTATCATCTTTTGGTTATCTGAGATTACACTTCCTGAGAGTGTTATGGTTTCAGCTATCAGCGAAACACCTAGTGCTAGTAGTATTAGTAACTTTTTCATTATTCGTTTTCTCCATTTGCTAGTTTTTCAAGTGCGAAAATTCTTTCATTTCGTTTGTTGTGTGTTATTTGTAGTTGTAATATTTTTTCAATCTGCTCCGATTGTTTTATGATTACATCACTCATAGAAGCAAGTTTTTCTCTATATCTTCCCTCGTAATTGGCATAGATCTCATTTGCTAATGCTAGTTCTTTATCCAAAGATTCTATCTGTGCATCAAATGTTTCTATTTGTGTTCTTATTTTGGAGATTTTTAGTGCTATCCCTTTTTTTGCAAGTTGGATTTGAGTTTGAATTTTCAATTTTTCAATCTTTGATTCTTCGATTTTTGCACTATCTACACCACCATTAAAGATATTCCAAGTAAGTCTAGCACCAACTGTATATGATTTATGGTCATCTGCATCACCTAAAAATGTGTCATCTGCTGTTGCAACTTCAGCAAAAGCACCAACCATTGGGTAGTAAGATGATTTTGATACTTTAAGCATGTTTTTTCTAACTTTTAGACCTGCTGATGCTTTTTGTATATCTATGTTTGAGTTTAAAATATCTTCATCATTAAGGATAGGCATAGGAACATTTTGAGATGGAGCTTTTATAACTGTTATGTGTCTATTTAGCAAAAAACTTATATATTGGTAAAGAAGTTTTTTATTTGCTTTCATCTGAAATATCAATCTCTCAACATTTCCTTTTTTTGCCTTTACTTCTAATAAATCTACTTTTTTTGCATAACCAACATCTATCATACTTTGTGTTATATTTTGTAGTGTGTTTATATTTTTTAAAATTGTATTTAGATTTTTTATAGATTTATTTAATAGTGCCATATCATAGAAACTTTTTCTAACCTGATAGATCTTTTCATTTACAACTTGTTGCTTATCTAGTCTTTTGATTTTACTCATCTCTTTCATAATTTTTTCATAACTACTTATTTTAAATCCTGTAAATACTGGAACTTCATATTTAAGTTTAGTTTGAAAAAAGTTTCTTGCATCTGGGTAGTTTAAATCATGTGGTGGCGTTGTGTAGTCTGGTTTACCTGACATGAAGTTGTTCATAAACTCTTCAGCTCCAAAATCACCAAAATTTGCTTCTCTTGATGTAAGTTTAAAACCAAAAACATTCCCAGCATCGTCTGAATTTGCATAGTCTTGAACAAAGTCCAGTTTACCCCAGTTTGTTCCTGACACAGTTTTTACTTTCTCATCTGCAGATCTTACATCTAACGAGGCTGTTTTTATCTCTAAGTTTTCTGATTTTAAAATATCCAAAGCTTCATTAAGTGTTATGCTGTTAGATATATCTATATTAGAAGCGTTTAAGAGTAGTACAGTTGCCAATATACTAACTAATTTTTTCATTCATTGTCCTCCAAAAAATTGAAGTAAAATTATAACATATTTTTTTTGCTTTTTAGGAAGTAATAAAATTAGAAAAACTAATATATTATATGATAAAAGGAATGATGATAATAAAGCATTTAAAAGAGTAGATAATACTATATTTTATGATTTTAAAATCCATTCAGATAGTGTTTGTAACTCTTTTTTATCTATATTTTTAAATGGCGGCATTATAGCTCCATTTGAACTTTTCCACTGGGCTTTACTTCCCTTTGTTATACTTTTGATTATCTTTTCTTTGGCATGTGGGTATTTTTTAGCTATATCTTTAAAAGATGGACCTATGATTTTTTTATCTACTCTGTGACAACCTAAACATTTATATTTAAGTGCTAGTTTTTTACCAGCTGGAAGTGCATCAAACTCCCTTTTTTCTTTTTGTGCTTTCATTAGATTTTGTTGTGTGAAATGTTCAAAAATATAGTCACTAACAGCTTCAAGCTCATCAGGGGTGATTTTACCTTTTTGAGATGGCATAACACCGTAACTCTCAAGACTCTCTTTATCACAAAAAGATTTTGAGGCACTAGGATTTAAAACATAGTCATTAACAAACTCTTTGGATTTAAGAACTCTTTGACTTTCATCATTTGTTTTTACAAAATTTACTACATGAAAAGCTACTGCCATCATTGGTGGAGCTTTTTCATTTTCAAATGTATATGGAGGTAGATCAATGTTGTGACAACTAGAACATTTTTGCTCTAAAAGCTTTTTGCCATCATAGTGTTTTGATGGTTTTTCATTACAACCACTAAACAATAACAATAAAGATAAAGGTAACACTGTTTTATACAAATCTATCATCACTTTTTTTGCTCCTAACCTCATCGGCACTAGATTTCATCCAGCCAGATTTTGTTTCATTTTCTACTTTATCAAAGTTTTCTATATATGGCTTTATATCTATAAGTGGCGTATCATTTAAAATATCTACACCTTTTATAGTGACTGTATCACCATCCACACTTACAAGTTCAACCACACTTAAACCTAAGGAGTTTGGGTGCATAGGCGTTCTTGTAGAAAACACACCTCTTGGAGTATTGGTTTTATCATTAAAAGGTATAACACTTAGTTTAGGTTTTTTTACTTTATGGAAATAGTATATGAGATAAACATGACTAAAGCCATCCAAATCTTTTAATCCCTCAATATATTTTTCTTTAAATTTTATAGTTGCATAGGTGTCTTTTGCCCCTTTTGGCTGTATTGGCATATCCACCAAGTTGCAAAAAGGGGAAGATATGGTTGCAATTTGTTCTATATCTATAGTCATTATTTTACCATTTTAACTACAAAAGCGCCTCTAAATTCACCAGCTTTATAGTCAATCGCTTTGTCATGTGGGTATGTGCTTTTTATGATTTTATATGCTTTTTTATCTCTGTGATTTATGTCTCCATGACATTTTAAACAAACTTTTTTATCTAAAAATATTGGTTTGTAAACTTTATATTCATTTTTAGATATTTGTTTAACTATCATTTTTGGTACTTTTTTACCATTGTTAAAATCATTTTGGATTTGTTGAAGAATGATTTTTTCATCAGCTAAAGGTGCATTGTTTGGGTTTCTGTATTTTAATGAAACTCTTTTAACGCTTATCCCTTTTTTATACTTGTTGTTTATCTCTTTTTCTATACCTTCAGCTTTTTTAGAACAAAATTTAGCTGCTTGAGACGGACCACCTTTTTTCATATTTTTTTTCATTTGAGATTGTAGAGATTTTCCCATTTTCATAATGGCAGCTTTAGCTTCCATTTTTATCTCTTTGTTTGTTGTTGCATTTAGTAGTGTCATACTTAATACAGTCGATAAAACAAGTGTTTTTTTTATCATCTTTGAACCTTTTTTATTTTGTACTTTGTGGTGGAATTTTATCAAAATCTAGCTATAATTTCACTTATGAACGAATATATATTGTTTAGTTTAATTACTTTGTTGTTGTCTATGCTTTTTTCAATGGGTGGAGCTGGGGCTGGTGTGGCTCTTATACCTATTTTCAATTTTCTAGGGATTGATTTTACAGTTGCTAAAACTATTGGACTTTTTGCAGGGGCATCAACTACCGTTACATCAAGTGTAATGAATCTAAAAAGAAAAGTAGTAGATTTTAAGCTTATGTTACCTATTGCTTCTATGATGCTTATTTTTGCTCCCATTGGAGCTTACGGTAGTAGATTTATAGATACAGAGATTATTAAGTTTTGTTTTATGCTTCTTCTTTTTTACAGTGCTTCTATGATGATGTTTGGCAAGAAAAAAGCACTTTTTCACAATGATGGCATGTGGGTTTTGTTTTTAGTTGGTGGAGTTGTTGGGTTTTTATCTGGACTTTTGGGTGTAGGTGGTGGAAATATGCTTATACCACTCTTGGCTTTGTTGGGCTATGAACCAAAAAAAGCAGCTGTTATTGTTAGTTTTGTTGTACCATTTTCTGCACTCGGTTCATTTTTTACATATGCTACTTATGTAGATTTAGATTGGATTATGCTTATGGTTGTTGGTGCTTCAGCTGTTATTGGGGGATATGTAGGAAACTATCTGATGTTTTTTAAGTTAGAACAAAAACATGTTAAAACACTTATGGCAATCATTCTTTACTTTTTGGCTTTAAGACTTTTGTATCATTTTATTTAGTTATGGGAGGAAAAAAATATGAAAAAAATATTTCTTATATTGTTAGTTATTAGTAGTTTAGCAGTTGCAAAAGAGGCAACGCTTTATCAACGCTTGGGAGGGTATGATAAAATTGCTTCTTTGTTGAGTGATTTTCATATTCGTCTTAAAAACGACCCTCAACTTGGTCGTTTTTGGAAGTATCGAGGAAATGATGGCAAAGAGCGAGAGTTACAGTTACTTATAGATTTTGTATGTAATCGCACAGGTGGTTCAACACACTATTGTGGGCGAGATATGCCAACAACTCACATAGGGATGATGATTAGTGAGAGTGACTGGAAACTTTTTCTGAAGTATTTGAAACAGTCTATGAAAAAATATCATATTAAAAGCAGGGAAGAAAAAGAGATTCTTACCTTTATGGATAGTTTAAAATCAAGTATGGTTGAAGTAAAATAGTAAAAAAAAGAGCGTAAAAAATTATATAAATCGTGTGCCTACGCCACCTTTTATATAGTTTTTGCCAAAAGTATGTTCAAACATCTTTATCGCTTTATCTCCAGTGCAGTGTGTTGGTAGAACTTTTGATACATCGCTTTTTATGAGTTCATCGATGGTGTGTTGTATCATTTTATTATCACTTCTAAGTAGGTGAAAACCACCAATAACGAACTTTATATCTTTATTTATAATTTTTTTTGCTACATTTACAATCTTGTGTATGCCATAATGTCCACAACCTGAGATGAGTTTAGTTTCTTCTTCATCTATGATTAAAGATTGTTCAGGCATCTCATCTCCTAAAATTCCAGTTGTGTATAGATTTCCAAAAAGATGTTGTGGTTTTTTCGAGCAAATTACTACATCTTTACTTAAAGTTTTTAAATCTTTTATGAGATGCTTTGAAAGAGATGATGGTAAATATAGTGTTATGTCTGGATTTAATTCCAATATAGAATCTATCCCACCAATATGATCCCAATGGGAGTGAGTTATAAAAAGATATTTAATATCTTGTATATTTATATTTAGTTTTTTAATGTTTTGTAACAATACTCTACCATTGCTTCCTGTGTCAAAAAGTAGATTGTATCTACCTAAATACAGACTAAATCCCCAAAGAGTTTGGCATGTGGAAGAGTTTTTATAGTTATCAAAAAGTATAGTATTAGTCATTTTCAATCATCCTTATTTTAAGTGCTTTTGTATTTATGAGAGCATCTGCAATTTTTTTTCTTGCAGATTCTATCAGTCTTGAAAATGTTGTTCTTGAGATGCCCATTTTTTGGGAACATTCTTGTTGGTATAATCCCTCTAAGTCAGCCAATCTTATAGCTTCCATCTCATCTTCAGCTAAGATAACTTTTTGTAAATCTACCCTTTGTATGCCACAAGGTTTAAAGCATATTCCACTATGGTCAGCATCTATATGTCGATTTTTTCTTTTTCTGCCACTCAAAAGTTTATCTCCTATTTTTCAAGATTATCTGGGTCAAATTCACAACAATCACCAACAGTTTTTTGTGGATATTTTATAAAATAGTATCCATTTTTTATGGTGTATAACCCAAAAACTATAACACTAATAGCTGCAAGACTCATCATGAGGTTTCTAAATTGTGAGTTTTTATACAAACCAACAAAAAAACCTAATGAAAAAAGTGCAGGAACTGTGCTTAGTCCAAATATTAACATAACTAAAGCACCATACAAAGCACTCGCAGTACTAGCCGCCGTAATAGCAAAAAAGTAAACAAGCCCACATGGTAAAAGACCATTTAACATACCAAGTATAAAAAAGCTCAAGAGTGATTTTGTTTGTAAAAGTTGACGAAATAATTTTGTGTACCAAGAATTTTTTGTAAATGAGTGTTCTAAAAGAGTTAAAAATTTTATTTTTCCAGATAGTGATAAACCTGCTAAGACCATGAACATACCAGCAAAAATAAGCATTAAACCATTTGTTAGATTGTTAAAAGTAGCAACACCACCCAAAAATCCAAACATAGCACCTAAAAGTGTATATGTCGTGACTCTTCCTGCAGAGTATAAAATATGTGCAAAGGATTGTTTTGCTTTACTCCAATCAGTTTGCACTTTAGTAGAGCTATAAGCGATAACAATACCACCACACATCCCCATACAATGCCCAAATGAGCCTAAAAAAGCTATGCTTATGATTGAAAGTATATTAATCGTTTCCATTACAAATGCCTTGTGTGATTTAATAATAAAGCAAAAGGGATAGCAAAATATGCTAAAACTGATGCAATTAAGTAAGTAGTGTCTAGCCCTAATTTATCACCAAAAACACCCATAGCAAGGACAACAATAGAACTTATACTAAAATTTATAGTCATATATACGCTGTTTATAAAAGTTGGCATTTCTGTTTGTACTTCATGGATGACAGATAGCATAATAGGACCATTCGCAAACATAAATATACCAAGTAATGCAAGTAAAGGAAAGGTTATATAAACACTATTGCTCAGTAAAAAAAGGCTCATTGTTATAGCTGCTCCAGTTGACATCATAACTAAAGTTTTTTGTCTCCCTATCTTATCAGAAATATTTCCAGATAAAAATGTACCAATAACACCAAAAAACTGTAAAATAGAAAGAGCAATACTTGCATACCAGAGTGAAAAACCGTGTTGAGTAAGGTAAACTGCAAGATATAGTGTTGTTGCCATTTTCATAGCAGATTGAAAAAACATAAATCCACTCATAACACTAAAGAGTGGTAAAAATCGTTTAACCTCCACCATAGCAGAGCCTTTTTCAGATTTTTTTGTAAACTTTTTTTGTGTAAATGTAAAATCTTTTAGTCTGTAATATAATATAAGTGAAGCTAAAAAACCAAAAGGCATTAATCTCCAAGTACCCTCTAAACTCCACAGTGAGACAGCGCCAGTTATGAGTAGAGGTCCAACTGTACGAGCTAACTCCCCACCAACCATATAAAAACTCATTCCCCGTCCAAGTTTATCGCCAGAAGATGCTTTTATAATACCAGGGGAGGGGATGTGAAAGAGTGTTGAACTTATACCTGAAATGGTGAGGAGTATAAGTAAAAGAGCATAGGAGTTTGAAACACCCAGCAATGACATACTAAAGGCAGTAAGCGCGGGTGATAAGATTACAAAGTATCTAGCATCTGTTCTCTCAGCAAGGAGTCCAAAAAATGGGTTTAAAAGTGATGGTAGTTTTCTAGCAATATCCAAAAAAGCACTCATAGCAAGACTCATCCCAAGTTTTTCTATGAGAAGTGGTAAAATTGGTGCTAAAAAAGCTGAGTAGGTATCGTGTGCTAAATGTGCCAAAGATATGGTTAGCACCTGATTTTTGTGTTGTGTTTTATTCATTTAAAGATTATAACGAACATATGTTCAATATGTCAAGCTACTTAACTAAAAAGTTTTTTTAGGCATCTAAAAGAAAAATTTACCATTGGTGTTTTTGTTTTGTATTTTTCATATTCATCTGTGTATTTTTTCTTAACTTCCATCTCTTCAAAGATTATTACCATTAAAACTATAAAAATCATCTCTAACGGTGCTATGATAGTGATGAAAGTTGGACTTCCTAAGAGTAAAGACCAACCAAGTGGAAGAAGTGTTAAACCAAAAAGCATAGGGTGTCTCATACAGCTGTATATACCAGTTGTTACAAGTTTATTTGTTTCAAGTCTTGGTATGTTTCCAACTCTACCTTTTTTTAGCTCTCTTCCACCATTTGCAGCTGAGCGAAAAGCTAATGTTGTGATGATGATACCCACTAAAGCAGTTGAAATATGAAAAAATATATTATTGAAAAGTGGGTTGTTTAAATCTTGATATATAGATAAAATTGCTCCACCTATTAGCATAACAAACCATAAAAAAACTCTTATAACTACTGAGACAGATGTGTTTAGTTTCATTTTTGCATCCTTTTATCAAATAATAGCAGAGTATATCTAATAATATGATATTTATTATCATTTCGTTAGAAAAAATAAAGTATAATCCTTTAAAAGAATAATATTTTAAAGGAATGAGATGACATTTTTAGATGAAGATATTTATGAAGCTGTAAAAAATTATATACCAGTTGTTAGTGAATATGTAAATTCACATGGTGGTGGGATAGAACTTTTAGCTGCAAAAGATGGTGTGGTTTATATAAAACTAGTTGGTGCATGTGGTGGTTGTTCTATGAGTTTAATGACAACAAAAATGGTTGTGCAAAAAAAGTTAAGAGAACTTATACACCCTGAACTTGTAATCGTAAATGTAGATGGTACACCTGATAACGAGGTTCCAGAAGGTGCTTATATTCCAAAAGAACAAGAGCAATCACAAGAGGTTAAAAAGTCTGGTGTTATGAGTAGTATTAAAAAAGCAGTAGGGTTATAAGATGGTAGTAGATTATAATGATAAAGAGTTAACGCAAAAATATCAGCTTATGGCTCAAACTATAATCCCAAGACCAATAGCATGGGTGGTTACTAAAAATGACGGTGTAACAAATGTTGCACCTTTTAGTTACTTTATGGGACTCTCAAGCGATCCTGCAACCATGATGGTCTCAGTTGGTCATAAAAGTGATGGAACTCAAAAAGATACACTTAAAAATATAAGAGAAACTAAAAAATGTACCATTTGCATGGTTGATGAAGATATGCTAGAGAAGATGCATTTTAGTTCAAAAGAGATGCCATCATCAAAAAGTGAAGCAGATGAATTTGATATAGCTTTGGAAGATATTGTAGATGGTTTTCCACCTATGATAAAAGGTGTTAAGAGTGCATTTTTTTGTGAATTTTATCAAGAGATGGAGTTAAAAAACTCAAAGACCATACCTTTGGTTGTAGAGATAAAAGAGCAGTATATATGTGATGAAATTATAGTAGATAAAGAAAATATGATTTTAGATTATGAACCTGTTGCTAGGGTTGGTAAAAGTTATGCACTACTCGGCAAAAAAATAACTCCTCCAAAAATTTCTTAAGTGCTTAACATAAGGAGCCTACAACTTTTTTCCAAGATAGCAAGTTTTTTTGCCAAGTGGTGTAGGTCTCTATTGTATGCATAAACACCATATCCTCTTATAACGATGAGGTCTGTCTTTTTTGCTTGGAAATATTGAGTTATTTTACTTTGCGCTCTATCGTACCAGTCATCAAATTGTTTTGGATCAATAATTTCTATAGAACCTATCTCTTTATAACCAAAATAATCTTTTGGTATGATAATATTATGCTCCAAAGAGTAACTAACTGTAAAAGTTGGCATACAAAAGCAGATAAATTTAGCATCAGAAATTTGTGAGTATATACTATGATGAATTTTAGCATCTAAAGAAGCGTTCTTCCAACGGTAATCTATTTTAAAATATAACTCAATTAAACTATCGTTGGATATAGCATCAAAGATAGCCTCTTTTGTATTTATAATAAAGCGATTAGACTCTGTCTTAGCAGATATAGAACCATGGTAAATACCAAAAAAATCTTTTCTAAACATAGATAGTGCTAATGTTGAGAGTTGATTTTTTAGGTATTGTTTATTCACTTATTTAAACCAGTTTTTCATCTTATCTATAGCAGATTCAAGGATGCTTTCATGTGGTTTTGATTCTTCTATCCCAAAAGACTCTTGAAGTTTTGTTAAAAGTTCTTTTTGTTCATCATTTAGTTTCTTAGGATAAGTGATGTTTATTTGTGCTATTAAATCACCTTTGCCGTGTCCATGAACATCTGCTATCCCTTCACCTCTAAAAGTAAAGTGTTGTTTATCTCTTGTACCAATATCAAGTTTTAACTCTAATTCACCAGTAAGTGATGGTATGGTTAAACTCTCCCCTGCAACTGCCTGAGTAAAAAATACAGGTATTTCTATGTAAACATCATTTCCATTTCTTACAAAATGTTTATCTGGTTTTACTGTAAATGTTACATATAAATCACCACGAGTTCCTCTTTTGCCAATATTTCCTTTTCCAGATACCCTTAGT
>Ga0256842_1000969_pt1 | contig 24460 bp, 16 predicted proteins | sample 4559240metaG_FD_185973 | JGI IMG/M metagenome (GOLD analysis project Ga0256842, IMG submission 185973) | Hydrothermal vent microbial communities from Guaymas Basin, Mexico - 4559-240 | ecosystem: Environmental > Aquatic > Marine > Hydrothermal vents | place: Mexico: Guaymas Basin | collected... | reverse complement strand
AACTCAAATATTGGTATTTGAAAAATATCCAAATGTTAGATATTAGTTTTCTGCGAGTGAAATCTTATGTCGAATGAAGGTTATTAGTTTTTTAATCGTTAGGATTATTTGTGAATAATCCGGATCAAATGGTTAAAAATATTACAATCTAATCATAATTTATTATCTATTTTTGTAGTCAAGTTCAAATTTATTATTACTAACTTTGAATAAATAATCACAAATTTCAATTAACAAATAATTCTATGATAAAGACTTTTTACCTCTTTAGCACATTGGCAATTATAATGATAACGACCATTTCAGCAATAACAAATGCAGGAGGCAGTCCGGGAGGGAAAACAGCTTCACCGGCTGATGGACAATCGTGCACACAATGTCATACAGGAACTGCAGTTGCAGTAAGTTCTTGGATATCAACCAATATCCCGACAAATGGATATATCCCTGGAAACACTTATACAATAACAGTTACTGGTACTCATACCGGTGTTTCTCGTTTTGGATTTGAACTTACTGCTGAAGATTCATTAAATAACAAAGTTGGAACTTTTATTATTACAAATTCCGGAGAAACAAAATTGGTAAATTCAAACCATGCAATAACTCAAACTGGAAATGGATTAACACCAACAAATGACAGCAAGACTTGGACTGTAGATTGGATAGCTCCATCTGAACCAACAGGAACAGTAACTTTTTATGCAGCTCTAAATGCCGCTAATGGTAATATGGGTACAAGTGGAGATATTATCTATACTACAAGTACAACTGTTGCAAAAAGCTCAAATATAGGGATAGAAAAATCGCAAACCGTTGAATACTTAAAATTATTTCCTTCTAATACAGAAGACTATGTTTATTTAGAATGGAATAATATTAAAGTTTCACAACTTATTGTTTATAATATAAATGGTCAACAAGTTCAACAACAATATATAGGCAATGGACAAACTAAATTACGTATGGACGCTAGCAGTTTAGCAAAAGGAAGTTATTTTGTATACATACAAACTGATAATGACATCTTAGTTAAAAGATTTATCAAGAAATAATATTTGAAATATTCAAAAAATACAAAGAGGCTGCCTCAAAATTAATAAGGCAGCCATATATTTTATACTATAATTATCTAATGTGAATTAAAAATTAACACCAATATTAAAATAAATATCTAAGCTCTTTCGTAAATTAGAAGCACTAAAAAGGATACCGATAGGACCGATAGGAGACTTATATGTATAACCTAGTCCTCCACCATAAAGGAAATCAGATTTCACAAACAATTCTTCAACATAATCAGATGTAGCACCAGCGTTTGTCTTCAATTCAATAAAATTCTTAGGAAAAAGTTCATATCTAAAATTTAGATGTCCAATAACTACATTATCAACTATCTGTGCTGTATATGGCAATCCATTCATTGGAATAAAATTACCTTGTTCAGAAAAGTTATCACCTCCAACGGCATAGAAATATCCGGTTCTGGTCAATCCATTCCACGAACCACCAAAGAATGCAGAAGGAAGAAAGGTAATTTTCTTGCCTATAGGCAAAGCCCGTCCATAAAATAACTTATAATACATCAAATGCTCACCAACATCTGGTTTAATATAATTACCCTCAATCATAAATCTTTGCCCTTTACTAGGGAAAAACTTATCGTCATAACTATCAATATTAAAAACAGCAAATGCTTTATAGTAAGTTTCATTTAAACCCGAAATTGGTATAGGAGAGACTTCAGCACTAATACCAAAGAAATCAGTGCTAACTCCTAATTGCAATTCAGCATTATTACTATAATTAAAAAATCCGAATAAAGATAGGGATGAAAAACTCGTATAATAATCTCCGGATTTATTTTCATAATTATTATTATACACTAAGACTGAACGCGAATTATATTTTGCATAAGTTCCTATGCCTAACTTCCGGCCTCTATCAACCAAATAATTAATTTCACCTCCAGCATTACTACCCATTTTAATATTCACACCCATTTTAGAACCTTTAATTAATAAATTCCTGAATGTTAAATTAAGCTTTATTCCTGCTTGAAGCTCAGTATCATAAAAAGCCCCAACTTTAAATAAGCTTCCTTTTTTTTCTACTAACTTAATATCCAAAATATACTCACCATTTTCTTCTTCTAACTTATAGTTAATTGTCTTAAAGAAACCACTACTATACAATCTATCAATAGCTAAATTTATATTATCAACCGTATTTATCCCTGGTATTTTTAATCCAAGCCGGCCAATAACCATTCTTTGTGAAACATTTTCCAATTCCTCAATTTGAATTCCTTTAACATAAATAGTATCTGAGCGAGAATGAGATCGGAATGCTTCAAATTCGGCTTGACGTTTTTTTATTTTCCTTGCAAGAGCTCTAATTTCATCAATATGAGCTCTGGCTGCATCCTCCCCTAATTTAATAATACTATCTACAGGTACATCAAAAGAGAAAGCTGTAAGTCCTGTAATATCCGGTTGAATATAAATATCTGCTAAAGCTTTGTTTATTTTAAAATTAGTTTGATTATGATAACTACTGGTTTGGTCCATAATATCAATAATACTATTAATTTCATCTGCCTTATAAAGAGGAGCACCTACATCAACACCAATAATAAAATCAGCACCTTTATCTAACATTATGTCCACAGGGAAATTATTTACCAATCCTCCATCAATAACACTTACACCATTATAAATTACCGGTTCAAAAACTGAAGGGATACTCATTGTCGCCCTCATCGCTAGTGATAATTCTCCTTTATCCAACAACATGGTATCACCATTTTCCAATTTAGTAGCAACACAAAAATATGGTATTGGTAACTTAGAAAAATCACTAATATCAGCAACTGGCCAAGTTAACTTATTTAAATAATTTAGAATTAACTGTCCTTTTATCAAGCCCTTTGGCAAACCAGGTATCCATCCTTTCAATGGCAAGCTTAAAAAATAACCGTCTGTAGACTTCTTTCCTTCTATTGTTAAATCAGTACGAACAGAATTATCAGATAGCAGTTTATCCCATGGTATATTATTGGCAACCTCCTTTAATTCTGAAGGAGAATATCCGCTAGCATATAAACCTCCCATTAAACCTCCCATACTTGTGCCTCCAACCATATCAACATATATCCCTTCCTCTTCAAGTACTTTTATAACTCCAATATGTGCCAATCCCTTTGCTCCACCACCACTGAGAACAAGCCCTACTTTAATATGTTTTTTAGATTTATGAGGTTGATCTTGAGCAATAGAATTATAAAATGGCAAAATTAAAATTGCTAATAGTATTATTTTAGCCATAAGATAAAAATTAAAATTAGTGAATAATTTCGCAAAGATATAAATAATAAATAAATCTTAAAAGAAAGCCCTTATCTGCACGCTACCAATATGTATCGCTTTATTAGCTTTATTTTTACGACCATTGTATACTAAACTCATTTGTAAGTTTTTTAATATTGTACGTCGATAACTAAAATTCCAAGTATAATTAACACCAGGCAATAATCCTTCTAACATTTCAAAAGCAACACTACTATTAGTTTCGGAATTATATGCTAAATCTACTCTTTGCAAATCGAAGGTAAAACTTCCCTTTTCTAATAGACTATATTTAACTTGAAGCCCCAATTTGAAAGATTTACTATTCTGACCACCATACAAATCAGTATTGTTCTTTTCTGTATAAAGAATTGGCATAGCAATTCTAAAAACTCTATTTGGCTGATACGTTAATTTTAATTTTTCTTCATAATAGCTAATATCAAACTCTTTACTTTCAAAATAATCACTAAAAGATTTTTTATTTCCTAGTTTAGAATCTATTTGTAATAAAAACTTCCTGTTCAAATTCCATCTAAGCTTTAATTGATGCTGACTATTAAACCTGGATTCATATCCATTCATCATTAATATTTTATTCTGATTATTAGAGAAAGTATAATCAGCACCAAATTTGGGGTGCGATCTATTAAAATAAAAAGTGTTTCTAAAGCTGGAATTTAGGTTCATTAATAAGTCATCAATAAGCTGATGAGAAAACGGATTTACAAATGACTTCCAGTCAGAATTAAGTGTCTTTATTGAACTTCGATAAACCAATTGGTTTGAGAAATGAGAAACAAAACGCAAAAAATCATTATCTGATCTTCGCCAAACTCTTGATGGGTTTAACATTATGCTAGTGCTAAACTGGTTATTAAAAGTCTTAATATAATTTGTACTTGGCAAGTATATTCTAATATAATTTGCCTGATCTTGAAAAGCAGCAATTTCGAACTCATTTAACTCTTTCACTCCATTTTCATTATAATCAATCCATGAGTAAACTCCTTGGCCTGCAGTAACTTCAAGATAACTAAATTCCTTAGCTGTTTCCATACCGGAACCTAATTGATAGAAACTCTGAGCTTTCACACTCCCTTTGGCAAAATTAAGGATATGTTCAATTCTACCATTGGCAGTCTCTTGAGGTTTAATACTAGTAAGTGAAGAATCTCCTATTTGTAATCGTCTGTAATTACCAATAATATTAAGTCTATTTATTTTAGATTTTAATAATGAATATTTAAGTCCTATCTCTTGAGCATCCATTGCTTTGGTAAGAGATATATTTTTCGGTAGAAAATCTCGCCGCCATTTATAATGAAGTTGAACAAACTGTTTTGACGTATCACTGGTATTGGCAAAAGCTTTCACCTCCTGAAACCTAAAACTATTGAGCATAAGGCTGTCGGAAGATACAGCTACAAATTTATTATCCTCTGCATTTTCCAAAATACCAATCTTAAAGTGAGTAAAACTCTTCTCAAGACTTAAATAGTGCCTTAAAAATTTTGTATTTTGATTCGTTTGTGAAGTACTTGTATAAGATAAATTGCCAATAGTTTTCCATGACTTATCTCCTAAAATAATATTCGCTGAGTTTCTTTGAGCTGAATAAAAATCTTTTGCTCTAAAATCTTCAAATGAATATTTAATTTTACCTATATTCTCCTTTTCCAAGTTTAGAATAATACTAGCTAATTGCTGTGTTTTCCCATTAATATCATAAGCATTCCAATCACGGTTAAACTCCACAGAACGAAACCTCTCTATTGGTTTAAAATTAGCATCCGTATATTCATAATTTGCTTTAGTTATCAAATTCCATGTTTTTGTTCTTTTAGATAAAGGAAGAGTATTTTGAAAATTAATTTTAAAAGCAGGAGCCGTATTATTTTCTTTATCATAAGGTGAGAAAGTGTTTAAATCTTCATTGCTAACAGCCACTTCCGTATATATTAATGTATTATTATTAATATGATATTCGGCAATTCCGGATATAAGTTGCTTTTTCTTAGGAGTCACCAACAACACAACAGGCTCATACTCACCCTGTTTTATGCCATTTATAGGAGCTATCCACTTAAAAACTCTACCATTAGCACTACTCTTTTGCTGACGATAATTACCATTACCGGCTCCCACCAAGCTAAATGCTAATCTATAAATTGCGCTATCAGGCGAATTAGAGTAGACATAAACCGGCGAAAAACCCAAACTATCTATCTTTTTGTATAATACTTCATTATCATTAAAACCAACACTATCTACAGAGGGACTTATTGCATACTGTAGGCTGTCACCAATACTATAAAGCAACTGCTGTTGCGAGGATGATAGATCCATATCCAAAGGCTGATCTTTCAAATCATTTTCAATATAATAATGAGTAGCAAACTTCCATTTTGTCCTACTATATTCAAAGCCTGCATTTGCTAAATATCTTGCATAATTTCTATTAGAATACTGAAACTCAACACTTATTCTTTTATCTTTATTAATAGGAAAACCAGGCATAAAAGTAATTTCTGCTGTATTATAATCAATAATATAATCATAACTTTGTCCTCTTTTTAGGAGCTTACCATCAACATAAACCTGCTCAGTTCCTGATAAAACAATTATTGCTCTTTCAAAATCAGCGCCTATCAATTTATATGGTCCTTGATTACCCTCAATTCCAATAATGGTATTTCTGGCATATTTACCTCTACTCAAAGCTATCCCTCCATACACCTTTAAATTAGCCTTCGACTTTAAATCCAAATTTACAGAAGCATTGGCACCTTGAGCCTTTTTATAATATCTCATAAAAAAAGAATTGGGTCTTTTCATTTCAAAATCTCCGGCGGTAAGCTGTCCTTTTTCATGCTTAATTTGAATAAACACTTTATCAAAGTCTTGAAGTTGTTGGGTATTACCATCAGGTTGTATTGGAATATTATCATCACTTATTGACGCTATTAACTCTAACTCTTCTGAAATTTTTCCACTAATTTGCAAATTCAGATGTGACAATACACTAACATTCTGCTGGTTGCTAACAGAGATAGCTCTGGAAATATTTCCAGACTTTTGAAAATCATCAAGACCGAGAGGTGAATTACTTTTTTTATTTATAGTAAAACTATAATATGACATATTATCAATATTATTACTTGCCGGTTTTATCTTAAATTTCTTATGAAAATAAGGCTTTCTTAAATCAAAGGATAACAATCTAAATTCCGCTTTTAAAGGATAAAAATATTGTGGTAAATTATTATCAAGTACTATTTTAGAACTCGTAAATATCATTTTATAATAACTAGTATCTAAAATCTCACCTTTCGAATTCGATATTTTAAAACTTGAAGGAATAATTATCATACTATCTAATAAAATAGTATCTTGATAGCTATTAATACTAAAAGACTGTGTTAAAGTGGAATTTTGGGTAAAACCAGATTGGCAAAAAGAAAGAAGCCATACGATAAGAATTATATATTTCGATTTAATTACCATTAATTCAATTTGATTGGCTAAGATAAATAATTTATATCTTAAAAATTTCTACAATATTAGCATTCCAATTATGTTTGTTAGATGTGTAATAATTTTGCTAATTTTGCTAATGATGAAACATAATATCCAAATATATATTCTCTTATTAATATCCACTATAGCAGTATCTTGTGCAACCATGATACAGCCAAGTGGTGGTCCTGTAGATACTACACCTCCTGTTCCAAAGTTATACAAACCAGCAAATGGGAGTATGAATATGCATAAAAAAAGAGTAGAAATATATTTTGATGAATTTATTATTCTCGACAAACTAAGCCAACAATTAGTGGTTTCTCCACAAATGCCAGAAGATCCTAAGGTAAACATCAATGGGAAGAAACTTATAATTGACCTGCCTGATTCATTACGCCCCAATACAACTTATACTATTTTCTTTGGAGATGCTGTTGTTAATTTCAAAGAGAACCTGCCGGTTCATAATTTTTCGTATGTGTTTTCAACAGGTAAAATAGTAGATTCTTTAAAAATTAAAGGGAAGGTCGTAAATGCCTTTGACCATACAAATTACAAAGAATTATATGTTATGTTGTATAAATCAACAACTGATAGTGCAATCTATAAGCATAAACCCTATTACCTTTGTAAAGCAGAAAAAGACGGACATTTTTACCTTAATAATCTTGCTGCCGGTAAATATCAGATATTTGCACTTAAAGATGAAAACAGAAACTATATTTATGATCAACCAAATGAAGAAATTGCTTTTTTTGACTCTTTGGTAGTGCCTTATTATGAAGAACCTCTTGATAAAATAAACAAAGACTCTATAATGAGTAAAAATATTACTCCGAAATATCCTGACATAAATCTATTTGTTTTTAAAGAAACTCCTAAAGAATTAAAACTTATTTCAAATAAAACATATCCACCAAACAGAGCATTATTTGTTTTCAACAAAGCTGTTTCTGACTTCAAGATAAAGCCTTTAAACTTTGCTCCTGACACTATTTGGCATAAAGAAGTATATGGAATAAACAGAGATTCTGTCACCACTTTCCTTATGTCAATAAAGAAAGATACTATTAATGTATTACTTTCCGATAGCGATAAAAATCTTGATACTTTGGAAATGGTTTTAGTGAAGAAAAAACGCAAATCTTCTAATAGAAGAAATAGAAGAAATCAGGTAGTGAAACAGGTAAAACCAAAAGCTAAAACAATTCCAAAGATTAGTTTAACAACTAATCTAAGTGCTAATTTTCATTTCTTTAGTAGTATTGAAGTAAAATTTAAGGTCCCTTTAAGAAATTATAATTTAAACAAAATAGAACTATACAAATCTAAGGATACTTCCTGGATTCCTATTAAACATAAATCTTATTTATCCGATAGTATTAATAGACTTAGTATAAATATCGATGCAAATTTCTCTGAAAGGGAAAAGTATAAACTATTGATCAGAGATAGTTGTTTCTTTGATATATACTATGCAACAAACGACACTTTCCAAAAAGAATTCTTTACTACTGAAATGCGACAATATGGAAGCTTAAAATTAGATATAAATTATGATAATAAAGACAGACTAATTATACAATTGTTAAATAAGAAAGAGAAGATACTTAGAGAAGATATTATAGATAGTTCAAGTGTAATTATATATCCTTATTTAACTGATGGCAAGTATAAAATAAAAGCTATTGTTGACAAGAATTACAATGGGAAATGGGATACCGGCGATTTAGATAATAAAACCCAGCCGGAACAAATATTCTATGTTCCCAAAGTAATAGATATTCGAGCAAATTGGGATACTGAGCAAATTTGGCATATTGAATAATTCAGGAAGAATAATATTAATCTTGATTTTCGAAGAAACTAAAATGCACACTACCGTATTTTCTGGTGTTCACATATTGAGAGAAATTGTTAAGGTGTGTATTTTTAGAATGCTCAACTATTAACATACCATTATTAGAAAGGAGGTTTTTATCAAAAACCAACTTCACAACATTATCAAAATCAGGCATATCGTATGGAGGATCAGCAAATATTATATCATATTTATTCCAAGCTTTCTCCAAAAAGCTAAAACAATTTGCTTGAATAACATCAAGGCTATCCATATTGAGATTCTCTTTAGTTTTACGAATAAAATTTATACATTTAAAATTCTGGTCTACAGCTGTAACATTTGCACATTCGCGAGAATAAAACTCATAAGAGATGCTACCAGTACCCGAGAATAAATCTAAAACGTTTAGCTCACTAAAATCGTAAATGTTGCTAATGATATTAAAGAGTGCCTCTTTGGCCATATCAGTAGTCGGCCTAACGGGCAAATTTTTTGGCGGGTTAATCCTACGAGATTTTAATGTTCCACTAATTATTCGCAATCTGAGTATAGTTTAATAGTGAATTAAATGCATCTTCCTTTTTATCAGAAGTTGGTTTTTTAAAATGGATATTTCTGAAATATTTATCAAGCTTTACTCCTATTTTGGAATCCATAAGTAGATTACCTTTTATTTTTAGTTCAAGCTTTTCTGTATCAAAATCATTTTGCTTAACAAAACTAAGGAGTAAAAACATAAACTCATCAGCTGTTTGAAATTGAAAAAAATTATGAGCAATAAGTTCCTTACTCTTAATAGCAATAATCTCAAATTCTTGCTTCACTATTTCAATTATTAGTGTAGATTTCTCATCAGCTTCTTTTAGTGCCATATCAATATCGAAGGCAGATTTATTATAAGTAATAATATTAGGAAACTTATTTATAAAAAGACTATAAATCGCCGGATATATACCAAAAATAAAATGAGCCGATAATAATCTTAGTTTTGTTGATAATACTTTTAAATCACTTTTTCCTAAATATGTTTCCAAAGCAAATTTCTCCTGATCCTTAGAATAAAACTCATCAGGGATTAAACAACTATCACAAGAATGGATAATACATATCACTTTTAAAAAACTATTATCGAATTTTTTTTGTAGATTAAGAATATCTTTGATTTTATTATATGCAAACAACCAATCTTTGGCTTGCCATTCGTACTTTTCACCCACAATAATACTTTCTTTATTGCTTATAATAAAAGAAAATCCATCAATGCGTACATTGATGGATAAAATATTTTCCCTATTTGCAGCATTAAACTGAGATTTCTCTATTTTCTGAATAGGCTTCAAATTTACAGTTCTTTACACAAATTACCAGTTTCCATCGGTAGAAGGCTCTGTTAAAGAACCTAAAATGAGACCCGGAAATTTATCATCTTCCTTCATAATATTTAAATCATTTTTCAAAAGATCTTGCTCTTTAATCTCTGCGAGATAATCTTTCTTATAACATCTTACTTCAAAAACAGGAACTTTAAAGTTTGCTCTATCAACAGTAGATGCTTCCATTTCAAATTTAACTTTACCATGAGTAAATGGAACAATTGCAATATTCTTAATATTGAAATTTTCAACATCTTTTAAAAGTGTATCTTTTATTGGAACATAAGTAGTATCTCTTGTAATAATACCCATTTTCAATGCTTGTTCTTCAGATAAAGTATCAGGAACGGTACCGTTCTTCAAAACTAATGGCATTTTATCATTTTCGTAGAAATAAATAAGTGTATCAAAACTACCAGTATATTTACCATAAATCTTTTTATACTCAATTTGCAATTCTTTTATAGAATTTAATTTGTCGATAATAATTTTTTCACGATCTGTCCATGCTTTTTTATAACGAACAGGTTCCATAATACTGTCATAAACTTTGTATCCCAAAAATATAACAATTACCACTAACACTAATTGAACAGCTAACTTCTTCATATATAAATAATTATAATATTTGTTTCAAGTATTAAAATTTAGTATGCAAATTTACAAAAAATGTAATACCAATCACTAAAATTTTATTACAAATATTTGATTTACCCTTTTTCCCAAGAGCTATAAGGATGAGCAAAATATACTGTTGTATTTAATTTTTCAGCAATTTATGCTCAGCAAATTCACTTCCATTATCAATAAATAGAACATGATTTTTGAAAGATATTAGTTCTTGAATAACAACTTTACTTACTTTTTAAGCAACTTTACCATAAGGCGTAGATACCTAAAGGAATTGCCTTATTTTCTTTCAGAAATCATTAAAATATCTCTTTTATCGTTTTTGTAATTAAACAGCCTCTAATGTTTCTTACTGTGCTATAAAATTAGATATTTTTTGTTACTTTTTATCTAGTAATCAGGGCTAATTAAAAACTCGTTTCAAAATATCAGTAACACGTGCAACAGGGTCCTTACGAATCTGTTTTTCATGTTCGGCAACTTTAACAAGCAACCCATCAATGGTTTTTTTAGTAGCATAGTCATCTAATTTTGTATTTACAGGAGTAAGAGAAGAAGAAAACTGAGCAACTTTATTATAGGCAGATGTTAAATTATTCCAAGCTTGATTAGTAGATACACCACCAACAAGAGGTTCATCAAGATATTTATTTATAATCGGATTAAATTCTGCATAAAGTTGTTTAGAACTATTTGTTCTAAAAAAATGAGTAGCAGCAGTATCTCCACCTTTTAAAATACCATAAGCATCGGTAATACTCATTGATTTTATAGAATTTAGAAAAACGTCACTGGCTTTTTTTGATGATTCTTCAGCAGCACGATTCATCCTCAATATCACATCATCAATCATGGCAGATATTCCAACTGCTTGTAAAATAGAGTTATCTTTATTCTCCATAATAATATTAGCCTCAGGTGGTAAACCTATTTTTATTAGCTCATCACCAAAAAAACCGTTTTGTTTTGATACCGCTAAAACGGCCGTATCGGTACTTACTCGCAAAGCTTCTTTCAGTCCACTAACAATTTCATGATTACTAAGAGATGTATTACTTTTTGAAGTGGAAATATCGGAAGCATCTATATCATCAGCAACTTGCCGGAGTAGATCACAAGAACTTAAGAAGATTATTAAGGACGAAAAAATCAAGAGTTTTATTTTCATTGCACACAGAATTAATTTAAACTAATTTGTAAAATATCAAAATCTAAGAACTTCAAATAATATTAAATTAAATAGTAAATAACAGCTAATGTTTTGTCATCATTTTTGCCCAAAAAAGCAAAAATAACGCCAAAACATTAAGTCTATTCATATTCTTGCAAAAGTTCTTCGAAAACCCGATTAACATCTTCAAAACTTTTTGCAGTAACAAGCCTCATTCTATAAGGTTTTATATTATGAAAACCTTTAAAATAATTACTAAAGTGCTTACGTATTTCTCGTAAAGAGACTTGCTCTCCTTTCCACTTAATGGATTGAACAATATGATTTTTGCAGATTTCGACTCTTTCACTCATTGTTGGAGGAGGCAATTCCTCTCCTGTTTCAAGAATATGACGAATATCTCTAAAAATCCAAGGAGCTCCGATTGACCCTCTACCAATCATTAAACCATCAACACCATATTTATTCTTCTTCTCCAAAGCAATTTTTGCAGAAGTAATATCACCATTACCAATAATCGGAATATATACTCTAGGATTGTTCTTTGTTTCTCCAATTAATTGCCAATCAGCTTCACCTTTATACAATTGGTTTCTAGTGCGGCCATGTATAGTAAGCGCCTGCACACCAATATCCTGCAGTTGTTCAGCCAGTTGTACTATAGGCATATTATCTACATCCCAACCCAGACGAGTTTTTACAGTTACCGGAATGTTTACTGCTTTAACAACAGCCTCTGTTATTTCAAGCATTTTTGGGATATCACGTAACAAAGCAGCTCCAGCACCTTTGCCCGTAACTTTTTTCACAGGGCAACCAAAATTAATATCAATCAAATCGGGATTTGCTTCTGCCGAAACTTTAGCCGCTTCTATCATACTAGGTACATTATGCCCGAAGATTTGAATTCCAATAGGACGCTCTGATTCTTCAAATAATAATTTATTAAGACTTTTCTTTGCATCACGTATTAATCCCTCCGAGGAGATAAACTCGGTGTACATCATATCAACACCAAAAGGTTTACAAACTGCGCGAAACGAAGGATCTGTAATGTCTTCCATCGGTGCTAAAAACAATGGCATTTCTCCTAATTCTATATTTCCAATTTTCAAAATAAATAATTATTGAATTATCTTTAAGAAATAGTGTTATGATTATTAAAAGACACTATCGTAATAAACGCTGCAAAAATAATCCTAATTAGTCAAATATTAGACTAATTTTGCAAAACTGTTAAATGACATGATTTTTCAACACACACTAAGCTTATTTGTTGACATGTTACAATTGCAATAATTATTTTAAACAGAAATATATGTTCAAAAAATTAAGCGAAACCACTTATTTACAAATTATTTTTATCGGATTAGTAATTCTAATTGGAACTATTGCATTAATGTTTATCGGCTTCGGTATATCTGCAATGATGTATGGCACTGAAACCACTATGGGGGTATTTCAAGGTTACACTACAACACCTGAAGAAATATCGATTTTAAAGCTGTTTCAATTTCTAAATCAAATTTCGTTATTTGTTATACCTGTATTAACATTAGTATATTTCATTAAAAATGATAAGCCAAACTTTATTTGCCTAAACAAAGTTCCAAACACACAACAATTTATTGCCATCATAACACTATATTTAGTTTCAATTCCTTTGATACAGTATTCAATGCAGTTGAACTCGAATATGCAATTACCTGATTCGATGCATGCTATACAGGAATGGATGCAAGAAAAAGAAAATATTGCTGCTGATCTTACAAATAAATTTATGCAGACTAAAGAAACATCGTCGTATCTAGTAAATCTATTAGTAATGGCATTAGCACCAGCAATAGGTGAAGAGCTATTATTCAGGGGTTTACTTACACGTTGGATTGCCAAATTAACAAAAAATATTCACATTAACATAATAATTACATCTGTTATCTTCAGCGCTTTCCATTTACAATTTTTTGGTTTTATACCTCGTTTTTTACTAGGAATTATTTTGGGCTACACATATTATTACACTCAAAGTCTTTGGTCATCAATTTTACTACACTTTGTTAATAATGCTGTAACTGTTACTATTTTCTTCTATATCTATAAAAATAATATTGGTGTAAAACCGGAAGAAGTTGGCACAATAGATAATCTAATTATTGTTTTTATTTCAGGATTTGCAATTGTTGGAATAATATTATGGATGAAAAAACAATTGCAATCAACAAAGTGTATTGAATAACAACAATAATGAAAACTGAATAAAAAACAACTAGATAATACACATTAAATATCATTAAATAAATTATAATAAAGGTTTTATCTTTGCCTTTTAAACGAATAAATATGAAGGTAAATATAGATAAGAATTCCGGGTTTTGTTTTGGCGTAGTAAATGCCATTCAATCGGCAGAAAACATATTAAAAACAAATGACCATTTATATTGCTTGGGAGATATTGTACACAACAATATGGAGGTTGAAAGACTTAACAAATTAGGATTAGAAATAATTGACCATGAGCGTTTTAAAACACTAAAAAACGTACCTGTTTTAATTCGTGCCCATGGAGAACCGCCAGAAACATATCAAATTGCACTAAAAAACAATATTGAACTAGTAGATGCATCATGTCCGGTGGTATTAAGACTCCAAAATAATGTTCGCCAGGGCTATGAAAAAATAAAGAAAAAAGACGGCCAAGTAGTAATATTTGGAAAACAAGGTCACGCCGAGGTAGTTGGGCTTGCCGGACAAACTTCTAATAATGCTATTATTGTTAGCAATAAAAAAGATCTTGAGAAAGTAGATTTTACTAAGCCTATAAACCTTTATTCGCAAACTACCAAAGGAATGGAGGGCTTTAAGGAGTTAATAGTTGAAATTAAAAATAAGCAAAAAGAGATTGGCACTGATGCCGAATTTATTATTAACGACACTATATGCAGACAAGTTTCTAATAGAGCTCCTCAGTTGAGAGAATTTTCTAAGGAACATGATATCATTATTTTTGTCAGTGGGAAGAAAAGCTCCAATGGTAAATATCTATACAGTATTTGTAAAGAGGTAAATCCAAGAACATATTTTGTAAGTGAACCAAGTGAAATAGATACTAGTTGGTTTAAGAAGAATGACAATGTAGGAGTATGTGGAGCAACCTCAACACCTCGTTGGCTAATGGATAAGATAACAATTCTTATAAGAGAAATAAAATTATAAAACTAAAAATTACATCATGACTTTTTCTAGACTATTAATTATTGTCCTATTAATTACAAACCTATTTAAACTATCAGCACAAGACAAAACAGACTGGAAAGGAGGATTTCCAGAAGGATGTACTAGCATCACAGTAGGCAAAGACGCTTCTTATGATGGTTCAGTAATGACTTCACATACTGATGATAGTCACCGTACAAGATCATGGATGCAAATGGTACCAGCCAAAGATTGGCCCGAAGGTAGCACAACTCCAATGTATAAAAGAGTACAAGATAATACTAAAGCTATGCCATTATACGCTCATAATAAAATTGGCGAGATACCACAAGTTTCTCATACTTATGCATTCTTAAATACAGCATATCCATCCATGAATGAGCACCAGTTGGCAATTGGAGAATCGACTTTTGGAGGAAGAGATACATTACAATCTGATGCCGGCTTAATTGACTGTCAACGATTATGTCAGTTGATGTTGGAAAGAACAACAACAGCAAGAGAAGCTATAAAATTAGCTGATAATCTACTGCAAAAATATGGTTGGAACGACTATGGCGAAGCACTTACTATTGCTGATACTAAAGAAGTTTGGCACTTTGAAGTTGTTGGTCCAGGAAAAGGCAAAGTTGGAGCAGTATGGGTAGCTCAAAGGGTTCCGGACGACCATGTTGGTGTAAATGCAAATGCCAGTACAATAAAAGAAATCAATCTTAAAAATAAAGATTACTTTATGGCCTCAAAGAATATATATTCTGTTGCAGAAGAGATGGGATTCTGGTCAAAGAAAAGTGGAATTATTTTTAAATTTAATCACATTTATGCACCACATAGTCGAAAATCTGTTGCTGCTCGTCGAAGAGAATGGAGGATTTTTAGCTTAATAGCACCTTCTCTACATTTAAGTCCAACTTCTGAAGATTATCCCTTCTCTGTTAAACCAGACAAAAAGATTACTTTAGAAATGATGGTTAGTTTATTTTCTGACTATTATCAGGGTACAGAATACGATTTAAGACGAAATATTACTATAGCGGATAAAGATGGTAAACAAATTATTTCTCCACTTGCTAATCCATTTATGCCTTACGATCAATATGAGATTAGCAATGTAAATGGTGGTTGGTTTCATACAGATTCCAAAACTGGTAAGATTAGATTTTTAGGAGAGAGAACTATTGCTCGCTGGTACACTATGTATGGCACTATTACTCAATCACGTTCATGGTTACCTGATGCCATCGGTGGAAAACTTTGGTTAGCACAAGACAATATTGCTTCTTCTATTTATATTCCTGTTTATTGTTCAATATCAGCTTTACCTAAATGCTACGAAACTCCCGGCAGAGTGAATGGATTCACAAGAGAATCAGCTTGGTGGGCATTTAATAGACTTGGGACTTTAACAGCTCAGCGTTGGGGTGATATGTCTATAGATGTATTGGCAGTATGGAAACCTATGCAAAAACAAATGTTTGATGAAGCTAAATCTACCGAAACAAATGCTTTAGAGCTTTATAAGGCAAACAAAAACAAGGAAATGAAGGAGTTTTTAACCAATTATTCTCAAAAATGGGGAAATACAGTAGTGGATAGAGCCTGGAAATTAGGTGATGAATTATGGACAAAATACGATGAGAAGTTTTAGTATATATTAAAACCCTAAGCTTTCGATAAAACCAATTTTGGTGCTAACTTTACAAGCTTTTTTACCTCTTAATTTTTGGTCTTTAAAATCATAAAGTCCTTCAGAATTAAGACTATATTTAACACCATTTATTTCCAAGTCCTGGCCACTTTCAACTAGACTTGTAAAAACATAATTATAATAATCGTCGTTAATAGTATGTAATGAACCTCCACTTTTGTATGCCATATTTATATATTGAGGATTTATTGGGCCACTAATATTGCTAACAATTACTTTTACTGGTTTATCAAGATATTTCAATAATCTGAAGTCGCGCATACAACTATTATTATCAACAATAACAATAATGTCCTTAGCATTAGAATATTTTTGAATAGCTCTAATACTTGCCTCCATCATACTATTATTAACAGGCTTATTGTCACCAGTCTTTTTAGCAACATATTCGCATTGTTTAAGAACTCTTCTTGAGTTATTAGATTTTACGAAATAAACACCGCCAGTCTTACCTACTTTCTTCTTTCTTTCTAGTAATCTATTGCCATCATTAGAAAATATAAAATAATCTATACCACTATTTCGCGGATGCATTTTGTACCATAAAATAGCTTGTGCACTTTGAGTATACATATCAGGCCTCCAGTCCATTACAACCGCCGCATCCATCCAAAGAGGATGTCTGTTAAGAACAGTATAAACTGTTGAATCTGATACTCCTCCATGTTTTTCAATAAAGTCTAAATGCGGGTCTATAACAAGAGGTTTTAAAGTAGTAAACTTATCACACTCCGAAAATCTAACTCTTTTGGGTGGACTTTTTATAACAAATAGATTTTCCTTATCAAGTTCGTACGTAAGTTGTTTTAACTGCAAATCATTCTTTTTAATTTTTGTAGAAAGATGCTTTATTTCTTCTTCGATAGTATGAATACTACCACCGGTAAGATATGCTAAATTAACATATTGTGGATTGATTCCATATTTAGTACCACAAACAATAACATTAACTTTGACTCCGATATTTGCAATAAGTCTAAAATCACGCATACAACTATTATTATCGGCAATAAGAATTAATTCATCAAAATCTTCAAAACGATTCATCCCTTTTATCAACGCTTCAACATCATTTTCCTCTTCATCACCACCTTTACCTCTTTTACCAACAAGATAAAATGTTTTAATTAATCTATCTATATTATTAGCATGAGCAAAATAGACACCTCCTGTTTTACCTATCTCTTTTTGCTCGTCAGGCATTCCATCGCCATCATTGAAAAACACAAAATTTTGAATTCCACTAGTTTTAAAATTTAAACTATGCCATAATATGGCTTGGGCTCCAAACCTATACATACTTCCTGTCCAATCCATTACAACAAGAGCTTTTTTCCATTCAGGATGATTTTCAAAAGTAGAAAATACCAGCGAATCTCCAATACCTCCTTGTGAACGAATAAAATTTTGCACCTTCAATGAATATTTACTTAAATCAACAGAGTCTAATTCAGGAGGTGCTTCCGTTGAACGTATAGGATTCTCAAACTCCTCTATTTCAAAATAATGAATACAAATACCATGAAACATTTTCTTAGTCTGAGCCTCATTATTACAATCTGTTTGAAGTATAATATTCCACTCAAAATCTGATGAATTTAAGCTAGAATCTAATTTAAAGAGCTCCTTTATTCGATTTGCCAAAAGCTCATAATAATTCGTTCTCCAAAATTCCTTATTGCGAGGGTACTTAGTATATATAACATCTATCTGTGTGACAACTATATTTTCCCTATAAGGTTTCCAGGCACTTTTATTCTTTATTTTAAATCTAGTATATCCATTTTCAAGTATTACCCTTCCCTTTACATACGAAGTATCATAGGTTCCGACTTCATTTAGGTTAAATAATCTTTCGAATTGCTCTCCATATTTTTTAGGATTCTCCAGTATATCTCTATCAAACTTCTCACTTTGTGAAAATGCTAAAACTCTTGATAGTAACAACATTATCAAGAGAAAAAAGTTTAATAAAAAAGATTTTATTTCTGTCATAATTCTAAAACACAATGAAGAATACGCAAATATATACTTTTCATTCTATCTTTTTGCAAGTTTATTTTAATTTCGGTGTCAAAAATGGCAGTAAATTTGTACAAATTGCTATTAATGAGCGAGCAAGAACTAATAAATGCATTGAAACAAGGCCAAGAATCGGCTTACAAAACAGTTGTAAACAATTACCAACTAAATGTTTACAATACCTGCATTGGTATTGTTAACAACGAAGATGCTGCCAAAGATATAAGCCAAGATGTATTTATTGAGCTGTTTAATTCCATTAATAAGTTCCGTGGTGACAGCAAATTATCAACCTGGCTCTATAGAATAGCTATAAACAAATCGCTAAATCATGTTCGTGATAATAAAAAGTATTCTCTGACAAAAAGTATTCAGCGCTTTTTTAATTCCAAAGAAAAGGAACAAAATATAGAAATCACCGATTTAACTGCTATAAATCCGATAGAAGTTTTCGAGCAACAAGAACACTCTTCTGCTTTAAAAAAGGCAATAGAAAAACTACCTACAAATCAAAAAACTGCATTTATTCTTAAAAACTACGATGACCTTTCTTACAAAGAAATAACAGAAATAATGAATATATCGATGAGTGCCGTAGAATCTCTTATTCACAGGGCAAAGAAAAATTTACAAAAAGAACTCGCTAATTACTATCGTAATAATTTTAAATAATATTCCAAGCCTATTGCTTCATAATATAAATAAAATATTATGTATAAATAAAAAGTGTATCAATATATTTAAATATAAACTATTTCATATAAAAGTTTTAAAAAAACTAATTTCATTTTTCTATATTTTTACAAATTAACATCCTTGGCAACTTAAAATTGACATGAATAGAACAAACTTAAAGAAACATATTAATTCTCCAATAGGATTATTGGTGTTTGCTGCAATACTTTTTATTGCAATACAGCTTGTTTCGATGTTCTACCTTAGTGATATTGGGAATAAAATTGAACTAAACAAATTACAAAAAAAGATCAATAACATATCCATAAAAATGAATGAGTTTGCGGGGAAACATCAAAATACCCCTTCAAATTATAACTTCTTTGGAAATAGTTTTCTAAAAGAAGTTAATAACATTGGGCTTACATCATTTATTTACATTCAAGATTCTTTAATAGCCTGGAGCGATAACAGCTTTGTTATAAAACAAAATTTTGATACATCTAATACCCGGATTTTAAATGCCGAGAATGCAATTGTTTTAGTAAAGGATTACAATCTAAAAAACTTTAGAATAAGACTTTGTTATCCAATTTCCAGTAACTATAATATTCAAAACGAATATCTAAGAAATCGCATAAATCCAGACTTAGGTATAAATAAAGCAGCCATAATTAACCCAATAAATGGCAAGGGAGATTTATTATTAGACACTAACGCTAAACCGTTAGCAAAAGTAGAGTGGATAAAATCAACAGATACCAATACTCCAATAACAAGTATTATCTTTCTGTTATACATTGGCGGAATTATTGCACTTATTTCTAGTATTCAAAAATTGGCAGACACATATATTGCAAATATCAAACTTAAATTAATAGCTAAAATATCAGGTCTTTTCACTCTTTTTGCTATTTCAAAGATTATTATATGGCCTAAATTATTATCCGAAAGTGATATTTTTGATCCTGTTATATTTGCTAATTCTAGTTTTATTGACTCATTAGGTAGTCTGTTTATACTATCACTATTCACATTCTTTATTATCAATACACTTTTCGATATTTTCAAGAGAAAAGAAATAGAAACAACACGATCAAATATAAGTAGTTATATTGAATATAGCTTATTTATTATAATTCTATTTTTATCAATACTTATACTCAAAAATATTGTTTCTGCATTAATATTTGATTCAACTATTTCATTTGATCTAACCCAAGCCACTGAAATAAATCACCTTAGTATAATAGGACTAAGCATAATAGGCATATGGATTTATGGTATATACCTATATTATTCAAAAGTATTCTTCTTTTTTCATAAGGAAAAGCTATCTTCTAAAACCATATTAATAATTGAAACATCACTAATATTAATTGCTGCAATATGGACATATTTTAATAAAAATAATTATTATGCTTTTATATTTTTTGTCTTTCTAATCATAATTCAAAAAATAATTCACAGAAAAAGCAATTATCCCAAAGCTTCATTATCAACGATATTCCTACTTGGAAGTTCTATACTAATTTCATTTTGGTTAAATTCTTTAAACACAGTTGATGAACACAATAAGCGCAAATCTATTTTACAAACTGTTGCAATTGACCAAGATCCCCAAGCGGAATATCTATTCGATAAAATTTCCAAGGACATTTATAAAGACGAATTTTTAATTAGTAATATTAAAAACAATACTATTGACTTCGATAGTATATCTAATTATATAATCACAAATTACTTTAATAAATATCAACACTTTAACAGGTATGATTTTCAAATCACTACTTGTACTAACGATTTACATTTGTTGATTCAACCGCAGAATATAGAAATACAATGTGATAGTTTTTTCTATTACAACCTAATAAAATATGGGACTTTAACTAATAATAAAAATCTATACTTTTTGCAATATGGAACAGGCCAAACCAACTACTTGGGTATATTTAGGTTTTATGAAATGACACCTGACGGATATATTCCATATACTGTTTATGTAGAGATAAATTCTAAACTTAAAAGAAAAGGATTTACAAAACTACTGAGTGAGAAAGAATATGATCCTTTTGAGAAAATAGAAAAATATTCTTTGGCAACTTACATAGACAACAGAAGAGTTGAGACCTATGGAGACTATAAATATCCTGAGCTATTTTCATGGAAATTACCAAAGAATAAGAATTTCGAATTCATTAATAAAAATGCTTACAATCATTTAGTCTTTCAGCAGGATGAGCATAAGACTTTTGTGCTAAGCCTTAAGATTCCTTCCTACTTAAATAAACTAAGTCCATTCTCATACCTATTCATCTTCTTCGGAATTATATTTATTTTTCTTGGATTTGCAAGTAATAATTCTTTAATCAAAATAAGTTTAAAACCTAATTTCTCAAGCAGATTGCAGACTACTATGATTTCTATCATTATAATTTCTTTTACTGTTATTAGCATAATTACTGTTATTTACATCCAAAAGTTGAATGAGGATAAAAATAAACTTCAATTAGAAAATCTGGCAGTAGCCTTACAAACCGAATTTGAACATAAACTAAGCGACATAGATAATTTAGAATCCATTGATGCTGATTATTTAAAAGAATTGCTTATAAAATTCTCAAAAGTGTTTGATACAGACATAAATATCTACAACAAAAATGGTTATCTAATTTCAACAACACGACCTGAGATTTTTGATTACCCATTATTGGCAAAGTTAATGAACCCAAGGGCTGTAAATAATTTAAAAGTTGAGAATCAAGGTTTATTTATAACAAAAGAAAATATTGGCGGTTTACTTTTTTCATCAGCATACCTACCAACGCATAATTCCTTAGGTGAAAATATTGGGTATCTTAACTTACCTTATTTTGCCCGCGAAGAATTTCTAAAAAAAGAAATATCAAGCTTACTAATGACACTAATGAATGTTTATACACTAATTATCGTACTTTCAATATTAGTGATATTAGTTGTAAGTAATTATATCACTCGCCCTTTAAGTATGCTAAAGCAACGTTTACAGGAAGTTAGCCTTGGCAAGGAAATACAGAAGATAGAATGGCAAGGCATAGAAGAAATTAAAACATTGGTTGATGAATACAATAAAATGATAGATGCCCTGGCAATTAGTAGCGAAAAACTTGCTAAAAGCGAAAGAGAAACAGCTTGGCGAGAAATGGCGAAACAGGTAGCTCATGAGATTAAAAATCCTCTTACTCCCATGAAGCTAAGTATTCAATATCTTCTCCATAGTTATAATGAAAATGATGAAAATAATAAAGAAAGAATACGTTCTTTATCTAAAACTCTTATTGAGCAAATTGATACATTATCAGATATTGCGACTGCATTTTCAGATTTTGCTAAAATGCCTAAATACACTCAGGAGTTTCTAGATTTAAGGTTAGTAATAAAATCTGTAATAGACTTGTTTAAAGACCAAAAAGATGTAGAAATAGAATTTGATTGCCATCAAGAACAATTGGTAAACATTGATAAAAACCAATGGATAAGAGTTTTTAATAACTTAATTAACAATAGTATACAAGCAACCGAAAAAGGTAAGAAAACACATATTAAAATTAGCTTAGTCAGAACAGATACATCACTTAAAATTACCTTTAGCGATAATGGAAAAGGAATTCCAGTAGAAATGAAAGATAAAATTTTCTCTCCAAACTTTACAACCAAAACTAAAGGAACAGGACTTGGATTAGCAATGGTAAAAAACATTATTAATAATAGCGGTGGAGAAATACATTATGCTTCCACTCTAAACATAGGCACTGATTTTTACATTAGTATTCCATTAAACATGAAAGAAGATTAATTTTTATCAATGAGCAAAATAATTAAATTCAATTATAACAATCGCGAACTACATAAAATCGCAATGGATATAAGAATAAAAGTATTCGTTGACGAGCAAAAAGTTCCCTTAGAAATGGAAGAGGAGTTTGAAAAAGAATGCACTCATTTTTTAATATACTATAGACGAAAACCCATAGGTACATCAAGATACCGCAGAACCAATAAAGGTATTAAATTTGAAAGATTCGCTATACTAAAAGATATGCGGGGCAAAGGATTAGGAAGAGATATAATACGTTATATGCTAACAGACGTTTATCATTATCAGCAAAGAATATATTTAAATGCACAAGTAACTGCCGTTGATTATTATAAGAAAGCAGGTTTTGTTATAACAGGAGCCAAATTTGATGAGGCAGGAATCGATCATTATCCAATGGAATATATTAACCAAAATAATCTTAATAAGGCTTTAGAAAAAGCTATTTGTAGAAGGTAATATTAGTCTGAACTCAGACATAAGCGTTGCTCACAATTTAACCTGCATTATTCATATAAAAGTAAAGCGAATTGTATGAATAAGGTGATGTAATGGGGAAAACTCTCCCAAAACAAGTTAGTAAGAAGCTAATTTAAAAAAAACTTAAATTTGGATATTTGGAAAATATTCAAATTTATTAACCATTAACTATTTTTTTAAGATAATAAAAAAACCGACCTCCTAAATAAGGAAGCCGGTTTTCTTCTATTATGAAAACTTATTATTGAATAATAATTCTCTTAACTTTGATTTGACCTTCTGACTGTAATCTGATAAAGTAAATACCTTTAGGATAAGTAGAGAAGTCTATTTTCCAAGACTGTGTACTTTGACCATTATAATTAACACTACCGCCAAAGACTTTACTTCCTAGTGAATTATAAATACTTAAATCATAATCAGCATTTTCTAAACCATTAATATCAATTTGGAATTGACCTTTAGTTGGATTAGGATATACATTAATATCAGCAGTTTTCAATACTGGTGTTAAAACTCCAGTACATGGGTCTATCATAAGATCCACTGAATCGGATGCACTACAATTTACACTATTTGTAACCTCAACAGAATATGTATTCAAACCTACTACAAAATCG
>Ga0256842_1000968_pt1 | contig 24469 bp, 24 predicted proteins | sample 4559240metaG_FD_185973 | JGI IMG/M metagenome (GOLD analysis project Ga0256842, IMG submission 185973) | Hydrothermal vent microbial communities from Guaymas Basin, Mexico - 4559-240 | ecosystem: Environmental > Aquatic > Marine > Hydrothermal vents | place: Mexico: Guaymas Basin | collected... | reverse complement strand
TAGGGCTTTGAGGGTTGCAAACTATTTCGGAGAACCAATCCTCAAGGCCTTCAGCAGGATCGCCTCTGTGCACCCATCTCACAAAATCCGTTCCTTCCTTTCTTCGCTCTCCTCCATAGCAACCGTCAAAGGTACTGTCAGGGGTACCATCGACACGGTATTCGACACTCAGATAGACAAGATGGAAGTAGAGATCAAATCATTAGCGGACAAGATTGACCTCCTCGGTGGCCTGGGTTTGATAGTCTACATCTTTGTGCCAATAGTAACGGTTTCAGTCCTACCAGTAATGGGAGTCGCGTCAATGGGCTATTATATCTTCATTATGGTAATCCTATTCGTGCTTATCACTTTTCTCCTATATTACGTGGCGGAGAGCTATTATCCTAAGGCTTTCAAGATATTCTCACCCCTGAGACCCTTGATTACCGTTCTAATAGGCGTACCCATAAGCATTGCCATATGGACCATCAATTACCCTCAGGAGTTCCTCTATAGGGTAGGGTTGAGCACTCTCGCTCTGCTCGCTGGCCCCACCATCGCCTATCACGTTTATTTCAAAAGGGAAGAGAGAATGGAGAAGTTCATCACAAACATTATAGACGACGTTGTCACCAGATACACCATTACCGGTGAACCACCAGCAAAGATCCTCGAGAACCTAAAGTCTAGGTATCCCCCGGATATGCTCCCTATCATTGATTCCATAATTAAGGCCATTGGCGGGGGAAAGAACTTGAAGCAGAGGGCATTGGGCATGATGCCCACCAGGTACCACGCAAACCTGATCGAGACCCTGATTTCGTCCATAGAGGTCGGGACGAGGGCCGATACCATGTTCGCCATCTCGAAGTCCCTCACCAGGATGAGCGGGCTCATGGAGGTCGTCCGGGGCAGGGGGGCCAGCGTGAAGTACATGACCCTGACCGGTGCTGTAACCGGAGGCCTCGTCCTTGGACTCATGGCCCAGAGCTACACGAAAATGAGGGAAATGATGATCAAGACCTTGGGAAACATAGGGACTTTCAGCGGACCCTCCATGCTAACCATAAATATTAACCCGGCAATGATCTCCTACATGGGTTCCCTGGTCATAGTAGGAATCCTCCTCTTCAGCATCATTTCCGGAAAAATATGGAAGGGAAACCCCTTCGCCGGCCTCAGCAACGCCTTCCTCAGCACCCTTTTGTACATACTGACGTTCTTCTCAGCAAAGTTTATTTATGGTCTTATCAGCTGATTTTTCATAATTTAGGACACAACGTGAAAATTTATTAAATACTTTTTACACAAAAATTAACATCTTTATTAATTTTATTGGAAAAACGATGATGATGTCCTCCAAAGAGCTACTGGTGGAGATTTCGAAGGGGGTTCTCATCGCCATAATCTTCGTATCTTTGACGTTTACAACGAATCCTGCAATGGCAGCGCAGGATGACAACGATCAGATAGATAACTACGAGATCGGAGCTATGTACATTGAGCACTATCTGGAATACGCTGATCTATGGACGGCGCCCATTGTGACCAACGATTTCGTTGAAAGACTGATAGATCATTACCTGGGTTATGAGGCATTCATCATTCACGATGCCGAGATACTGAATACTTACTGGTACAACTCTGATTATTACCCGACTGACGAGTACCCGCACATGGACAGCGCTGACCTCTTTTTCTTCGCGGGACACGGAGACAAATATGAGATCCCACTCTGGAATCAGACCTTGGGGAACGTAGATCCTACTCCGCTAACGGGTAATACCGTAGATTTCGACTATCTCTATCTACACACGGATCTAGAGTGGGCCTTCATAGTTTCCTGTGACACTCTAAACGTCTCCGACGACGAGATAGACAGCCTCAGGCTCTCGATACAGAGCGGTGGCCTACACTCGATGTTGGGCATGCACTCTCCTATTTTCGTAACCACCGACTTTGGCAAATACCTTGCGGATAAACTTTCGGTCTGGTCAACATCCATATGGCAGGCTTGGAAGACGACTATCCATGAAAAATCGAAGGACGGTGATGATTTGGCCGCGATAGTCTATGCCTATGTCCTAAAGTTCTCCTCGGGAGTACCGGTGAGTCGCCTTTCCCCCAGGGATGTGCTGAGCGGCAGGGTTGGTCCGAATTTCGGCGGCTACATCACCATAGACTACAGGAACGAAGACATCAATGAGCCCTACATCGATCCCACTGCCCATATTAACGCGGTTGTGTATGTTTATCTTTATTGGGAGGATGTGATACAATGAGGAGGGTAGTTTTTGTTTTGGTGGTGTTTGTAACGGTAGCGGCGCTCATCATGGCCTCCAGCGCCAATCCCACCAAAGTTAAGCAAAATGTCAACGAGGGGCAGCTCTACGACAATATCATGGTGATTCCCAACAACGTCCACATATTCCTAAACAGAAAGGTGAACATAGATGAAATACCCGATTTCCAGCTGATCGTAAAAGAGCGCAATCATGAGGATGCACTTGCTATCGCCAAGACCTTTGGCTTCGACGGTATTAAGGACAACAGGGAGTTCCATGAGTACATTGCTAAGATGGGGCAGGTTATGGTGATAGTCTCACAGTACGGTCCAAGGCTCTACTACAGAGACGATAGGGTGGCGCTGATGGATGTCGAGGACTACAAGGACAAGGAGTTCTACATCGAAATGGCCAAGAAATATGCTAAGCCGATGATGGAGCTCCATCCATGGGCAAAGAAGTATGATTATAGGTATTTCGTTAAGTTCGGCATAGCCCATTTGAAGGACCTGGAGACGGGCGAGGAGGCCGTCGCCGGCGTCCAGGTAATGATGTATCCCGTGGTCGACGGCTATATGCTCTGGCCCGGAATTGGCCTCACACTCACCAACGGTGGGAGGCTCGTCGCACTCAGCTTCAACGTCTGGGACGTGAAGAAGGCCGGAACCCTGCACCCGATCCCTATCAAAGAGGCAATCATCAAGATGAGGGAGAACAGGAGACCCTTCCTGAACGCCAATTCCTACTTCGTAAGGAAGGGCGTCTCCAAGATCGACCACATCGTCATAGACAGGGTAGAGGTCGTCTACGATACCTGGTTCAACCCCAGCAGTCTCGCCGGCTACAATATGGTCCAGGCCGTTCCCTATTACAGGTTCATTGGAACAGCTTTCCTCCTCGATGGCTCAACCGAGACCTGGGACGTCCTCGTCCCCGCCCTACCCAGTTAAAAATCCCCTTTTCCATTATTTTTTGATGGATCTCGACTTCTTCACGTTGGACGATTTCGACTTCTCCGGCGCCACTGTCCTCCTCAGGGTCGACGTGAACTCCCCCCTCGACCCCTTCACAGGCAGGATCCTGGACGATTCCAGGTTCAGGGCGCACCTCAGAACCATCCTAGAGCTCAGGAACTCCAAGTTGGTAATCCTGGCACACCAGAGCAGGCCCGGGAAGAGGGACTTCACACCCCTAAGGGAGCATGCGAGGCTCTTCTCCATACTCCTGAGGAAAAGGGTGAAGTTCGTGGACGGCCTGATTGAGAGCTTCGTGCAGGCGGAGATCGACAGGGCCAGGCCCGGTGATATATTGGTCCTGCAGAACACCAGGTTCTACTCAGAGGAGGTTGTCCTCTCTGGGAGGCCCAGGAAGGAGCTGGAAGCCACGTACCTGGTTAAGAGGCTCTCCGAGATGGGGGACTTCTTCGTGAACGACGCCTTCGCCGCCGCCCACAGGTCCCAGGCAACCCTCGTCGGCCTCGCCGAGCTCATGCCAATGATCGCTGGAAGGCTCATGGAAAGGGAGCTCAGGGCCCTGGGCAGGGTGCAGAGCGTGAGGGAGCCCAGGATCGCAATCCTCGGAGGGGCGAAGGTCAGGGACTCCCTTAAGGCCGCGAAGGGCCTCCTGGACAGGGGCAGCGTCCAAAAGGTGGTCCTGGGGGGACTCGTCGCGAACGTCGCCCTCATGGCCGGTGGACACAGACTGGGAGAGGCCTCGGAGAGGATCCTGGAGAAGGAGCTGGAGGACCTAGACGGCTGCCTCAGGCTGGCCGAGGAGCTCCTGGAGAGGCACGGCGAGGACGTCGTCCTCCCGGAGGACCTCGCCGTGGACCTCGGGGGTAGGAGGGAGATGGGCCTGGACGACCTACCGGCACCGGGTCCGATCATGGACCTCGGCAGCAGGAGCATCCGCAGGATCAAGGAGCTCGTCTCCGGGGCGGGGGGAATCATACTCAACGGACCCCTCGGCGTCTTCGAGAGGGAGGAGTTCTCCAAGGCGACCAAGGAGGTCTTCTACGCCATCGCAAACTCCGACGCGTTCGTGGTTGCCGGTGGCGGCCACACAATCGCGGCCCTCAGGCTCTTCGGCCTGGAAAGGTACATCGACCACATCTCCACCGGAGGGGGATCCCTGATGGCCTACCTCGCTGGAGAGGAGCTCCCGGTCATCGAGGCCCTGAGGGCCTCCAAGAGGAGGTTCGAGTCACCCTTTTTCCCGAGGGAGTGATTCAGCCGTGATGGACCTGAGGAGCGAACTGGGGAGGAGGAAGTCCCTGGTGGAGGGGAGACTGAGGGAGTTCTTCGAGGAGAGGCGGGGAAAGCTCGATGGGATCCTCAGGGAGGCTCTTGATGCCCTCGAGGACCTGACCCTGCGGGGGGGCAAGAGGGTCAGGGCCTCCCTGGTCATGATGGGCTACAGGGCCGCCACGGGCGAGGAGCCCGGGCAGATCCTGGACCCCGCTGCGGCCGTCGAGCTCCTGCAGAGCTACCTCCTCATCCACGACGACGTCATGGACAGGAGCGACCTGAGGAGGGGTGGACCAACGGTGCATCGCATGTTCTCCGAGAGGTACGGGGACGAGTGGCTGGGCATCAGCCTGGCCATAACCGTCGGGGACCTCGCTGACTCCTATGCGCAGCAGCTGATCGCGGAGTCCGACTTCCCCCCGGAGAACGTGCTCGCGGCCCTCGGGGTCTATAACACCATGGTCGAGTACACCGGATACGGCCAGATCCTGGACCTCTTGGGCCCGCACGTGGAGGCGGACGTGGATTACGTCCTCAAGACACACCTCCTCAAGACCTCCATGTACACCTTCATAGGCCCCCTGCTGCTCGGAGCGACCCTGGCAGGGGCCGACCAGGACCTCATGGAGGCCCTAACCAGGTACGGGGCCAGCGCCGGAATAGCTTTCCAGCTGCACGACGACTACCTGGGCCTCTACGGGGAGGAGGAGGTCATAGGAAAACCCGCGACCTCGGACCTGGAGGAGGGGAAGAGGACCGTCTTGGTGGTCGAGGCCCTTCGCAGGGCCGGTGAGGGCGAGAGAGAAGTCCTCCTGGCCGCCCTTGGCAAGAAGGGCATCACCAGGGAGGAGCTGGAGGCCGTCAGGAGGATCGTGAGGGAGACCGGCGCCCTTGAGTTCTCAAGGGAGCTGGAGGAGCAGCACCTTCGGGAGGCCATCGAGGCGGTCGAGGAGGCGCGGATGGACGACTTCGTCAGGGAGTTCCTGGTCGAGCTGGCGAAGTTCTCGGTGAGCAGGGAGGCCTGATCACATGCAGATGCCCACCAGCGATATCTCCCTGCTCAGGGACCTGAGGAACCTCCTGTACCCGCTCATGGACCTCAGCACCCTCCTCTTCACAGACTTCATGTCCCTTCCACCCCGGACGGGGAATTAAGGGCGTCGGTGTGCGTGCTAAATGTAAAAAATGAGTGGGAATGTAAGGGGCGAATAGGATGTCCAGGAGGCCCTTGAGGGATCTTCTGCTGGAGATGAAGGATACATCGGAGTACATGGTGGACCTGGCCCTGACCAGCATCCTGTTCAACTCCAGGGAGATGGCGAGGCACGTCTTCGAGCTGGAGGAGAAGATGGACAGGCTCATGGTCGAGGTGAAGAAGCTGGCCATGATCGCGGTGAGGACGGAGGAGGACGCCGAAAGCCTCCTCCCGATCCTGGAGATCGCGGAGGCCGCTGAGGACATCTCCAACGCTGCCGGAGACATAGCGAAGCTCCTAAAGTATCCCGTCGAGGCGAGGATCCCCCTCATGGAGGCTCTGATAACCCCGGAAGACACCATATCCCTCGTCCTCTACCCCAGGGAGGCCCCTCCCAGGACCGTCGGCTCCCTCAGGGTCGAGGACCACGGCCTCAGGCTCCTGGCACTGAGGAAGAGGAGGAGGTGGATCATGGAGCCCGACGATGAGGTCCTGGTGGAGCCTGGGGACCTCATGGTGGTCTCCGGCCCGGAGGACGGCGTCGAGTCCCTCAAAAAGGGGTTGGGTGAGGAGGGGTGAAGGAGGAGATCAAGCGCCTGAGGGAACTCGCCCTCCTGGCCGTCGATTTAGCCTTCACCTCGGCCATCTACAACCTTAGGGACGTGGCTAGGGAAATCATGGAGATCGAGGAGGTGGTGGACGAGCTGGCGGAGGAGGTCTCCAGGCAGGCTATTAGGAGGGCCATAGAGACGGGAAACGAGGACCAGGCACTGGTCATCGTGGGCATAGCAAACGCGCTGGAGCAGATAGCAGATGCCTCCGTGAGGATCGCGGAGACCGTCCTGAGCGGGATGGTCGCCCACGAGGTCCTCCGGTCAATCTCCAGGGAGGCCGACGAGTGGACCCTCTACGCCCGCTGGACCGGGCCCGAGATGAGCGTGGACCAGCTGGAGGAGAGGTTCTCGGTGGTCCCCCTGGGGGTTAAGAGGGGAGGGGAGTGGCACTACGCACCCGAGCCCTCATTCACCCTCAGGCAGGGGGACCTCGTGATCCTGAAGGGCACGCCGGAGGCCCTAGATGACCTCCTAGCCGGTTACGCTGAGACCCTCGAGGAGCACGAAGGGGAGTAGGTGGGTCGAGACCCTCCTCCTCTCCCTCGACACCCCTAGGACGTTCCTGAGGGCCTCGAAGACGTTCCCGGAGATCTGGACCTCCCTGACGGGCCTCACCCACTCCCCCTTCTCGATGAGCCAGCCACCCTTGACGGTGCCGCTGACGTTGCCCATGTGGTCGGGCATCGCCGAGAGCCTGCTGACCCAGAGGGCCCTATCAACGGACTCCAATAGCTCCTCCTTCCCCGCCTCCCCGGGCAGGACCTCCATGTTGGTTGGGGCCACGACGGGAAGCGTGGAGAACGATGATGCGTTCCCCGTGTTCCTGGCATTCATCCTCATGGCCGTGTAGTGGCGGTGCATGTACGTCTTGACGACCCCATTCTCCACCAGCGTGTTCCTGGACCTGGGGGCCCCCTCCCTGTCCGCCGGGGAGGAGGATGGCGAATCCCCCCTCAGGCCGTCGTCCACGATGGTCAGGGACTCGGAGAAGGCCCTGTGCCCCAGCTTTCCAGCAAGGGGGCTCCTCCCCCTGAGGACGTTGTCGGCGCTCAGGGCGGTGGCGACGGAGCCCAGGAAGACGGCGAAGGCCTCCGGTGAGAGCATGATGGGGCCCCTGAACTCCCCCAGTCTCCCGGTGTCCAGGGACATGAGGACCTGCTCGGCCAGGTCCCTCACCTGGTCCTCGAGCTCCAGCTCCCCGAGCCTGGAACGGCTCTCCTGCCTGAAGTCGAAGCTGGACACCTTTCCACCCCTCTTAGCGAAGGCAACCACAGCGTAGGAGACGCCTGTGGAGGAGTGGGAGACCGAGACCCCCTCCGAGTTCGCGATGGCAAACTCCGTGACCCAGATGTCCACCGTGCTCAGGTCCACCACCACGTCGTGGGATACCTCGGAGGCCGCGGACAGCACCCTCCTGGCCAGCTCCACCACGAGCTCCGGCTCGGCGGCCTCAAGCTCCGGGTCGAAGTTCCGGACCTCCACGTACTCCCCGCCCGACGGCAGGGTCACCCCCTTCGCCTCGGATACCCTGGCGATCCTCCTGGCCGCCTCGGCCACCTCCATGAAGGAGCCAACCCTGTTCGAGTGGGAGAAGCCCTCGGAGCCGGAGACTATGACCCTGATGCCCACTCCCTCCTCGGAGGAGGCTGAGGGCATGAGGATCCTGTTTGACTCGATCCTGGCGCTGTACCCCCTGCTCCTGTGGATGATGACCTCCACCTGGTCGCCCAGGCCCCTAACCCTCTCCAGAATCCTCTCGGCCTCCGAGATCATCCGCTCACCCCCGCCAGCTGGGCGACGACCCTGAGGTACGGCCCACCTCCGGCTACCTTGGCAGGCTGGATCTTCCCGCAGTGTCCGGTGTTCATGGACATGGACCACTCCCTGGTCGCCGCGTCGGCAGAGGACAGGACCTCGAAGGCCTGCCCGGTTATGGCGGTCCCCCTCAGGGTCGCCGCTATCTCCCCCTTCTCGATCCTTTTCACCTTCTGGATGGAGAAGAAGAACTCGGCGTTGGCGTCCGCCTGGCCGCCACCACCTCCCTCGAGGAGGTATCCCTCCTCCGTGTCCTCAATGAGCTCCTCGAGGGTCCAGTCTCCGGGCTCGATGTAGGTGTTCCTCATCCTGACTATCGGGGGCACGGAGTGATCCCAGGCCCTCGCGTTTCCCGTTGGCTCGATGCCCAGCCTCGCTGCCCTCTCCCTGTCCGTGAGGTAGGACCTGAGGACGCCCTCCCGGATCACGTAGGTCCTAGAGGCTATCACCCCCTCGTCGTCGAAGATGATGGTTCCGGGGGGACTACCGGGCATCTCTAGGCCCGAGTCCACCAGGTTTATGATGGGGGATGCAACCCTCTGCCCTAGCTTACCGCTGACCGCGCTCCCCGACTCGACGAGGTCCGCCTCCACCGTGTGCCCGATGGCCTCGTGGGAGAGGAGGCCGACGATGGATGGCGACAGGATCAACCTGTACTTGCCCCCCCTCGGCCTCGGGGCCGTGACCAGGGCTCCGGCCTCGGAGACAACTGTTCTGGAGAGCTCGACCGGGTCCCCCAGCGAGAGCAAGTCCCCCCTGCCCCCCAAGACGCCGTTCCCGTCCCAGCGAACGTAGGTCTCTCCGCCCTCCATGGCCGTGGCAAACACGATGTACTCGGGCCTGGCCTCCCTCGACCTGGCGTTTGCACCGTCGGTGTTCCAGACGTGCCTCTCGTCCAGGAGCTCCCTGTAGATTACCGTGACGGACTTCACGCTCCCGGGCCTGTCCACCTTGTACAGGTCGAGGACGAAGCGGGCCTTCTCCTCCAGGGGCTCCTCGAGGAGCCCCTCGAAGCCCGGGGTGACGTACTCCCCCCGGAAGAACCTAGCCTCCGCCAGCCTCGCCCCGCCCTCTCCCAGGGCGCCGGCCATCCTGTAGGCCTTCTCGGCGGCCTCCTTGACGGCCTCCGGTGACGTGTCATTCGTGTTGGAGAATCCCCAGGAGCCGGACCTGAGGACCCTTACCCCCACGCCCGCCTTCTCCCTCCTGCTGAAGTCCTCGAACTCCCCATTCGCATACCTGATGCTCGTCGAGATCCTCCTATGGTAGCGGAACTCCACGTAATCAGCGTCGAGGGCTCCAGCGATCCTCTCGAATACCTCCTCCATGGGACCTTATCCGCGGTGAGGTTAAAGCCATTAATATCCTGCCATATCGGGGATCAGGGCCCGTGGTCTAGGCGGTCATGACGCCGCCCTTACAAGGCGGAGGTCCCCGGTTCGAGTCCGGGCGGGCCCATCACAGGATCAGGTAGATCACCGCCAGGTGCCTGAGGGGCAGGATGACGTTCCTTCCCCACCTGAGGGAGAGCAGCGTCAGGACCACATTGATCGTGAGGAGGAGGGTGAAGGGCCACGGGAGCGCCACGCACATCAGGGCCTCGCTCACCCTGTCCGCGGACACGTCTGTCAGCCAGCCGGTGGGGCTCCCCGAAATGCCCAGGTAGCGGGCGACGGCTCCGTCCAGTGAGTCCAGGATGAGGACGCAGATCAGGACCGCGGCGGCCGCGTACCAGTGGCCTCGCGAGACCAGGAGGGGGACCGGCAGGGTCAGGAACATGCTGAGGCCGCTGATCCTGCTGGGACCCAGGGGCGCGAGCACCCTGACCACGGGCCTTACGTACCTGAGGACCAGCTCCTTAGCCCTCGATGGCAGGGACGCATACCTCACACCGCCAGTCCCGGACTCGACCTCCCCCTCGTCGACCCCCCTCAGCGAGGCGAGGAGGAACGCAGCAGAGGGGATCGCGAGCAGGAGGGAGAGGGGGTGCAGGAAGTAGAGGAGGGCCGTGAGGAGGAAGCCCGTAAAACCCACGTCGTAGTAGACCAGCGCGCGGAGATCCCTCCTCGGAGCGAGGCCGTAGAAGACGACGCGCTCGCTGAGGGGGTGGGCCGGCCTGACGGGCCTGGTGCCGTAGTCCAGGAGGTAGTGCGTCGCGATGCCCGCCATGAAGGGGGCACCGAGGCCCCAGAGGCCCAGCACGAGGGCCGTTGCCGAGTAGATGGCCAACCCGGGCAGCTCGTGGAGGGGGCTCCTGGAACCTGGGCCGAAGCGACCGCTTTTCAGGGCCCTCAGCAAGTGTGGTACGTGGTCGAGGTCGGGCAGCACCGAGGCGATGAGAGCTGAGACGTAGGCGGGGGTGTGCAGGACCGCCCAAGGCGTTGGATCCGGTGTCCCGGACACGACCAGACGGGTGACGAGGATGGCCGCCAGAACGTGGGCGAGGAGGTTCACGGTGGGAGTAAATTTAACTGGACATTATTCTTCTTTGACCAAGAATGGAAAGACTGCTCCTGTGGGCCGGGGCTATCCTGATCTTCTCCCACCTCCTCGCCGAGGGCTTCAGGCGAATAAGGCTCTCCCCGGTCCTGGGAGCCATCACCGCGGGCATGCTCCTCGGCATGCTCACGGACGTCGCACCCCCGACCATGGCCATAGGGAGAGACGATCCCACCATATCCTTCCTCGCGGAAATAGGCATCCTGCTCCTCCTCTTCATCTCCGGACTCGACCTGAACCTGGTCCAGTTCAAGGAGGCCCTGAGGGCGGGGACCAGCGTCGCCATCTTGGGCGTTTTCGCACCGTTCTCGCTCAATGCCCTGCTCGGCTACGCCATTGGTCTCAGCGGCAGGCCGCTCCTGACGTTCGCTTCCATCTTCACGGCAACGAGCGTCGGGATCACATCGGCGATCCTGCTGGAAACAAATTCTGTCTCCGAGGACTTCGGGAGGACCATACTCACGGCGGCGGTCATAGACGACATCATCGGCGTCATCCTGATGACCATCGTCCTGAGCACGGGGAGCGTGACGATGCTGTCGGTGGACCTAGCCCTCTTCGCCCTCTGCTCAATCCTGGCCATCTTCTTCCTCAAAAAGGCCGTTCACACGGTCCACGAGCACCTCATCTCCCCGTACAGCAAGATGGGAGTGGTCATAGGCATAGTCCTTCTGTTCGCCTACCTCACGGAGACGCTTGGACTGGCGGGGATCTCAGGAGCGTTCATAGCGGGGGTCGCCCTGTCGGGGCTTAGGGAGTCGAGGGAGATAGCAGAGATTGCAAATTCCCTCGATAGGGACTTCTTCCTTCCCTTCTTTTTCTTCACCGCGGGGTCCCTAGTGAACCCCCGTCTCCTCGGGCACTTCGACCCTCTCCTGCTGCTCGTAATACCCCTCACCGCGGCCGGCAAGGTCCTCGGTTGCGGCCTAGGCGCCAGGATCAACGGCGTTACCGGGCTGAGGAAGTGGATCGTCGGCGTCGGGATGATACCCATGATGGAGGTCGTCCTCATCCTGGCTACCCTGGCCGTGAGCAGGGGGATCTTCGACCCCACCTTCGGTGCACAGCTCATGACTACGGTCATCCTGTACATCCTGCTAGGCCTGATCCTCATCCCCACAGCCCTGCCGAGGATGATCGCCAGGGCCAGGGCCACCGTTTAAAGTGCATACTTGACTAACGCCCCGTGGAGCCCTCCTCCCTGGCCCAGGCACTCACGGTCTTGGGAGCGTCCCTAGTCCTGGCCAAGCTGCTGGAGGAGGGCGCCATCAAGCTGAGGCTGCCGGGCGTCCTGGGCCAGATCCTGGCCGGGATCATCCTGGGATCCTCCTTCTCGTACTTCCGGCAGGCGTACAACGGGGACGCCCTCGAGTTCCTCATGAACCTGGGCCTCATCTGGCTCCTCTTCCTAGGCGGGCTCGAGACGGACATCTCCCTGGTCAGGAGGACCGGCAAGGTGGCGGTGGTCTCGACCACGATGGGCGTCCTCGTACCCCTGATCCTCGGGTTCCTGGTAGGCAGGCTGCTGGGCCTCCCCGGCAGGGAGCCCCTGGTCCTGGGGATCCTCCTCACGCCGACGAGCATAGGGCTCACGCTGAGGGTCTTCATAGAGCTGGGGAAGCTGAACACGGACTACGGCATCGCATCCCTGACGGCCAGCATCCTGGACGACTTCATGGGTATTGCCCTCCTGGTGCTTGGCGTTGCCCGCGGCTCCCCCCTCACCCTCGCCGCGAACTTCGCCATCTTCGTCCTGGTATGCATTCTCCTCTCTTGGGCGGTGGCCAAGAAGCTCGTCCCCAGGATACCGATGCCGGAGAGCCCAATGGGGGTCCTAGCCATCACGGCGGGCCTCATGCTCCTCTTCTCCGCCGTCGCGCAGTACACCATAAGCGCCGCCATCGAGGGGGCCTACCTCTTCGGCCTCTTCCTGGGCTCAACAGCCGAGGGGAAGGGAATCTCGGAGAGCGTCAAGGTCATGGGTGAGGGGCTCCTCATCCCCTCCTTCTTCGTCATGGTCGGTGGTCGGCTGGAGCTCGGCGCCCTGGCCTCGGGGGAAGCGCTCCTCTTCACCTTCATGGTCCTCGCCATGGCCGTCCTCGGCAAGGTGGCCGGAAGGGGGCTGGGCGCCCTGATCGCGGGCTTCGACCCGGCGAAGAGCCTCGTCATGGGCGTGGGCTCCATACCCAGGCTCGAGATAGCCATGGTGATCGTGATCACGGCCGCCTCGGTGGGAAGCATCTCGCCCGCGCACCAGCACCTGTTCCTGGGCGCGGCCGTGGCCATGGTCCTGGTGACCAACCTGGTGACCCCACCCCTGCTGAAGTGGTCGATCAGAAGGGCCGAGGAAAAAATAAGAAGGGGGAAAGGTTGAGGGAACTGTGACGATTCTCAAGAGGGTCGAAGACCTCTACGAGCTCACGGTCGAGGAGATCATGAACATGGACGTCTGGGACCTCCCGACCATCGCCGAGGGGGAGCCGCTGACCTCGCTGCTCTCCATCCTCGGCAGGAGGGGATACGCCTACGTCCTCGACGAGGAGGGAAAGCTCGTGGGGATCGTCACGGCCAAGGACATCCTCCACATCATAGCCCCCAGGGGGATCTCCTACACCCTCGCTGGGACCTCCTACCTCAGGGGGATCAGCGCCACGAAGGTGGGGGAGATCATGAGGAAAAGGGTAATTACGGCGAGGAAAGGGGAGAAAATCAAAAACATTCTGAGGAAGATGAGGGACTTCAACGTCAGGAGGATCCCCGTCGTGGACGAGGAGGGGAAGCTCCTGGGCGAGGTCTCCCTCACCTCCCTCCTCTCCCTCTACGCCCAGCTCCTGCACCGGACCTAGCCGCTCTGGTCAGCCGTAATTTGCGTAAATGTCGCTATGGCTGACCTTCCCCTCCATTGGAGGGGTATCGGGGGGAATGATAACTGCCCACATCTTCGGGGGGTTTCAGCAGCATCCATTCGGGCCTGGGACCCCGCATGTCGGAGACCGCCATATTACTGAAAACTGTCCCACAGGGCTACATAGAAATTTAAGGAAAACAAAATTTTCCGCTTGTTGCTATCTACGAAACAGCCCTTTTATTGGGCCTCAGACCTACTCCCTCGTGCCCAGGCTCCACATAGCCTCCGAGCGGGAGATCAAGGAAGGCCTGACGACGGACGTCTACTTCCTCAGGACCGTCGAGGTCCTGAGGGCCAAGGGCGTCAGCAAGATGGTATACGCGGAGTTCACGGCCTCCGGCGTCCCCTACCCCTGGTTCGTGTTCGCCGGCCTCGAGGACGCCCTGGCGATCCTCGAGGGGCTCCCGGTCGACGTCTACGCCCTCCCCGAGGGGACCGTCGTCCCCGCCAGGGACCCATCCGGCCTCCCCGTGCCAGTGATGGCCATCGAGGGCAGGTACGAGGACTTCGCCCCTTACGAGACCCCGGTCCTGGGGGCCATCTGCCAGGGCTCCGGTATCGCGACCAAGGCCGCCAGGATCAAGCTGGCGGCGGGTGACAGGCCCTGCCTCTCCTTCGGCATAAGGAGGATGCACCCAGCCATAGCCCCCTTCATCGACAGGGCCGCGTACATAGGCGGCTGCGACGGCGTCTCAGGGGTACTTTCGGCGAGGCTCATGGGCATTGAGCCCGTGGGGACCATGCCCCACGCCCTCATTATCCTCATGGGGGAGGAAGAGGCTTGGAGGGCGTTCGACGAGGTCTTGGACCCCAGGATTCCGAGGATCCTCCTCGTCGACACCTTCGGGGACGAGAAGGAGGCGTCGCTCAGGGCAGCCAGGGTCGTCCCCGGGGCCCACGGCGTGAGGCTCGACACCCCGGGGAGCAGGAGGGGCAGGATGGAGGACATCGTGAGGGAGGTCCGCTGGGAGCTGGACCTCAGGGGCTTCCGCGACGTCAAGATCGTCGTCTCCGGGGGCCTCGACGAGGAGTCCGTGGCCAGGCTCGCGGAGGCGGGGGCCGACGCCTTCGGGGTCGGCACCTCCATATCCAACGCCAAGACCATAGACTTCGCCATGGACATCGTCGAGGTTGAGGGGGAGCCTAAGACCAAGAAGGGGAAGCTCTCCGGGAGGAAGACCGTCCTTAGGGAGGACGGGACCCTCAGGGTCCGCCCGTGGAGGGGGGACGGCGGCCTCCTAGTGAAGTGGATCGAGAACGGGAAACTTATAAGGAACCTCCCCGGGGTGGGGGAAATCCGGGAGTACGTCCTCTCGCAGCTGAAGGGACTGGGATGGAGGCAAGAATAAGGGACATGGTCCTGGAGGACCTGCCCTGGGTGGTGGCGACCGCGCACAGGACGCTGAGCGAGAGGTACAGGCCGAGCCTGTTCACGGACATCCTGGCCAGGTGGCCCAGGGGCTGCCTAATCGCGGAGGCCTCGGGCAGGAGGGTCGGCTTCCTGATGGGGGCCCTCTACGGCTCCGAGGCCCGGGTCCTCATGGTCGCGGTGGTGGAGGAGTTCAGGAGGAGGGGGATAGGGACCGCCCTCATGGAGGAGTTCGAGAGGAGGGCTAAGGAGTCGGGGGCCCAGAGGATAACGCTGGAGGTCAGGACCTCCAACGACGGGGCCATCAGGCTGTACCGTCGCCTGGGCTACCGCGTCGTCGGAACCCTGATCTCCTACTACGCCGACGGATCCGACGCCTTCCTCATGGAGAAGGTCCTAGAACACTGAGATGCGCCCCTCCAGGAACTCGAACTTCAGCTCATAGACCTTCTCCAGCTGCTCCGCCACCAGGTCCCTGATGTCCGAGAAGTACCTCTTGACATCTGCCCCCTCCTCGGGGACGATCTCCACGCTCACGATCTGGGGCTCCGAGATCGGGTGCCCTATCCTGGACACCATCTTCACGTAGATCTCCGCAGCGTCGGTGCCCATGATCTCGTAGGCCTTCTGCGCGATCCTGAAGGCCAGGACGTTGTACAGCTTCCCTACGTGGGTGACCGGGTTCTTCCCCGCGGCCGCCTCGAGGCTCATGGGCCTGTAGGGGGTTATCAGGCCGTTCACCCTGTTCCCCCTGCCAACCATCCCGTCGTCGCCGCTCTCCATGGAGAGACCCGTAACGGTGATGTAGAAGACCCCGTTCCTGGGGTCGTCGGCGGTGTTCAGCTTCACGTCTAGCTTGAGGTTCGTGAGGGAGGATGCGAAGTCCCTGATCTCTGAGAGGACGTTCTCCTTCGAGGCCAGGTATTCCCTGGGCCCGTCGAAGAACCTGTCCACGAAGGCCGCCGCAACCGTTAGGTCGATCCTACCCCCCCTGCGCACGCCCATGACCTTGATGTCCTCCCCGAGCTCCGGATAGTCCTCCCTGAGCTGGTCGTTCATGAACCTCTCCGTCTCCAGGACCACCCTCTCGAGGTCCGTCATCGGGGCGTAGCCCACGCCAATCGAGGTGTCGTTGGCCAGGACCTTGCCCTTCTCGAAGAGGGCCCTGAGGTCCACGGAGCCTGGGCCGATCTCCGAAAAGATCTCCACGTGGGCATCCACGTCCAGGTGCCTGAAGTTCTCGTCCAGGTACGTCCTGGCCGCCCTGACGGAGATCTCCTCCACCGGCACTGGCTCCCCGTTGACGTCGTTGGTCGCCCTGCCGGCGAGGAATATCTTTGCGGGCCTGAGGACCCTGCCCCCACCCCAGGAGGGTTCGGCCGCCCCCGCCACGATGAGGAGCTTGTCCACGTTGTGGTGCAGGATCCTCCCGTACTTCCTGAGGTAGAACTTGGAGAGCTCCCTGGAGATGGCCTCGGCGATCCCGTCCGCCACGGAGTCGGGGTGACCGAGCCCCTTCCTCTCGACGATCTCCGTGTCCAGGGACTTCAGGGGCCTCCTCCGAACCTCCTGGATAGCGATTCTCCCAATGACGGAGTCGTCCACCATGCTTCGTGATGAATCGATCAAGGATTTTTTAATTGAGCCCCATGAAAATGTGCATGGTCAAGATCAGGATCAGGGCCCCACTCTGGCCCACCGAGGACCCCAGGGCCGTGGAGGAGGCCATACGGAACATCTTCCCCGACGCCGTGATCAGGGTTGGGGAGGGGTACGTTGAGGGGGTCTCCGAGAGCCTCGAGAACCTCAGGGAGCTCCTGAGGAGGGAGAGGATAAGGGACGCGGTGAGGGAGGCCCTTAGGAGGTGCGTCAGGGGCGACCGAATCGTTTTCGAGTTCAACAAGCAGGCTGCCACGGTTGGTCGCTTCTCCCTGGGCGTGGGGAACGTTCCCCTTGGGGACGTCGAGGTGGAGATATCGGGCGCGGATCCTGAGGAGATCATAGAATATCTCACCGGTAAGGAGAAAGCTAAAGAGAAACGGAGTGATTATGTATAGCTTGGGATGGCAAGAATCCGGCTGATAAATGAGCCTTCCGAGTTGGCCCTGTTCCTCAGGCTGGCCGACTCGGAGGTGAAGAGGGAGATGCTGGAGGCCCTCGCCTCCGGCTGGCTGACAGAGGGCCAGATAAGGGAGAGGTGGGGGGAGGAGGGGGCATCGGCCCTCCAGTACTTCATCAAGCTCAGGGTCCTGGACACGAGGTGGGAGGCCACCCCCAGGGGCCCCGTAAGGGCATACTCCCTCTACTTCGACAGCGTCCAGATCAACCTCACCATCCCCATGACGGAGATCTCGGACATCCTCGCGGCGGCGATGATGCCCGACGAGGAGGTCCTCGCCCTCCAGGAGAGGATCCTCTCCATCATGGGGAAGTCCGACAGGGTCTTCATAGGGGACGTGGCCTCCAACCTAGGCGTCTCGGTCACCATGCTCAGGTGCATCGTGGGCAGGGCGCCGAGGCTAAACATAAAGGGACACTACATCATTCGGACCTGAAATGCCCCTCTCCGAGGACGAGCTAAGGGCCCTCAGGGCCCTCGCCTCCCTGGGCGAGGCGGGCCCGGAGGAGGTCGCAGCCGCCTCCGGCCTCGAGCCCGACAGGGCCAGGTGGGCCCTGGGCTGGCTGGCCAGGAAGGGCCTGGCATCCAGGAGGGTCCTGGAGGAGGAGAGGATAGTCCCTTCGGAGCTGGGCCGGAGGGCCCTGGAGGAGGGACTCCCGGAGGAGAGGGCCCTGGGGCTCTGCACCCCCTCCTGCCCCCTCTCGGAGCTGGGCAGGACCCTGGGGGGAGAGGCCAGGGTCGCGGTGGGGGAGCTCCTGAAACTCGGTGCCCGGATCTCGGAGGGCGTCCTGGAGGTGGGGGACCCCGCCAGGGTGAGGGAGGCCATAGAGGTCAGGAAGAGGGCCCTGAGGGACCCGTCGTCCGCCCCCCGGGATGTCGTGGAGGCGCTCCTGCGCAGGGGGCTCCTGGAGAGGAGGAGGATGAGGAGGGAGCTCTACAGGCCCACGGAAGGGGGGCTCAGGGCCCTGGAGGCAGCGGTTGGCGGCATCGGGCAGCTCACGCCAGAGATCCTGAAGAGCGGGAGGTGGAGGGAGCTGGGCCTCAGGCCCTACGACGTCTCCATGCCCTTCCCCTCCCCGCTCCCCGGGAAGCCCCACCCCTTCGTGGAGCTCATCGAGAGGATCAGGGAGATCTTCCTGGAGATGGGCTTCGAGGAGGCCGAGACCGACTACGTCGTCAGCGCCTTCTGGAACATGGACGCCCTCTTCACGCCCCAGGACCACCCCGCCAGGGAGATGCAGGACACCTTCTACACCGCGGTCCCGAGGAGGATCCCCATCGAGGACGAGGAGTACGCCTCCAGGGTCGCGAGGCTCCACGAGCTCCACTGGGGAGGGAGGTGGTCCAGGGAGGAGGCGGAGAGGGCCCTCCTCAGGACCCACATGACCGTGAGCTCCATCCGCGCCCTATACGCGATGAGGGGGAGGGAACCCCCGTTCAAGGTCTTCTCCATAGGTAGGGTGTTCAGGCGGGAGGCCATAGACTCCACCCACCTTCCGGAGTTCACGCAGATAGACGGGATCGTCGCCGAGGAGGGGGCTACCTTGAGGGACCTCATGGGCCTCCTCTCGGAGTTCCTGAGGAAGATGGGCATCAGGGAGTTCAAGTTCAGGCCATCCTACTTCCCCTACACGGAGCCAAGCCTAGAGGTCGTGGCCAGGGTGGGCGGCAGGGAGCTGGAGCTCTTCGGCTCCGGGATCTTCAGGCCGGAGGTCACGGAGCCCCTGGGGATCGAGGTCCCCGTCCTGGCGTGGGGAGGGGGCCTGGAGAGGCTGGCCATGGCCCTCTTCGGGCTGGACGACATTAGGGAGATCTACAACAACGACGTAGCCTGGCTCCGCTGGTCTAGGATCCCCTGAGCAGGTCCCTGTACGAGGGGACGACCTCCGCCCCATAGACGGTCTTCATGTACTCCAGGGCCCAGCGCTTGTTCTCCTCCGAGATGGACTCCGTGCAGTCCTCGGGGACCAGGATCCTCAGCCCCCTGGTGAAGGCGCCCCAGGCCGTGTGCATGACGCAGATGTCGGTGCTTATGCCCACGATGACCACCTCCTCCACGCCCAGATCCCTGAGCCTCTCGCCCAAGTCGGTCTCCAGGAAGCCGTCGTACCACCTCTTCTCTATGACCGCGTCCCCCTCCCTGGGGGAGAGCTCATCCACCACCTCGGAGGCCCAGGTGCCGGCCATGGCGTGGGGCCCCCAGACCCTGAGCTCGGGGTCCCCCTCCCTGTGGGAGTCCCTGAGGTAGAACACGGGCCAGCCCCTGGACCTGGCCCCCTCGAGCAGGGCCGCGATGTTGGGCACGATGGACCTGGCCCTCTCCGAGCCGAACTTCCCCTTCACGAACTCGTTGATCATGTCCACTACCAGTACCGCCTTCACGGCCCTTCATGCGCCGCGGGAAAGATTAGCTTAGCGGAGGGACCAGCGGTAGCCCCCGGCCCTGTCCTCGACCTCGAAGCCCGAGGACCTCAGGAGTCCCCTGATCCTGTCGGCGAGGGGGAAGTTCCTCCTGGACCTCTCCTCGGCCCTCCAGGCCAGGAGGCCCTCGACCAGCCTCTCGGTCCTGGGGTCCGCCCTGGGCACGAGGCCCAGGACCGAGTCCATCTCCCAAAGGGCGAGGAGGATGAGGGAGGCCCCTCCGGGGCCGGGGTCCCGGAAGGCCGCCTCCGCCAGGGACCTCATCTCCCATATGGCCAGGTGGGTGTTGAAGTCGGAGTCCATCGCGGACGCGAAGGCCCTGAGCCTGCGCTCCACCTCCCCCTCCACCCAAGGGGGCGCGGGTCCCGGGGCTGCGGCCTCCAGGAGCTCCCGGTGGGCGGCCGAAAGCTCCCTGACGGCGGAGGACCCCTCCTCCAGGAGGGCCTCGTCGAACTCCAAAGGCTTCCTGTAATGCGTGTTCAGGAGGGCGTGCCTAACGGCCTCCGGCGAGTACCTCTTCAAGGCCTCCCGGACCGTGAAGAGTAGGCCCGTGGACTTGCTCATCTTCTCCCCTTTCAGCCTCACGAGACCGACGTGCATCCAGTACCTGACGAAGGTCCTTCCCGTTAGGGCCTCGCTCTGCGCGATCTCGTTCTCGTGGTGGGGGAAGATGAGGTCCGCGCCCCCTCCGTGGATGTCTATCGTCTCACCCAGGTACTTCATGCTCATCACGCTGCACTCTATGTGCCAGCCAGGCCTGCCGCGGCACCATGGGGAGTCCCAGGAGGGCTCCTCCTCCCTGCACTTCCAGAGAGCGAAGTCTGCCGGGTCCCTCTTGCCCTCCCCGGGCTCGACCCTGGCCCCCGCAACCAGCTCCTCCCTCCTGATCTTGGAGAGCTTCCCATACCCGGGGAACGTGGGGACGTGGAAGTAGACGCCGTCACCGGCGAAGTAGGCGTGACCCTTCTCCACCAGGGACCCTATGGCCTCCACCATCTCCGGGATGTGTTCGGAGGCCCTTGGGGCGATGTCGGGGGGAGAGACCCCGAGCCTGAGCATGTCCTCCCAGAAGGCTGCCTCGTAGTGCCTGGCCACCGCACTCCAAGGGACGCCCAGCTCCCTGGCCCTGTTGATGATCTTGTCCTCCACGTCGGTCACGTTCATCACCATGCGGACCGAGAAGCCCCTCCTGGTGAGCCACCTCCTGACGACGTCGAAGAATACCGCCACCCTGGCATGGCCCATGTGCGGGAGGTCGTAGACCGTCGGGCCGCAGACGTACATGGTGACGAGCGGGGGCCTCAGGGGGGAGAACTCCTCCTCCCTCCCGGTGAGGGTGTTGAAAATCCGCATCTTGGGCAAAAATTGGGAGGCAGTTAAAAAATTGAAGTAGGAGCTACGGTATAACCTTCGGTCTTCATGGTCCACGTGGGTCTCTCCGGGGTGCCCGGCGTCGGCAAGACCACGGCGGTTAAGAGGATAATAGAGCTCCTGAAGGACAGGTACAAGCTAGGGGGCTTCTACACCGAGGAGGTGAGGGAGGACGGGAGGAGGGTCGGCTTCAAGGTCAGGGACATCATGACGGGCGAGGAGGTCGTCTTCGCCCACGTGGACTTCGACACCAGGTACAGGGTCAAGAACTACAAGGTGGACGTGGAGAGGTTCGAGAGCGTGGGCCTCAAGGCGGTGGAGAGGGCGATAGAGGAGGCAGACATCATCATCATAGACGAACTGGGGAAGATGGAACTCTTCTCGGAGAAATTCGAGAAGGCGGTCCTCAGGGCCCTGGACTCGGGGAAGCCCGTGATCCTCACCATGCCGAAGAAGTCCAGGGAGGCCATCCTCCAGGACATCAGGAGGAGGACCGACGTCCGCATCATAGAGATCACGCCCCTGAACAGGAACATCATCCCCTACAGGGTCCTCAGCATCCTGGGAACCGAGTGAGATGCTGACCCTCCACCGAGAGGGCCTGGCGGTCTTCTACGCCTCCCCAGTGGAGGGAGTCCCTTCGTCCTCGATGCTCGTCTTCTACAACCCCGATGCGGCCCTGAACAGGGACTTGACGGTCGCATTCCTGGCTGCCGCCGGCAGGGAGGGAATGGAGGTGCTGGACGCCCTGGCCGGCTCGGGGGTGAGGGGCATCAGGATAGGGCTGGAAAGCGGGCTGGAGCCGGAGCTCCACTTCTCCGAGGTCAGGAAGACCTCCTGCTCCGTCATCGAGGAGAACCTGGCCATCAACGGCCTAGAGGGCACCGTGCACTGCAGGAGGTGCCAGGCCGTGATGGCGGAGATGAACTTCGACTACGTAGACCTGGACCCCTTCGGGGACGCCGTCCCCTACCTGGACTCCGCCCTCATGTCGGTCAGGCACAACGGCCTCCTCGGGGTCACGACCACGGACCTCTCCGTGCTCTCCGGCAAGCACCCCAGGACCGCCAGGAGGAGGTACCTGGCGAGCGTGGGCAGGGGCCACTGCCCGCACGAGCTGGGTCTCAGGGTCTTCCTGGGCTACGTGGTGAGGATGGCCGCGAGGCTGGACATAGCTGTGAGACCTCTCCTCGCCGTCCACCACATGCACTACTACAGGGCCTTCTTCAGGGTAAGGAAGAGGAGGTCCGAGGCGGACTCCGTTCTCCGGTTCCTGGGCTACGTCGGGGACTACGGGCCCCTCTGGAAGCCTCCCCTCCAGGACCCGGAGGTCATCTCCTCGGTCCGCGTCATGCCATGGTTCCCCAGGGGGAGGGAGCTGGGGAGGCTCCTGGAGGCCCTCAGGAGGGAGAACTTCGAGGGGAGGTGCTTCGAGGTCAGGAGACTCGCCTCCGAACTCGGGACCTCCCCTCCCCCCATCTCCAAGCTCCTGGACGCCCTCAGGGAGAGGGGCTTCAGGGCCGAGAGGAGCCCCTTTGGTCCAGATGCCTTCAGGACCGACGCACCCGAGGAGGAGGTCTTGGGGGCCTTCAGGGAGGTGGCGGGCGGTGGTCTATAACCCCTCCATCGCTGGCTCGGCGGTCATCGGGGCCACGGCCGCCCTCTGGATGCACTCCATCAGGGACCTCGGGGAGGAGGAGAGCTCAAGGCTCCTAAGGCCACTCCTCCTCTCGGCCCTTGTAGGGGCCGTGACGGGGATCCTCATCTTCTTCACCTCCCACAATCTCAAGTACCTGGACCTGGGAATCCTCTTCACAGCCCTCCTCTACCCCCTGATCTCCGTCACGGGCATGGCCATCGTCTCCAGGAGGTACGGATCGGGCTCAGAGGTCACCGTTGGCATAGGGCAGGCGGCCGGGATCTCCCTCATCCTCTCCATCGGGAGCACCATGAACGTCTCGGCGCTGGAGGCCCTGCTCTACCCCCTGGCCCTGACGGTCTCCCTGGCCGGGGCCCACGCCCTGGCCTCGGTCCTGACCTCCAGGAGGGCTAAGCTTTCCCCCATCCCCCTAGCCATAGTCTACTGCACCATGCTCCTGTGGTGGTGGGGAGGGTCCCCCGCCGCGGCCCTCCTGGCGGGGCTCGCGGAAGGCCTCTTTATGTACTACCTCTCATACAGCAGCTGAGTTGGCGGTCCGACCCCTCTACGGCCTCGAGGTGAAGGCCCTCGCCTCGGAGCTGGGCAGCTCCCTCCTGGGCGGGAGGCTCAGGAAGGTGTTCCGCACCGAGGGTGGGGAGTACCTCTTCTCCTTCCACAGGGGAGGGAGGGTGGACCTGCTGGTCTCCCTCCCCGGGATGGCCTTCCTCACGACCAGGGCCTGGCCGGTCCCCCAGGTCCCGCCCGGGGACGCGGCGGCCCTTAGGAAGCTCCTCTCCAACGCCCCGCTCAGGGCCGTGGAGCAGGAGGGGTTTCAGAGGGTCCTCACCCTCTCCCTGGGCAATAGGAGGCTCGTCCTGGAACTCTTCCACGAGGGGAACGTGCTGGTCCTCTCCCCGGAGGGGAGGATAGAGTTCGCCCTCAGACAGAGGGAGTTCAGGCACAGGAGGGTCTTCGTCGGCGAGGCGTACGTCCCTCCCCCACCGGGCCCCCTGGACGGGGGCTTCTCCCCCGGGGACCTGGGGGCGGCGCTGGAGGGGGCGAGGGACGCGGTCAGGGGCCTCGCCAGGGCCGGCCTGGGCGGCCTCTACGCTGAGGAGGCGCTGACGAGGGCCGGGGTGCCGAAGGAGGCAAGGCCCGAGGAGCTGCGAGACGGCGACCTGGAGGAGATCTCCTCCGCCATCGCCTCCCTCGTGGAGGAGGCGTCGAAACCCCGCGGTTACCTCTACCTCGAGGGGGATAAGGTGGTCAATTACTCCTTCGCCAGGCTCCAGGTCCTCTCCGGGCTGGAGGTCAGGGAGTTCGAGACCTTCAGCGGGGCGCTCGAGAAGGCCTACGTCTCCGAGCCCAGCCCACCTAAGGAGGCCCTCCAGCTCAGGGAGAGGATAGAGAGGCACGAGGCCCAGCTGGAGGAGCTCAGGGCCTCCCTCGAGGAGGCCAGGGCGGTCGCCGACGAGATGGCCGTCAGGGCCCAGGAGCTGGAGGCCCTGAGGAAGAGGGTCTGGGGCATGCTGACCTCCGGCGTGCCCCCCAAAGAGATTGCGGAGAGGCTGGAAGGCGTGGTTTCCGTCGATCCCGCCAGGAGGAGGGTCACCGTCTCCCTGGGGACGGGGAACGCCACCATCAGGCTGGACGCGGGCGTCTGGGACTCTATTCAGGAGCAGTACGCGAGGGTCAAGAGGCTGGAGAGGAGGATAAGGGGCCTGGAGCAGGTGATCGAGGAGCTGAGGAGCAGGCCACCGGTGGTGGAGAAGAGGGTCAGGAGGCCGAGGACCAGGTTCTGGTTCGAGTCCTATCGCTGGTTCTTCAGCACCGAGGACTTCCTCGTCCTCGGGGGCAGGGATGCCCAGTCCAACGAGAGGCTGGTTAAGAAGCACCTCTCCGAGGGGGACATCTACGTGCACGCCCAGATCCACGGCGCCCCCAGCGTCGTCATCAAGTGCTCGGGCAGGAGGCCGGGGGAGGAGACCCTTAGGCAGGCGGGGAAG
>Ga0256842_1000967_pt1 | contig 24485 bp, 22 predicted proteins | sample 4559240metaG_FD_185973 | JGI IMG/M metagenome (GOLD analysis project Ga0256842, IMG submission 185973) | Hydrothermal vent microbial communities from Guaymas Basin, Mexico - 4559-240 | ecosystem: Environmental > Aquatic > Marine > Hydrothermal vents | place: Mexico: Guaymas Basin | collected... | reverse complement strand
CGTCTATAACCATATATACATCATTTATTTTGTCGTTTTTTAGATTTATTGATTTTTCTTTTAGTCTTTCAAAAGCAAGCTCTTTGTCGGCATTTAAACAATCATCTTCGCTAAATCCCTTGTTTTTAGCAAATTTCATAAACAGCTTTTTATATGCCGTAGGCAATAACAATACATCATTTTTTTTCGTATGCTCTATAATCTCACTCTGTATGTCAAGTATGTCCTTTTCTTTCAACATATCAAACCTCACTTATTCTTGATGCAATTATATGATAAAAACAGATAAAAATCAATTTTTATAATAATCATCATTCACAATTGACATTAACAGAAAAATTTATAAAATTGTAAAAAATTATGAAAGGGCATTTGTGTTAAAGAAAAAAAATACATCCCTAATATATTTTCTATTAGCGGTATCGGCTATCATAAGCATACTGTTTATATTAATCATTGGAGTTGTTTGGTATCAAGCAATAGATAAAAGCTACACAAAAAGTATCGACGAAATAAAAACACGTTATACAGAAAACGAAAAAAACAATGTACAACAAACAGTCAACAACATAATAAAAGATATTAACGATGACAGACAATACATCATACAGGAAAATAGGGATATTTCTTTCAAAGAATTCATATCAATTTATAATTCACTATCCTTCTATTATAAATTAAATAAGGATATCCTATCCAAGGACTCCATTAGTCTAATGATAAAAAATATACTAGAAAACGAAACCTTTAAAAATGACTCCTTATCCTACTACATCTTCGACTATCAAGGCAACTGCATCTTAAATCCATACAGGCATGAACTTGAAGGGAAAAACTTATTATATCTAAAGGATAAAAATAACAAACACATCATAAAAACACTAATAAACAAAGCAAAAAACGGATACTCAGGAGAAATAATACAAAATTGGCCATACAACTGGTCTAACCTAAATAAAGACTCAATACAAAGAAAAGGTGCATCGTTTTTTAGGGTTTTTGAGCCGTTGAAGTGGATAATAGTTGCACGATTGGATTTTGGGCAAATAGAAAACAAACTTCAAATGAAATGGCTTAGAAAACTTTCTCTTTATAGATACGGAAAAAACAATCACGGATACGTATTTGTTATCAAACTAACAAACATAAACGGCAGCAGCTGCTTTGGGAAAATGCTAATAAACGCAAGCAATCCAAAGATAGCAGGAAAGTGTTTGTCCGATGATTATAAAGATATTAAAGGATTTCAATTTAGAAAGGTTTTCTTGAAGGATTTGAGACAAAAAGGCTTTTCATTTGTAAAATACCATTATTACGTACCAAATTCAGATAGAATAGAATCTAAAATCAGCTACTTTAAACTGTATAAACCGTGGAGCTGGATTATAGCAACGGGCGTATATCTGCCTGATTTAAAAGCAATAATTGCCAAAAAACAGAAAGAAAAAATCTGCGAGCTTAAAAAAGCAAAAAGAACAATATTTTCTATCATAGCTGTAATGATACTTATATTTATATCTATGCCATACTTTATATCACACATTATAGATAAAAAGATAGATGATGTTTTCAAGGACTTTGAAGATGCATTAGACAAAAACCGTTTTATAAACGTAGATAAATATAAATTTAAACAGGTAACAATAATAGCTTCGCATTTCAATAAAGCCATAAGAAGATTTAGGGATTATGAAAATAAATTTGTTGAAACGTTTGTAAATATAATAGAAGCAAGGGATTTATACACAAAGGGACACTCTCAAAGGGTTGCCATGTATGCCCAAGCTATGGCAAAAGCTCTATCTTTAGACGAAGAGCATCAAACTGCGATATACAAGGCTGGGCTTTTGCACGATATCGGAAAAATCGGTATTCCGGACAATATACTGCTAAAACCCGGAAGATTGAGTGAAAACGAATATGAAATAATTAAATATCATTCATTATTTTCATACGAACTACTAAAAAGAATAGAACATTTTAAAGACTTGGCAGAACCCGTTAAGCATCACCATGAAAAATGCGACGGAAGCGGATATCCCGACGGCCTTACCTGTAAAGAGCTTTGTATAGAAGCAAGGATTTTGGCAATAGCCGACATCTTTGACGCTCTAACAACAACAAGACCATACAGAAAAGCCTTTACTCCACAAAAAGCAATAGAAATATTAAAAAAAGAAAAGATAGATCAGGATATTCTAAACAAAACAGAAAAAATTCTGATTAGTTCTTTTAAAGCTGAAGAACAAACTGAAGCCATATTTATGTCCGAAACAATAGATAAAATAAGAAACAACATATTTACAGTTGATTATATGACAGGATTGCTTTTCATTACAGAATTTATAAATAGAACAAAACAGTGCATAAAAAATAACAAAAGGTTTGTTGTTTATAGGCTAAACATAAAAGGACTATCAAGAATAAACTACGAGTTTTCAACCGATGTTGGTAATAGCTTAATACTATATACAGCAAAAGTCTTAAAGGATATAGTAGGAAAACATCAAGAAGTGCTACTTGCAAGAGCTTATGCCGATGTGTTTTTGGTTGCATATGAAATAAGCGACCAAACTTCGATAGAAGATATAGAAAAAATACTCTCCAAAGAAAAAATAATAAAACTTGTCAAAAAGATGGTCAAATATGATGAAAATATCTCAACGTCAAACAACGAATCTCTTCTTAATTACATAGACATCGCCATATCATACGCTATATATCCCGACGAAGGAAGTTATATAGAAGAGATAATTTACAAAACAGAAAAAAAGATGAAAGAACAAGATATATAGCAACCTATTGATTTTTTATGATTAATACATTAACCTATACTTAAAAATAACGGAGGTAGATATGGATAATATCAAGATTGCAAAAAATGAGTTTATCGGTTTTATTACATTAAACAATCCAGAAAACCTGAACGTCTTCAGCACACCCTTGGCAAGAGAGCTAAACGACTCATTGAAAGAAATGGATGAAGACAAGCAAATTAGGGTTGTGGTAATTAATGCGGAAGGAAAGGGTTTTTCTGCTGGTATAGATATGAATGAGCTAAAGGATAAAACCTTTGAAGAATATTATGAGACAACAACATTGATGGAAGAGATGAACCTAACAATTACAAGAATGAAAAAACCTGTTATAGCGTCCGTTCATGGGTTTGCCGTAGCAAACGGTATAGGATTGGCTGCCGTATGCGATTTGGCTATTGCTGAAGAAGGAACAAAATTTGGAGCTACAGCAATAAATGTAGGATTATCCTGCATAGGACCATCTTTAGCTATCTCAAAAAGTTTAGGAAGAAAGAAAACACTTGAATTATTGCTAACAGGAAAAATTATAGATGCAAAAGAGGCTGAGCGCATAGGGCTTATAAATATGGTAGCACCAAAAGGAGAATTAGAGAACGAAACCTTGAAATTAGCCAATGAACTGGCTAAGAAGAGCCCTCTTGCACTACAAATAACAAAAAGAGCATTCTATAAAATGGCTGATATGGAAATGGAAAAAGCTTTGGAGATTGCAAACTACGCCTTCAGCGAGATATGTATGTTAGAAGATGCAAAGGAAGGTATAGATGCTTTTATGAAAAAAAGAGAACCCAACTGGCAAATGAAATAGTTATAATTTAATAGTTAAAGCGGCGCAAAAGGTGTTGTTTTTTGCTTTAATATCAAACTGCCAACCGTTTTTGGCGCTTAAGTATTCAACAAGCTTAAGCCCAAATCCCGAGCCGCTTTTTTTGCTGTTTATATCATTAGAAACTATTATATATAGTTTTTTTCTTTTTTTTATCGCCTTTATTCTTATGTATGTTTTTGAATATTTTGATGCATTATCTATAAGTTCATAAATAGCATTATAGAAATCGTCATTTTTAGATGCTACAGAAGCATCTGTTAGCGATAAATGTATTTTTTTGTCGTTTAATCTATCTTGGAATGCATCTATACATCTTTCTACTACGTACTCCACATTATCTTTTGCCACGCTTTCCTGCTCTGTATTGCGCATAATTTTTAGTATGTCTTGAAAATCCTTTTCCATAAAATCGTATGCTTCTTTAATACGCTCAAACGCCTTTTTATTCTGAGCATCAATCAACTCAAGATTAACCCTTTGCACGGACAAAAAATTGCCAAATTTATGAGAAATCATTCCCAAAATAAATTCAAGCAATCTTTTATGTTCCTGTTCTTTCTTTAAAAACCTTTTCAAGATATAGTAAACCATAAGAATCAACACAAAAGACAGAGATATTTCCCATAAAAAAAGTGTAAAAACAAATTTTTTAAATCCTTCTTCTATATACGAAACATTAACATATATATATTTTCCCTTGTAAATCTTAAAAAGCCTATATCCCTTTATATGTCTTCTAAAATCATACACTTTAATATACTTCGGCAATATGTAGGATGGAGCATATTTCTCTATTTCAACGTAAAGATTAATCTGCGTATCTAACTCGTTTATGGTTCTATATTTAAAAAAGGTTATAATCAAGACATTAATAGCAATAATCCAAAGCGTTAAAATAGATGCAAAAACAATTATAATCTTATGCTCAAATGCTATTTTAATCTATAACCCCTTCCTTTGCACGTTTCTATTGCACCTTCAGGCAGTATATTTCTCAGTTTTTTGATATATGCTCTGACTGAATCCTCTCCAACATCCCTATCAGCCCAAATGTAGTTCAATATATCGCCGTGTGTAACCACTTTACCCTTTCTTTTAATCAAAAACTCCAAAAGAGCCCATTCCTTTTTTGTTAAAAACAGCTCTTTAGCGCCCTTTTTAACGGTTTTGCTATCCATATCTATCTCTAAATCACCTATTTTTTCTATCTGATTTACAGGATAAAACCTTTTGCACACAGCATCTATACGCAATATAAGCTCTTTAGGATTAAACGGCTTTGTCAAATAATCGTCAGCACCGTAAGAAAAGCACTCTTCTTTGGATTTAATATCATTTTTTGCCGTCGTTACTATGATAGGCAAATCTCTATTTTTTTCTTTTATTTTTTTAACTAAATCTTCACCCTTTGAAAACTTAAGCATCAAATCGAGTATAACTATATCAAAAAGTTCTATACTCAAGGTTGCCATAACATCCCTATCATCATCAATCCATTTTGCTTCGTATCCGTTTTTTAAGAAGAATTCACACAAGGACTCACCAAGCAATTTATCGTCTTCAACAAGCAATATTTTTATCATACAAAAAATATATCAACAGAAAGCTTTTTAGTCAAATGCGGTAGATATAAATATTAATTACTACACAAGCAAGATTCCGCCAATATTCCTTCCGCATTTTTTATCGCGTCTATATGAGAAAAAGTCTCTGTTTTCATAGGTGCAGATACCCATAGATTCAATATTTTCCTTTTTAATGCCCATACCTTCAAGTTGAACTATATTGGCTTTTTCCAAATCCAAAAAAATTTTACCGTCTTTTTTCTTTATCGAACAACTGCCAAATTTGGACGCCACATCTTCTTTAACCTCATAACAGTTTTTGCATATATGCGGACCGATAGACACAAGAATATTGTCGGGATTGCAACCTTCATCAAATAGAATTTCACACGCCTTTTCAGCAATGCCCAGATGCGTCCCTTTCCATCCGGCATGCACAACCATAATAATCTTTTGCTTAATATCCATAAAAACTATCGGTACACAGTCTGCAAACCTAATACCCAAAAAAACGCCTTTTTCTTTCGTATAGACACCGTCTGCATCTTTAATATTATCGCCATATTTTATAATTAAGTCGGAGTGAACCTGATTAATCGTAAATATCTTATCGGCATTTGCAAGCTGTCTAACAATTTCAATGTTGTTTTTAACGTTACTTGGATTATCGCCAACGTTGAAACTAACGTTTAAACTATCAAACGGATTATCGCTAACGCCTTCGTGCCTGTCAAAAAACAGACACCGCGCGCCGTATTGAATAAATCTCTTATCTTCTATAAACCCCATTATCCTATTTTATCTTTTCCAAAATAGGAGACCAAAGCATCGGGAATCTTTACGCTTCCGTCCTTTTGTTGATAGTTTTCAAGTATAGCCACCAAACATCGACCAACAGCCAATCCCGAGCCGTTTAATGTATGCGGCAGGACGGTTTTTTTGTTTTTGTCTTTATATCTTATCGATGCCCTTCTTGATTGAAAATCCAGCGTATTGGAACAGGACGATATTTCTCTGTACCTGTTTTGACCGGGTAGCCATACCTCTATATCGTAGGTCTTTGCGGCAGAAAATCCTATATCGCCGCTCGATAAAACAACAACCCTATAGGGCAAGCCCAAAAGTTGCAAAACCTTTTCAGCGTGGGATGTAAGTTCTTCCAAAGCATCAAACGAATCTTCTGGCTTGGTAAACTGCACAAGCTCTACCTTGTTAAACTGATGCTGTCTGATAATGCCCTTTACGTCTTTTCCGTAACTACCTGCTTCTTTTCTAAAACAAGCCGTATACCCTACATATTTAATCGGCAAATCGTCTTCCTTTAAAATCTCTTCGCGATGAAGATTAACGAGCGGTACTTCTGCTGTCGGTATAAGGTATTGGCCGTTTGTTTCGTATGCTTCTTCCCTAAATTTCGGAAACTGTCCCGTTCCCACCATAACTTCTTCGTTTACTATGTATGGCGGTATTATCTCTTTGTAGCCGTGTTCATTGGTATGTAAATCGAGCATAAAGTTTATCAATGCCCTTTCAAGCTTTGCTCCGTCGCCCTTATAGACCACAAACCTTGAGCCTGACAGTTTTGCTCCGCGCTCAAAATCCAAAATATCCAAATTCGACGCTATCTCAAAATGCTCTTTCGGTTGAAAATCAAATTTCGGTATATCACCTACTCTTTTAACTTCAATGTTGTCGTTTTCGTCTTTGCCTATAGGCACGGAATCGTCAATCATATTCGGAACAAGAAGCCATAAATCCATAAATTCTTTATGCTGTTTATTGTAGGCTTCTTCGGTTTCTTTTATCTTTTCGGCTAATTTATTAACCTCTTTTATCAAATCATCGGCATTTTCTTTCTTTGCTTTTCTTTTGCCTACTTCTTTGGATAGTTTATTTCTTTTTGACAAAAGTTCGTCCAATTCAGCTTTTTTCTTTCTAACATCACTATCAAGTTCAACAAGTCTATCCACATCTATATCGGAGAATCTATCCTTTAATTTCTTTTTAAGCAGTTCAGGTTCTTTTCTTAAAATCGACAAATCTAACATTCGACAACCCCTTTTAAATATTCCTTGAATTCTTTTCCTATCTCCTTATCCTTCAATGCAAATTCAACAGTTGCTTCCAAAAATCCGAATTTACTTCCACAATCAAATCGTTTGCCTTCTAAAATCTTTCCGTAGATTACCTCTTTTTTACTCAACGAAAGTATCGCATCCGTCAACTGGATTTCGTTTCCTTTCCCTATGGAAGTTTTTTCAAGTTCTTCAAAGATTTTCGGCGTAAATATATACCTTCCAATAATTGCCGTATTGCTCGGCGCATTCTCAGGTTTAGGCTTTTCCACAAAATTATCCAATTTAAACAGGCCATTTTCTATCTCTTTTCCGCTAACTATGCCGTATTTTGAAACATCTTCTTTGGGCACCTCTTCAAGACCTAAAACCGAGCAGTGATACCTATCAAAAACATCTACAAGCTGCTTCGTGCCGCTTATTTTGTTTTCTACCACATCATCAGCCAAAATAACAGCAAACGGTTCACCACCTACCACATCTTTAGCCCTTAAAACCGCATGCCCTAAACCTTTGGGCTCTTTCTGCCTGACATAAACAAAATCCGCCATATCGCTAATCTGTCTCATATCTTGTATTAAATCCTCTTTGCCGTGAAACTTCAGATGGTATTCCAACTCAAACGATATATCGAAATAGTCTTCTATTGCTCTTTTCCCTCTACCGGTTATAAATATTATCTGTTCAATACCGGCATCAATAGCGTCCTTTACCGCATAATGGATAAGCGGTTTATCCACAAGCGGTAGCATCTCTTTGGATGATGATTTAGTAGCCGGCAAAAATCTTGTTCCAAAACCGGCAACCGGCAAAACCGCTTTCTTAACCTTCATTATTGCCTCCGTCTAAAGCCATATCTATTAACTCAAGCGTATGTATCGTTTTTATATGGTCATCTTCGTGTCTATGTAAAATCTCGGACAACTGCATAATACATGCCGAACAACCTGTAACAAGATAGTCCGCTTTTGAATTTTCTATATGTTCAACCTTTCTTGATGCTATCTTCAGCGATGTTTCCCTGTAATCTATACTAAAAGTGCCGCCGTTTCCGCAACATCTATCTGCTTCTTTCATCTCGGTAAAATTACTTGCTTTTTTTATAAATGCTCTTGGTTCATCTTTAATATTTTGGGCACGCTTTAAATGACACGGGTCGTGGTATGTGGTTTTCATATCAAGATGTTTTAATCTATCCAAAATATCCGTATTGTCGTATAAGAACTTTACCGGGTCTAAAACCTTTTTTGCCAAATCCCTGGCTTTTTTTTCGTATTCTTTATCCTCAAGATACATAAATAGCTTGGGATAATCGTTTTTTATCATGCTTGCGCATGTCGGCTCCATAACAATTATATACCTACTGTTTACCCTTGAAAACAAATCTATATTTTTTCTTGCTAAAATAGCTGCATCCTCAAAATTCCCTGCAAAGTATACAGGCGCTCCGCAACATAGTTGTTTTTGAGGAACCCTAAAAGATATGTCGAGTTTTTTTAATATATTGACGAAGGCGTCGCCAATTTCTGTATAGGTGTAGTTTATCAAACAGCCGGGAAACAAAGAAAGATACCCGTAATTATCCGAATAGTCTTTGTATTTTTGAAGAAAGGTTTTTTTGGTAAGTTTTGGAATAAGCCTGCCCTTTTCCATAATAGGCGTTTCAAATTTTGTCTTTAAAGACGCCCTTGATGAGTCATCATTTCTTTTAAACAAAAACGATGAAAAAAGTGTTGCATTTCTAAATGCAAAATCCATTAAAGCCCTATCCTTTAAAAGAATCGCCATAATCTTTTTATATAACGGCAAGCCGTGATGTTTTATTACTTCATGGCGCGCTATCTCCACAATGGTATCGGTTTCTGAATTATTAGGACACGCTTCAACGCACGTCGTGCACAAAAGACATTTATACAGATAATCTTTAGCTTCATACTCAGAAAAATCCACATTGCCGCTTACAAGCTCGCTTAAAAGGGTTATGTGCCCCCTTGCTACATAGGGTTCGGATTTTTCTTCCTTAAAGACGGGACATACGCTTCTACATATACCACACTTAACGCAAGATTCCCACGTTTCCTTTAAACGACTATCCAATTTAAAGCCTCATCTTCCCGGGATTTAATATATTTTTAGGGTCAAATGCCTTTTTTATAGCCCTGTAAAGATTAATAGCATCGCTTCCCACCTGCTTTTCCAAGTAATCCTGCTTAGTTATGCCGACACCGTGCTCTCCTGTAATCGAACCGCCCAAAGAAAGACAAACATCAAACACTTCGTCCATAGCCTTATACGCCCTTTTGGTTTCGTCTTTATCGTTTGTATGGTACATAATATTTGTGTGTATATTTCCATCTCCTGCATGTCCGAAACTAACGATAGGCAAATCATATTTTTTAGCAATCTCTTGGGTTTTTTTAATCATTTGAGCAAGTTTAGTTATAGGAACAACTATGTCTTCGTTTAACTTGCCGTCTGCTATGCGCTTTAGTGTGGGTGAGATTGAGCGTCTGGCAAGCCATATTTCATCAGCTTCTTTCTCGTCTTTTGCTACTCTGTAAGACATAACGCCTTGAGAATTTTTGCATATATCTTCTATCTTTTTTACACCTTCTTCTACTTCGCATAGACTTCCGTCAATCTCTATCATTAAAATCGCATCGGCATCTTTGCATAATCCGACCTTTAACGCATCTTCAACGGCTAAAATAGCGTCTTTATCCACAAATTCTATAGATGTGGGTATAATCTTGTTTTTTATAATATTGCTAACCATCTTTGCCGCAAATTCCATATCATCAAAGACTATCTCCATAGTCCTTTTATGCTCGGGTAATGGATACAGTCTAAGCAAAGCCTTTGTTATAACGGCAAGCGTCCCTTCACTTCCTATCATTAAATCTACAATGTCGTATCCCGCAACGTCTTTTATATTTTTTGAGCCTACATTCAAGACAGTGCCGTTTGGCAATACAATCTCCAAAGCCTTAATCCAATCCTTTGTAACGCCATACTTTACGGCTCTTGGGCCGCCTGCGTTTTCTGCTATATTGCCGCCTATTGTTGAAAATTTCCAACTTGAAGGATCGGGCGGAAACATCAAGTCGTAAGGTTTTAAAAATTCTTGCAGGTCATAATTGACAACGCCTGCTTCAACCCAGACCATTAAGTTATCTTCGTCAAACTCGACAATCTTATCCATCTTTTCTAACGACAAAGCAATACCACCATCTATATTCAAAGCGCCGCCTGTAAAACCGCTGCCCCAACCTTTGGGCACTACAGGAATCTCATACCGATGGGCTATTTTCATTATCTTAGATACTTCTTCGGTAGTAGTAGGCAAAACAACAATATCCGGCAGATACATCTTTTGTGTAGCATCGTATGAGTATTGAACCCTACCCAGTTTATCTAAAAAACATCTATCTTTAAATATTCTCTTTAGTTTTTCATAAGCCCTTTTTTTTAACATCTACTCTCCCTTATCGATTGCGATTATATGAAATTGATTTCAGATAATCAAACAAATAGAGCCCAATATTCATTATTTATACCATAAATTCCAAAAAATTATAATTTTTAACGATATTTTATTCGTTTATATCCGATGTTGTGGCTATCGTAAAGAAATTGCTTTCTATGTTATGTCTTTTTAAAATTTTAGCACACTCGTTGATTGTTGAGCCTGTTGTGAATACATCATCTATTAATGTGATTTTACGTATATTGTTTGGTATTTTGAGTACATCAAAGGCTCTTGAGAGATTTTTTAGTCTCTCTTTTTGCTTTAACCCAACCTGTTTTTTCGTTTTTTTTGTTTTTATCAGTATATCAAATCCTACCGGTATGCCTGTAATCTTTGATATGATTTTTGCTATGTATGCGGATTGGTTATAGCCTCTTTCTTCTATATCATCTCTATGCATTGGTATAGGAATTAGATAATCGCAATCTTCAAATATATCCAACTCTTTTATGAAATTGCTGTAGTGCATTAAAAATTTAACAAGATGAGGTTTGTGGTAAAATTTTATATATTCAATGACCTTTTTTATATTACTCTCATTATAAACAAACAGGGAAAATCCCTTATTAAAATAGTTTTTTCTTGATAAACAGTTTGAACATACAAGATTTTTTGCATTGCGTAGCGGCTTTGAGCATAAAGAGCATCTACAGCCTTTATAGATGCTCATTGACTCCATGCAATCTTTACATATAAACCAATCGCTTTTTGAGTTACATAAAATACAGTGCTGCGGAAATAGAATATTGAGTAAAAAGTTTACGGTTTTATCTGCCCGACTCCACAATGGCTCTGCACTTAATACAATATTTTGCCGTAGGTTTGGCTTTCATTCTTTCTATCTCTATCTCTTTACCACACCTATGACACTTGCCGTATGTGCCTCTTTCTATATTGTATAGCGCTTCTTCAATGTCTTTTAGATGACTTCTGTCTTTTTCTATCAAATCATACAAAATTTCTCTGGAGTATACGGCATTTGAGAAATCACCTTCATCACCCTTAATTTGAATATTATTCACCTTTTCGGCATTTTCTTTAATTCTAATGGTAATTTCTTGTTTTAAGGATAATAATCTTTCTCTCAATTCAGTCAACGTAGCATTATCCATACATTCCTCCGATTTTAAAAATAGCTACCCAATAATTCCAATTTTTAAGGATTTGTCAAGTTTTTTGTTTAAGCAAATCTTTTACAAATTCGGGTAGCGCAAAACATGCTTTATGTATGGAGTCATTATAATATTTAAACTTAAGTTGCAACTTTTCATATCTTTCTTTTTCAAAAGATAAAGATGGCGCTTTATCTTTGTATCCAATTGCAAAATTCCACATTCCAGAAGGATAGGTAGGAATATAAGCAAGATAACACTCTACTTTATCCAAGAAAGCTTTTCTCATATTATTAACAGAGCGCATCATCCATTTTGTATCATAATATGGATTCTCGGCTTGCGCAACAACAAGACCGTTATCTTTTAAAGCTCTTTTAACGTTTGAATAAAATTCTCCGCTAAATAACCCTTCAGCTGGCCCGAAAGGGTCTGTTGAATCTATAATTATTATATCGTATGCATCTTCTTTATCTTTCACAAATTCTATACCATCACCTATTATAAGATTAACCTTTTCATTATCATATCCGCAACCTACAAAAGGCATATATTTTCTTGCGGCATTGACAACAATTTCATCTATCTCTACTTCTGTTATCGAATTTAGATACGTATGCCTTGAAAGCTCTCTAACAGTTCCACCGTCGCCACCACCTATAACAAGCACATCCTGCGGGTTAGGATGAGAAAAAAGAGGGACGTTCGTAATCATTTCATGATAAACAAATTCATCCCTTTCTGTTAGCATAATTAATCCGTCAAGAAGCATAACCTTGCCAAAATCGTAGGTATCTAATATGTCAAGTCTTTGAAATTTGCTCTCTTTTGTTTCTAAAACCTCTTTAACCTTTAAGCTAAATCCACACGTTTCACTGTATTTTTCCGTAAACCAAAATTCAGGATTCATTGACACCTCCATAAAAAAAGCACACAAAGGAAAAACCTTTGTGTGCTTATAGGTTGCTTAAAAGTCTTGTTTATTTGCCTTTTTCTGCCTTTAATTTCTTGGCTATATCTACACCCATCTTGAATGCTTTTTCGTTAAGCTCCAAGAATGCTGGTGGAACTCTCTTTTCTACGGCTTTAAAGATATTATCCAATGACATAACCTGAGTTAATTCTCCCGTCATACCCACTGAGAGTATATTTGCCGTAATAACGTTTCCGACTTCGTATTTTGCAGTCCTTACTATTGGATACTCGTAAACATCCCACCTTTTTCTATCTTCTTCCGGTACATTAACAAGACCATTATCAACCAAAACAATAGCTCCGTCAAGCGTATCGCCTTTGTATAGGTTGTATGTTCTTTGGTCAAGTGCAAGGAAAAAGTTTATATGGGTTGATTCAGCAAAATATATAGGTTCGTCGGATATAATAATATCAGCCTTTGTTGGGCCTCCACGAACCTGAGATGTGTATGTAGGTACCTGTGTAGCATATTTTCCTTCAAAAAATATAGCAGCCTCAGCTATAATGGCACCTGCCAACATATTACCTTGGCCACCGATTCCCGCAAATCTCAATTCATAGTGAAATGCCATAACAGTTCTCCTTATTCGTTTTGTGCTTTTTCTACTAACTCTTTATAAGCTTCGGTGTATTCCTTCTTTTCTTTGTCTTCATGAAGAATGCCTAATATATATTTTCCTTCAAGCTCTTCAGGAGTCATCTTTGCAGCTTTTGTTTTTGTAACAGTTTTTTCTTTTATGAGTTCTACGAGCTTGACAGGATCTCCGTATTTATTCCTTCTTCCCCACTGTATATGGCAGTTGCTGAGTGCATCTATAACACTCATGCCTTTATGAGCCAAGCCTTTCTTGATGTAATTTTTAAGAGAAATAGGATCAGCAACTGAACCTCTTGCTACAAATGTAGCTCCTGCACCCTTTGCAAGCTCGGCAATGTCAAAGTTAGGGTCTATATTACCTCTTGGCATTGTTGATGCCTTTGTTCCTGTAGGAGTGAGGGGTGAATACTGTCCGCCTGTCATTCCATAAATCCAGTTATCGACAATTATAACAGTTAAATCTATATTTCTTCTACATGCATGTATAAAATGGTTTCCACCAATAGCTGTAGAGTCACCATCGCCAGAGAATGTTATAACATGCATACCGGGATGACACATTTTTATAGCTGTAGCAACAGGCAAAGCTCTTCCGTGAAGTGTGTGGATTGTGTGGAAATCAACATAGCCCGTGGCACGGGAAGAACATCCAATTCCAGAAACCATCATTATATCTTCTGTATTCCATCCGAGTTCATCTATGGCTGTTATCATAGCCTTTAATACTGTTCCATTACCGCAACCTGGACACCAGTATAAAGGCAATTTTTCCATTCTTAGATATTTGGAGTAATCGGTAGCCATTATGATACCTCCTTGATTTTGTCTAATATCTGCTGAGGTCTTATCGGAACACCAGCAGCCTGAAGAACTGTTGATATTTCAACATTACCTTTTGTAACTCTCTCTACTTCATATAGCATTTGTCCTAAGTTAATTTCTGTAACAATCATATTGTTGAATGTTTTACCTAATTCGGCTACCTGCTCTTCAGGGAAAGGCCAAACCGTTACAGGTCTGAACATTCCAACTTTAATTCCTGCTTCTCTTGCTTCATCTATAGCAACCCTTGCTGCAGCAGCATTTGTGCCGTAGGCAAAAACAACTAAGTCAGCATCATCCATTTTATAGTACTCAAAGCTTTCAATATCCTTTACGTTGTTCATAATTTTGTTTATCATTCTTTCTTCATCTGCTTCAACGGCAGCCACATCAACTGTTGGAAATCCAGTTTTATCTTTATTTAAGCCTGTCATGTGGAACTTATATTTTGGGAAATTTTCAGCGTTTGGCAAAGGTGGAATATCTCCAAATTTTTCCACATCGTAAGGATTATACTCATCAGGTGAAACAGTAGGCTGTGTTCTTTCTATAATTTCTAATTCTGATGGGTCAGGAAGCTCTACTCTACCGTTTAGGTGAGCCAAGACGGCATCTGTCAAAATATAAACAGGCGTTCTATACTTTTCAGCCATATTAAATGCTCTAATTGTTTCTGTATAGGTCTCAAGTAATGTTTCAGGAGCTACTGCTATAATCATATGGTCACCATGCGTTCCCCATCTTGCCTGCATAACGTCAGCTTGAGAAACCCTTGTTGGCAAACCTGTTGAAGGACCACCTCTCATAACATTAACAACAACAAGCGGAAGCTCCATCATACATGCCAAACCTATAGCTTCCTGTTTCAGTGATATTCCAGGTCCGCTGGAAGCTGTCATTGATTTATAGCCTGCATAGCTTGCTCCAACGGCAGCCATAGCAGATGCTATTTCATCTTCGTACTGAATAAATACGCCACCAACTTCTGGCATTCTTTTTGATAGATGCTCTGGGATTTCCGATGACGGCGTTATCGGATATCCTGAATAGAATCTACACCCGGCAGCTATAGCAGCTTCGCTTACCAGTTCATTTCCGTTCATTATCTCAGCTTTTGACATCAATTCCTCCTATTTAGACTTTGTAACTTGATTACCTTTACTGTCTGTGAACGTTATTTCTACACCCATATCCACAACATCAATAGCAAAATGAGGACAAGCATTTTCACAGAATTTACATCTTATGCAATCCTCTGGTCTTGCTACTTTACACATAGAACCTGTCCATATATGCAGGTCTTCTACTAACTCTAAAACATTTTTAGGACAAACTTTGACACATATACCACAAGCGGTACACAAGTCCTCGTTTACTACTACCGGTGCTTGTTCAATTGCCATAAGCCTTACTCCTTTTACATAAGATTTTTGGCCACCCATTTAAGCGGGCAGCCGATTACAAATTATCCGTTAGTTTATAATTCCTATATTTTGTCTATTATTGCATTAAGTGTTTTACTTGCCCTCATAACCTGTTTTAATTTTTCTTCATCGGGCATATAGTAGCCGCCTATATCCGACGGGCTACCCTGGGCTGATAATAGTTCTTCGTTAATTTTAGCTTCATTTTCAGCAAGCTGCTTTGCAACATTTGCAAATGCGTCTTTTAGTTCCTTATCTTCATCCTGCTCTGCCAAAGCTTCAGCCCAATACCTTGCAAAGTAGTAATGCTCTCCTCTATTATCAAGCTCGTTAACCTTTCTTGATGGCCACTGCTTATTCTCAAGTAGATTTCCTACAGCCTTATCTATAGCATCAGCCATAACTTTGGCTTTTTTATTGCCGTATTTCTCATAAATAAATTCCATGGATGCGCCAAGAGCCGTAAACTCACCCAAAGAATCCCAGCGCAAATGCCCTTCTTCAAGTAACTGCTGAATGTGCTTAGGTGCAGAACCACCGGCGCCTGTTTCAAATAGTCCACCACCAGCAAGCAAAGGTACGATGGATAGCATCTTTGCGCTTGTTCCGATTTCTATTATCGGGAATAGGTCTGTTAAATAATCCCTTAGAACGTTTCCTGTAACAGAGATTGTATTTTTTCCAGCTCTTGCTCTTTCCATAGAGAAATTAATTGCATCAACAGGAGACATTATTCTTATGTCTAACCCTTCTGTGTCATGGTCTTTTAGATATTTTTCAACCTTATTAATGAGTTGAGCATCGTGAGCTCTGTTTTTATCAAGCCAGAATATAGCAGGGTCTCCTGTAGCTTTTGCTCTTCTTACAGCCAATCCTACCCAATCCTTAATGGCTTCATCTTTTGCCTGGCATGCTCTCCAGATGTCTCCTTTTTCAACCTTATGCTCTATCAAGACGTTTCCGCTTTCATCGACTATTCTTATTGTTCCGTTTGCAGGTGCGATAAATGTTTTATCGTGAGAGCCGTACTCTTCCGCCTTCATTGCCATCAAACCTACATTGGATACGCTTCCCATTGTAGAGCGGTCAAATGCACCGTATTTTTTGCAATTTTCAACGGCTTCTCTATAGATAGTGGCATAGCATCTATCGGGAATCATAGCCTTTGTATCGTGCAACTCATTATCAGGTCCCCACATCTTACCACCGTCTCTTATAACAACCGGCATAGATGCATCGATAATAACATCATTTGGAACATGTAGGTTTGTTATACCCTTAGCTGAATTAACCATAGCAAGGTTAGGATTTTTCTCATAAACTTTCTGAATTGCTTCTTCTATCTCTTTTTGTTTATCTTCGGGCAATTTCTTTATCTTGTTGTAAACATCGCTTAATCCGTTGTTGGGATTTACGCCTATTTCGGCAAACGTATCGGCATATTTATCAAATACATCCTTAAAATATACGGTAACAGCATGGCCAAACATAACAGGGTCTGAAACCTTCATCATTGTTGCTTTTAAGTGGAGAGATAGAAGCACATCCTGTTTCTTTGCATCTTCAATCTGCTCTTCATAGAATTTTCTTAAAGCTTTAACATTCATAAATGTTCCGTCAATCACTTCGCCTTCAAGCAGATGAAGCTTTTCTTTCAATACTGTAACATTGCCGTTTTCATCAACAAGCTCTATTTTTACATCCTGCTCTTTATCCATAGTAACGGATTTTTCATTGCCATAAAAATCATCAGCATCCATATGGGCAACATGGCATTTTGAGTCTTTAGGCCACTCTTGAAGCGGCAAACCCATTGCTGTCGGATATTTTTTAGCATATTCCTTAACTGCCAAAGGAGCTCTTCTGTCTGAGTTTCCCTGTCTTAAAACAGGATTAACGGCACTTCCCAAAACCTTAGCGTATTTTTCTTTTAAAGCTTTTTCTTCATCATTTTTAGGTTCTTCAGGATAATCCGGTATGTCATATCCCTTTTCTTGGAGTTCCTTGATGGCAGCTTTAAGCTGAGGAATGGAAGCACTAATGTTTGGCAATTTTATTACGTTTGCTTCAGGTTTATTAACAAGCTCTCCAAGATAAGCCAAATCATCAGGAACCCTTTGCTCTTCCTTTAAGCGTTCTGGAAATAAAGATAAAATTCTTCCTGCAAGGGATATATCCCTTGTTTCTACATCTACATCACTGTACTTCAAAAACCTTTCAACGATAGGCAACAAAGAATATGTTGCCAGCATTGGAGCTTCGTCCGTCTTTGTCCAGATAATTTTAGGTGTACTCATAACACAGCATCTCCTTATAAAAAATTTTGTTTTTAATTTAAGTTTATACCTTGTCCAAACATCTTATTCTTCCGCTGTTGCTAAATAACATAGATTTTTTCTTCTCACCCCTATTTTTTCGCATACAGGTATACATAAAATGATTCTTTATGTCAAGGAATATTGAATTTTTACATATTAAACATTTGTTATACCAATAGACACAAGCCCTTAATCAAGCAAATTCAGATAACTCTATGGCTTTAACAGGACAAACCTTTACGCAATACCCACAGGCTATACAGTTTTCTTTATGTAATTCCACCTTCATTGTTTTTCTGTCATCTATCACCAAAGCCTTAGTCGGACAAACAGGCAAACAAAATCCACAATGATAACATTTTTCTTCATCTCTAATTATACTATCTTCTATAAACTGAATCTCTACGCCGTTTTCTTTTAGATACTCTATACCGTCTTCAAAATTTTTATCGTCTCCCATAAGCTCTATAATCAAATGACCTTCTTTTCTGGGAAATATTTGGGCACTCATTATATTGAACGTTAAGTCATATTTTCTTGATAAATTGGAAGCAAACGGTTTATCGGAAACCTCTTTTGGAAATCTTAGCATTATTTTTTTAGATACCATAAGTCCTCCTTATACAAGGGATAAATCTCCCCAAACGCCTAAGGCGTCATCTTTTATAAATAGACATCCTATTATATCTTTCTCTTTTGAAAAATTTATTGCCTTTTTAATATCATCTTTATTTACTATCATATTTGCTGTTTTCGTGGCGAGCCCATCGGCAAATATGGCATCTTCCGCAATAATAACAGCCAAGTCAGCCCTTCCCTTGCTTAAAGATGGACCTATCTTTGCACTTGATGCGCATATGCCAAACGGTTTTTTACTTTTGTTTAGTTTTATGGTTATCCTATCTTTGAAGAACTTGTTTTCTGTATATATGCCCACGGTAGGTTGTGTGTCGAGCTTTAAGAATATATCTCCGCCGTTTTCAACAACACATTCGTTGCACTCCTTCAGAATTATATTACCTACATATTGGGCAAATGCTCCAGCCACACAAGCCATTGGGCCAACAGAAGCCTTTTTAGAAGCTTTTATCATATCCTTTACTATGGAATCCGCCTTTTTATCAAATTTTATGGGTTCAAGCGACGTTAAGAATTCCTTGCGCTTTGATATGTATAAATCCAATACGGCTCTTAGGCGTCTTACATATTCGAATATCTCTATCTTCATATCCTTGCATGCCGATATGTAAAGATTTGTCTCTTTGTATGACATTTCATAATTTTTTAGCCTATCCCTAAAAACGTCCCTATAAATTCTTTTCATAAGTAATTTTTTACATATTTTAGCGGCTTATAGTCCTTGGATTGCGGCAAAGGTTGAGTTGGTTTTGTTAAATAGAACTTTTTATCCATTATCCTTTGCTTTAATACTTCGGCAATCTCTAAAGCCATACAGTAACTTGAAAGCGGCGTTGCTGGAACCTTTTTTCCGCCTACGACTATTTCGCCGCTTCTTAAATCTTTGTAATTTGTTAAACCATAGTTATTGTCTATTTTGAGCGGATAGTCGTATCCATAATCATAAATATACGCATCTATCTCTTCATCTTTAACCGATGTGAAAAACGCCATCTCTTCATTTAATATTGGTATAGGAACACCAATTCCAACGCTTAGCGACACACCGTATCCCAAAATTGAAGCACCCTTTATGTATCTATCGCTCATCTGTTTCATATCACCAATAACAGCCAATGCACCCGCTCCTGTTTTTGGAACTCCACGCCTATTTCTTTCTTCATTAGGGTTATGCTGTGTTCCGTGATATATTACGTAACCATCTGCACCGGCTAAAAATATGCGCGTTCCAATACCTATCGTTAGATAAAACGGGTCGTTCATCAAAGGCGACATCTGTCCAGCCGACGAGTATGTTGCATTTGATATTTTAGGCTTAAGTACACCCATGTATGTATAAATGGTTTTATCTGTCGTGTTTATCGCTACAGAGTAGTTTTGGTATGCATTTCGTGGGTTTAGAAGCGTTGCTTCCTTCAAATCGTTTATGGTTATCTCCGTCTCTATATGTTTTGAAGGATAACAGTCGGTTCCGTATCCTTCAGCTACCAATTTTATCTTTTTATGTGCTATTAAATCTTCTATGACGTGACCACCGCCATATTCAAATCGACCGGGATGAACGGCGTTTAACGGGTCGTTTTTCTTAACAGAACTTGCACCGATATAGGCGTCAACCGCAGCTACGGCGCCGTATGCTTCAACATCGTTTAGCCAAACCTTAGCCGCTTTAATCTTTGGTTTTGTATGCCCAAAATTGATAAACGCACCGCTTGAGCACATTGTCCCAAATGTTCCCGTCGTTACGACATCAACCTGTTTTGCTGCTTCTATTATCCCTTTCCTTTCAACTATATCTATCATCTCTTCGGCATTTACCACCACCGCTTCGCCGTTTTTTATCTTTTCGTTTATCTCTTCTATCGTTTTCTTGACCTTAAATTCGCTCAATGTTTCCTCCTTTTTTTGACAATTGCTATTATATTGTGATAAACGTTAAACATAGTCAATAAAAAAGTTTAAGACTTTTTCATTCGTTTTTATATACGTTTAAGTTTTTTAAAATACTGAAATTTATAGAACCGAGTTTTTATTAACGTAAAGGCTTACAAACCTTAGAAATTAGGCTTCAAATCTAACTATCAAAACAACAACGGTATCTGAATTGTAGCTACAGCTTTAAACGTAGCATTGTTTTTTGGATTTTGCATTCCAAGATTCACTCAACTACAATAGTATTTCTTCCGCTTTCTTTGGCTTTATACATCCTATTATCTGCAATAAGTATCAGATGCTCAATACTGTTTGCGCTATCCTCGGTTGAAGCAACACCTATACTAATTGTGCACTTTATCTTGTTTTCGCCAAAGTTTACCGTAGTATTTTCCACGGCTTTTCTAATTTTTTCAGCAGCCTTATATGCATTGTCTTTTGTTGTATCAGGAAGCAATAAGACAAACTCTTCTCCACCGTACCTTATGGGCATATCTGTTGAGCGTATTATATTCCTTATTGTGGCTGCTATTTTTTGCAAAACTACATCTCCGGCTTGATGAGAAAATGTGTCATTAATCTTTTTAAAATGGTCTATATCTATCATCATAACAGAAAGCGTTTGATTAAATCTTTTACTTCTACTTAATTCCTGACAAGCAAACATATTCATATATTTTCTATTGTACAAGCCTGTTAATTGGTCTTTTATTGATTCTTCATAGAGTTTCTTGTTTTGGTTTTCTAAAGAAAAGAGATGCTTTTGCTTTAGTACAGCCATAGAGATGGGTATCTCAAATTTGCTCATAACCTCAAGATAGCTCGACAAGTTGTTAACATTACTATAGTTAAAAACAATAAAACAAACTCCGTGATATTTATCCTGTTTGTCTTTTATTGGAAAGGTGTAAGATTTATCCTTTATATTGAACATAGAATGTAAAGAGTTGGAATTGTAAAATACACCGCCATTTTTAAGATAGCAGCATGCATTAAGCATATTTCTTGTTTTTATCTTGTCATCTATTATTTTTATAGATTTTTCCTCTGAGTCCATGACTAATATATTTTCTTCGTCGTCATCTGCAACATAAGCCCTAATATACTCTATTGAATAAAATTTGTTTAGAGCAGTTATTATTTTATGTATTATATCAAAGAAGTTTTCATCGTATGCCACTATGTTGATTATGTCGTTTAGTGCACTATTTAGCTCCGATAGGGCTATTATCTCTTTTGTGTCTACATAATCACCGAACAGTCCGCATTTTAGTTTACGAAGGTTTGCTATAATCGGCTTTATGTGTTCCTTTTTTATTATTGAGCCGTGTTGAGTGGCTATAAGTTCTATTGGGTAACACTGCTCTATTCTGTTAAGTCCGTGGTTAAGTATTACATTGCTTGGCATGTAGTGTTCATGAAAAGGCTTCATTTTTTTAAAGTAATCTTCGGCATCCTTCGAAAATAATTCCAATTCATCTGTAAAGCCACCGAATATATCGCTCGAAAACAGAACGTGTGTTTTTTTGTCATATGTGCAAAATGCTCCGGGAAAATGCATATAGGGCGTAAATATAAATCTGAGTTTTCTATCTCCCGCTATCAACGTCCATCCGTTTTCTTCAACTTCATACAGACTGATATTCCAATTATAGTGCTTTAGCAAAGCCCACGCTCTCCAGTGGGTAACAAGGTATTTGTTGCGTGAATCTATCTCATCCAATATGTCGTACATACAACCTACAATGTCAGGGTCTTGATGATGACATATAAAATATTTTATGTCGTTTAGTTCAACCAATTTGGTAATCTTTCTTCTTGTTTCTTGATAGGTTATACGCGAACCCGGGTCAATCAATACAGATTCTTTGCCATTTTTAATCAAATATACATGACATTGAAAAGGGTCATTAGCTATCTTATTTCCTACCCAATATATGTCTTCTGCTATTTCAACAGGATTATCGAGACGCATCTTTACTCCTTAATATCTCTATTGTTCTCATATCGAACATACTAAAAGCCTTTTTGTACTTTTTAATATTTCTTATCGTATCATAAAATGTTTTTCCAAGCAAGTCGTATTTATAATTATAATCTTTTGGCAAATTAATTTTTGCCAAAAGATTACCAAATAATAGCGAAAAGGTTACGCCTATATTATCTTCAGAATTTGGAATACCGGCTCTATATGCATTTTTAAATGTCATTTTATCTATGTTTAATTCTATTTTTTGTGCGTCTTTTAAATATATTCCAACATATGCGGCATTTAGAGCAATGGCTGCAGGCTCAGTACATCCTTGTGTAAATTGTATCATTCCTTGCATTTTTTCGCATAAAGATAGCATAAAAACTCCCAAATTCTTGCTCTTAATTGTATAAATACATATATTAATATCAAAGTCAACGTCAAAAGACTCTTAAGGTATTGAATATCATTACATTTAATGATACATTTATGCTATGAAGCTACCAAAAACAATTGCAGATGTCTGCGTAAACAAATTCTTGATATTACTGTTATTCTACTTTGTTTTACAAGTTATATTAAGGATAATAATTTCTCCGAACGTGGGTTTGGATGAATCCGAAATGCTTATCTTAACCCAAAAGTTATCGTTAGGATACAATTCTCAACCGCCCTTATACGCTTGGATTCAATACCTATATTTTAAACTGTTTGGCGTGAATATTTTTGCCATGTCTTTACTCAAAAACACGCTTTTATTTTTAACCTACTATTTTGTTTACCAAAGTTCCTATATCATTACAAAGGATAGGATTGCAGCTTCGTTAGCTTCATCCGGGCTTATATTTTTTCCTCAGATATCTTGGGAATCTCAAAGAGCGCTAACCCACTCTGTTTTAGTTACAACAATCTCTTCTGCGACACTATATGTACTACTAAAAATAAAAAACGCTTCACAAAAAGAAATAAAAATCTCTCACTACATTATTTTAGGAGTCTTGATAGGGTTAGGCATGCTATCAAAATACAACTATGCAATTTTTATTTTGGCTTTATTTATCGCTTTGCTATTAGAAAGAAGCAATTCTTATCTACTACTAAAAAAAGAATCGTTTATAGTTGTTATTGTTGCAACTATTTTGGTTTTACCGCATTTTTACTGGATATTAACCCACTTAAGTCTTGCTACAAGCTCCATTATCCACAAACTGCATCCTACCCACAATAGCTTGCATTTTTTATACGGAATAGCCGATTTATTAAGAGCCATTATCGTATTTATAGCTGTTTTTGTCATAATCTTTACCCTGTTTTTTGGCAAATATTTTACCAACAACAAAAATAAATTCTTATTTTATTTTCTTGTAAGTGTTCTTGCTATATTGGCTATATTTGCTATTGTCAGCGGGGCTACTAAATTTAAAGACAGATGGATGCAACCATATTTATTCGTTTTTTCTTTATATTTAACATCCAACCTTAATATCAAAAAGATAAAAAAAGAGAAAATTGGTTATTATTTTATGAGTGTTTTCCTGTTTATGTGTATAATCTTTGCGGCTTTAGTATTTAGAACCTGTTTTTCCGACTTAATAGGAAAACACAAAAAATTAAACTATCCCTTCCATGCAATATCTTATAAAATCAAAAATAGATTAGGATTTGACAACGGCATAATAGTTGCAGAAAACTATTTTATAGGTGGAAATTTAAAACTAAACTTTAAAAACAGCAAAGTTTATATAGGTCATTGTCCAAACACTGCAAAAAAAGACAAGGTCTTGATAGCATGGAAAAAAAATCGTCCGTGTAATACAAACATAAAAAAACAGACGTATTTACAAGAGTGTATTTCTTCTCGATATTTTTGCTCTAA
>Ga0256842_1000966_pt1 | contig 24494 bp, 15 predicted proteins | sample 4559240metaG_FD_185973 | JGI IMG/M metagenome (GOLD analysis project Ga0256842, IMG submission 185973) | Hydrothermal vent microbial communities from Guaymas Basin, Mexico - 4559-240 | ecosystem: Environmental > Aquatic > Marine > Hydrothermal vents | place: Mexico: Guaymas Basin | collected... | reverse complement strand
GATTAAAAGATAAAGTAATAGCACAACAAATACTTGACCAAGGACAGCAAATAGAAGAAAAGGCTATCGCTTTAGAAAGTGAGATTATTGAAATTGTTAATTCGAAAATATAATTATATAATTGTTTAATCCAGAAAATATATTGTTTGTTAAGTGAAAAAATATTTTAGTATAAAAATGTGAATTTTTCTTGATAAATATTTATATTATAAAGTATTTTCCTAAGATAACCAATTGGTACTTGTGGAAATATAAATAAAGAGGGTTTAGATTAATTGGTTTTTTAGCTGCTCATAGATGAGCAGCTTTCTTTTTATATTTGGTTATAATAAATTATCAAAAAAAACAAGTGCTCAAGTCTATAACTTTCAGTCTCATATAGTTTACGTTTTCACTAATAAATATTAACTTTGCGAATCTTAAAAATATAGCTGTTTGTTGAAGACCTCGTTATTAACATTTAGCATTTAATCTTTCATTTAAGTACTATGAGAAAAAAATTTGCAACATATAAAAAATTTAATCTTTCCGAAATCAATAAGGAAGTATTAAAAGAATGGAAAGAAAATAAAATATTTGAAAAATCGATTTCATCTAGAGATGGTAGTAAATCCTTTGTTTTTTACGAAGGACCTCCTTCGGCCAATGGAAAGCCTGGTATTCACCATGTAATGGCAAGAGGAATAAAAGATATTTTTTGTAGATACAAAACATTACAAGGATATCAAGTCCAACGTAAAGCAGGTTGGGATACTCATGGGTTGCCAGTAGAATTAGGCGTTGAAAAAGCATTAGGGATAACCAAAGAAGACATTGGAGGCAAAATATCTGTAGATGAATATAATGCGGCCTGTAGAGCCGATGTCATGAAATATACCGATTTGTGGGAGGATTTAACAGAGAAAATGGGTTATTGGGTAGATATGAAAGATCCATATATTACCTATGATAATCGGTATATTGAGACCCTTTGGTATTTGCTAAAAGAATTATATAAGAAAGGGTTAATTTATAAAGGTTATACTATTCAACCATTTTCTCCAGCTGCAGGAACGGGTTTAAGTACACACGAATTAAATCAACCAGGTTGTTACAAAGATGTTAAAGATACAACTGCAATTGTTCAGTTTAATATTGTTAGAAACGAACAGTCTGCATTTTTATTTTCAGACATAAAAATAGAAGGCTTTACGTGCGGTAATGTACAGATGATTGCATGGACCACAACACCTTGGACATTGCCTTCGAATACAGCATTAGCTGTTGGCTCAGGAATTAAATATGTGAAAGTTGCTAGTTTCAACCCTTATACAGGACAGCCAATTGTTGTAATTTTAGCAAAAGATAGAGTTTCAACTTACTTTAAACCCGAAAATTCAGAATTAAGTTTTGCCGACTTTAAAGAAGGAGATAAGAAGATTCCTTTTAAAATATTGGAAGAATATCAAGGAAAAGATTTTGAAGGGATAATATATGAACAATTAATACCTTGGGTTAAACCTTTAGGGAAAGCCTTTGAAGTAATTACGGCTGATTTTGTAACTACAGAAGATGGTACAGGTATTGTCCATATCGCACCAACTTTTGGTGCTGATGACGATAGAGTAGCGAAAGCAGCAGGTATTGTACCGTTAATTTTAATCGATAAAGAAGAAAAACGTCAACCAATGGTCGATAGACAAGGTAGATTCTTTTCTTTAGATGATTTAGACGAAAAATTTGTTAACGAGCAAGTTGATGTTGAGGCGTATAATGAGTTTGCAAATAGATATGTAAAAAATGCTTACGATTCCTCTCTTACAGAAAAAGATGCCACCTTAGATATCGATATTTCTGTAATGTTAAAGAAAGACAATAAGGCATTTAAGGTTGAAAAACATGAACATAATTATCCTCATTGTTGGAGAACAGATAAGCCTATACTATATTACCCATTAGATTCTTGGTTTATTAAAACGACAGCTCTTAAAGATAGAATGGTCGAGTTAAATAAAACTATAAATTGGAAACCAGAATCTACAGGAACAGGCCGTTTTGGCAAATGGTTAGAAAATTTACAAGATTGGAATTTATCACGTTCACGTTATTGGGGAACTCCTTTGCCTATATGGGTATCCGAAGATAAAACAGAAGAAATTTGTATAGGATCTGTAGAAGAACTTTACAACGAGATTGAAAAATCTGTTGAAAAAGGGTTTATGTCAGAAAATCCATACAAAAAGTTTGTTGTCGGTGATAATTCAAAAGAAAATTATGATAAGATTGACCTTCATCGCCCTTATGTTGACGGTATTATTTTAGTTTCTCCAAGCGGACAAAAAGCGCATCGTGAATTAGATTTGATAGATGTTTGGTTCGATAGTGGTTCTATGCCCTATGCACAATTACATTACCCATTCGAAAATAAAGAATTGATTGACGAGAAAGGTTATTATCCTGCCGATTTTATTGCAGAAGGTGTTGACCAAACGCGTGGATGGTTTTTTACTTTACACGCTATTGGCACCATGTTATTTGATTCTGTAGCCTTTAAAAATATTATTTCTAACGGTTTAGTTTTAGATAAAAAAGGACTAAAAATGTCGAAGCGTTTAAATAATGGGGTAGATCCATTTGGAGCGATTGAGAAATTTGGTTCAGACCCATTACGTTGGTATATGACTACCAATTCACAACCATGGGATAATTTAAAATTTGATATTGAAGGGGTTGAGGAAGTTAGAAGAAAATTCTTCGGTACCCTTTATAATACATATTCATTCTTCGCATTATATGCCAATGTAGATGGTTTTACTTTTTCGGAAGATGAAGTTCCAGTAAATGAGCGACCAGAAATTGATCGTTGGGTTATTTCTTTATTAAATACTTTGATAAAAGAAGTAGAAGACGCTTTAGAAAATTACGAACCCACAAGAGCTGGTCGAGCAATACAAAACTTTGTTTCAGAGAATCTTAGTAATTGGTATGTTCGTTTAAATAGAAAACGTTTTTGGGGAGGAGAGTATTCTACCGATAAAATTTCAGCATATCAGACCTTATACTATTGTTTAGAAACTGTAGCTAAGTTATCGTCGCCAATTATGCCTTTCTATAGCGATAAGCTTTATCAGGATTTAACTCAGGCAACTGGTAGAGATACAGAATCAGTTCATCTTTCTAAGTTCCCAGAATATCAAGATCAATTTGTAGATAAAGATTTAGAAGAACGGATGGAGATTGCTCAGAAGGTGTCTTCTATGGTATTAGGATTGCGTAGAAAAGTAAGTTTAAAAGTTCGCCAGCCACTTCAGAAAATAATGATTCCGATATTAAATGCTAATTTTCAAATCCAATTAGAAGGTGTTAAAGATTTGATTCTTTCTGAAATTAATGTTAAAGAATTAGAATATTTGACAGAAACAGCAGGGGTTTTAGTAAAGAAAATTAAACCAAACTTTAAGACTTTAGGCCCTAAGTACGGTAAGATAATGAAAGGAATTGCAGCCGAAATAGCTAAAATGTCGCAAGAAGATATTGCAACCTTTGAGAAAGAGACCACGTATAGTTTGAAAGTCGGCGATCAAACACCTAAACTTACTCTAGAAGATGTTGAGATAATATCGGAAGATATTCCAGGTTGGTTAGTTGCAAATGAAGGCAATATTACGGTGGCTTTAGATGTTACTATTACAGAAAGTTTAAAACAGGAAGGCTTAGCACGCGAATTTATTAATAGAATACAAAATCTCCGAAAGGATAGTGGTTACGAGGTTACCGATAAAATTAACATCGAAATTGTAAAACTTTCTCAGATAGAAGGCGCAATAAATGTTTTTGGTGATTATATTGCAGAGCAAACTTTAGCAGAATCTATTGTCTTTGTTGATGCCGTTGAACAAGAAAATTCTATTGAAGTAGAAATTGAAGAGGGCTTAGCCACTCGGATTTTGATTAAAAAGATTTAATAATTTTAAGGTCCCAATAGGGAGAGGAGGAATTATGAGTGAAAAAACAAGATATAATGATGAAGAATTAGAAGAGTTTAAAGAATTAATTCTTAATAAATTAGCTAAGGCAAAGAGAGATTATGAAAACCTAATGGAGTCTATTGATAATTCTGAGGGTAATGACATACAAGATACTTCGCCTACTTTTAAAGTTTTAGAAGAAGGCGCGTCTGTATTATCGAAAGAAGAATCGGCAAGACTAGCACTTAGGCAACAAAAGTTTATTTCTCATTTAAACTCTGCTTTGATTCGTATCGAAAATAAAACTTATGGAATTTGTAGAGAAACAGGTAAACTTATTGCTAAAGAAAGGCTTAGAGCTGTTCCTCATGCAACATTGAGTATAGAAGCAAAAAATGATAGAAAATAATATTTTGTCGATAATGAATGAAAGTTTCGGTTCTTTAAAGGGTCGAAACTTTTTTTTAAGTTAATAATTATCAGAACAATATAATGATTAGAATAACTCAGCAAAGAATTAAGTGTATAGGATGTGGAAATTGTGAAGAAGTGGCGCAAAATAATTGGAGAATGAATAATTCTGATGGGAAAGCAGATTTGATAGGAGCAAAAGAGAATAAAGGCTTTTATACCGTTATATCTTCCAATGATGATTATGAACCTAATTTTGAAGCTCAGAATATTTGTCCAGTAAGAATAATAAAAGTAGAGAAAATACAATAATAATTAGAGCTGTTAATTAATTCCATTTGGGATATATAATTTCTCTATACTTACATCTAGTCAATAAAATCATTACTTATTATACATAAGTAGGCTCTCCATCGAAAATATTGAATTAATATTAAACCATTAAGAGAATTTAAGTGTAAAAACTTATTTTCTCTTTTTTTGCTTTTAAATAAAAAATATTTGAAACTAAAGATTGAAGAATAAGGTATACTATAGAGTAGAAATCTTCATAAATTTGTATGATAATGTTATCAGGATATAGAAAAATATTATTTTTTATAGTGTTGCCCATTTTTTTTCTCTCATGCGAAAAAGAAAGTGTAAGCTATCAAGAAATTCCAGTAAATAAACTTGAAAATATTTCTGTTCCAGACGGTTTTTTATTTAATGCGAGTAAAAAAGTAACCGTAAAATTCTCGTCGACTTATAATGAGCAGTACGCTGTAGTCGAGATTTATAGGGGTGATCCTAATTTAGAAAGTTCTGTAGTTTTTTCGGGAAAACTTATTGATAATAGATTTGAACATGAAGTAATTGTTCCATCTTATTCAAAAGATTTATATATCCGATTGAAACTAAATAATGGAATATCAAAATTCTTTAAAGTGCCCATTGTTAATAATATTGCAAATTATATTTATAATCCGAGTATTCAATCGAAGTCCATTAATGCAAATAACGTATATGATTGTGATGCGAATTGTACACAAACCTTACCTACAAGTGGCACATACGAAAATATCATAATAAACGATGGTGAAACTCTTTGTATTCCAGAAGGTGTAATAGTAGATGGGAGTATTAATATTAATGGAGGGACTTTATCCGTTTGTGGAACTGTAAATTCTACACTTAGTTTTGGTAGTGTAAGTTCAACAATAATTATAGGCGAACTTGCTGAAGTTTCAATTTCTAGTATTAATTCAAATATTAGGATAATAAATTATAACAATAATTTTATCTTACCTTCAGTAATAAATGGTTATGTAGAAAATTATGCAAATATTAATCTAGATGGGAATTTAATATTAAGTTCTGGATCAGAATTTGTGAATTTTGGAGAAGTAAATATTTCTGGAAATATTGATAATAATGGTTCAATTATTAATAATTCAAGTATAAGTATGAATCAATTTACTCAGAAAACATCGGGGAGTTGTGTTAATAATTGTCATTTCTTTGTAACTACTAATTTAACTCAAATGAGTCCTTATTTTACTAATAATAGTTATATTTATATAGGTGGTCTTCTGCAAATTACTGAAGGAGCAATTATTAATCTTACTGAGCAATCGCTTATAGAGTGCGATAATCTTTTGTCTTATGGTACTCTGGTTAATAATAGTTCGGATTATGCGAGAATTGAAATTAATATTAATAGTTATTTATATCAATCATCTAACCTAGCTGGTTTAATTGATTTTTGCGATAACGACGGAATAGAATTGTTAGAAGGGAGTATCGATCATGAGGTACAATATTGTAAAACTGCAATTCAAGCAACCGAATGTAATCCTGGTATTGGTTCTGTAAATATTGTGGATACCGACAATGATGGGGTTAACGATGATTTAGATAATTTCCCTACAGATCCAGATAGAGCGTTTGTTAGTTATTTCCCCGAAAAGAATTTTGGGACTTTTGCCTTCGAAGATTTATGGCCTTATAAAGGAGATTATGATTTTAATGATTTAGTCATTAATTATCAGTACCAACTAATCTTAAATTCAGTTGGTTGGGTTAAAGAGATTCAATATACATATAAGCTTGTTGCTGTTGGAGGTTCTTTTAAGAATGGGTTTGGAGTACAATTTCCAGTTGATGCATCGCAAGTGGAAAGCAATACATATCCTATAAATTTGTCTGAAGGAATCATTAATTTATCATCAAAATATATAGAAAGTAATCAATCAAAAGCAGTTGTTATTTGTTTCGATAACGCATCTAGAACTCTTGGGTATCCAGGAGGTAATGTTACAGGTATTAATACTACAAATGGAGCTCCATATTCCAATCCTGCAATAGTTATTGGAACGATTATTTTTATTAGCCCGCAAGATATTATGGAGAAGTTACCTTTTAATCCTTTTATGTTTATTAATTTGGATAGGGGGAAAGAAGTGCACTTAATTGGTGAGCAACCAACCGATCTTGTTAATATAGCTTATTTTAATACAGGAAACGACGCCTCTGCAAATGGAATTTATTACAAAACGGAACAAAATTTACCTTGGGCTCTAAACTTTTTAAATGAGTTTGATTATCCAATGGAAAAATCAGAAATTACAACTGCATATTTAAAATTTTATGAATGGGCTAGTAGTGGTGGAATTAATTATTCCGATTGGTATTTAAATCATTCTGGTTATAGAAATTCAAATAATATCTATTCGAATAATTAATGTTATAAATATTTCAACAATTTTTTTCGAGCAATAGGATTGGAATAATAATCGATTTTATTCTGAGATAACTCCAGATCCAATTAATTCATCCCCATCATACCATGACGCAAATTGTCCAGCTGTGATCCCTCTTTGTGACTCGTCGAATAGCATATAGTAACCCTTCTCTTTACGAATTAACTTTCCTTTTTGTAGGGGTTGTCGGTAACGAATTCTCAATTGATAAGACCTTTCTTCATCCATCTTCATTTCTAAATCTGGACGAATCCAATGGGTTTCTTCGTTGGCAATAAATAAAGCCTTACGGTATAAACCAGGATGGCTTTGTCCTTGGCCAGTATAAATAAGATTATGCTTGATATCCGTAGAAATAATAAATAAAGGTTCTGTTTTCCCCCCTACATTTAATCCTTTTCGTTGGCCAATTGTATAATAATGTGCACCATTATGTTCTCCAACTACAAAACCATCTAAGGCTATATATTTTTGGGCTTTGGCTAGAGATTCTAAATCGTCTTTTGGGGCAATAGTTTTATAAAAATCTTTATCAATTTCTATGATATTCCCTTTTTTTTGTTTTAATTTTTGTTGTAAGAATACAGGTAAATCGACTTTCCCAACAAAGCAAATACCTTGAGAATCTTTTTTATCAGCAGTTGCAAGTTCTACTTTTGCTGCTAGCTTACGAAGGTCTGGTTTTAGCATATCTCCAATAGGAAACATAGCCTTTGACAGTTGCTTTTGTGAGAGTTGGCAAAGAAAATAGCTTTGATCTTTATTTGGATCTACACCTGCCAAAAGTCTGTAAATTTCGTTTCCATCTTTTACGATGGTTTCTTTTCTAGCATAGTGACCTGTGGCAACAAAATCAGCTCCTAGCTTTTCTGCAGCATCAATAAAAATATCAAACTTTATTTCTCTATTACAAAGTACGTCTGGGTTCGGTGTCCTCCCTTTTTCGTATTCGGCAAACATATAATCGACTACACGTTTTTTATAATCGACACTTAAGTCTACAACATCGAAAGGAATGTCTAATTTTCGGGCTACTAATTGTGCGAAAATTAAATCATCGTTTTGTGGGCAATCTCCTTCAAGAACGCCTATGGTTTCGTGCCAATTTTGCATAAATAGGGCAGAAACTTTATAGCCTTGTTGTTTTAGTACATAAGCGGCAACGCTAGAGTCTACTCCACCCGATAAACCGACGACGACATGTATATTTGAATTATCAGACATTTGTATTCTAATTTAATCTTTCTTGAATGGCTTCTTTGGTATGTTCCGCCAAAGTGAAATAGGTTTGACCTGTTGGTGAAATTGGTTTTAGAAATTCGATAGAGACTTTCTTAAATGGTTTTGGAAAGTGACTTCCTTTAGGAAGAATATCAAAAGCACCATTAATGGCTACGGGGACAATAGGAACGTTTAATTCCTTACTAATAATGGCAAAAGTTTTCTTAAAATCGCCTAATTTCCCATTTAGAGATCTAGTTCCTTCAGGGAAAATGACAATGTTTTTATTTTGTTTAAGAGCTTCTGCCAATGCTTGTATCGATAATTTTAAGTCTTGGTTAACATCAACAATAATCATATTATTATTATTGGCAAATTTACGTAACCAGTTTTTTTGAACATGCTTTGCTTTTGTATAAAAAAATGAATTTCGTAATAATTCATATTTAAGACCTGTTGCTACAAAAACACCATCGAAAAAACTTTGGTGATTGGGAGTAATGATACATGGAGAATGGGGAATGTTTTTAGCTCCTTTTATTGTAAATCTGAAATATATTTTGAAGAAAACCTTGAATATTTTCACAATAAACCAAAATGATATTCTCGATTTGGGGAGTTTTATATTAACGGTTTCTTTAATAATATCGTTCCAATTAATTTTTTCTAAATTAATTTTGGTTTTCATTTTGTCGACGAATAAACTTAGTTTTTTTACTGTTTCGTGGTCGGCAATTCTTTCAGCATTAATTTTTACACCAAATGTGTTTTCTATATATACTTGTAAACTGACTTTATCTAGTGAGTCAAGCCCTAAATCAATTTCTATATGATCGTCTGGGAAAACTTCGATACCTTTATCTTCCTCAATATGTCCTTTTATCAACTGGTATTCTTCCGAATTAAAATTGTTCTTTTTGTGCTCTTTTTTTTCAGCAGATTGCTTCATGCTCTCAGCCAATTTAAAACGCTGAACCTTTCCTAGTCTAGTTTTGGGAAGTTCTTCGTATAATATATGAAGTTTCAGAATCTTTTTGTATGAAGATGTGGTTTGATTGTAAACATCGATACCATCTTTTTTTATTTCACCTTCAATATTTTCTATTCCTAATTCACGTGCTTTAACACGGTCTGGGACTATGGCTACTTGTAGAATGTCGTCTTTCTCGAAAACAGCAAGTTCTTGGATATATGGAATTAAATTTTCAAGTTGAAATTCTATTTCGATTGGATTTACATTCTTTCCATTCGATAAAATAATAATCTCTTTTTTTCGGCCAGTAATAAATAGAAAACCATTTTTATCTAAATGGCCGATGTCGCCAGTATATAACCATCCATCTTTCAGGACTTCTGCTGTTTCATTTGGGCGTTTATAATAGCCTTGCATTACATTTTTACCTCTAGCTACAATTTCTTCGTCACGTATTTCAATTTCGCAACCAGGAAGTGCCTCACCTGCAGAACCAATTTTTACTCTTCCTGGACGAGTGAAAGTTATCATGGGGGCGGCTTCAGTCATTCCAAATCCTTCAAGTATTTCGAAACCTAAAATTTGGTAATCTCTAGCAACAATAGGATCTAAAGCCGCACCTCCAGAAATCATAAATTTAACATGACCTCCAAACTTTTTATGGACGGTTTTAAAGATAAATCTTGAAAAGCCATAAGAATGCATAGAACTTGCTATTGCAAATAATGCTCTTGCTATTTTGCTGGCGTTAATTTTGTCTTTAATACCTTTTCTTATAGCAGAGTATAGTCTTGGGACTCCGATAATGATTGTTATTTTATTATCTTTTAAAGTAGAAATAATATCTTCTGACGCCATAGAGGGTGATATAGCAACCATTCCACCAACCGAAATAGGAGCGACAAAAGAACCAATCAATGGGAAAACATGATGTAAAGGTAGAAGTATCATAACTCTTTGGTAGGCATCGTATATTTTTACACCTTCCGAAACACCGTATATATTGGCTTGGATATTTTCGTACGATAACAATACACCCTTTGGTGAACCTGTTGTTCCAGATGTGTAAATAATAATGGCTGTTTCTTCTAATTTAGCTTCTCTTAATGCCTGAGTGTTATTCTCAACTTTTTTATTTTCGTATTGATCAATATCTATCAATTGAGGCTGATAATCGAGTGTATTAATAGCTTTTTTTAGATTTTCTAAATTTTCATTTGAATAAAAAATTACCTTTGGTTGGCTATCTTCTAAGATATAGGCAATTTCTTTTGGAGTAGATAAAAAATCTATAGGTAAAGCAATTCCTGAATTGTGCCAAATAGAATGAAAAGCATAGAGCCATGCGGGTCTGTTTTCTGAGAAGATGACAACTTTATCTTCTTTTTCTATTTGATATAAATTTGAAAATTGATGAACTTTAGATATTAAATGAGCATAAGAAATGCTTTCGTTTTTATATTGTATAGCGATTCCTTCTTTAAACTTTAGAAACATAAATGGCGTATTATTATTTTTTACAAAGATAAGGTTTTATGAATTAACAACGAAAAATTCATAATTGACTATTTTAAGTTGTACTTATTTAATGTAATATCAATTAATCGTAATTATTTATTTCGTTAACCTGCTTCTATGTAGGTAGATATGGATTATTGCTGTATCGCTTTGACTCCGTATGGTTACTAGAATAGTAATTTGTAGTGCTAATAATTAATACTGTTAATCTAAGTTATTAGATTTCCAACGTAAGTTTCTGTTATAAGCAAAAACGGCTAACAAAAAGATGACTGTGAGGGTGTAATATACAAACATTGGTATTGGAACAGGATCCCCTTTGGCATATGAATGTAATCCAGATAAATAATAATTGACACCAAAATAGGTCATCATAACAGTACTGTAACTGATTAAGGATGCCACATTAAAAGTGTAGATACTTTTTAGTTTTGGAATAAATCGCATATGTAATACAAAAGCATAAATTAGCATAGTGATTAATGCCCAAGTCTCCTTGGAGTCCCATCCCCAATATCTACCCCAAGATTCGTTAGCCCAGACTCCTCCAAGAAATGTTCCTATAGATAATAAAAATAAACCTGCAATTAAAGTCATTTCATTGATGTAAGTAAGTTGTATTATTTTATTTCCTAATCGTTCTTTATTACTTTCTTTTTGTAAACTCATAATTAATAAGTTGACAAATCCTAAAAGTGCGCCAAGAGCCAGAAAACCATAACTAGCAGTTATTACAGCAACATGAATGGTTAGCCAATATGATTGTAATACAGGTACTAAATTGGTGATTTCTGGATCAATCCAACTTAGGTGAGCCACTAATAATATCATTCCGGAGAGGACTGTTGTTGCGGCAAGTGCAATTTTAGAATTTTTGGTAAAGATTAAACCTGAAAGCATGGTCGCCCAAGAAATATAAATCATACTTTCGTAACCATTGCTCCATGGGGCATGCCCAGAAATGTACCAGCGCAATCCTAAGGCAAATGTTTGAAATCCAAAAGCAATTATTATTAATCCTACAAAGCCATAAATTAGATATCGAAGTTTTAGATTTTCAAATAATAATTTTACAAATAATAGAATTAAGAAGATAAGTCCTATTGTAAAATAGAATTCGAATAAATGTCGAAAAATTGCAGACTTATTATAGAAAATTTCAGCGTCTCGTTTAGAGTCAGAAATGATTACATCGGCTCCCGATTTCTTTTGATACATTTTGATGTAATTTAAGCTAGAATCAGCTTTAGACCAATCGTTGGTCTCTAGTCCTTTTTTTATATTTTGCATGTACAATTTATAGACATTGTATACAAAAACAGAATCGGCACCTTTAAAAATCTTTTTGCCTTCGTTTAGATTATGCCACTTGTTATTGGGGGCATTTTTTAGCGGAAAGATATTTAATAAGTCGTTATTAAGAACCATATACAATACATTTACTTTTTCGTCTAGTTTGATAATGGATTTATCGTATTTGCTTTGTTTACCAGGTGACTTAGCATAGGCTTCGGCGACTTCTTTTTGTAAAATATATTGATTCTGATTGTCGAACAAATCAGCCAAGGCAATATATCCGTCAGATATTTTTAAGCGTTTGATAATGTCAGGATTGCTAATTTTAATAATGGGTTCACTAGCCCATTGTTGTGCAGAAAATATCATTCCCAAGAAAACTTGATCGGCATTTAAGTTTTTGTATGTACTACGTCTCGATATTTTTAATAATATTTCATTAGCTAATGTATTGACAGGCTTAATTCTACCTCCTTTATCTTGAACCAAGAGTTGCCCGAATTTAGCAGCATGCTCTTTGTTTATTTGTGGAATATTATTTTCTGATTGAGCATTGCTTGAAAGAGATACAAGACTTAATAAGCCGATTAATATTAAACTTATTGCTGATTTTGAAGATAATTCTTTAACTTTTTTGTTTAGCTTTCTAAATCTAGAATTCTTATTGAAAATATTTAAGAACATGCCTATTGCTAAAAGTAAGTAGCCTAAATAAGTAATTATTGTTCCCGCATAATCTTTATTTACCGATAAAATGGTTCCATGTTCATCGGGGTCGTAAGAGGATTGATAAAAACGAATGCCATTGTGAGAAAGTACATTGTTCATGTAAATTTTGTATTTTTCGTTGATGTTTTTTTTATCATCTTTTAGGGTAATATAACTCTCGTAAGAAGCGGGGCTCATAGAACCTGGGTAACGTTCCATTTTAAATTTATTTAAAGTTAAACTAAAAGGAAGTTCTTTAGAGTTTGAACCGTATGAAACTTTATAATTTAATCTATTTAAATTAAACTCAATATCTTGTCCTTTGTATGTGCTTTTCCCAAAAACGTAAATGTTTTTACTCTCACTTCCATCGGTAAGTTTTAATTGCAGAGCATCTAGAGGAAATTGATTTTTGTCTTTTTGTGTTTCGACTATGGTCGTAGATTTTGCATAAATATTGCTAACAACCATATTGTAAATACTCCAGTTGTAGAGTTTCATTTCTTGTAGAGGTACCATTTGATTAGCCAAATACCTTTTTACTATAGTATCGGTCATATTCTGAACAATTATCGGTAAATTATTAAGAATAAATAATCCAGAATCAGTATTTAAGAAATTGACTGCGTTATCCTTAATTTGATTTGTGAAATTGAATGTTTGATGGCTAAATGTTTTGTATTCCCCCTCTTTAATATATACATCTTCACGATTTTTAGTTCCTGCAATTGCAAAAGCAATAATATATTTCCCTGTATCGGACTTAACGATCGATTCTGCTGCGTTTGGGATGAAATTTGTAACTTTGATATTGATATTTCGATTATCGAATTTTATATCTTCATCGAGTTTAGCACCAGAGATTTTGTTAAAATTAACGGGTAAGGACCATTCGTATTTTAAATTGTTATTATCTACAGAAACATTTAGGTAAGTGTCGTAGGTGATAATTGAATTTGAAGTTTCACCCTCTCGTATGTGCATAATACCTTCGTACGACATAAAACGGGTAATTGCAGCTCCAATAATGATGATGATAAAAGCTAAATGGAAAATAAAAGTAGTTAATTTCTTTACTTGATACATCTTGAATTTAATAAAAACAGCCACCATATTGAGGATTAATATTAAATGCAATAGATTAAACCAGCCCGATTTATAGACCAACCAATTTGCGGCTGAAGTACCAAAATCATTTTCTGTGAATGTGGCAATAGCAACCGCTATAGCATAAGTAAGAAGTAAAAAAGCTCCTAGTTTTACAGAACTAAAAAAATTATATATTTGATTCATTTGATATTTTTTTGTGATTCACAAATCTAAGGAAATCTTTTGTGAATAAAAGTGAGATTTATCAATAATATAATTCAATTTAATCTTGATATTATTTGTTGATTATTAATGGCAAAATGTATAAAAGGTCATTGAAAAATGTATTATTTTTGCTGAAATTATAAATAAATATTCAGTTTAGTCTGAAATAAAATTTTACATATGAAGTTTTTTGTAGATACTGCTAATTTAGCACAAATTAAAGACGCTCAAGCATTAGGCGTATTAGATGGTGTGACAACTAATCCATCTTTAATGGCAAAAGAAGGAATTAAAGGTCATGATGCCATCATCAAACATTACATGGATATTTGCGATATTGTTGATGGCGATGTGAGTGCCGAAGTTTTATCTACCGAATACGAAGGGATGATAAAAGAAGGAGAGGAGTTAGCAGCTTTACATAAGCAAATTGTAGTTAAGGTTCCAGCAACTAAAGCAGGTATTAAAGCTGTGAAATACCTAACAGCAAAAAAGATTAAAACCAATTGTACCTTAGTGTTTTCTGCTGGTCAAGCCTTATTGGCGGCAAAAGCTGGAGCAACTTATGTATCCCCTTTTATTGGTCGCTTAGATGATAATTCAGTGGACGGAATTGCTTTAATAGAGCAAATTGTTGATATGTTTAATTATTACGATTTCGAAACTCAAGTTTTAGCAGCTTCGATTCGCCACACTATGCATATTATTCAATGTGTTGAAGTAGGTGCCGATGTTGCAACCTGTCCACTTTCTGCTATCGAAGGATTATTGAAACACCCTTTAACAGATATTGGTTTAGCACAATTTGTGAAAGATTCACAAAGAATGGCTTAATATAAAAGTATTTCTAAAATTCTGTTAGCTTTTTGTAAGTTAGCAGAATTTTTTATTTAATTTAGATGATATGATAATCAAGGTCTATTCTGATAACCCAAACTCAAAAGTAATTGCACAAATAGCTGATGTGATTGCCGATGGAGGTGTCGTAGTTTATCCTACAGATACAGTTTATAGCTTTGGTTGTAGTATTTGTCACCCAAAAGCAATTGAGCGTATTGCTCATATTAAGAAAGTAGATGCCAAGAAATATAAATTTTCTATAATCTTCGATTCAATATCGCATATTACTCATTATACAAAAGCGGTTAATAATAAAGTTTTTAAGCTTTTAAAGAAAAATTTACCAGGTGCATTTACCTTTATTTTAGAATCGAATAATGAACTACCTAAATTCTTTAGAAAGAATAGTAAAACGATTGGTGTAAGAATTCCTGATAATAATATTCCTTTAGAGATTGTAAAGCTTTTAGGAGAACCTATTATTTCGACTTCTGTTTACGATGAAGATGAAGTCATAGAATATACTACTGACCCAGAATTAATACACGAGAAATATGGCGAGCTTATAGATTTGGTTGTTGATGGTGGATATGGTAAAATTGATGCTTCTACAATTGTAGATTGTACCAACAATGAAATCGAAATTCTTCGTCAAGGCGTAGGAGAACTGCAAGAATAAATGCTGCAATATATATTAAAAAAAATATTATATTCAATTGTTGTTTTTTTAGGTGTTGTTACTGTAATATTTTTTCTCTTTAACATTCTTCCAGGAGATTCTTCTAGAATGCTTATGGGACAACGTAGCGATTTGCAGTCGCTTCAGGCAATACGGGTAGAGTTAGGTTTAGATCAGTCTTTTATTAATCGTTATTTTAAATATTTAGACGATTTATCTCCGATTTCGATTTATTCAAAAAACAAGGAAAGCTATTTTTATTATAACCCAGAAAATTATAAAAAAAGCAAACCGCTCTTTGGTACAGAAAATGATATTTTTGTTATTAAAAGGCCTTATCTACAAAGATCTTTTCAGTCTAAAAAGGAAGTCTTACAGATTCTATCCGAGACCGTCCTCAATACTTTTTTATTAGCGTTAGCATCCATTGTTTTTGCTTCTATCTTGGGGATTGTATTAGGTATTTTTTCAGCCTTATATAAGAATACATTTTACGATAAATTAGTTTTAGTGATGACTTCTTTTGGGATGTCTTTACCTTCGTTTTTTGCTGCAATATTGATTGGTTGGCTTTTTGCCTTTAAATTATCGGATTATACACATTTAAATTTGACAGGAAATTTATATCAACTAGATGATTACGGGGAGCAACTAACACTTCAATGGAAGAATCTTATTCTTCCAGCGTTAACATTAGGAATTAGGCCTTTGTCTGTTGTGTTGCAGCTGACTAGAAATTCGATGTTAGATGTTTTAAGTCAAGATTATATTCGAACAGCAAAGGCAAAAGGACTTTCTCCATATAAAGTCATTCGTAAACACGCCTTAAAAAACTCGTTAAATCCAGTTATAACATCTATTTCAGGATGGTTGGCAAGTATGATGGCTGGTGTTGTTTTTGTAGAATTTATTTTTGGTTGGAAAGGTTTAGGTTTTGTAATCGTAGAAGGTGTAAATAATTATGATATTCCTGTGGTAATGGGCGTTGTATTATTAATTTCAATAATTTTTGTATTTATCACATTATTAGTCGATTTAGTCTACTTATTCTTAGATCCTCGTGTAAAGTTGTAAAATAATCTCTTTAGTAAAGCCGATTAGTGTGTGAAATCGTTGCATTTTTGCGCAGTTATTGGTATATTTGTTAAAAACACGATTAATTGTATTGAACGAAACTGTATGTTATCAAGAAACACATTATTTTTTGTCTTTCTAGCTGCTAGTATTTTTATACTAAGTAGTTGTTCCCAATCTTGTAAATGTAAGGAGCTGGAGTCTGTAGACGGGGTCTTTTATAAAAAGGACTCTAAAAGTCTATATACAGGAACTTGTACTTCTAAAATATATGGAATAACTAAGATTCAGAATTTTAAAGATGGTAAATTAAATGGTAAATTAGAATCTAAAAATGAAAATGGAAAATTATCTTCGTTTACGAGTTATAGAGATGGTGTGAAAGAGGGGTGGAGTGTGAGTTTTTATCCAGATGGTACTAAAGAAAAAGAGGATAAATATCTTGAAGATAAAAAGAATGGTATTAGTAGAACATGGTACCCTTCGGGTGAAGTAAAATCGGAAGGAAAGTATCATAAAGGTGATAGGGATGGTATACATACAGAATGGTTTGAGAATGGAGTAAAACATCGTGAAATGTCTTACTTTCAAGGTGCAAAGCACGGTATATGGATTGTTTGGTATGAAAATGGGAAGACAAAAACTAAGGGCAAATATGTAAATGGTAATAAAGAAGGTCAGTGGACAACATGGTATGAAAGTGGGGGATTGAAGGAAGAGCAAGTATATAATGATGGTTTAGCCGATGGGGAATGGAAAATTTGGTTTGAAAATGGAACGTTAAATGAAAAAGGAGTTTATAATAAAGGTCATAAAGAGGGAGAATGGGATACATGGTATTCATCTGGACAATTAAAGTCTAAATATGAATATAAATCTGATGTGTTAGCAGGGATTTTTTCTACATGGTATGAAAATGGGACTTTATGGGAGACTGGCCAATTTGCTGATAATGAAAAAAGTGGAAGATGTTCTACATACTATGATAATGGTCGAAAAGAATCCATAGCTAATTATAGCCATGGTGTATTTGATGGGAAAGTAATTATTTGGCTAACTTCAGGTGAGAAAGAAGTTCAAATTTTTAAAGAAGGAGAAAAGTTAAATACGAAAATAGAGCCTGTCTTTTAATTCTATTTGTGAATATATTATCATATACAGGTATTGAGTACATAATTCTTATACGTCTCTACTATTTATTCTTTTTTATATTAATATTTTTTTGTTGTAATAAGTATTATATCTTACAAATGTAAACTTCTAGAAAATAGAGTATGAAAAAAATAGCACTTATATTTGACTTTGATGAAACTTTAGTAGAAGAAAGTACATCGGCTTACCTTTCCTCTTTTCATATTGATATTGATAAATTTTGGCAGCAAACTGTAAATTCTCTTATTCAGCAAGATTGGGATCCCGTTCCTGCTTATATGTTTAAGATGATTGAGGCTTCAATGTCAAAAAATATGACAAAGTCTAGTTTGCAAGATTTTGCTAAAACATTAACTTATAAAAATGGTGTTTTAGAATTGTTTTCTGAGTTAAGAAATCATGTTTCAAAATTATCATATGATGTAGAAATAGAATTTTATATTATTAGTAGTGGGATAGGCGAGATTATTAGAAATACAGAAATAGCACATCATTTTAAAGATATTTGGGCTAGTGATTTTGAATATGATAGTAACGAACAGATCGTTTTTCCAAAAAAGATATTAAGCTTTACTGATAAAACAAGATATATTTTTCAAATATCTAAAGGTATGGTCGGTAATTCGTTTCGTTCTAAACCGTATATTGTCAACGAAAAATACGATTCTAAGGAGTATGTTATTCCATTTAAGAACATGATCTATATAGGAGATGGATTAACAGATGTACCATGTTTTTCGTTGTTGAAGAAACAGAAAGGAACTGCAATTGCAGTATACGATGCTCAGAATACACAGGCATATGGGAAAGCATGGAACTTTATTAAAGAAGAACGTGTTTCTAACTTGCACACAGCCAATTATGAGAAAGGGTCAGATTTATTTAATTCTATAGTTATGGCAATCGATTCAATTGCAAATAACTAAAGAGAATCGATTAATCGTTCCAATTGCATACCTCTGGAACCTTTAATAAGAATTAACGATTGGCTAATTTTTATTATTTGACTAGAATTCAGAACTTGATTAAGTTGTCGGTATTTTGTTATTAGGGGAGATGAAATATTTGTTTTCCAGAATGCTTCACCAATTAATATTGAGTTGAGATTAGAATCACGAATTAGCTCAACTATTTTTTGATGCTGTTCTTGAGAGGAAGATCCTAATTCAAACATATCGCCTAGAATTAATATTTTATTAGAATGTTTGATATTACGGAAATTTTGAATAGCATTTTCTACACTTGTTGGATTAGCATTATAGGCGTCTAAGATTAGTTCGTTACGGGATGTCTTTTTTAATTGAGAGCGATTATTGTTAGGCGTGTAATCTTCAAGCGCACTTACAATTTGTTTTATGTTTACGTTAAAATAGTTCGAAATACTTATGGCTGCTAGAATATTTGTTTGGTTGTATAACCCAATCATTTTAGTTCTAATAGATATAGGTTCTCCTTTATAGCCAGATATATTTACTAACTTGAACCTGAGTAACGAATCTTTTACATTCCCAAATCCATAATTATTAATGCTTGAATTGGAACAAGAATATTCGATAAATTTATACTTACGACCTAAGTAATCAATAATATTTTCGTTTTCAGTTAAAAGGAAATTAATTCCGGAATTGTTTTGAACAGATTTATATAAATACGATTTTGTTTTAATAATATTTTTAATAGAACCAAAACCTTCGAGATGAGCTATCCCTGTATTTGTAACGAGTCCAATTGTTGGGTTACAGATTTTACATAAGTCCTTTATTTCACCATTATGATTAGCTCCCATCTCAATAATAGCCATTTCATGTTGTTCAGTTATTTTTAGTAAGGTTAGGGGTACTCCAATATGATTATTAAAGTTTCCTTCGGTAGCAAGTACATTGTATTTTTTAGATAATACAATGTGTAGTAGTTCTTTGGTTGTTGTTTTCCCATTTGTCCCAGTAATTCCAATTATAGGAATACTAAGTTGATTTCTGTGAAAATTAGCCAACTTTTGTAAACAGTCTAATACATTATCCACTTTAATAATTGACTCATTGTCATTATCAATTTCTTGGTCAACAATAGCATATTTGGCGCCCTTTTTAAGAGCTTGTAGAGCATATTCGTTTCCATTAAAGTTATCTCCTTTAAGAGCAAAGAATAATGAATTTGGTTCAAGTTTTCGAGAATCTGTAACAACTGTAGGAAACTCTTTATATAACTGATAAATTGCTTGTATGTTCATTTTTAAATAATGAATTAACTAAAAAAAACTCCCAGCTTAAAATAAACTGAGAGTTGAAATATTATTCCATTGAAACTGGACCACCTACTCGATCCATAGCGCATCTAAATCCTAAATCGTCTCTAGACATTTCTTCAGGCCAGAAGCGTCTGTTACCAGGAGATAACCAATAAGCTCTGTCTCTCCAACCTCCACCTTTAAAAACTCTAGATCTATTATTTACTAAAGACTGTTGATCATCTCTACCTCTATATCTATCAACTTTATCTGTAGCTTGATCTTTCTTAGTTCCTTGTTTATTTTTATCACCTTGATAATACATTCTTGTAGAATTTGTATTGTCTTTAGACGCATCATCAGAACGGAATTCTGTACTAGATTCATAGTCTCCGTCTTCGTAATTTATATTATCTGCGGTATTGTAGTTTCTACGGTCAAAAGATTCCCAGTCAGTAACATCTCTATATTGAATTTTACCTAAACTATCTTTTTCTGCAATTAAACCTTCTTCATCTCTAACTTGAGTTTGAAAAACATTACCTCTAAAAGGTCTGAATTCGTCCATATCCTCGTAAGATCCCTTACGATATACATCCATAACCCATTCATTTACATTTCCAGCCATTGCATATAAACCATAAGCATTTGGCCAATAAAAGTTTACTGGAGCAGTTGGTGCATTAGCATCATTTAAGGCTCCTGCAACTCCCATATAATCTCCTTTACCTCTTACTGCATTAGCTCGAATTCTACCAACATCATCAGCATCAAATCCACTTCTGTCATCTACTCTAATATAGTGACCATTCCATGGATATATTTTTTGACTAAATATTCTTTCTTCAGCCATCATATTTCCTATAAGAGCATAAGCTGCAAATTCCCATTCTGCTTCAGTTGGAAGTCTATATTTAGGGAGAATAATACCATCTTCCATTCTAACTTTTCTATAGTCAGCATTTGGCGATAAATCTTCTAATTGGTCTCTAACCATACCTTCGTACTGTCCTGACAAGTATGCCTCTGTATTGAAATTTTCTTCACCCGACTGACTAGATGGATCCATATAAAGAAGTCCTTCTCTAACCATTATCATTTCGTTAACTCGATCAGTTCTCCATGCGCAATAATCATTAGCTTGCAGCCAGTTTACCCCAACAACAGGATAACTCTTGTATGCAGGATGTCTGAAATAGTAATCTACATAAGGTGTGTTGTAGCCTAATTTTTTTCTCCATACTAAAGTATCTGGCAAAGCTGCTGAATAAACTTCTGGATAATCGATAAATACTCTTTGTAACCAATAAAGATACTCTCTGTAATCAATATTTCTGACTTCAAATTGGTCGAGGTAGAAAGAAGGAACGGTTACACGTCTTGGGAAATTATTCCATTCGAATAAAACATCTTGTTCTTTTCTACCCATTGAAAATGTACCGCCTTGAATAAGGACTAATCCAGGACCTGTTTCTTGCTCCCAATAATCAACATTTTCGAAACCTCCATTGTCAGGGTCGTTATAATTCCAACCAGTAGAATTAGAAGTATCTGTTACACACGAAACCGTAGTAAAAAATGTTCCTATTGTTGCAAAAAATAAAATTTTGGTGATTGTGTTCATAATATAATATCTAAAATAATATTTTAATTCTTGTTGATAATCTTTATAATAACTAGAATGAAGGGCAACTTATTGCTCTAAATTTACGTTTTTTACTTTTGCAATTAAAAGTATAGCCAATCGAAATCTCATGAGAGCCTAGAGTTGCATTCCTTAATCGAGAAACTGTTAGGTCATAACTATACGAAAATCTAAATTGATCTTGAATAAATCCAAGCATCATAATAAATGAATCGTACTGGAATTTGAAGTTTTGTCTAAACCAAAAACCTCCTACAATAGATTTTCTGTTAAAATAGAGTCCATAATTAAATTGTTCAAAATCTCTTTGTCTTTGATAGATGACATTTGGAGAGATATATAATTCTCCTTTTTTGAATCCACGCATTCTGATGGGAATTTTAGTTCCATAGTGTACTGTGAATTTTCTTGGTAAAACGGCATCACTGTTTTCTCTATAAGATTCAGGTGGTTCTGTAATGTGATGAACTGCAAATCCGAAATAATGACTCCCCGTATATCCTAAAACACCTAAAGAGAAATCGAAATAACCTTTAGTGAAATCGGTGGGAACGTATTCTTCTTGTGTTGGATATATAGCTCCGTATAAGGGATGAATCATATCTGGAAAGGTGAAATTCCAATCCATTTGTTTGTAAATATAAGATGCTTGAAATCCTCCTTTAATATAAAATTTTCTGTTAATTCGGAAAGTGTATGCGTACATTAAATTAAAATAGCTTGTATTAATTGCCCCATCTCCTTGGGCATCTTGCATAACATTTAAGCCGACGCCTCCTTCAAGCCAATCGACGTGTTGGTCGTATGATGCACTATATGTTACGTATGTAGAGCCTAATGCGGGCCATTGATTCCTGTAATTGAGTGAGGCTCTTGGGCATTTATCAGATCCTGCAAAGGCAGGATTAAGGTATAAAGGATTGGCATAAAATTGAGAAAACTGAGGGTCTTGAGCCTTAGCAATTTGGTTAATGCCAAACAGGATGAATAAAAATACAGTTAGTCGTGTAGCCATATAAGTTTTTTTAATCGTATTCGATTTACAATATTACAAAAATAATTTCAAATAATGCAATTACAATAATAGTATAAATTATTCGTTTTAGAAAGAAATTGTTTTGCTTTTGTTCAATAGTACTTACTTTTGAGGCTTATTAAATAAATATTATATACTTAGTTTAAACGAAAAATTAAATAGCTTTATTGCTTTTTTGATTTTGATTAAAACAGATTACAATGAAAATAAGAATAATTATATTTTTACTATTGATTAGTAAGATTCTTCTTTCTCAAAATATTACCTTTGAACATATTTCATGGAATCTCCCCTATGAAGAGGGCGGTAATGTTTTTTTATCTTTCGATGATGCTAATTATAATGAAAATTATTTACCTGTTTTCGTTAAAAAAATCAAGGTTAATGAGACTCGTTACTCTGTAAGGTTAACCAATCAAAAATTTGTTCCATTAACGCAAACCGAAATTAAAGCAATTTCAAAAATAAATTTTTCAGAAGTTATTAATATTACTTCTAAAGTGTTTAAAAACAGAAAAATAAATTTTTTAAATATTGAGTTCGTACCATTAAGACTCAATCCTAAAACAAATTTGGTAGAAAAATTATCGTCTTTTGAGATAAGTTATTCCCCTATAAAGGAGAATAAATCTGTTTCTAAATTAACAAATAATGTTAATTCTTCGGAAATGGGTTCAGGCGAATGGGCGAAGATAGGGGTGGTAAAGTCAGGTGTTTATAAGATATCTTATAATCAAATGAAGAATCTAGGGATTTCAGAACCGTCAAGCCCTAGGATATTTGGTTATGGAGGTCAAGTAATGCCTGAATTCAACGGTGATCAAATGTTTGATGATATGAATGAGTTGTCTATCGAAGTTGTTAAAGGTGCAGATAGTGTTTTTGGAGAAGGAGACTATGTTTTGTTTTATGCCGAAGGACCTCGAACTTGGTATTATGATGAACGTTACGATCAATTTCGTCATTTGCAAAATAATTATTCGGATACCATATTTTATTTTCTGAGTTGCAGTATAGGAACAACAAAAGAGATTCAGAAGATGAATCAAAGTACAGATAATGCGACTGATGTTAATGTGTATTTAGATAAAGTGGTTCAAGAAAAAGATGAGGTTAATTTATTGCGTAGTGGTAAATTATGGCTAGGCGAAGAGTTCAATACCGTTAACGAATCTTATAATTATACGTTTAATATTTCTAATCTAGTTAAAGACTCGTTGGTTAGGTTACATACATTTGGAGCGGCTCGTTGTGGGGTACATTCATATTTTAGTGTGAAATACGGAAATACCGAAGTTCAATCTGTCTGGTTACCAAAAGTCGATTTGTCATCATCTACTGGTTATTACGTAAGGGAAGGCAGTAGTTTTAGTACTTTTCATGCTAATTCGTCTAATATTTTATTGTCTGTAAATTACGATCAATATTCTACAAGTAATGCTTGGCTAAATTATATTTGCATCAATGCTGTCAGAAATTTAAGTATTACTACTGGTCAGCTTAATTTTACTAATGTTTATTTTAATAGTGAAGCCAATCGGTATCAAATATCTAATACGAGTAACTCAAGTCAAGTTTGGAATGTTAGCGATTTTTCAAATCCGTATTTAATAAATAGTGATTATTTAAACTCTGTTGTCTCATTCAAAGAAGACGCCTCTGAGATAAAAACTTATGCTGTTTTTCAGCCTTCAACAGCCTATTCGGTAGCG
>Ga0256842_1000965_pt1 | contig 24537 bp, 27 predicted proteins | sample 4559240metaG_FD_185973 | JGI IMG/M metagenome (GOLD analysis project Ga0256842, IMG submission 185973) | Hydrothermal vent microbial communities from Guaymas Basin, Mexico - 4559-240 | ecosystem: Environmental > Aquatic > Marine > Hydrothermal vents | place: Mexico: Guaymas Basin | collected... | reverse complement strand
CATTCCCGCCCCTTTGACCAGGCTCGGGCGCCCCCGCGACCTCCACCACCGCCCCACCCCACCCGACTAAAAAACCCTTCGCCACGACCACGGCCCGACCACCCAGACCGCAGGACGAGCGAGAGCCAGTCCCCAGCCCCCCGGGCAGGAGAGACGCAGCGCGGAACCACGGACAGGACCACGCTCCGCGCGACAGACGACGCGACGGTGAGGACCGACCCCGCGGATCGCCTCCCGCACCGTCCGACCCGTACCCGATCCCTCACGCCACCGGCACGCCCCGCTGATACCGAAAGACCGAGACGACCGGCTCGGGGCCCGGGCGCCGCGGTACCACCGGGGGACCACCGGTCGGCGCCCAGAATCGTTCTGAATCTCGTAACGATTCGGCGAAGCCTTCAACACGGTCGCAACGGCGGCAACGCGATGGGAAACGGCGCGCCCGTGACGAGGCTCGTTACGCGTGACCCGCCCGGGGATGATCGACTTCACCCGGGCCGAGGTCCGGCCGGCGCGGAAGACGTCGGCCCTTGAGGGTGACCGGTGGTGACCGGTGGCCCCCTTCACGGCGGAGCGTCGCCAGAATTGTTTCGAACTTCGTAACGATTCCCGGGGGCCGTTCAAGGATTGGCCACCTGACCCTAAGGACTCCCTGGGGACTTTCATGGTCTCATCGCGGTCCGTGTTGGGGTTGTCGTCCTTCCTCCCTCCGCTCTCGACCCCCGGCCCCGGGCGGGTGTGGCCCGGCCCCCGCCGGGTCTTCGGCCGATTGGGAGCGGTGGGCTCAGGGCCTCGGGGCGCTACGGCCCCTCGGCCCTTACACCCCCGCCCCATCAACCGGGTCTTTTACCCGAGGCCTCAACGGCCGCCTATTTTCGGGGACCGCTTCGGGCCTGGATGCTTTCAGCCCTTATCGGACACGGCGTAGCTACCCGGCGTGCCCTGCCGGACAGCCGGTCCACCAGAGGCCGCGGACCGCCGTTCCTCTCGTACTAGGCGGTCCTTCCCCTCAGGCGGCCAACACCCCCGGCAGATAGCGACCGACCTGTCTCACGACGGTCTAAACCCAGCTCACGTTCCCCTTTAATGGGCGAACAACCCCACCCTTGGCGGCTGCTGCACCGCCAGGATGGGGAGAGCCGACATCGAGGTAGCAAGCCGCGGGGTCGATGTGGGCTCTTGCCCGCGACCACCCTGTTATCCCCGGGGTAGCTTTTCTGTCATCCCGGGCCGCCACCGGGGCGGCACCGGGGTTCGCTAGGCCACGGTTTCCCGCCTGGGTCCCTTATTGTGCGGGACCCAGTCAGGCCGGCTTTTGCCCTTGCACTCTACGGCGGATTTCTGACCCGCCTGAGCCGACCTTTGGGCGCCCCCGATGGGTTCTCGGGGGCGTGCCGCCCCAGCCAAACCGCCCACCAACCGCTGTCCCCGGGCCTTCTCGGCCCGGGTTAGGGGCACAGCCGCGGGAGGGTGGTGTTCCATGGGTGCCTCGGGGACGGCCTGGCGGCCGCCCCTGAGTAACGGCTCCCACCTACGCTATACACCCGCGGCCGTGCCCCAACGGCAGGCTGCGGTAAAGCTCCACGGGGTCTTCGCTTCCCGCCGGGGGTCCCCCGCCTCTGCACGGGGATGGCGGGTTCACCGGGTCCCGGCCGGGGACAGTGGGGGGCTCGTTACGCCATTCATGCAAGCCGGTACTTAACCGGCAAGGCATTTCGCTACCTTAAGAGGGTTATAGTTACCCCCGCCGTTTACCGGCGCTTCACCCGGTTGTACCCGGGCTTCACGTACCGGCACTGGGCAGGCGTCGGCCCCGGTACCAGCCCTTTCGGGCTAGCCGGGACCTATGTTTTTATTAAACAGTCGGCCCCCCCTAGTCACTGCGACCCGCGGCCCCTCCCGGGGGGTTCGACCCCCCCGGTCAGGGCCGCGGGCACCCCTTCTCCCGAAGTTACGGGGCCAATTTGCCGATTTCCCTCGGCCGGGTTACCCCGCCGCGCCTTAGGCTTCTCACCCAGGGGCACCTGTGTCGGTTCTCGGTACGGTCGCGGGGGATCCTTGCCGGCGGCCTTTTCACGGGCCCCGGGGATCGGCCGGACCGCCCATGACGGGCGGCCCTTCCCGGCTTCGGCCGGTTCTCCCCATTACGGGACTCCCCGGCCTTCACCGGTTGGACGGGGCGACGGCCCCGCCCGGCCTACCCCGAGGCGTCGGCCGCCGGCCTTCCCGTTGCCGGGCGTACCCCCGCGGTACGGGAATATTAACCCGTTTCCCTTTCGGCCGGTCGGTGTTACCGCCGGCCTTAGGGCCGACTTACCCTCGGCTGACGAACATTGCCGAGGAACCCTGGCCCCTCCGGCGGCGGGGATTCTCACCCCGCTTTGCTGCTACTACCGGCGGGATTCTCGTCCCCGACGGCTCCACCGGACCTTACGGCCCGGCTTCGGAGCCGCCGGGGCGCCCCCCTACCGGCCCGCGGGCCATCGGCCCGCGGCCCCGGGGTCTCGGCGGCCGGCTTCAGCCCCGTCCATTTTCGGGGCCCCCGACCTCGACGGGTGAGCTGTTACGCACTCTTTAAAGGATGGCTGCTTCTAAGCCTACCTCCCCGCTGTCTTCGGCCGGGGACTCCCTTTCTATTTAGCACTTAGCCGGCACTTTGGGGCCTTAACCCCGGTCTGGGTTATTCCCCTCTCGGACCGGCGGCTTACCCGCCGGCCCCAACTCCGGCCTTCTACGGCGGTGGCGGGTTCGGAGTTTGACCCCCCGGCGGGGCCTCTCGGCCCCTGACCGGGGGATCAGTGCTCTACCCCGCCACCTGCCTCCGGCCGGGCCGACCTGCGGGCCGTTTCGGGGGGAACCAGCTGTCTCCGGCCTCGATTGGCCTTTCACCCCTAGCCCGGGGTCACGGGAGCGTTTTGCACTACAGCACCCCTAGCGGGCCTCCACGGCCCTTTAGGGCCGCTTCACCCTGCCCCGGGCTAGATCGGCCGGTTTCGGGTCCCGCGGCCGCGGCTGCGGGCCCTGTTAGGACCCGGCCCCTCGCCCGGCCTGACGGCCGGGCTGCGGGCGTCTCGGTTTCCCTACGCCTTCGGGGTTGGAACCCCTTAGACTCGCCGCGGCCGCGGACTCCCCGCCTCGTGTTTCAAAACGAACGCCGGGACCCCGGTCGGCCCCCCTCGTACTCCCCCGTCACCGGGGTTTCCTTCGGGGGGCGTCATCCCTTGCGGGCCCCGGCAGACTATCGCCGTCGGGTTTCAGGCTCTTTTCACTCCCCTTCCGGGGTTCTTTTCACCTTTCCCTCACGGTACTAGTGCGCTATCGGACTCGGGACGTATTTAGGGTTGGGGGCCGATGTCCCCCAGATTCCCGCCGGATATCCAACCGACGGTACTCAGGCCGGGGCCAGCGGCCGTCCCCCGGCGGCCTACGGGGCTGTCACCCTCTCCGGCGGCCCGTTCCAGGGCACTTCGGCCGTTCCGGGGGAGACGGCCGCGTGGGCGGCCCCGGCCTGCAACCCCACATCCACCCGCCCTTTCGGGCGGGTGTTCAGTTTGCCCTGTGCCGTTTTCGGTCGCCCCTACTCACGGCATCGCGTGTTGCTTTCTTTTCCTCCGCCTACTAAGATGTTTCAGTTCGGCGGGTTCCCCCTCCGGCGGTACTCCCCCGGGCCCGGAGGCCCGGGGTTTCCCGCCGGAGTGCCGGGGCCTTTCGGCCCCGGCGGGAGGTCCCATTCGGCGATCCCGGGTTCCACGGCTGCGTGCGCCTCGCCCGGGCTTTTCGCAGCTTGCCACGGCCTTCCTCGGCGCCCGAGCCGAGGCATCCACCCGACGGCTTAGCCGACCCGGCGGGGGCCGGTTGGCCCCCGCCCGGGGCCGGGGTGTGGGCTTGCGTCGACCCCGGACCCCCGGGGGGTTTCCCCCGGGGGGCTGCCCGGGGTCCCATCCCGCGGCCGTTCGGGGTCGACGGGTGGGGGTATAAATAGTTTGCGTACGGGTGCGGGGGTGGGAGCGGGGGTTTACCGGGCGGAAATAGTTATGGATCTCGTAACGATTGGCGCTGGTGGGCCCGCCGGGATTTGAACCCGGGACCACCGGCTCGTAAGGCCGGCGTTCTGCCGGGCTGAACTGCGGGCCCGTCCCGGCCGGTGTGGGGTCGGTGGGGGTGGTTAAAAACGTTTGCGGGCTAGAGGTCGAAGGAGCGGCGGAGGATCTCGGTGTTGATGCGGCCGGCGGTGTAGGTGCGGCCGGTCTGGAGGTCGTTGACGACGGCGCGGGCGGGGGCGAAGACGCCGGGGTCGATCTGGTAGAAGTCGCCGCCGGCCTCCTCGAAGATCTCGAGGAAGGGGCGGCCGTAGTCGTCGCTGGCCTCGGAGGGGAGTTGCTCGACGAGCTCTTCGAGCTCGTCGGTCCCGTCCTCGACGTAGTAGTACACGGTGCCGCCGTAGAGGATGGCGTCGTTGGTGCGGCCCATGGCCTCTTGGTCGTTCTCGGCGACGGGTGGGATGGGGGCGGTGCCGGTGGCGTGTTGGACGCGGGTGACGTCGTAGTCGAGGACCTCGTGGAGCTTGTAGAGGCCGGTCTCGACGACGCGGGCGGCGACCTGGATGGAGCCGACGATGGAGGCGGTGGGGGCGACGAGGAGGTAGAGGTGCTCGGGGTCGACGTCGCATTCCTCGGCGATGTGGTCGGCGACGGTCTCGTCGGGGAGTTCGGCGGCTTCGAGGCAGAGGACGGCGACGTCGGCGTCGTCCTCGTAGTCGAGGGCCTCGTAGGTCTCCTTGGGTTTGAGGGCGAGGGCGCGGGCGGGGCCGGAGCCCATGGCGAAGTAGTCGTCGACTTGGATCTGCCAGCCGGCCTTTTGGGCGGCGAGGGTGGCGATGGCGGGGTGGTCGGTGGTGACCTGGACGGCGGGGAGGGTGAGGTCGTCGTGTTCGAACGTGGTGAGTTCGACCTGGGCGAGGCCGCCGAGGCAGATCTCGGCGTAGAGGAGGCCGGCCTGGAGGCCGCCGGGGGCGTGGACGCCGAAGTCGAGGACGGTGGTGCCGTTGTCGAGTTCGTGGGTCTCGATGCGGAGGTCTTCGGCGCGGTTGAGGGCGCGTTCGGTGAGTTTGGCGGCGCGTTCGTTGACGCTGGGTGCGGGCACGGGGGTTCAGCCCCCGAGGATGCGTTTGGTGATGCGTTGGATGCGCAGGGTGATCGCCTCGCGCTCCTTTAATGAGGGTTCCACGTTGAGGTCGTCTATTGACTCGGGGAGTACGCTGCGGAGGTCCTCTTGGATGCGTTGGAGGGTGCGGTCGTCGATGCCGGAGGGGACGCGGATGGTGAGGTGGAGTTCGACGTCTTGGGCGCCGAGGGCGCGGAGCATGCGTTTGGCCTCTTCGACGGGGTCGTACTCCTCGAGGTAGTCCTCGAGGAGGGCTTCGGCGGTCTGTTCGATGGCTTCGAGGTCGATGCCGAGTTGTTGGAGGAGTTCCTCGCGCTCGCGTTCGCGGGCCTCGAGGTCGACCTCTTCCTCGGCTTTTTCGGTGCGGAGGGGTTCCTTGAGTTGGGCGTGGGGGTTGGAGCGGCGGAGGAGTTCGTAGGTGTGGGGGTCGAGTTCGTAGAGGTCGGCGAGGGCGGTGACGCCGCGCTCGAGTAGTTGGCGGAAGGTGTCGATGGCCTCCTCGGCGTGGCGTTCTTCGCCGGAGCGGATGAGGTCGAGGTGGGCGGCGGTGATGTAGCCCTCTTCGACGAGGAGGAAGAGGTCGTAGATCTCCTCGGGGTCCTGGGTGGTGGCGCGGATCAGGGCGTACTCGCGGTCGGCGGCGAGTTGTTCGAGTTCCTCCCAGGAGTCGATCTCGAGGTCGCTTTCCTCGGGTTTGAGGCTGGAGGGGTAGTGGAAGGGCAAGCGCGCTTGTCCCGGGAGAATCAGCGGGTGGTTGGGCGGTTAAAAAGGTGGGGGCGCGTTAGAAGGGGAGGTTGGCGTAGGTGCCGCGGAGGTGGATGCAGCGGGAGTTGGGGTTGGTGGGGTCCATGCGGACCCACTTGACCTCTTGGGCCTTGCCGTTCTGGATGTGCTCGGGGAGGGCGACCTCGACGCAGACGTGGCCGCCGGTGCCCCAGCGGGGGAAGTACGTGGTTTCGACGCGGTAACGGGCGGGGATGCCGGCGGCGCGGCAGAGGGCGATCATGAGGTGGGCGTGGTCGCAGCAGTTGCCGCGGCCGAGTTGCAGGGTCTTCCAGGCGCCGTAGCGGGTGTTGAGGTAGTAGCGGTACTTGATCCCGTGGGGGTCGACGTCGTCGTACGGGGACACCCAGTACTCGATTCTCTGGGCGGCCTCGTAGACGAGGCGGTCCAGTGGGGTGCCGGCGCGGTACCGGTCCCACCAGGCGCTGGGTGGGCCGAGGATCTCGCGGGAGAGTCGCTTCCAGTCGTCGAGGTGCTCGGGGTTGAGGTGGGCGTCCCAGTTGTCGACGTACTGGGCGACGATGTCGGGCGGGTAGACGCCGACCCAGGGGTAGTCGGTGGGGGCGTCGGCGCTGGCGTGGGGGATGGGGAGGGTGGGGGTGAGGAGGTTCAGGCCGCCGAGGCCGAGGGTGGTGGTCAGGATCAGCGTGAGTAGGAGGATCGCCGGTGATATCAGCGGGCTCCTCCCCCTGTTTCGGGCGGGTTCTTCGCGCCGGCGCGCCCGGCCGGTGGTCTTTTAACCGTAGGGGAAGTCGGTGCACGGTCGGCGCGCTCGGCGTGCCTATTTGCCTGGGATGACCGGAGTTACCCCCTCTGACCCCGTGCGGGGCGTGACGAGATTGGCACTGGGGGGACCGGGGTACCGGGGTGGTCGGGTCTCGGGCGAGCGGGATCCCGACTTCGAGCGGTTGTCCTGCTCGTTGGATCAGGATCGGGAGATCTTCCACTGCGACGTTTGGAACTCGGTGGTGCACGTGCTGGCGCTGTGGGAGGCGGGCGCGCTGGAGGGGGGCGTGGCGGGGCGACTGGTGGAGGGGCTGGTGGAGGTGCTCCGCGAGGGTCCGGATGCGCTGCCGGGGGAGGCGGAGGACGTTCACGAGGCGATCGAGGTGCGGCTGCGGGACCTGGTGGGGGAGGAGGCGGGCTGGCTGCAGCTGGGTCGGAGTCGGAACGATCAGGTGGCGACGAGCGTGCGCGTTCGGTTGCGGGAGCGGTTGGCGGACGCGGTCTCGGAGCTCCTGCGGTTGGGTGAGGCGTTGGTGGGTCGGGGTCGGGAGCTGGCGGGGGTGCGGGTGGCGGGTTACACGCACCTGAAGCGGGCGCAGCCGTGCTCGCTGGGGTTCTGGCTCTCGTCGTACGTGCCGGAGGTGGTGCGTGGGGCGCGGGCGTTGCTGCGGGTGCCGGGGTTGGAGGAGTGTCCGTTGGGGTGCTCGGCCTTCTCGGGCTCGACGGTGCGGGTGGATCGGCACCGGGAGGCGGCGTTGTTGGGGTTCCGACGGCCGGCGCGGCACTGCGGGGAGGCGACGGGGTTGCGGGGGCCGGTGTTGGAGGCGTTGGGGCGGTTGGCGACGGTGGCGTCGGGGTTGTCGAGGCTCGCGTCGGACCTGATTCAGCTGGCGTCGGACGAGGTGGGCGTGGTGGAGCCGCCGGACGAGCTGTCCTCGACGAGCTCGGTGATGCCGCACAAGAAGAACCCGGACGCGTTGGAGCTGGTGCGGGCGGAGTTGACGGTTGTGGCGGGGTTGAAGGGGTTGGGGGACGGGGTGCACGGGAAGCTGCCGCTGTTCTACAACCGGGACCTGCAGGTGCTGAACGGGCTGCTGTGGGACGCGTTGGACCGGTTTGAGCTGTCCGTGCGGGTGCTGCGGAAGGTGGTGGAGGGGTTGGAGGTGGACGAGGAGCGGGCGCGGGAGACGGTGGAGGGGTCGCACGCGGTGGCGGTGGACCTGGCGGAGTTCCTGGCGGACGTGGCGGGGTTGACGTTCCGGGGGGCGCACCGGGTGGTGGGTCGGGTGTCGGCGAGGTTGGAGCGGGAGGGGGTTCCGATGTCGCGGGAGTGCGCGGATCGGGTGGCGGAGGAGCTGCGTCGGGAGGGGGTGGAGGTGGACGTGGGGGAGCTGCGGGAGGTGCTGGATCCGGAGCGGGCGGTGGAGCGGCCGGTGGAGGGGTCGACGGATCCGGGCCGGTTGGGGTCGACGCTGCGTCGGTTGGAGGGGGAGTTGCGTGGGGTTCGTCGGGTGTTGGTGGATCGTGTGAGGCGCTGGCGGCGGGCGTTGCGGGCGACGGAGGCGGCGTTGGGTCGGTGGGGGGTGGAGGGGTTTGTCGAGGCGTACGAGCGGTACTGGCGTCCCGGTGCCTGAGGCGGAGGTGCGGGTGTGCCTGGAGTGCGAGCTGGTGACGCCGCTGGAGCGGTGCCCGGAGTGTGGTGGTCGGACGCGGTCGGTGGGGGCGACGCCGCCGGCCGAGGTGCGGCCGGTGGGGCGGCCGTACCTGCGGTTCCTGTGGGAGGTGTTGGAGTCGGAGGGGCTGCCGCGGGGGCTGCTGTCCCGGCGGGAGCTGTTGCTGGTGAACCGGGCGCCGGAGCTGGACCTGATGGACGAGGTGGTCGGGCCGGAGCCGATCCTGGCGGTGCGGTACGATCTGCGGGAGGGTCGGTGGGTGGTCGTGCTGAAGGAGGAGGGGGCGCGGCGGTTGTACGAGCTGGGTGGTGCGTGCGTGGAGGTGGATCGGGGCGCGGCGGAGGCGGTGCGGGAGGGGAGGAACCTGTTCGCGCCGGGGGTGGTGGCGGCGGACGACGTGGAGCCGGGGGACTGGGTGGTCGTCGAGCACGGTGGGAGGCCGGTCGCGTTCGGTCGCGCGGTGATGTCGGGGGAGGAGATGGTCCGTCGGTCGCGGGGGCTGGCCGTGCGGACGCGGGGGAGCGTGGAGGGGGAGCCGCGGCGGCTGGGTCGGGATTTCCGGCGGGTGGCGGGGGCGCACGAGGAGTACCTGGAGGGGAGGTTGGAGCGGAGCGTGGAGGTCGTGCGTGAGCGCGTGGACGGGCCGGCGTTCGTTTCGTTCTCGGGGGGTAAGGACAGCCTGGTGACGGCGGTGGTGGGGTCGGAGGCGGGCGTGGAGCGGGCGGTGTTCGTGGACACGGGGATGGAGCTGCCGGAGACGTTGGAGGCGGTGGAGCGGGCGTCGGGCCTGGTCGACGTGGAGGTGCTGGAGTGCGGGGAGGGGGTGTTCTACCGGGTCTCGGAGGCGCTGCTGCCGCCCTCCCGGGACAACCGGTGGTGCACGCTGGTGGGGAAGCTGGCCCCGTTGATCCGGTACGTGCGGTCGGAGTTCGGGGGTCGGTTCTACACGTTGGTGGGGGTGCGGCGGTACGAGTCCGAGGCGCGGGCGGGCCGGGGGCGGGTGTGGGAGAGCGAGGCGGTGCCGGGCCAGGTGAACGTGGCCCCGATCTTCGACTGGTCGTCGCTGGAGGTGTGGTTGTTCCTGTACGCGTGGGGGCTGCCGTACAACGAGCTGTACGAGCACGGGTTCGATCGGGTCGGGTGCTTCATGTGCCCGGCGAGTAAGGTGGGGGACTTCGAGCTGGTGCGGCGCGTGCACGGGCGGTTGTGGCGGGAGTGGGTGGAGTTCCTGGAGTCGTACCGGCGGCGGCACGGCCTGCCGGAGGACTGGTTGAGGTACCACGTGTGGCGGTGGCTGCGTCCGGAGGGGGAGATTCGGCGGGTGGCGAGCGAGGAGGCGCTGCGGTGGGGGGAGCGGGTGCTGTCCAGGTGGCTGGGGCGGCGTCCCCGGGAGGCGGCGCGGGAGTTTCGGGAGCATGGGTGCCCGGGGTGTCCGTACTGCTCGGCCGTGGGCGATGGGGAGTGCGTGGTGTTGCGGGAGAGTCTGCGTCGGGTTTCGGGTCGGGGTTGAGGGCGGGTGGTAAAAGGGCGGGTTCGCTCGTTCGGTTCAGGGCGTTGGGATGAGCGTGCGGGAGGAGGCGCTGCGGGTCATTCGCCGTCGGATTGAGCGGGGTCGGCCGCTGTACGATTTCACCGGGCTGGCGTCGCGGTCGTGGGTGGACGCGGCGCCGGATGAGGTGCGGACGTACCTGTCGGAGGCGCTGATTCTGCCGGAGGTTAGGGAGGCGTGTCGGGAGCACTTCGAGGCGCCGGAGTGCGACGTGGTCGTGGGCTCGCGGACGACGGGGCTGGTGATCGCGACGTTGTTGGCGTTGGAGCCGGATCGGGTGCTGCACGTGCTACCGGAGGGCGGTGAGGCGCACCCGTGCGTGGAGCGTGGGTGCGAGCTGGTGGGGGCGGAGTACGTGGAGGTGGAGGGGTTGGTGGAGGATCCGGAGGCGTTCGACCTGGTCGTGGTGACGGGGTGCGACGTGAGCTGGCGGGTGATCGACGAGGGGGTGCTGGAGGAGGTTGGGCGGGCGGGGGTCCCGTCGCTGTTGGACGACGCCTCGGGTGATCGGGTGCGGCGGTTGCACGGGCAGCGGCCGGGGCCGGCGTACGGGTTCGACCTGGTGGTCACGAGCTGTGACAAGCTGATGGAGGGGCCGCGGTGCGGGGTGCTGGTGGGCGACCCGGGGTTGGTGGAGCGGGTGCGGCGGGTTTGCGAGGAGCTGGGGTGGACGGTGGACGGCCCGACGCTGGCGGCGGTGCGGGCGGCGTTCGAGCGGTTCGATCTGGAGCGGTTGCGGGGTCGGTTGGAGGGGATCGACGTGGTGGTGGAGGGTCTCTCCGGGGTCGTGGGGGTGGAGCGGACGGGGGCGGGCGTGGTGTTGGAGGTGGAGGATCCGGTGGGGGTGGGGATGGAGCTGCTGCGGGAGTACGGGATCATGACGATCCCGGTGCTGGGGTACCCGGGCGTGAGTCGGGAGCTGCGGTTGAACCTGTTGACGGAGGATGCGGAGCGGTTCGGGTACGAGCGGTTGGTGGAGGTGTTGAGGGGGGTGTTGGGTTGACGGGGACGATGTTGGAGGAGTACGTGGGCGCGCCGATCGTGGAGGCGTCGTTGGTGGTGGTGGCCGCGTACGTGGTGGTCCGGCACGGGGTGCCGGCGCTGGTGCGGGGTGAGGGTGAGGTGGATCGGCGGTGGCTGGTCGCGGCGGGTCACGCGTTGGCGGCGGTGTGGGCGTCGGTGGCGGTGGCCTGGGCGTGGGGGGTGACGACGCCGTTGACGCTGCGGTTGGCGGTGTGGTGCTCGCTGGTGGTGTTGGCGGTGGGGGCGTGCCCCCGGCGCTCTGGGGCGTAATTTATTTAAATCCTTCCCCGAAAAGCCAACCGGCGCGTTTCCGAGGTGCAGGGGGTGAGCCCCCGTGGTGTATACCGAGTCTGAGCACCGGGTGTGCCCGAAGTGCGGTAGCACGAACCTGGAGCGGGACGAGAAGCACGGGGAGTTGGTCTGTCGGGACTGCGGGACCGTGGTGGAGCAGCTGATCGATTACGGGCCGGAGTGGCGGGCGTTCAACGCGGATCAGCGGACGCAGCGGGAGCGGACGGGCGCCCCGATCTCGGAGCGGCATCCGCACCGGCTGGGTGATACGGTCATCGACGATCGGGATACGCACGGGAAGCGGCTGATGGATTGGCGGTTTCGCCGGCTGAAGCGGTGGGATCGGTGGATCTCGAACGATCCGGTGTCGCGGAACATTCGGTCGGCGGTGGAGCTGATCGAGCGGGTGTGCTCGCAGGCGAACATCCCGCGGTCGGTGGTGGATGAGGCGATCCGGATCTACCGGAAGGCGGTGGAGAAGGACCTGGTGCGGGGTCGGTCGATCGAGAACACGGCGGCGGCCGCGCTGTTCATGGCGTGCAAGAAGCGGAAGCACCCGCGCACGATCAAGGAGATCGCGAAGCTGTTCGGGATCAGTCCGAAGGACATCAACCGGACGCATCGGGTCCTGCTGCGGCACCTGGATGAGCGGATGCCGGCGCCGGATCCGAAGCAGTACCTGTCCCGGTTCGCGACGGAGTTGGGCGTGTCCGAGGAGGTGGAGATGCTGGCCCGGGAGATCCTGGAGAAGGCGGAGAAGAAGGGGTTGACGGTGAGTCGGAACCCGGCGGGCCTGGCGGGCGCGGCCCTGTACCTGGCGGGGCTGTTGAAGGCGAAGGAGTACATCGAGGAGTATCGGGAGAAGATGAAGGAGGCGGAGTCGGAGGAGGAGAAGGAGCGGCTGGAGCGGGAGCTGAACGAGAAGCTGCGGCGGTGCCGGCGGACGCAGCCGGAGGTGGCGAAGGTCTCGGGCGTGACGGAGGTCACGATCCGGAACCGGTACAAGGAGCTGGCGGAGGAGCTGGGGCTGGACGTGCCGGACCCGACGAAGATCGACGTGCCCACGTGACGCCGCCGAAACGTTCAAGTCGCGCGCGGGCGCGGGCCCCGCGGCACCGCTCCCCGCCGTCCCCGCCCCGGGGCCCCGCCGACCCGGGTGGAGCGGGGAGCAGGCCCCAGGCGGTGAAGCCCGGGGTCGAGACCCGGGGTACACCCGCGCCGCACGGTCCCCTCGGGACCGCGGTCGTGAGGACCGGGGATGACCGGGCGGTCAACCCCGGCGCGGGACAGGCGGGGTCGGGGTCCCCCGCGGAGGGTCCTCCCCGGTGGACGGGGATGAGCCCGTCCGGTGACCGATGACCGGGGAGTGTTAATCGCGGGGGGCACAGGGGCTAGTTCTCCCGCGTCGAGGCTGTTATTAAGGGCGCCGTGGCCCGTGGGCGGGGGTGTCCCGGGTGGCGGACGTGCGGGTCCTGATCAACGGTTACGGGACGGTGGGTAAGCGCGTGGCGGACGCGGTCGACGCGCAGAAGGACATGGAGGTCTACGGCGTCGTCAAGACCTCGCCGGACTACCTCGCCCGGCTGGCGGTGGAGGAGTTCGGGTACGCGCTCTACGTGCCCGAGGACCGGGTCGAGCGGTTCGAGGAGGCGGGCATCGAGGTGGAGGGGACGGTCGAGGACGTCGTGTTGAACGCGGAGGAGCACGGGCTGGACGTGGTCGTGGACTGCACGCCGGAGGGCGTGGGCGCGAGGAACAAGGAGCGGCTGTACGACGAGTCCCCGGTCAAGGCGATCTTCCAGGGCGGTGAGGAGGCGGACGTGGCGGACGTGTCCTTCGTGGCCCAGTGCAACTACGAGGAGGCGCTGGGCGCGGAGTACGTGCGGTGCGTGTCCTGCAACACGACGGCGCTGTGCCGCACGCTGGGCGCGCTGAAGGAGGCGTTCGAGCTTGGGAGGGTGTACGTGACCGTCGTGCGGCGCGCCGCCGACCCGGCGCAGGTGGGGAAGGGTCCGATCAACGCGATCGTGCCGAACCCGGTCACGGTGCCCTCGCACCACGGCCCGGACGTGAAGACGGTGCTCCCGGACCTGGACATCACGACGGCGGCGGTGAAGGTGCCGACGACGCTCATGCACATGCACGTGGTTCGCGTGGAGCTGGAGGAGGAGGTGAGCGCGGAGGACGCGGTGGAGGCGCTCCGGGACGCGCGGCGCGTGTGGGTCGTGCCGCACGAGATGGGGCTGGGCTCGACGGCGGAGTTGATCGAGATGGCCCGGGACCTGGGCCGGCCGCGGTACGACCTGTACGAGATCGTCGTGTGGGAGGAGTCCGTGAACGTGGAGGACGGCGTCCTGTACTACATGCAGGCGGTGCATCAGGAGGCGGACATCGTTCCGGAGAACGTGGACGCGATCCGCGCCGTGATGGAGCTGGAGGAGGACCCGGAGGCGTCCATGGACGCGACGGACCGGTCCCTGGGGATCCGGAGCGCGCCCCCCGTCTAGCCCCCGCACCGTTTCACCCTTCCCACCCTTCGCACCGGTTCCCCGGGTCGCCCTTTTCGTTAATAAACGCCCGCGTGCGTGCGGTTTTCGCACCGGTCACCGTCACGTAGGGAGGGTGAAGCATGTCCGAGAAGCGTCAAGATCAGTGCCCGGGCGCGATCAAGTACGTGATCCGGGCCCGATTGAAGGCGGACGGGTACGTGGAGCGTCCGGACGTGGTGGGTGCGATCTTCGGGCAGACGGAGGGTCTGCTGGGGGACGAGCTGGACCTTCGTCGGCTCCTCAAGACGGGTCGGATCGGTCGGATCGACGTCAAGCTGCGGAACGAGGACGGGAAGACCGTGGGCGAGATCATCGTCCCCTCGAGCCTGGATCGGGTGGAGACGGCACTGATCGCGGCGGCCCTGGAGCAGGTGGAGCGGGTGGGTCCGTGCCAGGCGGAGGTGGAGGTGGTGTCGATCGACGACGTGCGGCAGGAGAAGCGGGAGCGGATCATCAAGCGCGCGCGGGAGATCCTGCAGCAGATGGTGGACGAGGTGACGCCGGACAGCAGCGAGCTGGTGCGTGAGGTGAAGAAGGCGCTGAAGGAGCAGGAGGAGGTGCGGGAGTACAAGGGCCTGCCCGCGGGTCCGGAGGTGGAGGACGCGGACGAGATCATCGTCGTGGAGGGTCGGGCGGACGTGGCGAACCTGCTGCGCTGCGGGATCAAGAACGTGATCGCGGTGGAGGGGACGAACGTCCCGGAGCCGGTGATCGAGCTGTCGAAGGAGAAGGAGGTCACGGTGTTCGCGGACGGTGATCGGGGCGGGGAGCTGATCATCAAGGAGCTGATGCAGGTGGCGGACGTGGACTACGTGGCGCGGGCGCCGAAGGGGAAGGAGGTGGAGGAGCTGACGAGGCGGGAGATCCGGGAGGCGCTGGAGAACCGGGTCCCGGCGGACGAGTACCTGCGGCGCCTGCAGCGGAGGAAGAAGGGGCGTCCGAAGAAGAAGGGTAAGCCGCCCAAGAAGAAGGGCAGGAAGGGTAAGCCGAAGAAGGGTCGGAAGCGGCGCGCGAAGGGCGAGCGCCGGGGTTCGCGCCGTCGGGAGGGGCTGAGCAGGGAGGAGCGGGAGCTGCTGGAGCGGCTGAAGGACGTGAAGGGCACGTTCCAGGCCGTGCTGCTGGACGAGAAGATGAACGAGATCGACAAGGTCGAGCTGGACGAGCTGGTGGACGCGCTGAAGGAGCGGGAGGGCGTCCGCGCGGTGGTCGTGGACGGGGTGATCACGCGCCGCCTCGTCGAAGCCGCTAAAGACAAGGGCGTTCGGTACATGGTGGGCGTGCGGGAGGGCGACCTGGATCCCGACGTGAAGGAGGGCGTCAAGGTGCTGACCATCTCCCACTAAGGGTCGTCTCGAGGTGGTCGACATGCCCAACAACGTCCTCTCCTCCCGGCTGTTTCGCCGGTTTCTGTCCCGAGATCGGAAGGACGGGGAGGGGCCGGAGGAGGAGCCGCCGAGGAAGGAGGAGGACCTGATCGACCCCGTGAAGGAGGACTTCACGCTGGACGATATCGAGACGACCGCGGACATCAAGATCCCGGAGAACCCGCTCGATCGCGTGATCGGGCAGGAGCGGGCGGTCCGGTTCGCCAAGCTGGCCGCGAAGCAGCGCCGTCACCTGCTGCTCGTCGGCCCGCCCGGCGTGGGTAAGAGCATGATCGCGCAGTGCATCGCGGAGTTGCTGCCCCGGCCCCGGGAGCAGATCGAGGTGTACCACAACCCGGCGAACCCGGAGCGGCCGATCGTCCGCGTGCGGACGCGGGAGGAGATCGAGTCGGAGGAGTCGGACGCGCTCCTCTCCCCGAAGGAGGTCCCGGAGATCGTGGCGGAGCAGCTCGGGTTCCGCTGTCCGAACTGCGGTCGGTACAGCGATCCGGACCTGCGCTACTGCCCGAAGTGCGGCGCGCAGAAGCCCTCGGGGCGCGTGTACCGGGCCACCCAGTACGAGCGCTCGACGAGCCGGCAGGTGGCGATCGTGTACGAGCGGGTGGGGGACAAGATCCGGGTCGTGAAGCCGGGCTCGGAGGAGGAGGAAAAGAAGGTCCTCGTCCCGCTGGACCGGAAGCCCTTCGTGCAGGTCACGGGCGCGAGCGAGACCGAGCTGCTGGGGGACGTGAAGCACTGCCCGTGGGGTGGGGACGAGCAGCTGGGCGAGCCGCCCTACAAGCGGGTGATCCCGGGCGCCATCCACGAGGCGCACGAGGGCGTGCTGTTCATCGACGAGCTGGCGCAGCTGGGCCCGCTGCAGCAGCACCTGCTGACCGCGATGCAGGAGAAGGAGTTCCCGATCACGGGCAAGAACCCCCAGTCCTCGGGCGCGGCCGTGCGGGTCGAGGGCGTGCCCTGCGACTTCATCCTCGTGGGCGCCTGCAACATCCAGGACCTGCCCATGATCCTCTCCCCGCTGCGCTCGAGGATCCAGGGTGAGGGCTACGAGGTGCTGATGGAGACGACCATGCCGGACACGGAGGAGAACCGGGCCAAGCTGGCCCAGTTCGTGGCGCAGGAGGTGGAGAAGGACGGGCGCATCCCGCACGCGACCCGGGAGGCGGTGGAGGAGCTCATCAAGGAGGCGCGCCGGCGGGCCCGCGCGATCGACGGCGAGCGGGACGCGCTGACCCTGCGGCTCCGGGACCTGGCGGGCGTGGTCCGCATGGCGGGCGACCTGGCGGTGTCGGAGGGGGCGAAGTACATCGAGCCGAAGCACGTGCGGGCGGCGATCAAGCTCGCGAAGCCGGTGGAGGAGCAGATCGTGAAGCGGTACGGGTCGCTGGAGGAGGGGCTGCGCCGCGACGTGGCCACGTGCTCCCTCTCCTCCCCGCAGGCCCAGCAGCAAGTTATTCAGGGGAACGCCGGCGACGCGCAGTACCACCACCACGACGACAGCAAGCGCGGGTACATCTAAACCAGGGCTGGGCGAGGGTGATCGGAGATGAAGAAGGACGAGCTTTTTTTGCTCCACTCCGCCCTCTACTACGTGTTCGAGTACCTGCGGCGCCGCGGGCAGCTGAGCGAGGAGGACGTGCAGGTCTACCACGAGTTCGACGTCAAGCCGGGCCACCTGCACAAGACCAAGCTCCAGCACAAGTGCGCCGTCTTCCTCCTCGCCTACCTCATCTCCAAGGCGATCAGCCACGACCTGCCCAAGGCGGAGGGGCTCCGACAGCGACTGCGGCGGCTCCTGGACGACCTGTTCGAGGAGCTGCGACGCCGGGGCGAGGAGGTCAACATTGAACCTCCGTAGCAAGCGGTGGGCCCGAGTCGCGCTCCTGCTGGCCCTGACCCCGGTGGCACCCTTCTACCCCGTCTGGACCTGCCTCGTCGCCGCCGTCTTCCTCTCGATCACCCACGTGCTGCGGCCCGGCGAGGGCGACGGGCTGGCCCTGGCCATCGTCTTCCTCGCCTGCCTCTCGGGCCGCGACGCGCTCGGCCCGCTGTTCCCGCTGGCCGTCCCCCTCGTCTGCCTGGGCGGCGTCCTAGCCTACTTCTGGAAGCACCGGGACACGCTCCTGAACCGCACCTGATCCACCGCCCGGACCACCGCCTCCCACACCCGCCCCTCCCGCGCCTCGAAGGGCGGGACGGGGCGCACCTCCACCGCGTCCCCCCGGCGGAGCACCTCCTCCGGGTCCGAGCCCGGGTAGAAGTAGTCCGAGGAGTCCTCCACCCGCACCCGCACCACGTGGTGGCCCTCGGACGCCAGCTCCGCCACGCGGCCCAGGACGCGCACGAAGGCGGCGTGCGGGTCGGGGCACTCGCGCTCCCCCACCACCGGGACGAGCACCCGGGCGCGCAGGCGCCCCACGCACTCCCGGAAGGCCGGGTTCTCGTACCGAAAGGCCAGCACCACCCGGCGGGCGCCCAGCTCCCGGTACTCGGAGTAGAAGGTGACCGGGTCCGTGACCAGCACCGCGTCGGCGGCCGGGCTCGAGCGCACCTCGATCCCCAGGGCGCTCGCGGGCTCCGCGTCCCGGGTGACCAGCCCCGCGCTCACGCCCCGGCTGGCGAGCCTCCGGGCGACCTCCACGTTGAAGGGGGTGCACCCCAGCACGTCCAACCGGTCGCCGCTGGAAACACTTAGCGCGAGCCGGGCCGCCATCCTCCGGACCAGGTCGATCAGCGGGATCGAGACCGCGGCCTCCATCGCGGCCCTCCCCGGGGTGATCGGCGGTGGATGCGGACGATTTCCGGGAGGCGGGCCGGGTCGTCCGAAGGGTGCTACGGAGGGCGCGGCGGGAAATAGACGTCGGGGACGACCTGCTGGAGGTCGCCGAGTACCTGGAGGACCTGATCCGCGACGCGGGGGCCGAGCCCGCGTTCCCCGTCAACCTCTCCCTGAACGAGGTGGCGGCGCACTACACGCCCGGGCCCGAGGGGGGCCCGGAGCTCGAGCCCGGCAGCATCCTGAAGGTGGACGTCGGGGCGCACGTGAACGGGGCGATCGGGGACGCGGCCATCACCCTGGTCTTCGACCACGAGCTGGGCGAGCGGCTGGCCGAGGCGGCCCGGGCGGCCCTGGAGGCGGCGGTGGAGGTCGTCGGCCCGGGCGTGACCTGCCGGGAGGTGGGCCGGGCCATCGGGGAGGCCTGCCGGGAGCGGGGGTTCCGCCCCGTCACGGGGCTCACGGGGCACGAGGTGCGGCGGTGGGACCTGCACGCCGGCGTCTCGATCCCGAACGACGACCTGCCCGGGTACGAGGACCGGCTGGAGGAGGGGATGATCGTCGCGATCGAGCCCTTCGTGACGACCGAGGCGGGGGACGGGGACGTGGAACCGGGCCGGCACGTGGAGATCTTCTCGGTGAAGAACCCGAACCAGCGCTCCCGGGTGAACCTGCGCCGGATCTACGAGGAGCGGCGCTCCCTCCCCTTCGCCCGGCGGTGGCTGGGTTCCTCCGCCAGCCGCCTCGAGCTGCTCCGGTTGAGCCGGCTCGGGGCGCTGAAGGCCTACCCGGAGCTGGTCGAGCGGAACGGCGAGCCGGTGGCGCAGTGGGAGCACACGGTGATGGTCACGGAGGACGGGTGCGAGATCCTCACCCGGTGACCACGTCGACGAGCTCCCGGTACCCCGTGCGTTCGTCCTTCCCCCGCACGAGCCGGGCGCGGAGCCGGAGGAGGACGAGCTCGACCGTCGTGTACACCTCGAAGCCCTTCACGTGCCCGCCCAGCGTGTGCCCGCGCTCGTCCGAGAGGACGCCGTGCAGGTGGTAGGATCCGTCGTCGAAGAAGACCCCGTCGAGGGTCACGAGCTCGAACTTGCCCCGGGTCTCGTACACGGGCGTGTCCCCCAGCCTCCACCGGACCCGCCGAACGCTGCCCTTACAGGACACGACGACCGAGTTCCTCCACTCGTCCAGGTCCACGTCGTCGGGGAAGACCTCCCCGGGCTCGAGGCGGGCGAGGATCAGCTCCCCGCCCTCCACCCGGCGGGCGAGCAGCGGGGTGACCCCCTTGGAGCCGAGGCTGAGGGACTTCCTGGTCACGGAGGACGCCATCTTCTCGGTGATCTCGTACGTGCACCCGGACGAGGGCATCCTAGCCCTGATGAGGTACGTGCGGGACGAGGAGGGCGACCGGGTGCGCCGGGGGACGGGCGAGCGGTACCGGAAGGTGGGGTTCCGGGAGTCCTTCGAGATCCTCCGGGAGCGGCACCCGGAGTACGTGAAGAAGGTGCGCGGGGACTTCTACGATCAGGTCGTGCCCCGGGAAGACGTGGTCGAGCACCTGGACCCGCGCGAGCGGGTGAGGGAGGTGCTGGAGGAACCGCGGGACGAGCTGGAGGAGCTGGCGGCCCGGGCGATCCTGGAGCTGTCGGAGGACGCGGGGGTGCCCGAGTCGGCGTTCGGGATCACGGGGTCGCTGCTGCCGGGGCTGCACGATCCGGCCTCCTCGGACCTGGACCTCGTCGTGTACGGGATGGACCACTACCTGGCCGTGCGGGACGTGATCCTGCGGGTGCAGGAGACGGGTGAGGGCCGGGACGTGCTCGCGGGCCTCGACCTCGACGACTGGGAGCGGGTGTACCGGCGGCGGAGCCCGGAGCTGGACTTCGAGGAGTTCGTGCGACACGAGGCGCGGAAGGGGAACCGGGTGGTCGTCGGGGACCGCGTGTGCGACGTGCTCTACGTGCGGGACGAGTCGGAGCTGGAGGACGTGCGCTGGGAGGAGTTCGAGACGCTGGAGGAGCGGGCCCGGCTCGTGTGCGAGGTCGTGGACGACCGGTGGGCGTTCGATTACCCGGCCCGGTGGCGGGTGCGCGTGCTGGAGGCGGACCCGGAGGTCGGGAGGGAGGTGGTCGAGGTGCGCTCGTACACGCACACGTACGTGGGCCAGGCGTTCGAGGGTGAGGTCATCGAGGTGCGGGGGAAGATCGAGCGGGAGCTCCGCTCGGACCGGGTCATCGCGGTCGTGGGCTCGACCCGGGAGGCGGAGGGCGAGTGGATCCGGGTGATCAAGGATCAGCGGTAGCGGGACTCGACGACCCTGACCCCGTCCTCGTCGACCTCCACGCGCACGAGGTACTTCACCTCGATCCCCGTCTCCTCCCGCACCCGCCTCAGCCCGCCCCGGGCGATGACGACCACCACGTCCTTGATCTCCGCGCCCGCCTCCCGCAGCGCGTTGAGCACGCCCACCAGCGTGCCGCCCGTGCTCACCACGTCGTCCACGACGACCACCTCGTCCCCCTCCGACACGCCGTTCAGGTAGAGCTTCTCGCGACCGTACCCCTTCTCCTGCACGATCTCGATCTCACCGTCCAGCCCGTACCGACGCTTCCGGACGATCACCAGCGGCCGGTCCAGCATCGTGGACAGGAGCGTGCCCAGGTGGATCCCCATCGCCTCCACGCACACGATCTTGTCGAAGTCCGTCGTGTCCAGCGCGCGCACGATCCGCGACGCGACCTCCCGCAGCAGCCCCGCGTCGACCTCGGGCACCCCGTCCGTGATCGGATGGATGAAGTAGTGGTACCCGTTCCGCTCGATCACGGGCGCCTCCTCCAGCGACCGCTCGAGCAGCATGCCCACCTCCCCCTAGAACCGTCTACCGCGCACGCGGGAGAGGTCGAACACGCCCGCCGAGGAGACGGCCATCACGGCCATCACGCCCGCCTGAACCGGGTCCGTGACCACCAGGTCCGCCTCCTCCGGCACGCTCCCCGCCATGTTAAGCGAGATGACCGGGATCCCACGCTCCTCCCGCAGCTCCCGCACCGCGTCCGTGATCTTCCCACCCATGAGCGAGCCCGCCAGGACCAGGATCCCCACCCGCGGCAGCCGGGCGACCGCCCGCACCGCCTCCGCCAGGTCCTCCTCCCCCACGAGCGGGATCGTGTCCACGCTGATCCGCTCACCCCGAATGTTGTGCCGATCCGCCTCCGTGATCGCCCCCTTCGCCACCTCCGCGACCTGCGCGCCCCCACCCATGATGATCACGCGCTTCCCGTAGATGTCCTTCAACGGGCGCACCCGCCTCACCGACCGAACCACCTCCAGCGCGCGCAGACCCGACACCAGCCTCCCCGGCCGCTCCACGCCCTCAATCTCCACGTACAGCCGCGCCAGCTCCCCCTCCGACTCCTGCGTGATGTGAACGATGTTCCCCCCGTGATCCGCGATCACTCCCGCGATATCCCGCAGCGCGCCCGGCACGTTCTCCACGTCCATGATCAACGCCAGCAGCTCCAACCCTACCCTCCCCTGCGCAGGTACCAGCCCCGGTCTATCACGTTATCGACCATCGGACGACCATCCCGCGTGAACCGCAACCGACCCACCCCGACGCAATGCTCCCCCAGCTCATCCCGGAACATGACCGCGACCAGCCTCGGCACCTCCGGGCCTAAAACCTCTACCACACCCTCCGGCAGCACGTCCCGACCGTACGTGAACAGGACCGCCGACCGCTCCCGCACGTACACCCGAATCTCCTCCACCTCCTCCGCCAGCACCCGCACCCCCTCCAAGTGCACCCGCACCCCACCCCGCGACGACCGCTCACACACCGGCACCCCCGCCACGAACGGATCCGCCCAACCCGGCACCTCCCCCGGATCCACCCCCACCCGCGACGCGTCGAAGTACTCCGTCCACCTCCCCTCCAACTTCACCAACTCCATCCCCTCCACCACCCGCCTCACCCCCTCGGACCGAAACCTCCGCCCCAGCTCACGAGCCAACCACTCACGCTCCCCGGGGGACACCCGCTTGAGCACCGGACGCAACGAACCCACCCCCCACACCTGGCGACCGCCCCACGAGGAGAAACTCCTCCGCACCATCCTCGAACGCTGCCCCACCAACGACCTCCCCGTCGGCGCCGGACAGGACGACGCCGCCGTCCTCCCCAACCGACTCGTCCTCAACGTCGACACCATGACCCGCTCCCGACACGTCCCCCGCGAACTCGACCCCACAGACCTCGGCTGGAAGTTCGTCGCCGCCACCCTCAGCGACGTCGGCGCCATGGGCGCCCAACCACGCTACTTCGCCTTCTCCCTCACTCGAGACGACGAGCTCGAGGAACAACCCCTCATCGACGGCATCGCCCAGGCCCTACGCCACCACAACCTCACCCTCATCGGCGGCGACCTCGTCGACGGCGAGGAACTCTCCCTCACCGGCGTCGCCCTCGGAGAACTCCCCGGAAAACCCCTCCGCGTCGACCAAGCCCAACCCGGCGACGCCATCGCCGTCACCGGACCACTCGGCGGCCCCAACGCCTACGTCCAAGCCCTCCTCAACGACCTCCAACCACCCAAACCACTCTACCGCGCCTTCGCCCGGCCCGAACCCCCCATCCACCTCGGAGTCGAACTCTCCCAACGCAACGCCCGAGCCGCCGTCACCGACATCAGCGACGGCCTCCTCGCCGACGCCGAGATCATCGCACGACGCTCCCACGTCAACCTCCACATCGAGGCCGACCGCCTCCCCATCCACCCACACGTCGAAGACGTCGCCACCGAACTCAACCGAGACCCACTCGACCTCGCCCTCGAAGGCGGCGAGGACTTCCAGTACCTCATCTGCGCACCCCAAGACCTCCTCGAAGAACTCAACCTCACCATCATCGGCCGCGTCGAACCCGGCCCCGGCACGGTGAAGGTGGAAAGGTAGACCCACAAGCCCAGGACCTCCCCGAACCCACCGACCCGCGCAACGTTACAAACCACGTAACGATCCCGGCTGGCGCCGGGGCCGGGATTTGAACCCGGGCGGCCCATACGGGCCACGGGATCTCAAGTCCCGCGCCTTGGACCGGGCTCGGCCGCCCCGGCGTCCTCCAGCGCCACACAAGGTATGCATCCGACTAAGAACTTTTCCGTCACCGAACCCCGGGCAACCACCAAACCCCGAACGGACACCCGAGGGCCCTCACCCACCGCGAACGCGCTCCCGCGAAGAGCGCCGAGACACCCTACCCACCGTGCCGGAGTTTCCACCGTTCGAGTTCCCAGAGCACGTCCCGCACCCACTCACCATCCCGAGTCCGATGCAGGAGAAGCCTCCGGAGCACCCGATCCGCGAACCACGCCGGCCACGGCCCGAGCACGGACCGGGCAAACCCGGGCGCCTTCTCCAACAACTTCCGGAGCCTCACGGACCGGGAAGGCCGCAGCTCGAACGCGAGCGAGAGCACGCGGGCCACCCGCTTATGACTCACCCCACCGCCCGAGGCTTCCTCGACCAGCCTCTCCAGCGCGGCCCGGAGGTGCCGAACCGCCAGCCGCGCGAGCCGCAGCACGAACCCCTCGGACCGCTCCTCGAGCCAGCGAACGAAGCTCACGCTCTCGTTCTCCTTCCCCAGGTAGAAGACTCGAGGCTGGTCGAACCCCTTGCTCCGCACGCGCTTCAGGTAGGCCACGTAGTACGGACCGTACGTCCGACCGCCAACCCGCCGGTACGTTTCCTTCAGCTCGGGCTTGACCTCGCGACGGTAGACCTCCCGCAGGACGCGCAGGACGCGGATGCGCTCGACCGGGTCCTGAGGGATTGGAACACCCTCCCAGGTCACGGCCCCGGCCCCCTTACGGGCCCGCCCACACTATTGTAATCACCCGGGAGCATAAAAAGGTTCCGGCCGCTCCACCCCCCATCCCGAGGGGGTTGACTGATCCCAGGTGGGGCCGGTCGCGGCACCCCGGTCCCGACACCTTAGGTACTCGGCACACCGGCCCCCGGTGCTAACCCCGGTCCCTTTCCATTGTAATCACCAGGAGGAGGGAGTTGAGGAAGCCGCGCGGGCCCCTCACCGTCCCAATCTCGACCGCACCGGGTGGGTCCGACGCCCGGTCACCCACCCCGCCCGGCACCAGTCGCGGCCTTCTCTCATTGTAATCACCGGGAAGAGGGCCCGAAACGCGCCGACGCGGCCCCTCCAGTGATCCCAGCCCCCGCCCTGCGGGACCTCGATCCTCCGTGATTACAATAGAAAGGGCCGCCCGAACCGGGAGGCCGGAGGGCGGATCCGGTCCTAGCGCGTATCCTCGCGGCGTTCCGGGGCCGGTCCATCGTGATTACAATGGAAAGGAGGAGGCAATCCCGGGCCGAGGACGGCCGTCACCCCGACCCCCGGATCCGCTCGATCTCCTCGAGGATCTCGTCCACGGAGAGGTCGACGCCGATCAGGTACCCGCGCCGGTCCAGCTCGCGGAGGATGCGGTCCCGCTCCTTCTCGTCGTGCACCACCACGCAGTAGGAGTGCACGTTCTCGGAGATGGCGTACACGCGCTCGAGCGCGCGCCGGAAGCTCGGTTTCCGCTCGAGCCGCTCCACGAAG
>Ga0256842_1000964_pt1 | contig 24573 bp, 20 predicted proteins | sample 4559240metaG_FD_185973 | JGI IMG/M metagenome (GOLD analysis project Ga0256842, IMG submission 185973) | Hydrothermal vent microbial communities from Guaymas Basin, Mexico - 4559-240 | ecosystem: Environmental > Aquatic > Marine > Hydrothermal vents | place: Mexico: Guaymas Basin | collected... | reverse complement strand
TGGAGATAATGCAGAGGGCGTCAGAATCGATTAAGTTAAGAAGGCAGAATCTTTTACGTCCCGAGCATGTTCTTATAGCTATCATAGAAGATGGAGACAACGAGGTTGTTAAGATTTTAAAGGAACTCAATGTAGACACGACTCTGCTTGTCTCCGAACTTGAAAGCGAGTCCAAGGGTTATTATGGAGTTTATTATGGAGACAGTGATGAGATTTATGTCTCCAAAGAGCTTGCACGTATATTAGAAGTGGCAAGAAGGGAATCTTTGAAATTTAGCGAAAAGAAAGTAAGCCCACTTCACTTTTTGCTTGCAACACTGCTTGAGACAGGTACACCGCTTTACAACACTTTGAGAAGGTTTGGGCTCGACTATGAAAAAGTGCTTAACAAGGTCAAGGAGCTCCAAGAGAACGGAGAACTTGGTGAGGAGAGCGCCCTTGCAAAGTACACGATAGATTTGACGAAGCTTGCAAAAGAAGGAAAGCTCATGCCGGTTATTGGCAGGGAAAAGGAACTCCAGAGAGTAATTGAGATACTCTCAAGGAAGACGAAGAACAACCCGGTTCTTGTTGGGGACCCGGGAGTTGGAAAAACAGCTATAGTAGAAGGTCTTGCCCAGAAGATAGTAAAAGGTGAAGTGCCCGATTCATTGAAAGGTAAAAGAGTTTTGATGCTTGATATGGGAAGGCTCCTTGCAGGTTCTAAGTTCAGAGGAGAATTTGAAGAAAGACTAAAGAATGTGATAGACGAGATCAAAAAGCTTGGGGATAAGGTGATACTCTTTATCGATGAGCTTCACACCATAGTAGGAGCTGGTGCAGCGGAAGGTTCAATGGATGCAGCCAACCTCTTAAAGCCTGCACTTGCAAGGGGGGAGCTCCATACCATCGGAGCAACAACAATGGAAGAGTACAGAAAGTACATAGAAAAGGATAAAGCTTTGGCAAGAAGGTTCCAGCCGGTTTATGTTGGAGAACCTTCTGTTGAAGAAACGATAGAGATTTTGAAAGGTATTAGAGATGTTTACGAAAAGCACCATGATGTAAGGATAACGGATGATGCGATAGAAGCTGCAGCAAAACTCTCTGCAAGGTACATAACTGATAGATTCTTGCCCGACAAAGCGATAGACCTTATAGATGAGGCAGCATCTAAAGTAAGGCTTTCTAAGCACATGAAGGATCCAAAGCTTGTAGGATTGGAAAAAGAAATAAAGAAATTGGAAGAGGAAGTCGACGACCTTACTTTGAAGGGAGATTACAAAGCAGCTGCAGAGAAAAAGCAGCAGCTTCTTAAGATGAACAAGGAATACGACAAACTTGCAAAAGAGCTTGGAGTTAAAACAGACAACACCGTAGATGAAGAAGCAGTAGCTAAAGTAGTGGAAAGCTGGACGGGAATCCCAGCAAGCAAGATGGTTCAGTCAGAAAGAGAGAAACTTTTGCATCTTGAGGATTTAATTCACAAAAGAATTATAGATCAGGAAGAGGCTGTTAAAGTAATTGCAGATACTATAAGAAAGGCAAGAGCTGGAATAAAGGATCCGAAAAGACCGATAGGTACATTCCTCTTCTTAGGACCAACTGGAGTTGGAAAAACAGAGCTTGCAAAAGCTTTGGCAGAGGTTCTCTTTGGCAGTGAAGACGCAATGATAAGAATTGATATGAGCGAATACATGGAGAAACATAGTGTATCAAGACTTATAGGAGCGCCTCCGGGATATGTTGGATACGAAGAAGGAGGACAGCTCACAGAAGCTGTTAGAAGAAGACCCTACAGCGTAGTGCTACTTGACGAGGTAGAAAAAGCGCATCCAGAAGTCTTTAATGTTCTCCTTCAAGTATTTGACGACGGAAGGCTTACCGATGGAAAGGGTAACACTGTGGACTTCAGAAACACGATAATAATCATGACAAGCAACATAGCGAGTGATGTCATATTGAGGAACCTTGAAAGAGGAAAGGACTTTGAAGAAATAGAAAGCTTGGTCAGGGAAGAGCTCAAGAGGTACTTCAGGCCGGAGTTCATAAACAGGATAGATTCTGTGGTTATATTCAAGCCACTTAAGAAAGAACATGTGAAGCAGATAGTACAGCTTATGATAAACAGACTTGAAGAAAGACTCAAGGATAAGAACTTGAAGCTCCAGATTTCCGATGCGGCAAAAGAATATTTGGCAAACAAAGGATACGATCCAGCATTTGGTGCAAGACCACTTAGGAGGGTTATAGAAAGGGAAGTAGAAACACCATTAGCTACAAAACTCATAGCCGGTGAGATAAATGAAGGAGATACAGTTCTCATCGATGTTAAAGATGGAAAGATAGTTGTGGAAAAGGCTGATGAGAGCAACATGGTGCAGAAGGCATCGTGAGATGGACTTAAAATATAAACAGCCCTTGCCAGAAGGCAGGGGCTGTTGTATTTTTGATTAACACAGCAATGCGAGGAGGATTGTAATGGGATTTTTTAGAAGGAAGGAAAAGAAGATTCTTGTCTTTGGACCGCAAAAGGGAAAGTTTGAGATTTTAATGAAAGAGACTTTGAGAGGAATAGAGGTAGCAAGAGAAGTATTTGGGAACAAAAGAAATGTGGAAATTGTTTTTAAAAAAGCTGATTTGTCAATTGATAAAACTTATTCTCAGCTTTCGTATTTGCTTTCGAGAAGTAAATATGATGTGGTAATTTCGCCGCTATTTTCAACATATGTTCCTGCAATTTCTGCGGTAGTTGAAAAGTTTAAGATTCCTCTTCTTTTAACTGTAGCTTCAGTCCCTTTTATATCTAAAATTTCCAAACATTCTGTTAGCTTGGTGTACACTGACGAAGATCAGGCAAAAGCTATGGTAAATTTTTCAAAAAGATATTATTATGTGGATCGCCTAACGCTCATTTTTCATTTAAAGTATAAAGAACTCTCCTTCATGGCTGAAACGATACGCAGCAGAGCGCAAGAAAAAAATATAAATATAACGCAGATCTTTAAAAGGCAAGAGAAAGAAATATCTTTTGACCCTATTGAAACAGACTGGATATCAAAATCTGATATGGTAATTGCTTTAGGGGCTGAAGAAATTGCAATGAATATAAATAAGATAGTATCTAAATCGGGGAATAGAGTTAAAATACTTTCAAATGACTATTTATCAGGTTGTAACGATGAAAAATTAAGAGAACTTGATGGAGTCGTTCACACAACAGCGTATTTTCCAAAAGAAGATTTAAAAGGAATTCCTAAAGCTTTTCTTGACATTTACAGAAGAAAATTTGGAGATACCCCTAATTTCAGGGCTGCCCTAGCTTTTGATGCTTATTCTGTAGCATGGCACGCTTTAAATAACTATGACGGAACAGGGGAACTTATAAATAAAATCAAATCCGGTGCTGAGTATCCGGGGAGTTTTGGGGAATTCATCATTGAAAAGAATGGAAAAACGAGAAGAAAGGTTTTGTTCGTCAGGATAGAGAATGGAAAGAGAATATACGAAGGAGGTATTGAGTGTGAGTGATCACATAGAGGTTAAAATAGGGAACAATTTGATATCTAAGTTTTTCAAGGACATAACAGATGTTGATAACATGACAGTTGAACCAGAGGGAAAGTCGGTGAATATAGTGATAACTGGGAAATTGATGGGGATGTTGAAAATACCTGTGTCTGTGAGGCTTGCCTTGTCCAAGGTTCAAGAATCTCCCGACGATCCGATAATTTTTGAAATAAAGACCAACAAACTCGTAATGAATATAATAAAAGGCTACTCAAGCAAATCTTTTGAAATAAAAGATGGGAAGCTTTATGTCTTCCCATCTAAAATGTTCTCTCTACTGAAAAGATTCGTTATTTTCGATCTAAACTTCGAAGGTGATTTCGTTTCTCTTTCTTTAAAACCTGTTCAAAACTCGATGAGCGATTCAACCCAGTAGCCTTGCAGTTTTTCCCTTGCATTAAGGAAGGAAAGTTCTATTAAAAATATCATTCCAGCAACATTTCCTCCAACCTTTTCCACAAGGTTGGCAAGGGCTTTGGCTGTTCCACCGGTAGCTAAGACATCATCAACTATGAGAACATTCTGGCCCTTTTCAACAGCATCTACATGTATATGGAGCTGATCGGTTCCATATTCAAGTTGAAATTCCTCATAGACTGTTTTATATGGAAGTTTTCCAGGTTTTCTAACAGGAACAAAACCCTTTCCCAATTTGTAAGCCATGGCAGAACCAAGGATGAATCCTCTTGCCTCTGGTGCTATTATCAGATCAAAATTCAGATCCTTTACCTTTTTACAAAGCTGATCTATCGTCTCTCTAAACGCGTCTTTATCCTTAAGAAGCGGTGTTATATCTTTAAAAATTATCCCTTCCTTTGGAAAGTCTGGTATATCTCTTATGAATTTTTTAATGTCCATTCCTCTACCCCCTTTTACGATTTCTTCACACATAGGGTAATATACCACAACGGTATGGTAATTGGTCTATAATATTTTTCGTGAGGTGATGACTGTGAATAAAAAAGGATTCATAAACTCTCTTGTGGAAAAGCCAGACATACTTGGATTTGAGAGGTACCTTTTTATTTCCCCCCACCCAGACGATTCGGAGCTTGACTGCGGAGGAACGATAAGAAAATTAGCAAATCTTGGAAAAGAGGTTTATCTTGCAGTTGTCACGGATGGAAGAAAAGGTTACTCGGGTCTTGATGAGGTAACTGAAGAAGATGTTGCAAGGCTTAGGCAAAACGAGCAACTCCAGGCTGCAAAGATTTTAGGGATAAAGGAAGTTTTCTTTTTGGATTTCGAAGATCTTGGAGATTACACTGTGGAGCAGGTTCGAGACAAAATGGTTCAGCTTATTAGAACTGTAAAACCAGATATCGTCTTTACCGTCGATCCCTATGTTAAATACGAGATGCATCCGGATCACATAAAAGTAGGTACGGCCGCCCTGCAAGCTGTACTCTTTTCTAAATTTTCCTCCATTATGCCTGAATTTTCTCCGCATGATGTAAAAGCTGCTGCACTTTATTTCACGCCGTCGACAAACACCTATGTATGTGTAGAAGATACTTATGATAAAAAATTGGAGGCTTTGTCTCAGCATAAAAGTCAATTTGGTCAGATGTGGGAAATGCTAAAGTACTACTTGGGAGAAAAAGCGAAGATGTATGGAAAAGAAATAGATTGTGAAAAGGCAGAAGGCTTCAAAATTATCCCAAGATTGCTTCTTCATGCTATACCAGAGGTTGAATATTATTGATGATGAGAGCAAAGGTTAATAATGTAACTTAGACTATGTACTGGGGTTACTAAGATTTGAAGAAGAGGTGAAGTGTCGTGAAGAAACTCCCAATAGGGATAAGCGAGTTCTCAGAAATGATAAAAGGTAATTACTACTATGTCGATAAAACCCTGCTAATAAAAGACATAATAGACCTTCCGGGTAAGGTAAAGCTTATCACTCGTCCAAGACGCTTCGGAAAAACTTTGAACATGAAAATGCTACAAGAGTTTTTCTCTTTGAATAAAAAAGAAGAACTGTTTAACGGGTTTAAGATATGGGAAGAAACGGGGATAGTAAAGGATTATTATCACAAATATCCGATTGTTTTCATCACATTTAAAGAGATAAAAGATATGACATGGGAGAGCGCTAAAGCCCATATGATGGCGCTATTCTCCGAGAATGCGAAAGAACACTTACAGAATAAGCTTATAAAAAAAGAAGACAGAAAATACTTAGAGGGTATTGCTTATAGAAAGTTGAATATAGAAGAATACTTCCTGTATTTAAAAGCTCTTACGAGGATGTATTATGATGCATATGGAAGGAGAACTATACTTCTCATTGACGAATACGATGTTCCAATAGAAGCGGCATATACATACGAAAAGAAGGACAAAGACTACTACGACAACATGGTAGCTTTCATGAGGAACCTTCTCACGGCAGCTCTCAAAGATAACGAATATTTGGAATTTGGAGTGCTTACAGGTGTATACAGAATAGCTAAGGAATCGATATTCTCCGGACTCAATAATCTTGCCGTGTACACAGTTTTTAATGAGGGAATGGATGATAAATTTGGCTTTACAGAGGACGAAGTAAATGAAATGATCTTTTACTATAACCTTACAAAGGAAGATAAAGAAATAATAGATAAATGGTACAGCGGGTATATCGTAGGCGAAGCTCATAACCTTTATAATCCATGGAGTGTTGTTAACTATGTAAGTGAAAGAATAAATTCGAAAAGGCCTCCCATCGCTCATGCTAAAAAATATTGGATTTTTACATCTGAAAACCAGCTTATCAAAGATCAGGTAATTAACAACAAGGAAGTTCACAATGAGTTACTTGAACTGATCAAAGGAGAGGAAATAAACAAAACACTTGATACATCGATATCCCTTATAGAGCTTGAGAAGAATGAAAGTGGTGTATGGGTGCTTTTTGCCAGCAGTGGCTACTTATCACCGAGATACAACTATGACAGTGGAGAGGCAGAAAATTTTTACTTGAGAATACCGAATGAAGAGGTGATGAGATTTTTCAAAGGTACAGTGATAGAATGGATAAAAGAAAAAACCGGTATAGATGGTAGCAGTGTAGCAGACAAAATAAGCAGCATGCTGAAAAGAGGAGAGTATAAAGAATTTGCCGGGTGGCTCACAGAATTTTTGATAGATGGTCTTAGCTACTACGATGTTGCAAAGGACGAAAGCGAAAGATTCTACAAGGGCTTCCTGCTCGGAATGCTTGCTATAACTGTGAATGGGTATGTGGTAGGAAGTGAGAGGGAGTCAGGATACGGCAGACTTGATGTTGTGGTATATCCTAAGGACAAAAACTATGGGCAGTATGCGGCGATTTTTGAGGTAAAAAAGTCTGACGACGAAAAGGAATTAGAAGAAAAAGCCAAAGAAGCCCTAAAGCAAATAAAGGAAAGGAAATATTATGCAAAAATGCAAAGATTAGGTTACAAGGTAATCGGCTTTGGAATAGCGTTTTGTGGAAAGAATGTAAAAATTCAGGTTGATACACTATAAAATGAGGAATGAAGGTGGGGAAAAGGAAATAAGAAAACAAATATAATAGCAGAACAATCAAAGCTCTCAACTTATACAGCTTGGTCCCAAACTATGTGGAAGCTATAAAAGCCCTTGGCAAAATTGTAGCACAAAAAACCTTAGGTGGTGAAGAGAAAGCACTTGAGCTGCTATTCAAAGATATAGGGGAATCCATCCAGAGTAATTTTACAAGTATCTCCTTCCTGAAAACTGGGTACTATGTCCAAACTAAGTGCTGTTAGTCGATATGTCCTCGTATAGCTGGGGGTAATGTACATATGTCTTGACGAGGAGGGAAAATGCTGCTAATATACATCCACGGATATGGATAGGTCGGGGAGTAGCGCAGGTGGGAGCGCGCCTGCCTTGGGAGCAGGAGGCCGGAGGTTCAAGTCCTCTCTCCCCGACCAGTGAAGCGGGCGGGTGTAGCTCAATTGGTAGAGCACCGGCCTTCCAAGCCGGGGGTTGCGGGTTCGAGTCCCGTCGCCCGCTCCATTTATATTGGGTCTTTGAAAGCGCCCGTAGCTCAATAGGATAGAGCATCGGATTTCTAATCCGAGGGCTGTGGGTTCGACTCCCACCGGGCGCGCTATTTGTGGTGGCCATAGCTCAGCTGGTAGAGCGCCTGACTGTGGATCAGGTGGTCGTGGGTTCGAATCCCACTGGCCACCCCAGGGTGGCGCCCGTAGCTCAATTGGATAGAGCGCCTGACTTCGGATCAGGTGGCTGCGGGTTCGAGTCCTGCCGGGCGCGCCACCGGCGGAATGAATGCTCTATAACATCATAACAACGAAGGGGGTAAGAACATGGAAGTTTTAAAAGTAGCTTCTAACTCCAATCCTAACAAGGTAGCTGGAGCGCTCGCAGGAGTTATTAGGGAAAATGGTAAAGCTGAACTTCAGGCCATTGGTGCCGGTGCTGTTAACCAGGCTATTAAGGCCATAGCAATTGCAAGGGGATACCTTGCACCGAGTGGTATCGATCTTGTCTGTGTTCCAGCTTTTGCTGATGTTGAGATTGATGGCGAGAAGAAAACAGGAATCAAGTTTATCGTTTTCCCAAGAGAGTGATATGGGTTTTTAGAAAAACAAGCCCCGCTTTTAGCGGGGTTTTGTTTTTATTAAAGAAAGTTTCTTTGGAGGGGTTCAATGTGCGAAGAAATATGAAGATAACCGTTTCGTTAATAATAGTAAACATAGTTTTGTACCTTGCAATGCTGCTTTTCGGAAATAGGTTTGGTCCGTATAAATATCTCGTTTTCGGTGCTCAATACGGCCCTTTGGTTTCCCAAGGACAGTGGTTTAGGATAGTTACAGCGCTGTTTGTCCATGGTGGGATTTTGCACATAGCCTTTAACATGTATGCTTTATATCAGCTTGGATACATAATTGAAATGGTTTATGGTGAGTGGAAGATGCTGGTCATATACTTTGCGTCAGGAATTGCTGGAAACATCGCAACTCAAATTTTCTATTACAACTCTTTATCTGTTGGAGCCAGCGGAGCGATATTTGGTCTTGCGGGAGCCCTCTTTATAACCGGTTACAAAGAAGAAACCGCACATTATATGAAATCTTTAGCTATGGGTGTGCTTCCCATGATTCTTATCAATGTTATCTACGGATTCATACCTGGAAGCCATATAAACAACGCTGCCCATATTGGGGGGTTAGCAGCAGGGCTATTACTTGGAAAAGTCATACCAGCTGGTGGATATTCGTATTATGTTTCGATACCAGACATGATTAAAAAAATCTTTAAAAAAGATTTTTGGACAAGTCCGTGGCATCAATATCAAAGAAAGGAAGCTATATGGTTTTTAATAAGCATGGCTTTTGTTGTCTTAGCGATAGTGTCATTTGTTTATCTCATCGTCTTTGATGTGATTATGTTTAGCCGCTGAGAGGAGATGAAATCTTGGCTATAGGCTTGGAGTTCCATCATTCCTGTATAAATTGTGGCGGCAAGAATACAGATGTTAGAAATTTGAAAGGGCTTCCATGTAAGGTGTGTCTTCCAGAGGAAGATTTAAATGTAAATGTGTACGAATATCTGGTAAGTAGCGGCAAAATAAAGGATTATAAACGTCTTTATGAATTCAGGGAAAGATACAAGGAAGTTGAGAGCTTTTTTGAAGAAAAACTCAAGACACCACCCAATGGTTTTCAAAGGTTATGGATTAAGAGGGTGCTTTTAAACAAGAGTTTTACAGCGATTGCACCGACCGGAATGGGGAAGACTACGTTCGGCATCCTAACTTCTCTTTATTTTGAAGAAAAGAAGAAGAGATCCTTGATAGTCTTGCCAACAGTTCTTCTAGTGGATCAGGTTTATGATAGATTGAGGTCCCTTGGTTCGAAAGATTCTCTAAAATATACCTCTAAAATGTCATCAAAGGAGAAAAAAGAGGTTCTTGAAAAAATAAAAGAGGGTAACTTCAGTGTCCTTGTTGTGTCCACGCAGTTCATTTCAAGGAATTTTGAATATTTAAAGGATAAAAGATTTGATTTCGTATTTGTAGATGATGTTGATGCGATCCTTAAGTCTTCGAAGAATATTGACAGGATTTTGATGCTCCTTGGTGTTGATGAAAAAACGATAGAAAGGGCTTACAAGAATATCTTAGGTAAAGGGAAAGAAAAGATAAATGTAGAAAAGACAGGGGTCTTGGTGGTTTCTTCCGCTACGGCAAAACCGAAGGGATTAAGGCACCTTCTGTTTAGAGAAATTCTTGGCTTTGATATAGGCAGTCTTGTTGTAAGTAGTAGGAATATAACCAACGTTAGGATCAAGTCGAAAGATTTTGAAAGCCTTAAAGAAATTCTTGATATTTTAAAAGACGGTGTGATTGTATTTTTTAACACAAAAGATGAGCTGTCAGAAGTTGTAAAGAAACTCAAAGAAGAAGGATACAGCATAGAAAGTGTTCTTTCCTCTGAAGAAAGGGTGATGGACGAGTTTAAAGAAGGGAAAATAAGTGTAGTTGCAGGGGTAAGCAGCTATTACGGAAAGCTGGTTAGAGGAATAGACATGCCAGAGAGGGTAAAGGCGGTTGTATTTTATGGAACTCCCCATTTTGAATTCAGTTTGGAAAAGGAGAAGGCTTCAAAATTTGTAATAAAGAAGGTTTTGAGGGAGTTTTTAGATAGAGGGGATACTTTTAGAAAGTTGTTTTACTCCGCCGATAAAGTGAAAGATATAGATGAATTTAGAAAGAAGCTCCCAATAGATGATAAAGAATGGCTTGAGAAAGCAAAAGAGGTGTTTTCAAAGTTTGAGATAAAGGATAATAAAGTTTTAATACCCGATGTGCTTACATATATCCAAGGTTCTGGAAGAGCGTCAAGGTTCGCAAAAGGAGGATTGACTAAAGGGATTTCAGTACTTCTTGAAGACAACGATAAACTTTTTGAAATTTTGAAGGAAAGATTGGAATGGCTCGTTGAAGAGGATTGGAAAGATTTTGAAGAAGTAGATTGGGACAAAGAAATGGAAGAAGTCGTTATGACAAGACAGAATGAGAGTGCAGAAAAAATCGACTTTAAGTCCGTTCTCTTCATCGTAGAATCACCCACAAAGGCTGCTACCATCTCATCGTTTTTTGGTAGATCTTCTTCAAGGAAGTACGAGGGAATTATCGCATACGAGTCAGTCTATGATGGAAATATTGTTATCTTCACTGCAACAAGAGGTCATGTTTATGATTTAGTAACGGATGAAGGATTTCATGGGGTTAAGGTGGACGGAACTTTCACACCGGTTTATACAACAATTAAAAGGTGCAGAAGCTGCGGGTATCAATTCACAACTGAAAGTTCTGTTTGTCCAAGATGCGGATCAGAGGATATAGATGATAAAACAGATGCTGTGAAGAGTTTGAGAGACATAGCTTTGGAAGTAGATGAAGTTTTTGTAGCCACAGATCCAGACACGGAGGGAGAAAAAATTTCCTACGATGTTATCCAGTATCTAAAGCCTGTTAATGAGAATGTAAAGAGAGTGGAACTTCATGAGATAACCAGGCAGGAGTTTAAAAAAAGGTTCCAATCTCCAAGAAGCTACGATGAAAATCTTGTTGAAGCCCAGGTTGTAAGAAGGATTCAGGACAGATGGGTTGGATTTGAACTGTCCCAAGTTGTACAGCAGAGGTTCAAGAATAAACAATTGTCTGCAGGTAGGGTTCAGAGTACGGTACTTGGCTGGATTGTAGAAAGAGAAAAAGAATATAAAGACAGTGAAAAGCAGTTCACGAGTTTTATAATAAATGGAAGAAAAATTGAAGTTGAGGGAAAGATAGAAGAGAGAAGAGTTTTTGTAGACATAAAAGAAGAGTTTGAGGATACACTAAATCCTTTGCCTCCCTATACGACGGATTCCGTCCTCACTGAGATATCATCAAGGTACAGGTATTCTGCTGTTGAGATAATGAATATCCTTCAGGAACTTTTCGAGTATGGATTCATAACCTACCATAGGACGGATTCTACAAGGATATCTGATGTGGGAAAGGTTATTGCAAAAAGGATCTTTGAAAGGTTGAAGTTGTCGGATATATATAGAGGAAGAGACTGGACCAGTGGTGGTGAAGGAGCCCACGAAGCTATAAGACCCGCAAAAGCTGTGTCACCTGATGAAATAGAAGAGATGGTTTACGAGGGAATTTTGAAAGGCATAACCAGAAAACACATAAACGTATACAAAATGATTTATGAAAGATTTCTTCAAAGTCAAGCAAAGGCTGTGAAGGTTAAAAAGCAAAAGGTAACCCTGCAATTTGGCAATACCCAAATTGAAGATGAGGTTATCAAAGAGATAATAGAGGGCGGATGGAATCTTATAAAACCTGTGGAAACGTTCTGCTATAAAGCTGGATGGATAGAAGTTGAAGATATAAAGCATTACAAGAAACATACCGTCCCTTTGTACACTCAGGCAAAGATAATAGAGGAGATGAAAAACAGAAAGATCGGAAGGCCCTCTACCTATGCTAAAATCATAGAAATACTCTTCAAAAGGGGATATGTGAAGGAAGACAAATACAGCAGACTTTGGCCAACTGCTTTGGGAAGAAAGGTTTATAGATTTCTAAAGGAAAATTACACGAAGTTTGTCACTGATAAGACTACAAGAAAACTTGAGGAAATGATGGATAAGGTGGAAAAAGCAGAAGTTGACTATACAGAAGCTTTGAGATCTATTTACAAAGATGCCATCAACATAAAAAAGAAGTGATATAATTTCTTGTTAAAATTTATAGTTAAGGAGGCATAATAATGGAAGAGATAGTTAAAGCATTGAAAGAGGCAAACAAGGTTCTTGTTGTTGGCCATATAATGCCGGATGGTGATGATATTTCTTCTGTTTTGTCAATGTACACGGCTTTAAAGCGTATGGGTAAAGAGGTTATGCCGGCCATTGACTGGAATATTCCTTGGATTTTCGAAGAGCTTGAAGAGGTTAAAGATATAGTAGACTATGATGGTTTCATTGAGAGTGGTTTTAAACCGGATCTTATGTTGATAGTCGATGTATCCTCACCTGACAGGATAGGTAGGTTTGCAGAACTTGTTGAGAAAGTCAAAACGGCGGTTGTTGATCACCACCAAACTCATCAGAAATTCACCGATTATAGCTGGGTTGATTCCACCTTTGGAGCTTGTGCTCAGATGGTACTGAGAATACTGGAAAAGCTGGGAGCTGAGTATGACGAAAAACTTGCCACTTTAAACCTCATGGGAATATTGACGGACACGGGTTTTTTAAGGTATCCAAATGCTGATGTTAGGGCTTTTAAAGATGCTACAAAGCTTGTGGAAAGAGGGGGAAAACCATATGTAATATCAAGAATGATTCTTGAAAACAAAAGACTTGAACAGTTCAAACTGTTTTCAGAAGTTTTAGACAAAATGAAGATGGAAGCGGACGGGCTTTTGGTATATTCTTATATAACCCAAGAGATGTACAAAAAGCACAATTGCACTTCGGATGATAGTTCCGGATTCGTAAGTGAATTGAGAAGTATAAGAGGTGTAGAAGTTGCAGTTATGTTTATGGAAGTTGAGCCGAAGCATGTGCATGTTTCTATGAGAAGCAGGGAATGGTTCGATTTGGCAGAATTTGCAAAAAGCATAGGCGGTGGGGGTCACAAAAGGGCTGCAGGAGCCAGCATAGAAGGAAAGAGTGTTCAAGAAGTGATCGATATGGTAGTTCCGAAACTGGTTGAAAAATTGCAGCAAGAGGTGGGAGTAAAGTGAGGGTTGTAGGGGTTGATCTTGGTGGTACCACAACGACGATAGGACTTGTAGATTCAGAAAGGGGCGACATCGTTAATAAAGTTCAGATCAGCACAAAGGCTCATGAAGGATATAAAAGGGTTATAGAAAGGATATCTGATGTAATCAATGAAATAAAAAGTGATGCAGTTGCTGTGGGTGTTGGCTCACCAGGCTCCATATATGATGGTGTTGTGCGGTTTTCTCCAAACCTTCCTGATTGGAAAGAAGTTCCCCTTGCGAAAATGATAGAGGAAAGGACAGGGCTTAAAACCTATGTAGAGAATGATGCAAATTCCTTTGTTCTTGGAGAGAAATGGTTTGGAGATGGAAAGGGTAAAAGCCACATAGTGGCATTGACTCTGGGAACAGGTGTTGGAGGGGGAGTCATTACCCACGGGATACTTTTAAAAGGCCATCTTGGTATTGGTGCAGAGCTTGGTCATGTGACTGTTATGCCGAATGGACCGATATGTGGATGCGGGAATTACGGATGTTTAGAAGCACTCGCTTCTGCTACGGCTATTGTTCGTATGGCGAATGAAGGAAGAAAGAAGTATCCAAGTTCTTTGATATTCAAATCTGATGAAATAACCGCAAAAGTTGTGATGGATGCTGCAAAGAAAGGAGATGAACTTGCGCTTAGGGTTAGAGATAGAATGGTGGAAGCTTTGGGAATAGCCATAGCCGGATTTATACATATATTCAACCCAGAAATTGTTATACTTGGAGGAGGAGTGTCAAGAGCTGGAGACATAATACTTGAACCATTGAAAAGAGTAGTTAAAAGCAGAGTTATGCCAAGTTTTGAAGGGACTTACGAAATTGTTATAAGTAAGCTTCTTGATGATTCTGGGGTTTTGGGAGCGGCATCAGTGGCACTTGAAAGATTGGAGGTGAAAAGATGAGAAAGATAAAAATTATAGTCGATAGCACAGCAGACCTTCCGGAACACTTCCTCGAAAAATACGATATTGATGTAGTACCTCTGTACATAATATGGCCGGATGGATCCCAAGAGAAGGACACATGGCTTGATGAGGAAAAAAGAAAGTTCTATCAAAGGCTTTTAGACATTGGAGAGATACCGGATACTTCCCAGCCAACAGTTCCTGACTTCATTGAAAAGTATAAAGAAATAATGGAAAAAGGTTACGATGAAATACTTGTTATAACGATATCTACTCAGATGTCAGGTACATTCAACAGTGCAACGCTTGCAGCGAAAGAGGTGGAAATACCCGTCTACGTTTTTGACACTCTCAGAGCATCCTCGATAGTTGCTCTTATAGCAAGGACTGCAAGGCTTTTGGCAAATCAGGGAAAAGACAGTCAAGAGATCATGAAAATACTAAAAGAGCGATTCGATAATGGAGATTACCAAGCCGTTTTCTATGTATCAAATTTTGATTACCTCGTAAAAGGTGGAAGAATAAACAAATTTCAGGGTTTTCTTGGCAGTATGCTTAAAATGAAAGTTGGGGTTTACATAAAACAAGATGGAACGATGGAACCTTTTGGAAAGGCAAGAGGAGTCAACAAAGCTATAAAGATGCTTCTCTCAAAACTTAGTGAATTGGGCTTCAAGGATGGAGAAAAGGTGAACTACATTTCCATCACAGCTGGAGCTGACGATGAAGCGGAAATGGTAGCAAATGCAGTTAAGGAAAAATTTGATGTTGTGTTTTTTGATAGGGCACTAACGGGCAAGGTTATTACAAAACATGTTGCGCCGGGAATGGTAGGTATAGGTTTGGAAAGATTTAGGGGTGAGACGGAATAAGGGATGGCGAGCTTTAAAAAAGATTTTCAATTTGTCAGATTTGCAGCTTATGGTTTTTTAAAAAATCTTAATTTTTATGAGCCATTCTTTATACTTTACTTCAGATCGCTTGGACTTTCTTTCCTCCAAATAGGGTTTCTTTTTTCAATATCCGAGATCTCTACTTATATTTTAGAGATCCCAACAGGTATAGTCGCTGATTTATATGGAAGAAGAAAATCGATGGTATTTTCTATGTTCTCCTATATCGTTGCATTTTTGATTTTCTATTTCTTCCAACACTTTTGGATGTTATCCCTTGGTATGGTTCTAATCGCTCTGGGAGATACATTCAGAACGGGAACACATAAATCTATGATCTATGAGTATCTGAAGATAAACAACATGTACGATTTAAAAGTAGAATACTATGGTGCTACGCGTTCATTTTCCCAGCTTGGTTCAGCCTTCAACGCTATTTTGTCGGCAGTAGTTGTGATATTCACTAAAAATTACAAAAACGTTTTTCTATTTGCCCTTATTCCCTACACATTGAACCTCATAAACCTTGCAACCTATCCAAAATATCTCGAAGGAGAAGTTGCTTCGAAGAAAAAATCCAAGAAGAAAGCACTCCTTGATTTCATATCCATATTCAAAAATTGGAAAGTTTTAAAACCCATAATAAACAGTGCTATATTTGATGGATCATTCGGAATATCCAAATCCTACCTCCAGCCAATACTCAAGACATTGGCTCTTTCTTTGCCGATTTTCCTTAGCATGAGTGGTTACCAGAGAACGGCAATAGTTGTTGGAATAGTGTATTTCTTTGTATATCTTATGACTAGCTCTGCCTCGAGAAACTCAGGAAAATTTGTAAAAAAGGTTAAAAGCATAGAATTTGCTGCTAATTCTATATTCCTTTTTGCAGCTCTCTCGATTTTACTTTCAGGAGTGTTTATGAGCTTCAAACTATCTGTTCTATCAGCTATTTTTCTTGTGATTATCTATGTTCTTCAAAATTTAAGGAAACCCCTTATGGTTGCTTACATAAGCGAGAGAGCTCCTTCCTCCGCCTTAACATCCACTCTTTCTGTTGAATCTCAGATAAAGACTATATTTAAAGCCTCGATGGCACCACTCGTTGGATATCTTGCAGACATCACCGGAGTGGGTGGAGGATTAGCATTCGCAGGTGCTGTTATGCTTTCCCTATACTTTCTCTTAAAGCTCAAATGAAATGAGATTCAGATGCCGATAAATTGAATTTGTAAGAGAATTGATTCTCACATATTTATTTTGTAAGTTAAATATAATTTATTGTAAAATCTCTTATGGTGCTGTATTTGAAAATTAAAAAAGGAGGGAAAGATTGTGAGGAAGCTCTTAGTGGTAATTTTAAGCGTTTTGGTTGTTTTTGCCTTTTCTACCAAGATTACCATTTGGTGTTCGGAGAAACAAGTGGATATCCTCCAAAAATTGGGGCAGGATTACAAAGCCAAGACAGGTGTCGACGTTGAGGTTCAACAGGTTGATTTCAACTCTATAAAGCCAAAATTCCTCAATTCAGCTCAAGCTGGAGAAGGGCCAGACATTATAATAGGACCTCATGATTGGGTGGGAGAGCTTGTTGTAAATGGGCTACTGGAACCCATCAGTTATCTTGCAGACAAAAAGGAGTATTACCAGACAGCTCTTGATGCTTTTACATTCAACGGGAAACTATATGGAGTTCCTTATGCAATGGAAGCTATTGCGCTTATATACAACAAGTCTTATGTAGAAAATCCTCCAAAGACGATTGATGAACTCATTGAGATGGCAAAACAGATCGATGAGGAATATGAGGGAGAGGTTAGAGGTTTTGTATACGACGCAGCAAATTTCTATTTCTCTGCTCCTTTTATTTTCGGATATGGAGGATATGTCTTTAAGAACACACCAAAAGGATTGGATGTTCATGACATAGGGCTTGACAACGAAGGGGCTATAAAAGGAGCTGCTTTAATTAAGAGATTCTATGATGAGGGAATTCTCCAAAGTGGAGATAATTACGGTGTAATGGATTCGCTCTTCAAAGATGATTCTGCTGCTATGATAATCAATGGGCCATGGGCTGTTAAAGCTTATAAGGATGCAGGAATCGACTACGGTGTTGTCCCAATCCCAGAACTGCAGCCAGGAAAACCTGCAAGACCGTTTGTTGGTGTACAGGGGTTCATGGTTAACTCAAAGTCCCCCAACAAGGAGATAGCCATGGACTTCCTCTTAAGATTCATAGCGAGTAAAGATACCATGTACAAACTCTATCTTGCAGATCCGAGACTTCCATCCAGAAAAGACGTCTTGGACCTTGTTAAAGATAATCCTGATGTTGTTGGGTTCACAAACAGTGCAAAGAACGGTATACCAATGCCAAATGTGCCACAAATGGGAGCCGTATGGGGAGCCATGGGAGATGCTCTAAGTCTTATAATAAATGGGAAAGCGACTCCTGAAGAAGCTATGAAAAATGCGGTTAGGAAGATAAAAGAACAGATAGAAAAATAACTATTCTATAATCCAAACAGAATTGTCCGCCCCGCATTTTGCGGGGCTTTTCTTTGGGATGTATTTTGTTTAAGATGCCGAAAAAAATACTTTTGATAAAACTTGTTTCTATAGTATAATAGGCTGGAAGGTATTCCTTTAGGAGGAGGCGGAATGGAAAGCTTTATTATAAAAAAGGAAGATTTGATGGATGTAGTTATAAAGAGAATAGAAAAGTGTTTTGCCTGTCCTCTTGGCCCTACAAGGATAAATCCCGTTCCCGGTGAAGGTAGCTTGGATTCACCCGTTATGTTTGTGGGAGAAGGGCCGGGGGAAGAAGAGGATAAAACAGGTAGGCCGTTTGTTGGAAGAGCCGGCAGGTTGTTAACGCAGATGATGGAGGAAGTGGGACTTCCAAGAGAAAAAGTCTACATAACGAATGTTGTAAAATGTAGACCACCAAACAACAGAGTTCCCACAAACCAAGAGATGCTCACTTGTTCGCATCACCTTTTAGCGCAAATCCAAATAGTAAATCCTAAAGTCATAGTAACTTTGGGTGCGACAGCTTTAAACTTTTTTTTAGAGAAGAAAGTCTCAATTACCAAGATGCGTGGCAGGGAACTTGAATGGATAGGTGGTATAATACTTTTCCCGACCTTTCATCCGAGTTATTTGTTGAGGAACAGAGCAACGGGTCCGGGATCACCATACGATCTTGCTATGCAGGATATGAAGAAAATAAAAGAGTACTATGACAAATATCGGAAAATTTGAAAGGAGGAAGGAAGATGAGGAGAGGGAGAAAAAAGGAGATAACAGTCCATCTTGAAGACTACCTGGTAGTAGTATATGAGATAACCAAGAAGCAGCCAGCAGCTAGGGTTAGCCAGATAGCCAGAAGGCTTGGAGTCAGCCTTCCAAGCGTTACCAACGCCATGAAGAGACTCTCTGAACTTGGATTTGTTAATTACGAAAAATATAACATGATAACCCTTACAAGAAAAGGAAAAGAGAGAGCAAAAGTTAAGGAAGAGCTCCAGTCAAGGTTCAGAGATTTCTTCATGAATGTTATAGGACTTGAGCCAACGGTTTCTGATAAATTGGCAAGAAGCTTCTCTCACTATGTTGACGAAAGCGTAAAAGATAGATTTGATAAGTTCTACGAGATAATCAAAGACTTCAATGAGGAAAAGACAGAGGAACTGGTAGCTTTTATTGAGGAAAGTAAGAAACTTTCAAGAGGTGAGGAGTAAAATGAGTAATATCTTAGTAACGGGTGGGGCCGGTTTTATCGGCTCCAACCTTGTTGAAAAGCTTACTGAATTGGGCGAGGGAGTAATAGTTGTAGATAATCTTTCAACTGGAAAGGTTGAGAATTTATCCCAAGAGGTATTGTTTTATGAACATGATATAACCGACGTAGAAATGCTCAAAAGAATTTTTATGCTTCACAAACCTAGATATGTTTTCCATCTAGCGGCTCAAGCAAGTGTTTCGAGGTCTGTTAGAGAACCGGACTTTGATGCAAATGTAAACATAATTGGTACCCTGAATTTACTCAAGCTTTCTGTTGAGTATAGTGTCGAGAAGTTCATTTTCTCGTCAACTGGAGGGGCTATATACGGAGACGAAGTTTCCAAGATTCCCACTCCAGAAACGGAGTTCCCAAAACCGATATCGCCCTACGGTATAGCTAAATTCTCCGTGGAAAACTATCTTAGATTCTTCAATCATGAATTCGGACTGAGATACACAATTCTAAGGTACGGCAATGTATATGGACCAAAGCAGGATCCTTATGGAGAAGCAGGAGTTGTAGCTATATTTACTGAGAGGATGCTTAAGAACGAAGAAGTCAAAATATTTGGTGATGGAGAATATGTAAGAGACTATGTATTTGTTGGGGATGTTGTAGAAGCCAACATGGCTGCTATGGATAAGGCTGATGGAGAAATTGTCAACATAGGTACATCAAAGGGGACCACTGTCAATGAGCTTTTCAGAATGCTGAAGGAAATAACTGGCTATGAAAAGGATCCTGTATACGCTCCGCCAAGACCTGGAGATTTAAGAAAGAGCATCCTCGATGTTTCAAAGGCAGCAAAGGTTCTTAATTGGACTCCAAAAGTGAGTCTTGAAGAAGGATTGAAAAAAACGGTTGAGTGGTTTAAAAAGAAAATGGAAAGGTAGAAGCCGGCGTTCTTGCCGGCTTTTTTGTTAACTTGGGTGGATTCTTTTAGAATGATTTATTTCTAAACAAGGATTGTTTTAAACACTTGAAGACTTAATTACTTGAATTATAGTTTCAACAGCCTTTTCCTTGTTATCCCAGTAATCCCAAGCGTCTATGATGAGAGTTGCCTTTTCTTTGACCTTTCTTACAAGATGGTTGAAGTTTTTAACAGGAACGGTCACTATGAATAGCTTTTTCATGTTCAGCATATCTCCAACCATCTTTTTAAATTCATTCGATAGCATCTCCATCTTTCCTATTTCGTCAATGTATATCAGCCTTTCTTTTTTCATCTCTGATATCAGTTTCTTCACCACTTTGTTTTCAAAATTCTCCACAAGCACGGTGTATTTCCCTACCTTCTTTTCTCCGGCGGTTCCAACCTTTGCTATCCAAGTTTTTTCATCCCATGAAGTCACAGCCATAAATCCTATTCTTTTTCCTTCTTTTCTAACTTCTTCCGTGTAAAATCCAACTCCTCCAATTCTTTTCACGACTTCTTTAACTATCGTAGTCTTTCCGCTTCCAGGTTTTCCAGTTATTGCAATTATCACAAAAAATCACCCCTTTTTGAGTCAACACAATTGAATAGTATACTTCAAATTGAGGGGGTTGATAGTGGTGAGAAAATTTTTTCTCTTGGTTTTCTTGATTTTGACCGCTTCAATTTTAATCTCAAAACCCTATGTTCAACTTCTCTTCTCTGGTTCTGGACAGATGGCAGATGTGGCAAAGGGTTACACCCTATCCAGCATTACCGACTCGGAGAGATTTTATATTTACTTTTCCGAAGCCTTTAAGGTTGTATTCAAAGAGGTTAACTTTCAGGATCTTTTCACATCAGAGGATCTTTTGGCGGGTACCTTTAAGGATGCGGAATATAGGATGGTTTTAAACATAAAAAACTTTTCCATAAAAACGTTTAAAAAGAGAAAGATATATCTAAAAGACAATGAAAATGGCGACTACATATTGATTAACGGGAAATTCATAAAGGTATACGTGGGAAAATGGTACAAATACGATTATTCAAAGGGAAGATACATTCTTAACGATGAGGGAAGATATGTTAGATCGGTTGATGGGAAATACTACTATTACTCCGGGGACTTTTATAGAAAGCTGCCCGTTGACGAAATCTGGGTAGAAATAAAAATAAATGCCAGTTACGTGCTCTATCATGGAACTGAAAAAAAACTCAGCGGTGATTTCAAAAAGGACTTAAAAAGGAGAAGAGTTTACTATACATATGATGGTTTAAATAAACATCTTATAAAACATTATGATAACGAAAAGCTCTGGACAAGTGAGGTTGCAGAAGAGCTTTCAAAGAAAGTATTGAGCGATTTAAAGAAGAAGTTCACTATAGAGGCGGAAGTTGTAAAAGCAAAAGATATGATAGTTATAATAGATAAAGGTAAAGAGGAAGGAATCAAACCTGGAATGGTTTTCGAGGGAAATGGAAATATTTTCATGGTCAGGGAAGTTACACAAGATTCGGCGGAAGCAGAGGTTATAAAGCTTTCTGATGTGCCATTGGAAAGCGTAAAAGAGCTCAAAGAAAATCAAAATTTTAAATTCCCTTCTTTTCTTCATATTGGTGTTGGTTACTCCACTTTTAACGGAGCATATCTTTCATTAGGAATAAGAATCATCGATCTCCATTGGAGGGAAAGGGCATCGGGCTCTTCTTTCATCTCCTATGATCCCTTTAAAGGTAAGATAAATTATGGTGTAGATTTTAGAGCCCGTGTTTTTGGAAACTTCTTTATAGGATTCACTTCATCTATAGACAACTATTGCATTTACGGTGGATTTTCATTTTTCAATCTGAATCCGTACGTTGCATTATCCACGAATGGAGTGGCTTTTGGGGGTGATCTATCATGGTGAAGCCCCGGTTAATTGTATTGGTCATGTTACTTATAACGATTATGGAATTTTCAACTGGAGTAAGAATAATTGTTATGAAGGACAAATCGCTTTCCATACCAGAAAGTATAGGAGAGGGTATTAAAAAGATACTTATAAATTCCGCTGAAGCTTTTAAGTTGGATCCCAATGAAAGGCCGGCAAGATATGGACTAATTTTTCATATAACTGATTTCAAAGAAAGTAAAAGAGGATTTAAGAAAGTAGTTTTTGTCAGGGATGACAAAAATGGGAGCTATGTAAGATATGCTGGATCTTACTATAAGGCCTATCGCACGCTGTACAAATACGACTATAAAAAGAAAAAGTATGTACCAGATAGATATGGAAATTATGTTCGTCTCATGAATTTTGTGTGGGCAAGGGATGAAAACGAAAAGTACACCTATTATACAGGTTTTTATAGAAAAGTTGTAAAGTATGTGAGTGACAGAAGATACTGGCTATACGCCTCACTGACATTTATCGATTTCAAAACGTCTTTCATCTTATTTCAGAAAGGCTTTGTCCTTAGTGGAAGTTCCTACATGGATATCCTTAACAACATAAAAATAGATTTGAGAAAAGAAAAGATGTATACAGAAAAACCCACAATAGCTTTTTATGAAGGCAGCCTTTCTCCTCTTGGAAACTTTGTGAAAAAATATTTCTATGAGGAAGATAGATACACTATGTACGATAGATCATACTTGAATTACCTATTTAAGGAGATGAAATATCAAGACCTCATAAGTGGGGGGGGAGAAGTCGGAACATATCTTAAACCAGCAAGATACCTTGTAGTGGTGAAGATACTAGACAGTAGGTATGAATTGGTGGAATCTACAGAATACCTTAAATTTCCCAACCCGGTTAACGGAGAATACATAGGAACAACACCCGTTTATGCAGGTGAATATTATAGGTTCGATTTAAAATCAGGAAGATATATACCTGATAGGAAAAAAGGTGAATATGTAAGAGTAAAGAAAGGGGCATGGGCAACTGAGGATGAGTACATATCTGCTGGTAGCTTCAACGATATATTTATAGAGAATGTCTCATTTCACTCTTACTTCATCGATGCTTTAGTGATTGTAATCGATGGTAAGAATGGAAATTTAAAAATTGCAAAGAAATTCACCATTTCTATAAAATCTCCTGAAAGCATAAGAGAGGATAGGTTTGGCTCTATCCGTGGAGAATACAAAGAAGAGGTTATTGAGAGTGCTTATGAGAAACTTGGAAAAGAAATATCGGATTATGTAAGACGGTTCTTTGCGATAGAGGCAAAAGTGAGCAGTATTAAAGGGAGCAATGTTGAGATAAGTGCAGGAAAGAATTATGGTGTAAAAAGAGGCTATTACTTTAGGATAATAGATGATGGATTTACTCAAGGTTATGTGAAAGTTACAGGTGTTAAAGAAAAAAGTTCTGTGTCTAGGATAATCCGGTATTTAGAAAAAAGCTCAAAGATAAAAATGGGGAACTATGCTTTGGAAGATTTTGATTATAAGCCATTTTTTGGCATGGATGTTTCTCTCAATATGAACTCAAATGAAATCTACACAGAAGTCGGATACACAAAACGCGACCTCTTTGCAAACAAAAAATTCTCCTTTGGCATGATCTTGGGTGCCTCCTTGAATGGTTACGCGTTGGGAGGATATGGAAAGTGGTACATCTTGTTTAACAAATCCATAGCAGTAGCTCCAAAGATTTCATTAGAGGTTGTCTTACCTTATGAAGAATCGGAAGATGATTATGGGTCAGTCCCTGAGCAGGAATACACAGCTGCTTTTAAAGTTGGTCTTGAGATAAACTACCCGTTTTATGAAACAATATTCAAGCCTCAGTCAGCGGGTATATCGGGTTTTGTTTATTGGAGTTATCCAAGGAGTTTTGAAGTTGATGTAGGATTCTTTTACAGCTTTTAGCTTATGGGGTGATTTTATGAAAATACTCCCGTTTATAGTGATACTTTTTGGAATAATTGTGATGCTGACTAGGATGAATGCCATATTGGTAAATTTTGCAGGATATTGAAGGAATTTCTGTGATTTTTTAGAGTTTATTGAGTATGAGAAAAAACTTATAAAGGCACTTTGAGTGATATCATATATTTGTATATTGCACTTATATGAATCTTGGCATGAAAATGAGAGCTGTGTTACCTTCTGTTCCCTCTTTTTATCAACAGAATAATATCTTCATATCCATCTGGTTTGTGTATAATTTACACTTTGAAAAAGGAGAATTTGATGATATTATACAAAGGTAGCATAGAATGGGTAGAGGATATTATACAAATATGGAAGAAGGAGGGAAAAAAGTATGACGGTAAGAGTTGATGAGACTACATGCATTGGTTGCGGTGTATGTGAAAGCCTTTGTCCAGAGGTCTTTAAGATGAACGAAGAAACCATGAAAGCAGAAGTTCTTCAGCCGGAAACAGATCTTCCGTGTGTTCTTGATGCAAGGGATAGCTGTCCAACAGGTTCTATCATAGTGGAAGAGTAAGAAATCTTGTATAAAAGTATTGCCCCCTTCAAGGGGGCTTTTTGTTATTGTAGGTAGTGGGACTTTTAACTTGAAAGCGATCAGAATATCATCTTATGGTTTTCGCTTTGATGTTATACTCCTACCGCCATCATCGCTATCAATTTCTATGAAACGTGGGTGAAAGCCGAATTTTTCGTGGTATTTCTTTGAAAGATCCCTGTAAACTTCTTCTATCTCACCAGGCTTTGATAGGACTATTATCCCGCCGCCAAAGCCTCCACCAACCATCCTTG
>Ga0256842_1000963_pt1 | contig 24629 bp, 19 predicted proteins | sample 4559240metaG_FD_185973 | JGI IMG/M metagenome (GOLD analysis project Ga0256842, IMG submission 185973) | Hydrothermal vent microbial communities from Guaymas Basin, Mexico - 4559-240 | ecosystem: Environmental > Aquatic > Marine > Hydrothermal vents | place: Mexico: Guaymas Basin | collected... | reverse complement strand
ATACCCGACCTAAACCAAAAACTCTCACATATTTGGCATGGAACAAGCTGTACAGCACAACCGACAGCTGATGGTATGCTCTTGCTTAGCGTGCAAAAGGCGAAGAGGCACAAATCGACCGACCGATCGAAGTGACGGAATTATAACATATTTTTTAAATTTGTAAAAATCGAGAGTGGAGAAGTATGCCCATTTTTTTGGGTATTCTTCAGCCCTTACAGCAGTTTCTTACTCCCTCCTCGTTCTGGAATTCAATCAATCTTATATAAATTTATTTATTGCAATCTTCGCTAAAGCACTAATACTTATCCCTAGTTCTTTAGCAGCAGATTCAATCTTCGCTTTTTCATCTTTAGTAACATTAATAAAAATCTGTTCACTTGCTTTTTCATTGACATCTTTTTTAGGTCTACCACCTTTATTCTTTTTTCCTTTACTCATGTCAGCAGATTTTATAAATTTATTCTCTTTGTCTGTTATTTCTAAATCATCAAGATCTTTAATTTTAGCCATGTTTTTTCCTTATTTATTATCAGTATAAAACTTATAAAAAACTATTTATTAAGTAGTTTATATATCTCTTTTACAAGTTGTTTGATTTCTTCTTGAGCAGCACCTTTTTTGTTGTACTCTTTTACTGTAAGCCCTTCTCCATAACTATTTTTATAATCTGCTCTGGTATGTAGCGTAGTATTTAGTAAATTAAAATAGTTGCTTTTATCTTTTATATATTCTCGTAAATCTTTGAGCTTGTTTTTTGATCGGCTATCTACATTGTTAAGGAGGACATTGGTTTTTATAGTCTTGCCCAGTGCTTGACTCGCTTCTTTGAGGATTTTTCTAAATTTTTGGAGACCAAAAATCTCTATTTGTGAAATACCTACAGGTGTAATAATGAAATCAGCTTTAATTAAAGCAGCTCTATTGATATCGCTGTCATATCCACCACTATCAATTATAAGCAAATTGTTGTTATTTTTGGAGTAAGTACTGATTAATTCCTTAAAATCTACTTCATTATCTTTGATGCATTTAATACAAGGAAGCTTCTCTTGCTCTCGCAATTGATTAAAAAGAATAGCAGAGTTTTGAGAGTCTAAATCTAACAAAGCCAGATCTTTATATTTCTTTTGTATTTGATATGCAAAGTTGATTGCAATGGTACTTTTACCAACTCCACCCTTTTGATGACCAAATAGTACTATCATAATAAATACTCCTTTTAATATTGTATTATATTAGTTTAATACTTGAATAATACTTATTAAATAATGTCGACAAACTTATTAGTTATTACGTCTTGGAAGCTTACCATATGACTCAAAAGCATTATAAAGTTTTTTTCTGAAACACATATACTTTAAGGCTAAACAGCTCTAATCAAGATTATTATTATATAATTAAGAACAATAAAATTCATTATAAATAAAGGTTGATTTTGTCAGAAAAAAAATGCTTAATAACTGAAAAAGTCTTAGGATTTAAGGATAAAAGATAACTTATGGAAATTTATAGACTCTCTTTTACAGGTGCATCATTTTTTTTACATGAATCTTTAGAACTTGCAAAGATATATATTGATAAAGAAGACTGGAAAAAAGCAGTTGATTATCTTATACATGAAAATGTCAATAATCGAAGTGTCAGTACGATTAAAAGAGAAAGTAGTGAACTTGTTATAAGATTAAAAAGTCTCTCTAGCCAGCTTTTACAAAGATTTATCTCTACTGATGCTGATGATGCAAAAATTATACTACTCTATGCTATCCTTAAAAGCTACCCCATCATCAAATCTTTTTGTCTTGATGTACTTTATGAAAAATCTCAGATGATGGATTTTGATATTCAAGAGTACGAGATCAATGCTTTTTTTCGCAAGCAAGAGGAACTCTATGAAGAGTTCGATAAAAAAAGTGATGCTACAAAATATAAAATACGACAAGTAGTTTTTAAAATACTCTCAGATGCAACACTTATTAAATCTACTAAGGATAAAATAATTATCAAACCTCTTATTGAAACGGCAACTGCTAAACTAATTTTAAAAGATACAGATGAAAGTTATTTAAAGGCACTGCTTATGGATGAACATGAAATAGCAATGATTAAAGGGCTTCTATGAAACTAGACACTTTTGAAAGGCTTTACACAAAATGTCAAGACCCTTCTTTTTTACATTCCCAAAATATTGGTAAAGAGATACCTTTTTACATCATCCCTTATAAGCCAAAAGAGAAAACATTTGTTGCTCAAAATGTTACGATGACTATAAAACGACTACAAGAGGTAAATATCAGTGTACTTAAATTAGATCTATTTACATTATGTGTTGATCTATTAAAAGAACAGGATATATTTGAAGATGTACTAGAATTAGAGCAAGAAGAGTCACCGGAGTATTTTTTAGATGCTTTTGATTCAGCTCTTGGTAATGACATCATAGCTGAAGCTATACAACAGCAAATAATAACTCAAAATCCCGATGTTGTATTTATTAGTGGCATAGGAAAAATATACCCTTTCAAAAGGATTCATCCCCTTATAAACACCATGCACTCTAAGACAGAAAACAAACCTATAGTGTTTTTTTATCCTGGTATTTATGATGGAAACACTTTTAAACTTTTTGGTTTAGATGATGGTAATGGTGGTGATTTGTTTCGATCAAACTACTATAGAGCATATAATTTAGAATAAGGAAGATTTGCCAGATGATTATTAAAGATATTTTTGAAAAAGACATTGAAAGAGAAATTGACGGTGTTATTAAAGCTAATGATTTTAAGAATGTAGATCTTGAAGTAGATGAGTATGTCATCACAAAAGAGATAGAAGATAAGCTTGAAACCTTCTTTGATATTTATGCGTCAACCATAGGCTCACCATCTAAAGATATTGGTGTTTGGATCAGTGGTTTTTTTGGTTCTGGTAAATCACACTTGCTTAAAATTCTTTCTGTTGTTTTAGGTGATCAAGATAAATACAGAGATATATTTCTCTTCAAACTCTCTACTTGTGATACATTCTTACAAGCTAATGCAAAAAAAGCACTCTCAACTCCTACACAAACAATACTTTTCAATATTGACCAGCAGTCCAACATTATGCAAGGTAATTCATCTAGCAGTGTTTTAAGTGTATTTCAAAGGGTTTTTGATGAGATGCGAGGATATTTTGGTGAAAAACCTTATATCGCAGAGCTTGAAAAGTTCTTGGATGAAGAGGGACTTTATGAAGAGTTTAAATCTGCTTATGCAGCTGAGGCTGGTGATAGTTGGGAGAATAAACGCCATCAGGTACTCATTAGAAGAAAAGAGTTTGGTAAAGCACTCTCAAAAGTGCTTGGTATCTCAGAAGAGGAAGCTAAAAATAAGCTCAAAGAGTTTCAGCAAGAGTATGATTTAACTCCGATGAAATTTGCACAAGAAGTGCAGCAATACATTGCAACAAAAGATAGTGATTTCAGGTTTCTTTTTTTAGTAGATGAGATTGGTCAGTTTATTGCTGAAGATGTCAATAAGATGCTTAACTTGCAGACAATTGTCGAATCCTTGTCTGAAGCCTGTAATGGTCAAGCATGGGTTATTGTCACATCACAACAGGATATAGAATCTATTACAGGTGATGTTAATGCACAGCAACAACACGATTTTGCTCGTATTATGGGACGATTTAAAACGAAACTCAACCTTACAAGTGCCAATGCAGATGAAGTGATTAAAAAGCGTATTCTCTCCAAAAAAGAGGAAGCTGCAAAGGAACTTAGACATCATTATTTTGAGCAACAAGCAAGTTTAAAATCGCTCTTTTATTTTACAGAGGGTATGCAGTTTCAACAGATTCAAAATGAAGAGGATTTTGAGAGCAACTACCCATTTCTTCCTTATCAATTTGATTTGCTTGGTGTATCACTCTTAGAGTTATCCCGCCACAATGCTATGCTTGGTCGTGCTCAAAGTGTCGGTGAGCGTTCTATGCTTGAGCTGTTTCAAAAAACTGCTCAACTCTTAAAAGATGAAGAAGTTGGAGCACTCTCTGACTTTGGTAACTTCTACGAATCGCTACAATCGATTTTAAAAACAGAGGTTATCAATGCCATTAACCTCTCTGAAACAAATCCAAGGCTTGATGCTTTTGATCGTAAAGTGCTCAAAACTCTTTTTTTAGTTCGCTATATCGAGAGTTTTAAAGCAAATAAAGAGAATATTGCTACACTACTTATCTCTAAACTCGGTGAAGATAAACTGGCATTAGAAAAACGAACTCAAGAAGCACTCAATAAGCTAGAAAACCAAACTTTTATACAACGAAGTGGAGAGTTTTATTTTTACCTCACAAATGAAGAAAAAGATATTATTGAAGAGATAAAAAATATTGCTGTTGATAACTATGCTATTAATGATCACCTAGCAAATGTCATCTACGATGGAACACTTGGACTCACTAAGATAACACATCCAGAATTTAAACAAGACTATAAGTTTACTCGTCGTCTTGATGATGACATAAAATCCTCTCAAGAACATGAAGTTGGTATAAATATCATCACCCCTTACTATCATATGCAGAGTGAATCTGAACTCATAAGTAAGTCTATGGGTATCCATGATCTGCTAGTAAAACTCCCAAATGATGATCTCTTAAAAAAAGAGATACGCCTCTTTTTGCAAACACAAAAATACTACAAACAGTATGCTTCAGATACTTCACGCTCTGAAAGCTACAAACGTATTTTAAATGAGCAGTTACAAGAGAATAGCACTCGTAAAAACAATATTACAAAAAGAATTGAGAAACTTTTACAAGATGCTGAGTTTATTGCTAATGGTAGAGTGTTAGAGTTAAAAGGGATCGATCCAAAGACGAAAATAATTTCAGCTTTTAATGAAGCTATCAATGAGTTTTATCCACAACGAAAAATTTTAAGAGAGCACTATAAAGAGAGTGATATCACGGCTATTTTGAATGCAGCAGATGATCTTACCGCTGGTGTTGAAAATAACCTCACAGAAGCAGAACAGGTTATCGTCAACAAGGTACTACTTGCAAAACAACAAAACGATATACTTACACTCAAAACACTCATAGATACTTACGGTACTTTTCCTTATGGCTGGGATAGATGGGCTATTATTTGTTTGGTTGCATCACTTTGGAGAAAAGGTCGAGTCGATCTCAAGCAACACGGTAATATTTTAGACTTACAAAAACTTGGGTCTGAGTTGAATAATACCCATAGTTACCCTAACTTGGTTGTAATTCAAGCCTATACACCACCAACAGCAGCTATTAAGACAGTTAAAGAGATATACAATGAACTCTTTTCAAAACCACTAAGCAGTTCAGATCCAAAAGAGGTTTACAGTGAATTTCAAAACGCACTTCATAATTTAGTAGCAAACCTCAAAAGTATTTACGATAAAAAAGATCAATATCCATTTGTTTCAGTCTTAGAAAAACCGATAGAGCTGTATGAGCAAGTTGCTTCTTTTGGGCAAAGTGACCTATATGAGAACATAAATAAATATCAAGATGATTTAGAAGACTACTATGAAGACTATATTTCAAAAATAAAACAGTTTATGAACCATAACGGTCAAGTAAGCATCTATGATGCTATTAAACACTTTTATATTCAAGAGAGTGCAAATCTGCCTTATATTAAAACTCAAAAAGATTTAGACGAGCTAAATAGCTTTATACACTCTGATAAACCTTATGCAGGTGGTATGGCTCAAAAAGCAAATGAAGCATTTTTAAGAGTAAAAAGTGAATTGGACACACTTTTAGCAAAAGAGAGACAAGAGCTTATAAAAACAGCAGATGAGTACATTGAAAAGTTTCAAAGTAATGAAGTGTTTAACGAGTATCTATCACGAGAACAAAAACTAGAAGTACAAAAACCATTTTTAGAGGCTAAAGAAAGTGCCAATGCTATTCGCATTATAGATACACTCAAAAACAACATTAATGAGATGTCATCTCTCTATACCAAACAAAACGATTTGGCAGATGAACTCATCTATGATGCCAAGATCCAAAGAGGTGAAATAGAAGTTGCTAAACCTAAGCCAACCATATCGTTGTCTGCACTGCAAAGAAAGTTTAGCGGTAGATTTTTAGAGAGTGAATTAGATGTTGAAAGCTATGTCAATGAACTTAAATCTGAACTTCTAAAAACGATACAAGATGATAAAAAGATTTCACTCTAAGGGATATGCGTGAATAAAAGTAAATTAAAAAGTTTTGCACCACAAGCTAGAAACAAACTAAGAGATCTCATTAGTGCAAAGGCACTTCGTTTTGGAGTTGATTTTAAAAATGAGAAGTTTTTAGAGAGTGACAGTGTTGAGATACGAGAAAAATCATCAGCTATCAAAGAGCTCAAAAAGCAGATAAATACAACATCTTTTGATGAGACATTAGAACAGATTGCCTATACTTGGTTTAACCGTTTTATAGCACTACGTTTTATGGAGGTCAATGGCTACCTTAAAACAAGACCACTGAGTGCATCGGGTGATTTTACTACACCTGACATTTTAACAGAAGCACAAAGCGGCACACTTGATGACTCTTTAGATATAGACAGAACAAAACTTCTTGACCTTTTAAGTAGAAATGAGCTTGAGAGCGCTTATCAACTTTTGCTTGTAGCAATGTTTAACCAGTTTAACGACTCTATGCCCTATATGTTTGAAAAAATCAATGACTATACAGAACTTTTGATGCCAGATGGTCTGCTCTCAGAGCACTCCATCATCAAAGATATAGTTGAGGGTGTTGATGAAGATGACTGGAAGGATGTTCAGATCATCGGTTGGCTTTATCAGTTCTATATCTCTGAGAAAAAAGATGAAGTGATGGGTAAAAAATACACCCAAGATGAGATACCAGCAGCGACACAACTTTTTACCCCTCACTGGATAGTGTGCTATATGGTAGAGAACTCCCTTGGGAAGCTATGGTTAGCAAATAACCCTGACTCAAACCTGCGTGAGTCTATGAACTACTACATAGAGGAGGAAGAGTTAGATAGATTTCCTACTATCAATTCTCCCGAGGAGATCACTTTTTTAGATCCTTGTACAGGAAGTGGTCATGCTCTAGTGTATGCTTTTGATCTGCTTATGAAGATATATGAAGAGCGAGGGTACGATACAAAAGATGCAGTAACACATATACTGACGAAAAATCTTTATGGGTTGGAGATAGATGACCGTGCTACTGCTCTTGCAAACTATGCACTCTCAATGAGAGCAATGCACTACTATCCTAAGTTTTTAAGAAGACTGAAAATCTCTCCTAATGTATTTGCCATGAAAAACCTCACAGTAAGCCAAGAAGCACTTGATGAATATGCAAAAGAGATAGGTACTGATTTAATAACAAATAATCTCATAGAAAACTTAGAACTCTTTCGTGAGGGGAAAACCTTTGGTTCACTTATAGTTCCTACAGTTGCAAACACTGATGATATACTAGAGAGTTTAGAAGCACGAGATCTCAGCGGCAATCTTTTTATAAGAGATACACATGAAGAGATACTCCCCATCATCAAACTTATGCACTTTCTACAAAAAGAGTACACTTGTGTTGTAACCAATCCACCATATATGGGAAGCAAAGGGATGAACAAAGAGCTAAGTGCTTTTGTGAAGAAAAACTATCCTGATTCTAAAGCAGATCTATTTGCGTGTTTTATGGAGAGATGTTTGGAGTTTACAGTTGATGATGGACTGATGGCGATGATAAACCAACACTCATGGATGTTTCTCTCATCATACGAAAAACTTCGTATAAAACTCCTTGAAAATCATAAGATAGATACACTCGTACACTTAGGTCCTCGGGCTTTTGAAGAGATAGGTGGTGAAGTTGTACAAAGTGTTGCATTTGTGCTGCAAAAAGGAAAGTAGATGATAGAGATAAGTAGTCTAGACGATCTTTTAAGTCTCAAAGAAGATTATGATATAGAATTTAAAAAAGCATTGGGAAAAAATAAAGGAAAATTGCCCAATGATTTTTTAGAAACTTATTGTGCTATGGCAAATACAGAAGGTGGAAATGTCTTTTTAGGGGTTGAAGAAGATGGAGATTCTTTAAAACTAGCAGGAATTAGAAACGGCGACTCCCTTGTTAAAGAACTTTTTGATACATTAAATAATCCACAAAAAATAAGTTGTAATATTTTATCTCACGATGATATAGAATTATTAACATTTGATGAGTCAGAAGTTTTATGGGTAAAAATTCCAAAAGCGACAAGAAAACAAAAGCCCATATACAAAGGGCAGAATCCCCTTATGGGTACTTATATTAGACAAGGTGAAGGCGATTATAAGTGTAAAGAAGAGTGTGTTAAAAGATTTTTAGTAGAGCAACTAGAAGACAATAGAGATGATATGGTCTTAAAAGGCTTTGATTTACATGATATTGATATGGAATCTTTTTATGCTTATAGAAATATTTTTAAATCTCATAAACCTGATCATCCATTCAATGCACAAAATGATATAGAGTTTTTACGACAGATAAGAGGGTATAGAAAAGATAGAGAAAGTGGTATAGAGGGTCTTACATTAGCTGGTCTTTTAATGTTTGGTAAACTAAATGCTATACAAGATAACTACCCTTACTATATGTTAGATTATCAAGAAAGACCAAAATCAAAAACAGAAAATAGATGGGTAGATAGAGTTACATTAGATGGTAGTTGGAGTGGCAACATATTTGATTTTTATAGAAAAGTTATACATAAACTTTATGAAAATATAAAAATTCCATTTAAACTTAAAAATGCACAGAGAGAAGATGACACTCCTATACATCAAGCGATTCGTGAAGCTTTTATAAATACTTTGGTCCATGCTGATTATTCAGAAAGATTATCTGTATTGATTGTAAAGAGACCTGATATGTTTGGGTTTAGAAATCCAGGTATGATGAGAATACCCGTAGAAGTTGCCATAAAGGGTGGTGAAAGTGATTGTAGAAATAGAAATCTGCAAAATATGTTTATGCTCATAGGATATGCTGAAAAAGCAGGTTCAGGGATTCCTAAAATTTTTCAAAGTTGGAATTCTCAAAATTGGACGAAACCATTATTGTATGAAAAAAAAGAGCCACATCCACAAACATTGCTTGAATTACGAATGATTAGCTTAGTAGATGAAGATATCATAGAGCAGATCAAGCAAATTTTAGGTGATGCTTTTGATATTTTAGGTGAAAATGAAAGAAATATTTTGGTAACAACCTTTATAGAAGAAGAGGTAAATCATAAAAGGTTAAATGAGATTTTAGATCTACATCCAAGTGATATTTCAAATATTTTAAAAAGTTTGGCAGAAAGAGAGTATCTTTTAAAAGATGGTGTAGGGAGAGGAACAGTTTATAGATTGAACTATAATATATCTACTGAGGGGATTAATAATACTACTGGGGGTGTTAATAGTTCTACTGTGGGTATTAAAAATACTACTGAGGGGATTAGATTTTATAAAACAGATGAAATACCACAAAATATTTTAAATAACATCTACAATATTACAGCAATACTAAAAAAGAAACAACGAGTTAAAAAAGAGACGATAAATCCAATTATATTGGATATATGTCAATATGGATATTTTTCACCTGAAGTACTATCTATATTGATACATAGAAGTAAAGACACTACAAAAGATTATATAAGTGAATTGGTAAAAGCAAAAAAACTAAAACCTTTTTTTCCAAGTTCAAATAGTCCAAAACAAGCCTATATGTTAAACAATGAGGAAAATAGATGAGTATGTATGAGCCTCCTTACACAATTACACCTAAAATCTTAAATCTTGTTAGTGAGATAAGTGAAGTAGTTACAAAACTCGAAATTTTAGAGCCTAAAACCATCTCCCCAACTCTAAGAAAAGTCAATAAGATAAAAACCATCACAGGAACGCTAGAGATAGAGGGCAATACCCTTGGAGTTGAGAAAGTAACAGCGATACTTGAAGGCAAAATAGTACTTGGTTCTACAAGGGAAATAGCAGAAGTAAAAGGGGCTTTGAGAGTTTATGATGAGTTGGAAAACTTTGATTATAAAAATATCGATGATCTTTTAAAAGCTCACAAAATGCTTATGGATGAGATCCTCACATATGCAGGTCATTTTAGGCTTAAAGATGTAGGAGTCGGTGGCAGTGAGGGAGTGGTACATGTAGCACCACCATCATCTCAGGTTCCAAACCTAATGAGTGATCTTTTTGAGTGGCTACAAAAGAGTGAAATCCACCCTCTTATAAAAAGCTCAGTATTTCACTATGAGTTTGAGTTTATCCACCCTTTTATAGATGGCAATGGTCGCATAGGCAGACTATGGCAAAGCCTCATACTTTATAACTGGAAAAAAATATTTGCTTATTTGCCTGTTGAGAGTGTTGCCAGAGATGCTCAGCAGGAGTACTATAAAGCACTTGAAGAGTCTGGAAGCAAAGCTGAAAGCACTCCTTTTATAGAGTTTATGCTTAATGCGATACTCCTTACATGTAAACAAACGCTAGATGAAGAACAAAATGTCCCTTTAACTGTCCCAAAAAATGTCCCTTTAAAAAGAGTAGATAAAATTGTAGAGCTTATGCAAGAAAATAAGAATATAACCATAGACCAGATTGCAGATGCTTTGAATGTGAGTTCTAAGACTATCAAACGGGATATAGCTAAGTTAAAAGATGAAGGGAAAGTAAAAAGAGTAGGGAGTTTAAAAAGTGGGCATTGGGAGATCGCTCATGAATAATCCAATTTATATAGATTTGCATATACATACATCGGAAGATGAAGAAAATTTAAACAAACACTATGATATAGATACTTTAATTGAAAAAGTCAAAGAACAAAGTAAAGATGCTGATTTTTTAATATCATTGACAGATCATAATACAATAAATACAAGTGCTTATTTAAGTTTAAAAGAAAAAACTAAGAATATTATTGTTGGAGTAGAACTTCATATTCTCAATTCAGATTCAAAGCCACCATATCATTGCCATTTTTATTTTAATATTCCTATTACTAAAGAAGAGATTAATAAACTAAATAAAATATTAAATTATTTATATCCAACAAAAAAAGTATCACCACCTTATAATTTAGGAAATGTAAAAAAAATAGATGCAATTATACAAGCATTTGATTCTTATGAATTTTTAATTTTACCTCATGGTGGACAGTCACATAGTGCATTCCACGAATCAATTGATGGCAGATTAGATACAAAATTAACAAAAGGAATTTACTATAACTATTTTGATGGCTTTACTGCTAGAAATAAATCTGGATTAGAAAGAACCGTAGAATACTTTAAAAAATTAGGTATTGATGAATATATAAACCTAATAACATGTACAGATAACTATAGCCCAAATATTTATCCTCAACCAAAATCAGGTCGAACTGCAAGTCCATTTTTACCAACTTGGATGTTAGCAGAGCCAACATTTGATGGATTAAGAATAGCATTATCTGAATCATCAAGATTGATATATACAAAAGAAAAACCATCTAAATGGGCAGAATATATTAGAAGTGTACAAATTAAAAATGAATTTATTGATATTGACATATCCCTAACTTCTGGACTTAATGTAGTTATTGGAGACTCCTCAAGTGGGAAAACTTTACTAGTAGATAGTATATATTGTAAATCTAATAATGATTTTACTAAATCAAACTATCAAACATTAGATATAGAACAAATAGAAATCATCAACCCTGCCCAATATATTCCTCACTATATAGATCAAAACTATATCACAAACCTTATTTCTCATCAAAATAATAAAATAGAAAATATAGATATTATACAAAAAGCTTTTCCTGAAGATGCAGAGACAAAACAAAGATTAGAAAAAGCATTAAATACATTAAAAGATGATATTAATGCTTTGATTGATAATGTGGAAAATATAGAAAAAGCTCAAAATGAAATAAAAAAAATACCTGCAATAGGTTCATTAATCAAAAAACAAGCAACAAAAGAAAATTTAATAAAAAGTATTTTACCAACTCAAGAATTGATAGGTTCTATAAACTATAAAGAAACTTCATATAATGAGCATATTGAATATATTAATGCTATAGAAGCATTTATGAAAACAAATATATTTGTTAAGTTTGAAGATGATTTTAAATCAATAAAAGAAAAACTAACTATTACTTTTAACAAAGCTTCTAAAGAAAATGAAATAAGAGACATTTTAAATAATGCTAAAGAAAATATAGATGATATTTTTAAAAAATCTAATGAAGAAGCAGAAACTAAAAAGTCTAATTTTGAAAAATTAATTAGCAATATACAATTATATAAAACCTCATTAGATAGTTTTAAAAAATTATTAGAAAAAATACAACATTATTCAATAACAGAATCAAGCAAAGAGATTATATCTCAAGGACATAAATTATATATAGAATATAATTTTAAATTAACCAAAGAAATGTTTTTAGAAAAAGCAAATGAGCTTCTTAAAACTCGTTCAAAAATTAAACTTTTTGAGAATATTAAACCAGAAGATTTATTTAAACATCACTTTAAAGATAATCCACCTATAAATACTTATGATGATTTTAAACATAAATTATATGAAAAATTTATGGATACAAATAAAAAAACATACAAAATTATTGCTAATGATGGCAGAGACTTTAATAGTTTAAGTGCTGGTTGGAAAACATCTATTTTACTAGATCTAATTTTAGGATATGAAGGGGATATTGCACCTTTAATTATCGATCAACCTGAAGACAATCTTGCTAATAGCTATATAAATAATGGATTAATAAAAGCTATAAAAAATGCTAAGAGTAAAAAACAAATCATTATAGTTACTCATAATGCAACAATTCCAATGTTGGCAGATGCTCAAAATATCATTATATGTAAAAATGAAAATAATAAAATAACTATAAAATCAGCAGCTCTTGAGGGTGAAATAGATGGTAAAAAAATAGTTGATCATATAGCCAATCTAACTGATGGTGGCAAACACTCTATAAGAAAAAGATTTAAAAAATATAACATGAAAGATTTTGAGGAGTAAAGTATGAAATTGAAATTTGTAAGAACTGATGACACAATTGAAACGAAAATATTGATTAGTGATGAAGAAGAAAAAGATTTTGAATATTTAATGTTTATAAATAAACTTATAGATGGTGAACCATTAGAAGATACCATATATCCTGATGAAGTTTCAGATGATGAAAAAAAAGAAATTGATAAAATGATTAAGCAAATCAATGAGATACTAATTACAGCTAATGAAGAAAACTAAATAGATGAAAAAAAATATCTTAATAATTACATCTTCATTTGACAAAACAGTTGATTATTTAATAGAGAACTTTTCAAATGTAAAGTTTATTAGATTAAATATAGATGAGCTAGATAAGTATAAAATTTCAATTATTAATAGTCCAAAATATATAGTTTCGTTGAAAAATTCAGAATACACAATAGACAATTTGTTTGAGATAATTCACTCAGTTTATTATCGTAAATTATTTTTACCAAGTTTAGAAAATTATAATAACAAATATCATACATATATGCAAAAAGAGATTTATTCCTTTATAGTAGGTCTTGTTGATAGTTTTCAAGGTAAAGTATTGACAGCACCCTCTATTTTAAGGAAGGTTGAAAATAAAATATTTCAATTAAAAGTATCAACTGATTTAGGGTTTTTATTACCAAATAGTTTAATTTCAAATGATAACAATCAAGTAAATAAGTTTAATACATCAAAAACCATAGCAAAACCATTAGCTACAGGTAAGCTCACAACTTCAACAGCAGTGCATTCCAATATTATCACTGATGATGTCAGTGATATATCATTGTCTCCTACATATTTTCAAGAGTATATTGAAAAAGATTATGAACTACGAATTACAATTATAAAAGATACTTTTTATTGTGTGAAAATTATTGCAGATAATAAAATAGATTGGCGAGATAGTGAAGATAATAATTTATATGAACTAATAAGTACCCCTGAAGTTGTGAAACAAGAATGTCTTAATTTTTTAAAAGCTTGTAATTTAGATTTTGGAGCATTTGATTATATTGTTTCCGATGGTAAATACTATTTTTTAGAATGTAATCCAAATGGTCAATGGTTATGGCTTGAAATGAAATTAGGTCTTAATATATCTAAATCTATCGTGGAGTATTTGAGTGATTAATTATATTATCAATGCTATCTTATATTTATATTTTCCTTTTACTTTATTGATAATGATATATTATATCATCGTTTATGAAAGTAAACAATTAACTTTTATAAAAATGATTATTTCAGAATTACCTGTAGCACAATTAAGTGAAGATGAAACATTTCACGAATATTTATGTGGCTTAAATCCAAGATATTCGCTATTTTATTTACCATTAGGAATTTATAAAATCTATTTTTTAACTTGGACAAAAAACAAACAATACCACTTATTAAAAATATTATCATTAAAAGAGTTAAGTGATAAAAAAATAGAAGAAAAAGAGAAAAGGCTTCAATCTATTAGTGATAATAGCTATGAAGAATATACTATTTCTAATGAAACTGAAAAAAAATATCATATTGAACTTTTACAAGACCAGTGTAAAGAGCTTCAAGACAGAGAAAAAGTAGCACAATTTAAAGCAGGATTTTATCTAACCACACTTGTTTTAGCAATAACATCAATTTTTAAAAATATTCAAGATATAAATTTGATTTTTCAATGGAGTATTTATCAGCAGGTAGCATTTGGCTTGATAATTTTATATATAATAAATGTAGTTATTTTGTTATTTGGTTTTGTATCTGTTAAAAGTTATAAATCTGAAAAATATTCTGATTTTAGAAATAGCAATAAGAAAGAAAAATTATTTTATACTTATTGGTATAAAAAATTTCAGAGATTACAAGTTTATACAGATAGAGATATAACTTTCATTTTAAATATTGAAAACTATCTTAAGCTTATTATTATATGGTCAATAATATTTATAGCATTATTGATTTTTGTTTGAAGGAGAAAAACAATGTTACAAAAACCCTATTTATCAAGATATGAATTTAACTTGCAAAACTATAAAATAAATTCTGATTTTACCGTTAAAACAAAAGCAGGCGGTGAATCATCAGATGATGACGAATATCACTTAGAATGTACAAGTTTGACTGAAAGAATGGAAAATTCAGATGAAGATGAACTTAATCCAGATACAACAATTATTACAGAAACAATGGAAACTTCAGACCCTGATGAGTACTATTTATTTGGAACAACTATAACACGAACTTCGGAAGACAGTGATTCAGATTTCTTTTTAGTTCACAAGGACAATTAGATGCCAACATATATACGACTAACAGACTATAAAAGTAGTGATGAAAAAGAAAAAGGTTTTTTTGATCCTAAAAATAGATATGAAGCAAAGCAGGAGGATTTTGAGAAGATTCCTGGGAGTCCTATTGCTTATTGGGTGAGTGATAAAAACAATAAAGTATTTAACAAATCTATCAAGTTATCAGATATTGATGTTCCTGTAATTGGAATAGCCAGTCATAATGATGATTATTTTTTAAAACTTTGGAATGAAGTTGATTTTGAAAAGATTGGTTTAGGTTTTCAGAATAGAGCAAGTGCAAAAGATAGCAAATATAAATGGTTTCCTCATAATAAAGGAGGAACATTTAGGAAATGGTATGGCAATAATGAATATGTTGTAAATTATGAAAATGATGGACAGGAAATAAAAGATTTTCCCAAAGGGCAAACAAAAAATGAACATAAATACTTTTCAAAAGGTATGACTTGGAGCAGAATTAGTAGTAGTGCATTTAGTGTAAGGTTTCATTCTAATGGATTTATTATGGGAGATGCTGGACCTTCTGCATTTGCACCAGATGATAAAATTTTATATATATTAAGCTGTTTAAATTCAAAATTAACTTTAGAAAATCTATTAATTTTAAATCCAACTATGAATTATCAGGTTGGTAATATTTCAAATTTACCAATAATCTTTTCCAAAGATTTAACAATAAAACAAAAAATAGACCAACTAACCCAACAAAACATAGACATCTCAAAAGAGGAGTGGGACAGCAGAGAAACATCATGGGACTTTACAAAAAATGAACTCCTCAAACATAAACAAGATAGCTCACTTGAAAATGCTCTTCAAACCTACGAAACTTACTGGAGTGAACAGTTTAAAACTTTACATACAAATGAAGAGGAGTTAAACAGACTTTTTATAGAGATTTATGAGCTTAAAGATGAACTCACTCCTGATGTGGCTCTTGAAGATATCACCATCTTAAAAAATGAAGCCAAGATAGAAAATGGTAAACTCGTTTTTCAAAACAAAGAGATCATCAAACAGTTTATAAGTTATGGTGTGGGGTGTATGTTTGGTCGCTACACATTGGATCAAGAAGGCTTAGTAGTTGCAAATCAAAACCAAGCCATTCCAACAGACACAACATTTGAGATAGATGATGATAATATCATCCCCATAGTTGATGAAAGTGACTACTTTTCAGATGATATGACAGACAGATTCACAGAGTTTGTGCGAATAACATTTGGAAGTGAGAAACTACAACAAAACATCGCTTTTATAGAAGCGGCTTTAGGTAAAAAGCTTCGAGCTTACTTTATGAAAGATTTTTATGTCGATCATGTGAAGCGATATAAAAAAAGACCAATTTATTGGCTCTTTAGCTCACCAAAGGCAACTTTTCAAGTGCTTATCTATATGCACCGCTACACACCAGACACATGCAACCAGATATTAAACGACTACCTGCGACCATTTAGAATCAGACTCGATACCATGAGAGAGGAAGCATTAAGAATCACTGAGAGTGAGAGTGTCACAACTCGTGAGAAAAATGAATCAGAGAAAAAGATAGATAAAATCGATAAAACATTAGACGATATAAACGAGTATGAAAAGCTCTTAGCTCACTATGCAGCACAAAGGATAGAGATAGACTTGGATGATGGTGTGAAGGTAAACTACTGTAAGTTTAAAGAGTTACTATTTGAATTTGACAAAAAGTTGTGTAAAAAATGAGTGTAGAAACAATAAAAAATGCCCTTCGTAGAGTTTATGAAGATAAAGATGAGCAGATAGTTATCTGGTATGATGAAGATGGTGGGTTTGAAGAGTACTATGATGCTGTTATGCTTGATGGTGTAGAGAAGATCAAGTTTAACAACAACAGCTTTTGGATTAAGTATCGCATCTACTATGAAGCTCCGAAAAACAAGTACCTTATCTACATTCCACATGCCAAACCAAGTAACCGTGAAAACTGGCTTTTGGATGTATCACTCTCATACTATGAGTTTAAAGCAGATGAATCTTCTATGATCATCCAAGAATTGGGGCTTGATCTGCGACTAAAAAATCTTATAGACAAGTATATAAAGTTTTTTAGAAATGCTAAAAACAAAACTGCATTTGCATCACTTGTAGAGAAGCACGATGATGAGCAACAACTTTTAGATAAGATGATGGCAGTAGTATCTGGAGTAAAAAATGACACCCTTGAAGATCTTTTATATACTCTTTTTACTGAGCTAAGCCAAGAGAGGGAGACTAAGCTTAAAAACCTTGCCAAGTATGAGCTTCTTGATGAGTTTTACAAAAGAGTGCAAAAAGCCTATGGCTATAGTAGTGATGAAGCTTCCATTATGGGGCTTGTTATCTACCTGCTTGAAAATAGATTTAAACTCTGTATAAAAGAGGATGATTACGAGGGCAACAAAAATGCTAACATCTTTGTAAACCACTGGATGCAGCATATTAAGTATGGAAATGTCTTTAAACAGCTCTCCAAGTCAATAGATGCAGAACTGCAACTCCATGCTCAAATAGCTATAAAAACGATAGACGAGCTTAAAGAGTGTGATACTTATGAGAGTATAGAAAAAATCATCATTCAAGAGCTTTCACAAAGAGTAGTAAGTGGAAGCATTACAACATCACAGATAAGTACACTTATAAATCTTCGTAAAACAAAGTACTGGTACAGTGACTTTAAAAACTACTATGATGCACTTTTCTATGCAAGTGAGTTTCTCTTTTTACAAGAAAATCTTTCAATAGAGGTTAAAAACTTTGAGCAGGGCTTAGAGAGTTATGTTTCGCAGTGGTACAAGTTTGACTACTGTTATCGCAAATATCTCTATGCACTCTCAGGATGTAGTAATGCAGCTATCTGCGATGGTATCACTGCAAAAATAGAGAAGTTTTATGCTAACAGCTATCTACAAACACTCAGCGATGAGTGGTATAATCGTCTGCGTGAGATAAAAGAGTGGAAGTTTGAACCAGAGATAGATCAAAAATCATTTTACAAACATCATGTAGAACCACAACTAAGTGACAACAAAAAGCTCTGTGTCATCATCTCTGATGCACTCAGATATGAAAGTGGGCAGGAACTGCAACAGCGTTTTAATACGGAACCAAATGTAAGAACTGAGTTTAGCTATATGGTTGCTTCGCTGCCATCATACACGCAACTTGGCATGGCTTCACTACTACCACATAAAGAGCTAAGCTACAAAGAGGAAAAATTTGCAGTATTTGTAGATGGCATGAGTTCTCAAGGTACAGATAATCGTACAAAGATCTTACAAAAAACTATGCCAGAATCTATCGCTATTTTAGCATCTGATTTTTTAGCGATGAAGCGAGAAGAATTGCGAACTTATTTTAAACCATATAAGCTTGTCTATATCTATGAAAATTCGATAGATTCACGTGGTAAACCACCGACGGAAGATCAAGTGTTTGAAGCGACAGAGGAGTGTTTTGAGAGGATTATTCGTCTTACTAAAAAAATGCACAATGAGCTACAATGGAGAAATGTTTTTGTAACTGCAGATCATGGTTACATGTATGAAAAAACAGATGTCAATGAAAGTAACTTTTGTAAAGTACCAAAAGGTGAGAACTTTTTAGACTCCAACAAAAGAATGGCAATAGGTCATAATCTTGATGAGGCAGACTGTGTACTTAAATATAGTGCAAAAGAGTTGAACATTGCAGGTGATGCAGAGTTTCTCATAGCCAAATCGATGCAGCGTATCCGTGCTAAGGGTGGAGGAAGTAAGTTTGTACATGGTGGTGCGACACTTCAAGAGATCATCATCCCACTTATAAAAGTGAATCGCAACACTGAGCTTAAAAGTCGTGCAGTAGAGTTTGATGTGATCCGCTCAACTTCGGTTATAACGGCAAATGTCTTTCCAGTAACTTTCTTACAAAAAGAGGCAGTTGCAGATAAAATATTACCAATAGATATACAGGTAAGTATCTACTCTCAAGATGATGAGCTACTCTCAGATGTCCATGAGATATGTTTTGATACAAAAGATGAAAATCGTGATAAAATGCACAAAAAGGTAACTTTTCACTTTAGTAAAGATATGACAGCTTTTAATGGGCAAAATGTTTACCTAAAAGTGATGACAAAAGCACATGGAACCAATGAATTTAATAAAGAGCTTAGAGATAAAAGAGAGAGTTATAGTGTAAATATATCATTTGGTGCAGAGGAGTGGTAATGAGAGAGTTTGATAAAAAGATAAATGAGATATTTCCAGGGCTTGTGGTTCGTAAAGACCTTGTAAAAACAGTCAAGGGTAATGCTATCGTTCCTTCGTATGTTTTAGAGTATCTTTTAGGGCAGTACTGTGCTACTGATGATGCAGAGACAATAGCATCTGGTATAGAGATGGTCAAAAAGATTTTAAAAGAGCATTATGTCCATCGAAATGAGGCTGGACTTATTCGCTCCATCATCAAAGAAAAAGGTCGTAAACATAAAGTCATAGACAAAGTAAGTGTAGAACTCAACGACAAAGATGATGTCTATGAAGCAAGTTTTAGTAACCTTGGCATCAAAAAAGTGCTCGTTGACAGCAGTACTGTAAAAGCACACCCTAAACTCCTTGTCGGTGGTGTATGGTGTATAGCAGATATAGAGTATGATCACTCCGAAGATGGGCGCATAACACCATGGACACTCTCTTCACTCAAACCTATTCAGCTATCGCATTTTGATTATGAAAGTTATTTGGAAGCTCGAAAAAAATTCACTACTGAGGAGTGGATAGATCTACTCATCCAAAGTATGGGATTTGACCCAGAAATGTTTGGAAAACGCAACAAACTCTTACAACTCACGCGTCTTATTCCTTACTGTGAGCGTAACTATAATCTAATAGAACTCGGTCCTAAGGGGACTGGTAAATCTCATATCTACTCTGAATTTTCTCCTCATGGCATACTTGTTTCAGGTGGTGAAGTGAGTGTTCCTAAACTTTTTGTCAATAACTCCAGTGGAAAGATAGGCTTGGTAGGATATTGGAGTGTAGTAGCATTTGATGAGTTTGCAGGTCAAGCAAAAAAAGTAGATAAAGCACTTGTTGACATTATGAAAAACTACATGGCAAACAAATCTTTTTCTCGTGGTATAGAGACTCTTGGAGCTGAGGCTTCGATGGTATTTGTAGGAAATACTGCTCATACAGTACCTTATATGCTCAAACATACCGATCTCTTTGAAGAAGTTCCTCCTAAGTATCACGATTCGGCATTCTTAGACAGACTGCATTTTTATTTGCCAGGATGGGAAATAGACATCATCCGGGCAGAGATGTTTAGCGATGGCTATGGCTTTGTTGTTGATTATATCGCTGAAATTCTGCGTTCTCTTCGTAATGATGATTATTCAAACCGCTACCAAGAACACTTTACACTTTCAAACGATATATCTACCCGTGATCGTGATGGGATTAACAAAACATTCTCAGGACTCATGAAGATACTCTTTCCACATGATGGGGCAACAAAAGATGAGATAGAAGAAGTTTTATCATTTGCCATAGAAGGTAGAAAAAGAGTTAAAGACCAACTTATGAGAATAGACTCTACATATAAAGAGACAAAATTTTACTATGAAGATAAAAGTGGTAAAAAAACATGGGTGACTACACTTGAAGAGGATGAATACCCTCACTACTATCATAAAACAATAGCAACTGATGATGTAGATGAAAAAGAGATTATAGCTACCCAACCATCAGCAGAAAAGCAGCAAATTAAAGAAGCTAATTTAGAGATAGACTCTGATAGCTGTGAAGAAAAACACCTTACATTTAAAGAAAATCAAAAAGGTGTAACTTATGAATCTCTCTTTGGAGCATGTATACATGATGCAAAAGAGATAATTATCACTGATCCTTACATACGAATCTTCTTTCAAGCACGGAATCTAATGGAATTTATCGAGATGGTAATAGCCAATAAAGCTGTTGAAGATGATGTGCATATCCATCTAAAAACAATTTCAGATGATAGAGAGCCCCAAAGACAGTTAGAATTTTTTGAACAGATACAACTTTCAATACAAAATGCAGGAATCACTTTTACATGGGAATTTGATACGAGTGAGACTTTACATGCAAGAAGTATAGTAACTGATACCGGATGGAAGATATCACTTGATCGTGGACTTGATATATTTCAACAGTATCCTATGAATGACGCATTTAATCTTGCTAATAGACTGCAACAATATCGTAGTTGTAAGGCTTTTGAAGTTACTTATATTAAGATTAATACTCAAGATGTGAAAATTGAAAAATAGTATTTTTTAAATATCTTATTTTATTAACCTTCTAAGCTATAACAACTCAATATTTAATGTCTCATTTGATTCAATGAGTTTTAAATATTTGGATTGTAAGTCATCTATCTTTTGGAGTAAGTCATTTTTATTGTTGAAGGTTGTAACTTCTAAATTATTATAAATGTAAGAAATCAGCCTTACTTTACCACCAGACTTTAACTCATCACCAATATGAGAATAGATATAATATCCGATAATATGGTATACAGCTTCTTTTTTAGTCTCTTCCTTATCATCTAAATTATATAAGTCAAACATATCGTTATTCATAATATCCTTTAAAAATAAAAACATATAATCATCCCAGTTAGAAAAAATAAAAAAATGCTTTTGTAATCTTTCTATAAGATCTTTATTAATATGTTTGTGGAGATCATCAAATACATCTTTTGTTAATTGATAGTTATCAATCTTCTCTGATTCATACTCTTCTTGAAACTGTTTGTGGAATTTTTGAAGTTCATTATAATTAGTTTTAAAACTCTTTAAAATAGATAGTTCATATTGTTCTAAACTATAAGTAACTAAATATTCTTGAAGAAGAAGATTTAAAGAATTGTTATATGGCTGATCCTTCAAAAAAAGCAAAAAGGAGAAATAAAAATCAATAAAAATATTATGTGAAAGAGATAAATTTTCATATCTACCTCCATTTAAAAACGAAGTTAAATATTTGTTTCTATTTTTTTCCTTAATAAGCTCTATAAAGTTTGTCTTTTCAAGTCTATCCACTTTATTAGTATTTAAAAATTCGATTAAATCTTCTTTTGTAAAGTATTTCTCAAGAAGCTTTATTAAAACACTATGGTCTTTTTTTTTCCATCTAAAATAAGAGTTTTCACTTATTTCTAAAAACTCTGACATTACAGTCGAATGTGTTTTCATATCAATATCCTATTACTTATATATATGAAAGTATATCACATATATTAAAATAATAATCTTATATATGAAATTAATTAAGTTTATATAAAGATATTAGAGTATATACTTTCATATACGAAAAATATATTTTATTTTTTACATATTAGCTTTATATGTAAAAGTTCATAAGATATTTTTTTAAGTAAATTTAAATAATAAAACAAAAAATAGGAGTAAATTATCCATGAAAATTTTAGTAGACAATAAAGAATTAATTGAAATAAAAAATTTACAAGAAGAGATACTGAAGAGGTTATCTCTTCAATCTAACCATGATACAGATGAACTAATAAGTTTAGAGACTGCTGAAAAATTAACTGAACTCGAATATCAAAAATTACGACAAATGTTTTTAAGTGGTGAACTTGTTGGTAAGCGATTTGGTCGTTCAATTAGAATTAGTAAATCTGACTTACTAAAATGTAAGAAGGAAGCATCATGAATGCAATAGTTGTAAAACTTTCACTCGCAACTGTTTTGAGAGAGATGGAGAATTTTTTAAAATTTGAAAATAATAACAATTATTTTAGAAGTAGCAAAAGGGTAAGCAGTAATTTTTTGAATGAGCTATTAAAACAACCTTTGATATTTTATGTTCCATTACACTCAATAAGTGCCAATATTGGGCTTAAAACATCTGAACAGATTATTCCTTATCTAAGTATAGTTCATTACACTCCTTTTTTACATGTATTACAGTTTATATATCTTACATTTCCAAAGAAAGATATTGAAGATAAAGAAGTTGAATGTATTTTTGTGGAGACAAAAAGAAATATCACAAAAACACAATTTTTGTATGATTTAATAAAAATTGATTCTTTATTACTAGAACATACAAGTAACTTGACTGGTAAAATAGATTATAAAAAGCTAGAAAAAGGTTTTTTTGCTGCTTATAAAACGAATGGATATAAAAAACTTGTAAAAAAACCTGGTAAATATTTTTTCCAAAATCTGTTGGGTTTAAATTTACATCGTAAGGTAAAGGTAAAGGGTTGCAATGCAAAATGAAAATGAAGAAGAAATTTTAAAATTTGGAAAAAATGTCTGCCAACTAGCTTTAGATTATAAAGATGATTTCGCCCTATATAATATTTTAAAAACTTTAAAAATAACATTATATTTAAATAAAGATCATGAAGACTTGCAAAAACTATTAAAACAATGTGAAATTAATCTAGATTTACCTTTATTTTTTAAAAAACTAGATCATATACTTGAAAAATTGGGTGATACTGCAAAACAACAAATACTTAAAAAATCTCCCCAACAATTACAACAAGCACCTTTAACATGGCTATATTATGCAATTTATTTTTCACTAAAACTTGAAAATAAAACAGAAAAGGATTTTATAAACAATTCAACTGTTCAGACTATTCTCTTGTTAGTAATAAAATATCACCTATCATATGTTATTTACAAAAAAGATAAAAGAGCCTCAAAATCTTCTGCTGTATATAAAGACAGTACACAAACCATTGTGCGGATAACAGAATATTTACTAGCATTTGCACAAGAAAATAATGAAAAATTAAATGATATCTATTTCAATACTAAACAAGTACTTGATCAGAACTTTTTTAATCTTTTAGAAGATCAAAACTCAACTGAAAGAAACTGTTTCTTTATTAGACGTGATAAAAAAATAGGTAATTTTTTAGTTTATCAAAATAATGTACTTGATATTCATATCCAAATCGAGTCAAGCCGCATGGTTAGAAAAGGCGAATCAAGGAATGACTGGAAAAATACCAATATTGTGCACTATATACTTGATAGCAAGCAATATTACATGCAAATTCTTCAGTTGATTTTTCCTACATCTGATGGAAATGGGAATGGCGGGAATGGAAGATCAGGCGGGATCATACAATTCACAGAAGAAGAGGAGTTTTTAAAAGATGTCATAAAGCAAAAGATACAACTACCAGAAGATTTCTCTCATGAAGATGCCATTGA
>Ga0256842_1000962_pt1 | contig 24632 bp, 20 predicted proteins | sample 4559240metaG_FD_185973 | JGI IMG/M metagenome (GOLD analysis project Ga0256842, IMG submission 185973) | Hydrothermal vent microbial communities from Guaymas Basin, Mexico - 4559-240 | ecosystem: Environmental > Aquatic > Marine > Hydrothermal vents | place: Mexico: Guaymas Basin | collected... | reverse complement strand
TGTAGAAGATTTAATGAAAAAGTTTTCCATTGAAAAATACGAAATTGTAAAAACAATAAAAGGCAAAGAGCTTGAGGATTTAATTCTTGCTCACCCCATATACGAAAGAGAATCAAGAATTATACTTGGAGACCATGTAACTCTTGAGGCAGGAACAGGGCTTGTACACACTGCTCCAGGACATGGAGATGATGACTACACCGTTGGTATGAAATACCATATTCCCATATACTCGCCCGTTGATGACGATGGAAGATACGAAAGCAATTTAGAGATTTTTGGTGGTATGAAGGTCTTGGAGGCAAATCAAAAGGTCTCTGAAGTGTTAAAAAGCAAGGGCGCCCTTGTTAAAGAAGAAAAGATTATTCACTCATATCCCCACTGTTGGAGATGTAAAAGCCCTATTATTTTCAGGTCAACCGAGCAGTGGTTTATTTCCATCGAAAAAGACAACTTAAGACAAAGAACAATGAAGGAAATAGATAATACTCAGTGGATTCCGGAATGGGGAAGAAACAGGATTTACTCTATGATGGAAACAAGACCCGACTGGTGCATATCAAGACAGAGAACATGGGGTGTTCCAATAGCTTTATTCAGGTGTAAAAAGTGCGGAAAAATTCAACTTGATCGCAATCTTGTTAATCTTGTTGCTGATGAGATGGAAAAATACGGGGCGGATATATGGTTTGAAAAAGACGCAGACTATTTTTTGCCCAAAGATTACAAGTGTAGCTGCGGTTCTCAAGAATTTCAAAAAGAGGAAGATATACTTGATGTCTGGTTTGATTCAGGTGTTTCTCACGCTGCGGTTTTAAAAAGAAGGGAGTATCTTGTATGGCCTGCGGATTTGTATTTAGAGGGAAGTGACCAGCACAGAGGGTGGTTCCATTCATCACTGCTTGAATCTGTGGGAACAGAAGGAAAAGCTCCATATAAAGCTGTTTTAACTCATGGCTTCGTTGTTGACTCCAAAGGGCGAAAGATGAGCAAATCGCTGGGTAATGTTATAGTCCCTGACAAAATCATAAAAAGGTATGGGGCTGAGCTTTTGAGACTATGGGTATCGGCAACGGACTACAAAGAAGATGTAAGGCTCTCTGACGAAATTTTAAAAAGGCTTGTTGATAATTATAGGAAAATAAGAAACACCATCAGATTTCTTTTGGGTAATTTAAATAATTTTAATGACAGTATGGCTTTGCCGTATGAGGAGCTTGAAGAAATAGACAAATGGATTCTTTCCGAGCTTGAGATATTGAAAGAAAAAATATTAAAGGGCTATGAAACATACGATTTTCATATCATATACAGAAATATGAATAATTTTTGCATAACCGTTTTGTCATCTTTTTATCTTGACATATTAAAAGACAGACTCTATTGCGAAAGCGAGAACTCTAAAAAAAGGTTATCAGCCCAAACGGCTATGAATGAAATACTTAAAACAATTGTATTTTATATGGCTCCCATTCTTTCTTTTACTGCAGAAGAAGCCTACAGCTATATGAATCAATCGAAAGAAAGTGTTCATATGGAAGAATTTCCTGTAATTGACAAAAGACGCAAGAATAAAGATTTAAGTGAAAAGTGGAGCATTCTTAGAAACCTAAAATCCGCAACGGATAAAGCACTCGAACTTGCAAGAAGCAAAAAACTTATAGGCAATTCTCTCGAGGCGGATATCAGCGTTATTTTTGAAGATGAGAACTACAAAGGCATCATAGAAAAGATAGATAAAAACGAGTTGGCAGACATATGTATAGTTTCTCATTTTAATATAGAAAATGTTGAAGAATATATTGAAAAATATTACGATGAAGAGAGAAAAATAACGGTTTATGTGCAAAAAGCCAACGGTAAGCGATGTGAAAGATGTTGGAAATTTGATGACAGTGTTGGAAACAATGCGGATAATGAGCAGGTGTGCTCCCGCTGTTATAAAGTGATACATTAGGTGATATGAATGAACTTAGATTTAGAAGAAGGAAAATTTCTTGTTGAGACGGCAAGAAATGCAATCGAATCATACCTTAACAAACGGAAATTAGCGCTAAAAGATGAAAACTTGGCAGATGTATTCAAAGAAAAAAGGGGTGTGTTTGTAACCTTAAACACCTACCCTGCCAATCGTTTAAGGGGGTGTATCGGCTACCCTCTTGCGTATGAGCCTTTGATTGACGGCGTTATATCTTCTGCTGTTTCAGCTGCCTTTTCCGACCCGAGATTTAGACAGTTGAGTAAAGAAGAGTTGCGTAACATTACAGTTGAAGTTACCGTTTTGTCACCAATGAAACTGCTTGATAAAAAGATTGACTACAAAAGGCAAATAAAAATAGGAGAGGACGGGCTATTTATCGTGTGTGGTCAAAATAGCGGTCTGCTTTTGCCACAGGTTCCCGTTGAATGGAAATGGACAGAAGATGAGTTTTTAAGAGAGATATGCATCAAAGCCGGACTGAGCGATGATTGCTATGAAAATAAAAATTGCGATCTTTACAGTTTTACGGGACAAATTTTTAAAGAAACAGAGCCCTTGGGTGAAGTTGTGGAAGAAAAAAATTAGGAGGTTGTTATGAATTCAATTCTTGAAAAATACAAAAGTAAATCAAACGATGTTATTGCTCAAATTAAACAGAAAGTTAACAGCAGTGACAATATGAAGGATACCCTCGAAAATATTAGAGAAGAACTGTCAAGCTGGGGAAAAGAAAACATTAACCTTCTAACATCAGAATTAAAAGAGTATATAAATAAAAATAATCCGGATTTTATAGCAAAGAATAAAGACAAGTGGGAAATGATACTTGATAAGGCTCAGGCATTGAGTGAATACGGTTTGTATGTCGCCCCCATCGACCTTTTAACGAATAATGAAGATACGGCAAAAGCCACATATGTCGGCGTTGCTTCCTTTCTAAGCAGCATTCTTCTAACAAAGATTGTTACAAAAAAAGTACATTTTGTTGCTTCTGTTTTAACATCCGTAGCAAGCGGTTTTGTAGCATATTATATGTTAGAAACAAAAAAAGGCGACGAGAAAGATTTAATAATGAATTATATAGATGATGCCCATGAATGGATTAATACAGCTTTTGAGAATACATATAAAACATTCCAGAATGCGTTATAATCTTTCCCTTTTTGCTTTTTTTCTTCTCTTTGTTCTCTACTCCTGTAGTGGCGGGTATATAAAGTACCCGTCCTACAATGTAAAACCAAACCCCATACAGCATAAATACACTGCAAAAAAGCACAATGTTACCATTAAAAACAGGTCGAATAGAGGCATTGATTATCTTAAAAAAGGAATGTGCAAAAAAGCAATAAGTTATTTTAAAAACAAAGGCAATAATTTTTATGCATCTTATTGGCTTTCAATTTCTTATGGTTACTGCGGAAATGCCGATATAGCTATACGAAAACTGCAAAAAATAGAGAATCGGTCTCCGAACGGCGTATGGAGTTCAAGAATTTATGCATCTTTGGCGCTTTTTTTAAAGATTACACATAAAAAATATATGGATTATGCACAGATTGCTTATGCTTATGACAGTCGTAATGTTTTGTCAAAAAGGCTCATTTCGCACAGAGATACAAATATAAAACAGCTGTTTTATATTATATTTTCCTGGCGATAACACTTTATTAATTAATTTATACTTGATATTTTGATTATTTTCTATATAATTTGGCGAAGATAGGATTGTTGCAATAATGTGTAATCTCTTATCAATCTCTTGGAAAGAATGTGGTTATAGCCTATTTGTGGCAAGAGTTTTTGAGAGATATATAAAATAGGTTGTTAGGTTAATTAAAATTTATTCGTTAAAGAGTTCTTCTCTTGAGGAAAAAAGGGTCTTGAATAGGAAAAAAATATGGGATTGCTACTATGCCATCGTGCAACAATTTCAAAATATAACTTTTGGAGGTTAATATGGAGTATAAAAATATCAATTTGGAAAAAAAGAATTATATAGGCACAATTACGCTTAATAGACCTGATAATTTAAATGTTTTCACAACTCCCCTTGCCAATGAACTAAACAATGCTTTGATAGAGCTTGACAATGACGAAGATATAAGGGTTGTAGTTATAAAGGCATCCGGAAAAGGTTTCTCTGCGGGAATAGATATCAATGAACTCAAGGATAAAACAGCTTTGGAATACTATGATACGACAACCCTTATGGAGAAAATGAATGAAACCATAACAAATATGAAAAAACCGGTTATAGCCTCTGTTCATGGCTTTGCCGTAGCAAACGGAATAGGTCTTACCGCTTTATGTGATTTGGCAATTGCAGCAAAGGGAACAAAGTTCGGTGCAACGGCAATTAATGTAGGACTATCTTGCATAGGACCGGCGGTTGCATTGTCAAAAAGTTTAGGAAGGAAAAAAACACTTGAACTTCTTTTGACCGGCAAAATTATAGACGCAGACGAAGCGGAAAGAATCGGTCTTATAAATAAAGTTGTGGAAAAAGAAGATTTAGAGGAAGAAACTCAGAAATTAGCCTATGAAATTGCTTCAAAAAGTCCTCTTGCAATGCAGATAACCAAAAAGGCATTTTATAAAATGTCCGATTTGGAACTTTCTAAAGCAATAGAACTTGCAAACTATGCTTTTAGCCAAATATGCACACTTGAGGATGCAAAAGAGGGTATAGATGCATTTTTGAACAAGAGAGAACCTAACTGGAAATTAAAATAAACCGTATAATGGGGCCGTGTCTTAACATTTTACATTTGGTAGGTTTTTCCCTATTCTAACGGGATTTTTAAAAATAGTTTACATAGAATCTTTCCACCTCGTAGGTGGCACTTCTAAAGGTGGAAGATTGGCATATTTTTCAAATTGTACTATTCACAATGTTATTTAATTTCTTTATTTGCTCACAATACAATTTGAAGAGAAGAAACAATGTCGAAGCATCAGGAGTCATATCTTAACATTTTATAATAATCCATTTATTTTGCCTGTCTATAATTATTTTGTTTTTATGCCTTCACCGCTTTTCTTGTTGAAATTTCTTGAGTTTTTAGTATACTGCATACGCTTGATTTTTATTAATTTGCTAATCGGAGGTTATTTAAGATGAAAAGAACATTTCAACCGCACAATACAAGAAAAAAGAGGGTTCACGGCTTTAGAGAAAGGATGAAAACAAGATCGGGCAGAGCCGTTCTAAGTTCAAGAAGATCAAAGGGAAGGAAAAGATTAACGGTTTAAAACCCGCATATACAACTTTAAAATCTAAAGAATTTAATAAAATATATTCGGAAGGGTCAAAATTTGTAGGGCGATTTTTTGTTGTCTTTATTTTAAGAAATACTGAAGAATTTAAGGTTGGTTTTGTTGCAAGTAAAAAAGTAGGTAATGCTGTTGCGAGAAACAGGGCAAAAAGAGTTATGAGAGAAGTGGTTCGCACCAATCAAAATTTGATACGCAAAAATATAAATATCATATTGGTTGCAAGAAAACAGATAGTCACGGCAAACTATACCGAGATAGAAAACAGCTTTTTGAATTTCTTGAGTAAATTCTGTAAATACAAACAAGATGTCTAAAGAATTTGTCTCATCTTCCCTTATTGCTGTTATAAGATTTTATCAAAGATATATATCAATTTTTACAAAGCCAAGTTGTAGGTTTTATCCTACATGTTCCAACTATTCAATAGAAGCTATAAAAAAATTCGGACCTTTTCAAGGTTCTATTATGTCCTTATATCGTATTCTAAGATGCGGTCCCTGGACAGACGGAGGATATGATCCGCCTAATAAACCCCTAATTAAATTCAAAAGGAGAAAAAATGGGAGGCAATGAAAAAAGAGCCCTTGTGGCTGTATTAATCACAATGTTACTTATAACAGCTTATTCATACTTTTTTTTACCGAAAACCTACAACAATGAAAATAGAAATACCGCATCTGAAAACAGTAGTCAGGTAAAAACAAACAGACAAGCTGTTTCTTTGGAGAGCAAGAGTTCTACTGTAACGGACGACAATCCTGTAAAGATAGATACAGATTATTATAAGATTGCAATATCAACTGCAAACGGGTCTATTAAAAGATTGATATTAAAAAAATACAAGGTGGATAAAAAACCTGTTAATCTAATAGAAAGCAGTGGTAAATACAAAAATTTAGAAACCGTGTTTAGGTCGCGGGATGTTGAAGATGTAGAAAAAACAACGACATATATTCCAAATAAAAAGCAGTACAGTTTAAGCGGGGAAAATGCCACATTTACACTGATTCTCAAAAAATCTAAAAATGGCATAACAATAGAAAAAACATATAAGTTTGTAAATAATAAATATGATATTGCAACAAATATTCAGGTTTACAGAAACGGAAAACCTGTTAATGAAGAATTTTCCATCTATGCAGGGCCAAATCTTGGGGATTTGAAAAAGGGTAAATATTCTCATCTTGGGGCTGTAGCACTTGTAGATAATAAAAAAATAAAAAAAGATAATAAAATAAAACCTGACTCCAATATAGATTGGGTTGCACTGGAGAGTAAATATTTTTGTTTTGCTTTATTGCCTGATGCAAAAAAACACATTGTAGCAGGTTACAATGAGATTGACGATGCATCGTATATATATGCAAATATTTCAACTCCGTCACACCTTACAATATATGCAGGCCCAAAAAGTAAAGAGATTATAGACTCGGTGAACCCAAAACTTGACAAAATCATAAGATTCGGGATGTTCGGTTTTATAGGAAAACCCCTTCTAAAGGTTTTGAATGTGCTATACGCATATCTTGGAAACTATGGATTGGCTATTATTCTACTGACATTTTTTATAAGACTACTTTTTTATCCCTTAAGCTTTAAATCATTTAAGTCTATGAAATCAATGTCAAAACTTCAGCCTAAATTGAAAGAATTGCAGGTAAAATATAAAGGTAAACCCGATCAGCTAAATAAAGCGACAATGGAACTTTACAAAAAACATAAAGTAAATCCGTTTGGAGGATGCCTACCGGTAGTCATTCAAATACCCGTATTTTTGGGTTTTTACAATGTTCTTTTGAATGCAATAGAGTTAAGGGGCGCGCCCTTTGCATTATGGATAGTTGATTTAAGCGCAAAGGACCCTTATTACATATTACCTATAATAATGGGCATAACTATGTTTTTGCAGCAAAAACTTACACCTACAAGTATGGATCCGAAGCAGGCAAAGATAATGATGTTCCTGCCCTTGATATTTACGTTTATGTTTTTAAATTTCCCGTCAGGATTGGTTTTATATTGGGCAACAAACAACATTTTAACAATAATACAACAGGTGTTTATAGATTCTAAAATAATAGAATCAAAAGAAAAACATGTATGACAATGACACAATAGCGGCTATTGCAACAGGATATACCTCGTCTGCGATAGGGATTATAAGGGTATCAGGGAAAAATTCTATTGCTATCTTAAAAAAAGTTTTCAGTAAGGATATCGACTTTGAAGCGAATAGAGTTTATTATGGCCACATACTTGACAAAAACGGGACGATTATAGATGAAGTGCTTGTTTCGGTTTTTATGGCACCCCGTTCTTATACGGGCGAAAACTCTTTTGAAGTAAATTGTCACGGAGGGTATGTTGTTCTCAATGCGGTTTTGGAGAGACTTTTTGAAGTAGGAGCAAGAATGGCTTTGCCAGGTGAATTTACAAAAAGAGCATACTTAAACGGCAAGATAGACCTATCTCAGGCAGAAGCAATATCAAAAATAATCTCCTCAAAAAGCAAAAGGGCTCTTTCTGTTGCGCAAAGGCAGTTAAGTGGCAAATTTTCAAATAAACTTGACAAAATAAGGGAATCAATAATTTTTATAATGGCGGAAAATGAAGTTGTAATAGATCATCCTGAAGAAGAACTCAGCAACACAACAAAACAGGAAAAGGTAAACAAGCTGCTTAGCATAAAAGAGAAACTCCAATCAATACTAAAATCTTCGGAGTTTGGAAACTATCTTTTTGAGGGCATTGTACTCTCTCTCGTAGGAAGACCAAATGTGGGAAAATCAAGTTTACTCAATATATTAACGGGTTTGGAAAGGGCTATTGTTACGGATATACCGGGAACTACAAGAGATGTCATTTCTGAACAGTTCACAATACGAGGCATACCGTTTACTATACTTGATACCGCCGGAATACGCAAAACAGATGACCCTATAGAAAGCATAGGCGTTTCTAAAAGCAAAGAGGCTATCAAGAACTCTGATATCGTAGTTGCAATATTTGACGGTTCTAAAGATTTACAAGAAGAAGATATTAGAATCATAGAAGATTTGCAGAAAATAGATAAAAAAATAGTAGCTGTTGTAAATAAAATTGATAAAAAAATCATACTTGACAAAAATAGATTGAATTTTAAAAATATAGTTGAAGTTTCATGTACCACAAAAAAGGGCATTATAGAGTTGGAGGATATGCTCTCAAAATTATCCTTAGGTGATATTAATGATGCTGACATTGTTTCTTTAAATGCAAAGCAAAAAAACAGTTTAAAAAATTCCATAGAAATATGCGATTTGCTTATCCACGATGTAAAAAAAGATATTGACCCTGCCCTTTTTGCGGTGGATATTGCAAATTTGGTTGATGAATTAGATGAAATAGTTGGAAGAATAACAAACGAAGATATGCTTGATTCTATGTTTAAAAATTTTTGTATAGGTAAATAAAGATGAAAAGATTAAAAAATGTTTCACATGAAACATTGAGGAATAGAAATGATATATCCAAAAAAGTATGATGTTATAGTAGTGGGTGGCGGTCATGCCGGTTGCGAAGCGGCATTAATCTCAGCAAGGTTAGGGTGCGATACCTTAATGTTAACAATTGCAATTGACTCAATAGGAGCTATGAGTTGCAATCCTGCAATAGGCGGTCTTGCCAAAGGTCATCTCGTAAAAGAGGTTGATGTTTTTGGTGGAGAAATGGCAAGGAATATAGACGAGACCGGATTGCAGTTTAAAATTTTGAACAAAAGTAAAGGTCCTGCGGTGTGGTCATCGAGGGCACAAGCCGATATGGTTGCATACAAATATAGAATGAAAACCGTTCTGGAGCATCAGGAACATTTGGACACAAAGCAGGAAATGGTTGATGAAATTCTGGTTGAGGATAATAAAATAGTCGGCATTAAAACAAATGTAGGCAATGAGTATCTATGCCGTTCGGTTGTTATCACTACCGGAACCTTTATGAAGGGCAAAATATTTATAGGACTCAACGAATATGAGGCCGGAAGGGCGTGGGAGCCTCCGTCACTTAAACTTTCAGATAGTCTGAGAAATCTTGGATTTAGAGTAAGTAGATTAAAAACGGGCACAACTCCAAGACTGGATGCAAGAACTATAAATTTTGATGTGTTGACAACTCAACCCGGGGACGATGATCCCATACCGTTTTCTTTTCGTACGGAAAATTTCAATAGACCCAATATTCCATGCTACCTTGCCTATACAAACGAAAAAACTCACGATATAATATTGAGCAACTTAGACCAATCTCCTCTATACAGCGGTATGGTTTCGTCATTAGGTCCTAGGTATTGCCCCTCCATAGAAGATAAGGTTGTAAAATTCTTTGAAAAAAAGAAACACCAAATTTTCTTAGAGCCTCAAGATGCCAACTCAACGGAGATTTATGCAGACGGTCTTCATACATCTTTGGGCTACGAGGTGCAACTCAATTTTTTAAGAAGTATGAAAGGCTTGGAAGAGGTTGAAATTATGCGTCCCGGATATGCAATAGAGTATGATTTTGTCGATCCTACACAGCTTAAACATACACTCGAAACAAAAAAGATAAAAGGTCTTTTTATGGCAGGTCAAATCAACGGCACAAGTGGCTATGAAGAGGCGGCGGCACAGGGAGCTGTGGCCGGTATTAATGCCTCGTTCTTTGTTCAGAAGAAAGAACCTTTTATACTCGGAAGGGATGAGGCTTATACAGGAGTGCTAATCGATGATCTTGTCACAAAAGGCACAAAAGAGCCTTACAGAATGTTTACATCACGCGCAGAGTATAGATTAATTCTAAGAGAAGACAATACACAGTTGAGACTTGCCGAAAAATCGTTTAATGCCGGCTTAATGAGAAAGGAAGATTACGCAATAGTAAAGGAACAGATAAGAAAAATAGATGAAATTAAGAAAACTCTAAAAAATAGATTTCTGGTGCCTACACCTGAGACAAACAACAAACTTCTATCTATAAATACGGATATTATCAAAACAAAAACCGACTTGGCAAAACTGATAAGAAGGGTAGAGGTTTCATACGACACTTTAAGGACAATCGTAACGGATTTACCGCCTATTGACAAATTCACAAAGCAGGAGATAGAGATAGATTTTAAATATGAGGGATACCTTTCCCTACAAAGACAGCAGATAGAAAAATTTAAAAAATACGAAACTTTAAAAATACCGGACGATTTCGACTACAACAATGTAAATGGATTATCAAATGAGGTAAAGGGAAAACTTATGGATATTAGACCGGTTTCCGTTGGTCAAGCACTAAGAATACAGGGCGTAACCCCGGCAGCAATTTCAATACTTATAATATATTTAAGAAAACACAGTGACAAAAGATTTAAAATCGCAAATTAACAATATACTATTGAAATCCAATCTCAAAACAGACAACACGGAACAATTTTTAGATTATTTCAATATACTCATTAAATGGAATAGTAAGATTAATATAATCTCAAAAAAAGAAGAAAATATAGCAGAAAAACTTTTTGCTCCGTCTATGCTATTTTTTCAGCTTACGCATTCAGGTTCAATACATAGAATAGTCGATTTGGGTTCCGGTTCAGGATTTCCTGCAATACCAATAAAAATATACGATAAGAATATAGATATAACTATGATTGATGCCAATGTAAAAAAAACAGCCTTTTTGAATTTTGTATGCACAAAGCTAAACATAAAATGCAAAATCATAAACAGAAAGATAGACAATCTTAATCAAAATGATTTTGATAAAAAGAAGATTGATGCAGTTACCGTAAGAGGTGTTAATATAAATTCTAATATTGTTAAAATCTTAAAAAACACGATAGGTGCTAAGTGGCTTATCCATTTCACATCCTATTCCATTACCTTGCCGTTGGAGCTTAAAGAAACCCTTAGTATGTATGGCATAGCCGTAAAAAAATATAAATTATAAAAATAAGCCTTATATCTATTTTATAATATGCACATCAAGCTGAGGAAAAGGTATCGATATGTTGTGCTCGTAGAGCGTATTGTATATCAAAATTAAAAATTCCGATTCGGTTTTTCTCGGACGAATAACCCAATCTCCTCTAACCCATACATCAAGGTTGAAATCCACACTGCTTGAGTTCATAGCCACCATTCTTATTTCAGGGGCTCTATCTGATATATGTCTTACATAATCTATCTCACTTTTTTCCAGTGCAGATAAAATAATTTTCTCAACTTTTTCAACATCTGTTCCATACGCCACACCAAAAGGAATTTTGAATCGCCTCATTTTTTCTGTAAGTGTCCAGTTTATGACATTGTTTTGAAAAAGTGTCTGATTTGGGATAACTACCTCTATATTGTCGTTTGTTAGCACTGTTGTTGATCGCATTTGGATGTCTTTAACCACACCTTTTAAATTGTCCGATATTTCTATGTAGTCACCTATTCTGATACTATTTTCAAGCATTAGAATAATACCGGACATAAAGTTTGAAACCATATTTTGAAGTCCAAAACCAATACCTACCGACAATGCACCAAGGATAACCGCCAAAGAAGATAGGTTTATTCCTATAATTTTTAAGCTTATAAAGAAGGTTATTAAAATAATTACATAATATCCCACATTACCGAGAATCGTTTTTGTAGAGAGTGTTATATTTTTGCTGAACTTAGCCTCTTTGATATGTTTTTTGTAAAGAACTCCTGCATACATTCCCAAAACAAAAACCAATAAAGCCAATACTACGCTTAATATACTGACCTTATCACTTCCTATCGTAATTAGTGGTTTTTGCATAAAGTGCCAAACAACGGAGAACATATGAGCACCACCATTCTCTATATCTTTTATTAACGCCCCAACCATACCTATTTTTTTCTTTGTCAGATAATATAGTAAATCATTTTCCTGCTCGGATAGAAGAATATTATCCTTTATGGTCAGTTTACTAATCCATTCCGCTTTACTGCTGTTTACCTTTGCCAAATCCTTAGAGTGCTGAAGGCAGTAGAGATCTATAAGTATATAGTTATCGATAATATTAAGAACATATAAATCCCTTAACTTAAGCGCTCTCTGAAGCTTATCCACAGTTACAGAAAGAGAGTCGGCTCTATTTAAGAGTGATAGTCTGTCTTTTTCTATATTTAATTTTTCTATTTCATTATCAAGTATATTATACTTATTTATATCTTTTTTTATCTTAGCTTGCGGTATTTTACTATTAAATTTAACGCTTAAAAAAGTTTTATATAAACGATTATACCAATTTGAAAAATTGTTCTCATATGCCTTCTTATCTTTATTCAGCCTCTTGAGGGTAATCTTATAAAAAGCATACTGTAACTGATATGTCATAATATCCACTGAACTGTTGTCAGTTGACAATATAGTATTATGCAAAATTTTAAGTTTCTTTTCTATCTGTTTAATTTTGTAATCTATACCCTTATACTTTAGTTGAAGTTGAGCAATTTTTTTAAGAAGCAATATATAATCGGACTGATTTTTGACCTTAATTTTATCTATGCCAAATGTTGTTTTGCCGTGCGAATATTTTAGTACATTTATAAGCGCATAAAGAATGGTTTTTTGCGTACTGTATTCGTTATTGTTAGATGTATTGAGTTTATTTAGAAGACTTTCATATCTTGATATTAATTGATTATTATTCCCTGCATAAAGAGATTCGTCTACGGCAGAGGAAAAACAGGAACTGGAAAATAGAAAAAATATAACGACAAAAAGAACTTTTTTAATCATTGTTCAAGTTATAATATAAAAACGCAGCTAAAGCAATATTATACGGCATAACAAAAATCTTTAACTTTACCGCTAAAGAGACAGCTACAACAATACACAATCTCTTAGCAAGCTACTAAAACGAATGTGAATGCTTAAAAAAATTTTAGTTACTTCTCTTTGCAGAATTTTTACATTTTTCGCAAACTCCATAAAAATAAACGTCGCAACTTTGAACATCGAAATTATTGGCATTATTCTCAACTTGGGCAAGCAGATCTTTTTTATCCACCTCCACATCAATAACACTTCCGCATTGCGTGCATACAAAATGGGAATGCTCTTTTTGAGCAGCTATTTCATATTTACTCTTTTCATTCTCAATGCTCAATTCTTTTATTAAATGATGCTTTTTAAGCGTATGTATATTCTTATATACAGTAGCAAGTGACATTGACGGGAAAGATTTAGATAAATTTTTATATATACTATCCAAATCTATATGCCCGGATTTTATTATCTCTTTTAAAATAGACAATCTCTGCGGTGTAGCTTTCAACGCTGTATTCTCTAAAAGTTTTTTTACCTTCTCCATACTCCCCTCCATAATATTTTATCTATTTATATCATAAAATTTTTTAATATCAAGTAATATTTTTTTTTATTGACAAAATAATATTTTATGATATTTTAAATGTAAGATTATGGCAATCAAAACTTTGTCTTACATCCCGCCTTTTCTGCTCTGCGAGAAAGATTATCTCTTACCTATAACCTTTTTCGCAGAACTTTCTTTTTTTCTTGATTTTTGCACTTTTAGAGTTAGTATGAGCGGTATGGATTTAATTGGTTGAAATTTTTACAAATATTAAGTTTTGTTAAGGAGAGGTTATGTATAAAAATATTTTAGTTATGACGGATTTTTCTCAACATTCCAATCACGCCATAGAGGTTGCCTGCGAAATCACAGCAAAATTTAATTGCAACCTATATATTATGCATGTTGCTCATATTGAGAGCGGATTCACAATTCTTTTGGATGATGAAGATTATGAGAAGATAAAGAATAAAATGGATAAAGCCATAGAAAAAGAGTTGGCTTCACTACCGGATACAATACCCTGCCTAAAAGGCGTGAATTACGCACCTATTCATAGAAGAGGCATACCCTGCGAAGAGGGGCTTAAAGAGGTTAAAAGTGGCAACTACGATCTCCTTGTACTTGGTTCTCATGGAAAATCAAATGTAACGACATTCTTCTACGGCAGCACAACCGCTAAGTTAGCAAGAAGGTCACCAATAAGCACATTAATTACAAGATTAAAGTAGATTATAAGGCTGTAAATATGTTTATATTTACAGCCATTTTGCTGTTTATGTAGCAGCAGTTTTTGCACTGTTTAATTTAGACCTGTATTTTTGTTCTAAGTAAACTAATCCAAACAAACCAATACCTACAAGATATACATAATATTTAAATTCCATAGGAAGATGCAATACATCAAGCAATCCTGCAGGATTAAATAATATCCAAGTAATGGTAAGTAATACGGGAATTTCATACCACTTATTCTTAGTTATAAGCCACCCCTGCAAGGCACTTGCAAAGGCAAAAGAGCCGAGAATAGCCATAACAAAAATTAAAATAATCAGTGGCCAGCTATTAATTTTATACAGTATAAGGTCAGGATTAAACACAAACATAAAGGGCAAAATCGCCGTTCTCATATCATATATAAAACCTTGAACAGCCGTAGGTATAGGATCTGTATCGGCAAGTGCCGCAGCTGCATAAGCAGCCAGACCTACAGGCGGCGTATCATCCGCTATAATACCAAAATAGAAACAGAACAGATGAGCTGCCATTAAAGGAACAAAAAATCCCTGTGCGTGAGCAATTGTAACTATGACCGGCGCCGTTAAAGAAGCCATAACTATGTAGTTAGCCGTTGTTGGAAGTCCCATTCCAAGTAATAGGCTTGCTATCGCTGTAATAATTAAAAGAAGATATATATTACCTCCAGAAAGAACACCTACAAGTTCCGTTATCATACTACCGATACCTGTTGCAACGAGTCCTACAACTATACCGGCTGAAGCACAAGCAAGTGCAACAACAACCATATTCTTAGAGCCGGAAACAAATGCCTCTACAGTTATATGAAGCGTAGACTTTAAGGCTTCTACCAAAGTGGCTCCGTTTTTTTTCATCTTCATTATTTCTTGATAAAATACGGTAAAAATCAACAGTATAATAGTTCTAAAAGCTGCCATAGCAGGAGAGTGTCTAAGCACCATAAGCTCAATAACAAGCCAAGTTATAGGCACCATATAATGAATACCGTCCATAAAAACCTTTTTGGCATTAGGAATATCTTCTTTAGACAAACCCTTCATTCCAAGTTTGCTTGCTTCAAGATGAGTAACAAAAAACAGAGCAATGTAGGCAACCATTGCAGGTATAAATGCAGCCTTGACAACAGCAATATACGGGACATTCACATATTCTGCAATAATAAATGCCGCTGCTCCCATAATAGGAGGCATAAGCTGACCGTTAATACTTGCTGCAACCTCTGTAGCCGCTGCTTTTTTAGCAGGATAACCTGTTTTTTTCATAAGTGGTATTGTAAATGTTCCTGTTGTCACAACATTGGCAACAGAAGAGCCGGAAACAAGTCCGGTTAATCCACTTGCTATAACAGCGGATTTTGCAGGACCGCCTTTGTATTTTCCAAGACCTGACAACGCCAAATCTATAAAAAATTTACCTGCACCCGCCTTATCAAGCATAGCCCCAAGAAGCACAAACAGATAAACAATGTTTGTAGAAACCCTCAAGGGTATGCCGAAAATTCCTTCTGTGGAAAGTGAAAGCTGACTGACATATTTATCAAGGGTTACACCCTTATAAGCCATTAAGTCAGGAAGGTACGGTCCGAAAAAACCATACAGTGTAAAGAGTAATCCGACTATAGGCAGTGCCGGTCCCACGGCTCTTCTTGTTGCCTCGAGCACAGTCAACACAACAAGTAACCCGAAAACTTTATCCAGCATACTGGGAGAACCCATTCTCATGGCAATATTATCCCAATTTACGGTTATATACAAAGACGCCATAACCCCTATTATTGCAAATATGTAATCATTAACGGGTATACCTCTCCTTTGAGACAAAAAAGGTAAAAATTTAATTTGATGTTTTTTAAAAAAAGGAACACTTAGAAAAACCAGAGCAACGGCAAAGGCAAGATGTATAGACCTCGAGTATGTACTGTCAAGCGTCCAAAAACTTGCAATAGCCAACTGAAAAAGAGCCCAGGAGACGGCAATAGTAGTTATAAGCGATTTTTCAAACTTATTGGGTATTCTTAAATCTCCCGTATCCTCCCTTAGTAGCTCTTCAAGTTCCTTCTGTCTGTCTTTTTTCATATAGAAAGCCCTTCTTTCTCTTTCGTTTAAAAAAAAAGACGACATAATAATGCCGCCCTATAAAAGTTATACCATCCGACAGGTTATTTGATTAAATTTTTAGGTATATATTTAATCAAGCCCGACTCCTTGTAATATTTTAATGCACCTTTGTGTATAGGAGCCGTTAAACCTTCAAGCATATTCTGTTTCGTTAAAATCTCAAATGCAGGATGAAGTTTTCTAAATGTATCAAGATTCTCAAATACCTCTTTTGTTATAGCGTAAACAGTCTTTGCAGATTCCTGTTTTCTTGTAACAAGTAGTGCTTTTACACCAATCGTGTAGGTATCGGTTTTGTTTGCTGCCATAGGATAGAATTTCTTTAAGATTTTAGATTTTGCATAGTAAGGATGTGTTTTTATGAGTTTGTCAACAGCAGGACCTGAAATAGGAACTATTCTAACCTTAACCCTTCCGCTTGTTGCCTCTTTGATAGTTCCGTTTGGATGCCCGACTGTAAAGAAAAATGCATCAATTCTTCCATCCTGTAAAAGTCCGGGTGCTTCAACAGCTTTGACATATTCAGGATAAATATCCTTTAATGAAACACCGAAAGCCTTTAACACATCTTTTGAGTTCTGAAGCTGACCTGAGCCGGGATTTCCTATATTGACTCTTTTCCCTTTCAAGTCGGCAACACTCTTTATGCCACTCTCAACAGAAGCAATAAGTGTTATAGATTCGGGATGTAGAGCAAATACACTTCTTAAGTTCTTTTGTGCCCCCTTGCCCTTCCATTCAGCCAATCCGTGCCATGCTTGATACTCTCTGTCTGACTGACAGATACCGAAATCAAGGTCTCCACTCAATACGGCGTTAATGTTATAAACCGAACCACCTGTCGACTCAACGGTAGCTTTGATTCCATACTCCTTGTACTTTTTGTTAACCATCTTAGATATAGCACCGCCGGCAGGATAATACACCCCCGTTACACCACCTGTACCAATTGTAACAAATGTTCTTTTAGCATAACCAAAAGAAACAATCGTAAGAAAAAATAGTGCCGCCATCATCAAAACTTTAGCTCTTCTCATACACCCATACCTCCTAAAAAAATTTCTCCTCGCGTTTGTATTTTAACATAAAGTATACTATATGTCAAAAAATTAATTATCTGTTACAAATTATTTTCTTTATTATGCCGCTATACAATGCATAGCTTCTCATTAAAAAATTTAGGAAACAATTATGCCGTCGTTAAAAAATTTATTATAAGTCTTTAGCAAAAAATACTACATAGTTATTCCATTTGTTGCAACGGCTTTCTAAATTTAAAAACGAGAGGCATAGGGCATTGCCCGCAAGAAAAAACCTTGCAGGCAACACCTTTGAGGATATTCTTAAGGTGAGATAAACGAGGGAGGGAAAGCCACACTTCAAGAGTGAGGCAATTGAGTGATGTGAATTCTTTGACCGAAAATCGAATATATCAGAATTCTATTTAAAATGCAAGAAAAAATTTAATATGGAATCGATATTTCATCTTTTTTATATAATATAATTGAAAAATTATATTATTTTTGTATTATGAGAAGATGTCTAAAAGGTATTTAATTATTCAAACCGCCTTTCTCGGCGATACGATACTGAGCGAGCCCTTGGTAGAAACCATTAAAGAGAACGACAGTAATGCCTTTGTGGGCATTATAACAACTCCTGCAAACAGCGAAGTCTTTACCCTTAATCCCAATGTTGACACAATCATCACCTACGATAAACATGGTGCAGATAACGGATTGTTCGGCTTTATTAAAATAGTAAAAAAAATTAAAAAATTTGATTTTAACTGTGTTATTTCTCCTCATATGAGCTTTAGAAGCTCCCTTCTATCTTTTTTTAGCTCTGCAGAAATTAGAATAGGCTTTGAAGAATCAAATATAAGTTTTCTGTACAATCAAAAGGTAAAAAAACCTAAAAAAGTTCATGAAATAGACAAAAATCTCAGCCTCTTAGCTCCTTTGCACTTTCAAAATATCAAAAGAGAAATTAAGCTGTATTATTCAAATGAAAATAAAAAATTTTTCGAAAGTATTTTAGAGGCTCATAACATAAAATCTTCGGATAAAATAATATGCATAAGCCCATCATCAATTTGGCCAACCAAAAGATGGCCAAAAGAATATTTTAAAGAGGTTGCCGAACAGCTGACAAAAAAAGGTTTTACCGTGCTCTTGCTTGGCACAACAAAGGATACACACATTGCAGATTTCATAAAAAACGGCAACAAAAAAATAATCAATTTATCAGGCAAAACGGGGTTAAAAGACATATTCTGTATTATTTCCAATTCAAACCTTTTGATAAGCAACGATTCCGCTCCTATTCATATAGCAAGCGCATACAATATTCCAACAATTGATATCTTTGGTCCGACGGTAACCGATTTTGGCTTTACACCTTTAAGCGATAAGCACAAAATTATCGAGTTAAAAGACCTACCGTGCAGACCGTGCGGTAAACATGGAAGCGTCTCATGCAAACTCAGACATTTTAAATGTATGTCAGACATAAAACCCAAAGTGGTAATAGATGCGGCTTTTGAACTGTTATGAACATTCTTGTTATAAGATTTTCATCCTTAGGTGATATAATTTTAACAACATCTTTTTTAAACAGCATCAAAACCCTTTACCCAAAAAGTAATATTTACTACGCAACAAAAAAACAGTTTTCAGACATTATAAAAAATCAGCCTTACATAGATAAGGTTGTAGAACTTGAAGAAAATGAATCCGTTTTGCATTTTTCAAAAAAATTCAATGTCCGATTTGATTGGACATTTGACCTGCACAACAATATAAGAAGCAGGCTGCTTTCTTTATTAATAAATTCCAAAAGAACCTTCAGAATCAAAAAACATACTCTATACCGATATCAGCTCATACATAAAAAAAGTTTTGCAGTTCATTTTGCCAATAAAAGAAAAAGTAAAGATAATATAGAAGATATGATAAACCTAATCCCTAACATAAAAAATATAAAACACTTGGAAGAGATTAAGCCGATTTTGAAGATTAAAAAAAAAGAACTTAACATACCTAAAACAGTCATAGGTGTAGCACCAGGGGCAAAATGGGCTACGAAAATGTGGCCTAAAGAATACTTTAAAGAACTTATAAATATGGTAAATCAAAATCTCACAGCTGAATTTGCCCTATTTGGCTCTAAGGATGAGGTTCCTATTGCAAAATATATAAAAAGCGGTTATAAGAATGTTATGGATTTTACCGGCAAATTGTCTGTAAGGGAAACTGCATCTATTATGCAAAACTGCTCTGTAATAATTTCAAACGATTCCGCTCTAATGCATATGGCAGATGCCCTCGACATACCGATTTTGGCAATATTCGGTCCCACAGTCAAAGAATTTGGATTTTATCCAAGGGGAAAAAGTATAATATTGGAAAAAAATCTACCCTGCAGACCCTGCTCGCCACATGGCGGAAACAGATGCCCTATACAAACACATATATGTATGAAGTCCATTAAGCCCGAAGAAGTACTGAAATCAATAAAAATATTATTAGAAGTGAAGGAGAATCAATATGAGCAATGAAAGCGTACCTGTTCTTTTATATCACCATATAAATTATGAAGACGATGTTTTGTCAATATCACCTGAGCTATTTGAAAAGCAGCTGCAATTCTTAAAGGAAGAGGGTTATACCACAATAACGGCGCAACAACTTGGCGAATTTATGACCACCGGAAAAAAGGATTGGGACAAGGCTGTTATGATTACCATTGATGACGGATATTTAGATACCTGGGTCTATGCCTATCCGCTTCTAAAAAAATATGGCTTTAAAGCAACCGTTTTTATTGTTACCTGGATAGTTGAAGAGGACGAATATTTAGGATTTAACTTGGACGATTATTATGAGGGTAAAATCTCAAAAGATATGATACCTAAATGCAATTCAAATTTTGTTATTGAAAACGGTGTAAAAAAGAAGTTAGAAAGAAGATTGTGTTGGAGAGAAATCCGAGCAATGGACGCAACGGAAACAATAGATATAGAACCTCACGCTAAGTTTCATAGAAAGGTTTATTCGTCAGATAAAATTACAGACTTTAATCACCCGAAAGATAAATTATCCGCATGGAGCGACATTCTCGGCGATGAGAGGTTGGGAACACCGAATTTTGACAGAAAACCGGCTTTTTCACATAAACAATTTACGGCTGACCAGGAATTGAGAGACAGATTGGCTAAATATGTTATAGATAACGGATATCTTAATTTTTTTAAAGACAAAAACTGGAAAGACAGACTTATGTCGATAGTAGAAGATTACAAAAAAGAAAAAAATACGGACATTATAGGAAAGTGGGAATCAGACGAAGAACATATTAGACGAATAAAATCGGCTCTTGATGTGGCAAGGGGTGAGATACGATACGAAACAAATAAAAATCCGGAATCATTTTCATGGCCATGGGGCTCATACACGGATCTATCCTTAAAGTTGGCAAAGGAAGCCGGCTTTAAATACATCTTTACAACAAAACCGGGCTCAAATTCATATGGAGACCCTATAGACGAAATCAAAAGGTTCGGTGTCTGGAAAAAAGATTTGGACTGGTTTAAATCAAGGGTAAGGCTTTATTCAAATAAAATAATCTCTAAGGCTTACGGTGCTCTCTATAGAAAAATTTAATATACTGCACACCAACTTGTTATTTATAATTTTTCTATAAAAATATGACCTGAAACTATATAAATATTGCATTGTTTTCTATTTTTAGTTACAATAAGAAAATTTCTAAGGGGGTTGATATATGAAGGTTTTAAGAAATTTATTGATTTTATTAATAATCGCAGCCATAGCGGTAGGAGCGTATTTTGGTGCAAATATCTATTTTCAAAAGCAGGCGGTTAAACAGATAGATACCATGCTCAAAGACAATAATTTACAGAATGATGTCACATACAAATCTGTTAAAGCAAATCTATTTTCACGCTCAATAACCGTAAACTCTGTAAAATGGTATATAAAATCCAAGATGAACTCTAATGAAGACACATACGGCTATGTCCAATCTAAAAATGTTATCATAAAAGGTAATTTAAATAAGAATTACCGTATTGAAGCAAATGATTTAGAGTATATAAATTTAACGCCTAAGATTTCACCTCAAGCTCTAAATAAAGTTATTATGAGTGCAAAACAGTACATAGTCACATCACATAAGGGCAAAGACGACTCCACTCAATTTGACATCTCAATCAAAGATATAAATATCAATACAAAAATATTTAAGCTAACAAAAAATTATAATCAGCAAAAATTTGAAGAGATAAGCAAAATAGTTAAATTTAATAACCCTATCAATATAACTATGAACTATTCTCTTTTTCCAAAAAAAGACAGATTAAAAATAAGAAATTATTCAATTAATTTTATCAACAATTTTGGGCTCTCATATTCCGGTGACATAGAAAATATCAACATCAATAACATTAAAAAACTTACAAAACAGATGCAAAAACAGAAAAATAATTTTCTAATTATGGTAAATCTTATGTCTGAGATATTCAAGATGAAAATAACCGAATTAGCCATTAATCTTGATAATTATGGCATAGTGGAAAGAATAATTGCAGAAAAAGCAAAAAAAGAGGGTAGCACAAACGATAAGGTTATAGATGAAATACTTGCAAAACATAAAAAAACCGAAAAAATATACAAGCCGTTAAAAAATTTTATAACCTTAAAATCAAAAAGATTTTCAATAAATGTAAAAAATAAATATAAAAAAAGCTTGAGTGAATTGTTTGCGGATACGCAGTCAAAAAATAAAGAACAAATCTTCAACGATCTTGAAATTAATTATAGCAATTAGAATAGTTTTAAACAACTGCCGGCTACCATACATAAAAAGAATTGAAGAAAGAATAAAAATGTAATATATTAAAGATATGTGGGCAAAAATTTTAAACAATCTAAGACAATATGCAGATACCGAGGATTTGGAAAAATTATCTTTAATAGAGCCGATTTCAATTACACCGGAAAAGGTAAGTATTTTAATACCAAACAAGGAAATACACATACTTATCAAAGAAAAATATAAGGAGCAGTTTAAAAAAAGTGTAAAAGACACCTTCGGCACAGAGCCTACAATAGAACTATTAATTCAAGAAAAAGAAAAATCCAACCTTAATAATAAATATCAATTTGAAAATTTTATTGTAGGACCGAGTAATCAACTTGCGTATGCAGCAAGTGCAGCTGTAGGACAAAATCCTGCCAAAGCCTACAATCCTCTCTTCATTTATGGAGGTGTAGGACTCGGAAAAACACACCTTTTGCACGCGATAGGCAATCAAATTAAACAAAACAATAAAAAAGCCAAAATTCTCTATATATCAAGCGAAGAATTCACTAATGAACTAATTAGCTCGATACAGTATAAAAAAATGAACCAATTTAGAAGTAAATATAGAAATTTAGACTGTCTTTTAATAGATGATATACAATTTATTTCATCAAAAGAAAGAACGGGAGAAGAATTTTTTCACACATTTAATGCACTATACGAGAATCAAAAACAGATTATCTTAACAAGCGACAAAGCACCTAATGATATAAAAGATATTGAAAATAGACTTAAGTCGCGTTTCAACTGGGGTCTTATAGTTGACATACAACCGCCTGAACTTGAAACAAGAATAGCTATTATAAATAAAAAGGCTGAACTTTTTAATTTGACATTAGATGCTGAAATATCAAATTTTATAGCACTAAGTATAAACTCCAATGTAAGAGAAATAGAGGGAGCTCTGATTAAAATATCGGCATATGCATCAATTATGAAACAAAAAATAACCTTAACATTGGTTAAAAATATTTTGCAGGATATTGTAATGAGAAAAGAAAAAATGCTAACGGCAAAAAACATACAAGAAACCGTTGCAAAAAACTTTAATATAACCGTAGACGAAATGAAGTCACCAAAGAGAAATAAAGAAATATTAATACCGAGAGAGGTAGCTATGTATCTAACAAGAAAAATAACAAAAAATTCTCTCCCTGAAATTAAAGCAAAATTCGGCATAAAAAGCCATGCAACAATAATAAATGCGTGTAAAAAAATAGAGAAAGAGATGGAGAAAAATCAAGAATTAAAAAACAGAATAGAAGAAATAGAGAAAGAGATAACAAATGTTTAAAAAGCTTTTCAAAACAGATCAACAAATTGTAAATAATAGTAATAAAAGAAAAAACTCAAAAGATATTAACATTATTAACAAAGTTATTAACACGGATAAAATAACAAAAAATCCATTAAACACAATATTAAAAGGCTATTTCAACATAATAACAGCCTTTATTACTATTGCTATATAAATATAAGAATAAATTAAAAGGAGAAAATAATGTCAATAAACATCGAAATGGAAACAAAAGAATTAAAAAACCTGTTTTTTCTTTCAACACTCACGGTATCAAAAGAAAAAAACAATTCGTTAAACAACGCCATAATAGAAATAAAAGACAATAAACTGTCCATAACATCAAAAACACCCATCATTAAATCATCACAAACAATAGAAATAGACAGTGATAACATAGAAAAAATAGTTATAAATCCAAATACAATATTCAACATTCTAAAAGAATTATCAGAAGATAAAACAACAATAGAATTAGATGATAAATTTTTAAAAATCAAAAACGGTAACTTTAAAACAAAAATAAAAACTATCAATAAAAACCTATATCCAATTGATGAAGAAACAGGAGAAAAAGAAAAAATAACTTCACTTGATTTTAACAAATTAAAACATTTAATTAAATCAACAATATACTGCCCGGATAAAAACGATATATCAAGAGAATTCACAGGTATATTTTTAGAAATAGAAAAAAACCAATTAAAGGCTACAGCTACCGATCATTTTAGATTAATAAATGTAATAACAAACATAGAAAACCAAGAAAAAACAGATAAATTTCTTATAGAAAACGACGGAGCTTCATTGATTACAAAAATAAATTTTGAAGAAACGGTTGATTTATACAAAACACACAACTCATTAGAAATAAAAAAAGAGAACAAATTAATAAAATCAAAATTAATAAAATCAAAATTTCCGGATTACACGGAAATACTTTATGATGAAAATAATAACATTATTGAAATAAAT